>Ga0304729_1001588_pt1 | contig 14719 bp, 13 predicted proteins | sample C_131016_MF_Meta_FD_190475 | JGI IMG/M metagenome (GOLD analysis project Ga0304729, IMG submission 190475) | Freshwater microbial communities from Lake Croche, Canada to study carbon cycling - C_131016_MF_MetaG (v2) (version 2) | ecosystem: Environmental > Aquatic > Freshwater > Lake | place... | reverse complement strand
CGGAACAATCATCCCTGGCTCTCAAGAGATCATTACCCAAGCGAGGGCTGGAACCGGTGTGCAGCTCAGCATCGATCGTGATATTCAGTGGGTTGCGCAAGATGCGATTTCTGCTGCAGTTAAGAAAGCTCATGCACTCTCTGGAACTGTAGTGGTGATGGATCCCAAGACTGGTGCGATTTTGGCGCAAGCCTCTGCTCCAACCTTTGACCCGAAGAAGCCAATCAAAGATATTGCAGTTCTTCGTAATCCAGCTGTTACAGATGCTTACGAGCCAGGATCAGTGGGAAAAATTATTACCTACTCTGCAGCGATGGAAGAGGGCAAGATCACTCCACAGAGTGTGTTGACTATTCCTTATGCATTCAAAGTTGGTGGATCTGTTTTTCATGATCACGAATCTCATCCAACGCAACGTTTAACAGCGACTGGATCACTCGCAGTCTCGAGTAATACTGGTGCGATTCAAGTGGGAGAGATGATTTCAAACGATACGTTGTATTCATACCTTCGTAAATTTGGAATTGGACAGGTGACTGGTTCCCATCTACCCGGTGAGACGCAAGGAATTCTGCACCCAGTTTCAGCATGGTCGGCAACTTCTGCGCCAACAATCGCATTCGGTCAGGGCTATTCATTAACCGCGCTTCAAGCGACGAGTGTCTTTGCAACAATCGCGAATGACGGTGTGCGGGTAACTCCAAATGTCGTAGCAGGGTACTTTGATCCAAGTGGAAATTTCACTCCTTCTAAACCAGCTCAAACAAATCGTGTGGTGAGCGCGAGCACTGCCCAGCAAATACGTTTGATGATGGAGAGTGTGGTTGGTCCAAATGGAACCGCTGCAGAAGCAGCTATTCCTGGGTATCGAGTTGCAGGCAAGACTGGAACTGCGATGAGGGCGAATGGCACAGGTGGATATAGCGGCTACACAGCATCATTCATTGGCTTTGCGCCAGCAGATCTGCCTCGCTACGTTGTGAGCGTTGTGGTGCAAGCCCCGCAAGGTCAACATTTCGGAGGCCTCGTTGCTGCGCCCGTCTTTAAAAAGGTCATGAGTTTCGTCCTCCAAGCAAAACACATTGCACCTACGGCCCCATCAAAGATCTTTTATCCGCTCACTGAAGCGCTACTTAAGGCAAGTAATGCGTCCCATTAATCCTCAGAGCAAGAGCTTTCAAGAGCTCGGAAGATTCTTATCCTTAGATATTGAGATAGATGGATCATTCTCGGGGGTCACAACTAATACCTCCTATATTGAGCAAGGCGACCTATTCATCGCTCTACCTGGGGCGAAGAGCCATGGTGCATCGTTTGCATCTGTAGCTGCTGAAAAAGGTGCACTCGCAATACTGACAGATGTGCAAGGTGCAAAACTTGTAAGTTCATCTCTTCCGATAATTATCTCTGAGGATCCTCGCAATCTTGCTGCAGATGTTGCTTCTTGGTTCTACGGTCGCCCATTCTCATCGATCGAGAGCATTGGTATCACTGGGACAAATGGCAAGACAACTACTGCCTCACTTCTCTTTCAGCTATGGAGACTTCAACAGCGCAGTGTTGGCATGATTGGTACAACAGGTATCGCGATCGATTCTGATCTGTATCCAGCGACTTTCACAACACCAGAGGGCACCGAATTACAGGCGATTGCTGCCACCATGCGAGAGCGTTGCCTGACCCATCTAGTGATGGAAGTAAGTAGCCATGCTCTCTCTCAAAAGAGAATGCTTGGGACAAAATTTAAAGTTGCAGCCTTTACCAATCTCACTCAAGACCATCTAGATTTTCATGGGACGATGGAGAAATACTTTGAGGCAAAGGCGATGCTCTTTACCCAGGAATACTCTGAATCGGCGCTCATTAATATTGATGATCCATGGGGTGTCAAGCTTCTTGATATTGCTGCCACTCCCACTCAAACGGTCTCACGCGAAAATAAGGCAGCTGATTGGCACTACACAGCAGTTCACCCAATCACCCATGGATATGAAGTCTCTATTCGTGGAACTGGCGGGATTTTGATCGAAGGAAGAATTCCACTTGTCGGACTACACAACTTAGATAATGCGCTCATGGCAGTGGCTTTGGGAGTGACGACCGGTCTGGATCCATTAGCGATCGGTGAAGATCTTTCACGTCTATCTGGAGCGCCAGGGCGGCTAGAGAGCGTTGATCTAGGTCAGAAATTTTTAGCACTCGTTGATTATGCACACACGCCGGATGCTGTGATTCGATCTCTGCGCGCAGTTCGAGAGATCACCTCTGGGCGTGTCATTGCAGTTCTTGGTTGTGGTGGCGATCGAGATGCAACAAAGCGGCCCCTTATGGGTAATGCATTAGTGGAAGGTTGCGATCTTGCGATCTTTACAAGTGATAATCCCCGCAGTGAAGATCCAGCCGAAATCTTGGCAGCGATGAGTAATGGTAGAACTTCTGATGAAAAAGTAGTCCTTGAGATAGATCGACGCGGAGCCATTGCTATCGCTGTGAGCGAAGCGAGCGCCGGTGACACTGTAATCATCTTGGGCAAAGGCCATGAAACTGGTCAAGAGATTGCTGGCGTTAAATATCCATTTGATGATCGGTTGGAACTAGCCCGTGCGATTGAGACACTCTCATGATTGCTATGACAGTTCAAGAGATTGCAGATGCGGTAGCTGGAAAGATTCTGCACTTAGACCCACAACGCATCATCACAGAGTATCCGGTGATTGATTCACGTTCTGCCCAGGCGGGCACCTTCTTTCTTGCTTTGCCTGGCGAGAACCTTGATGGTGCGGATTTTGTGAAAGATGCAATTTCACTCGGAGCTACCTTTGCGCTCACACATACGGAGAGCGAATCGCCTTCGATCGTTGTGAAGGATGTTGCTGCGGCGCTACTGCTACTTGCAAAGGCTGTTCGGCAGCGCAGCACGGAAACAGAATTTATTGGTATCACTGGTTCGCAAGGAAAGACCACCACAAAGGAGTTACTAGGACATATCTTAAGTACATCCGGTGAAACAGTTGTTCCGGTTGGTTCATTCAATAACGAAATTGGGGTTCCACTTACAATCCTTCGCTGCACTTCGAAGACTAAATACTGTGTCTTGGAAATGGGAGCTCGCCACGAGGGTGATCTTGCAATGCTCTCTAAGATTGCCCATCCTCATGTTGGAGTAGTTCTTGTTGTTGGTCGTGCACATCTGGGAGAGTTCGGGGATCAAGCTGCGGTTGCTCGCACTAAAGGTGAATTGATCGACAATCTCGACTCCGGTGCGATCGCAATCTTAGGAAAGTATGATGAATTCACACCAAAGATGGGCCAGGATCGATCTGATCTCACGAGAATCTTCTTTGGCGAGAGCTCTGATTGCAAAGTGCGAGCCAGTGATGTTGAGATGCGCGAAGGAAGAGCCCACTTTGATTTAGTGACACCAGCAGGTCGGTCGGCCGTTAGTCTGCGGTTAATAGGTGCCCATCAAGTTTCAAATGCTCTGGCCGCAGCAGCAGTCGCTACAGCACTCAATATCCCACTGGACACAATTGCAGCAACGCTCTCTACCGCCGAATCCACCAGTAAATTGCGGATGGAGCTTCACGATCTGGGAGATTTCATTCTTATCAATGATTCCTACAATGCAAACCCTGAGAGTATGGCTGCGGCACTTTCAACTCTTGCTCTCTTCGCGCAAGAGCGTGGTGGCTCATCATGGGCTTTTCTCGGGAAGATGCATGAGCTCGGCGAGTCAGAGGGGAAATCACACCAAGAGATTGGCAGACTTGCCTCTCAATTGGGAATTGATCACCTGGTTGCGGTTGGTACTGATTTATACGAGGTCGAAGAAATGAACACCATTGATGGCGAATCAATGTCTTATCATCATTGCTCAGATCAAGCAGAAGCTCTCGAAGTTGCACGTCACATCGAGCCAGGTGACAGCGTCCTTGTGAAGGCTTCTCGCGCAGAGAAGTTAGATGTACTTGCGAGAGAGGTCATGGCCATGTGCACAGAGAGATTGACGGAGGTAGAAGAGTGAAAGGTGTTCTCTACGCAGGAGCGATCGGGCTTTTTCTCTCACTATTTTTGACCCCACTCTTTATTAAACTCTTGGTGAAGCGCGAGTACGGCCAGCAAATTCGCGAAGATGGCCCAACCGCTCATCAGGTTAAACGAGGCACACCAACCATGGGTGGAATCGTCATCATCACTTCGGTGATTGTGGCTTATTTCTTCTCTCACCTTCTTGCGGGTTCAGATATCAGCTCTTCAGCTCTCCTTGTCTTAGCGATGGTTATAGGGCTAGCGGCGATTGGCTTCTTGGATGATTGGCTCAAGATCGTTAAACATCGTTCACTTGGGTTGACAGCAAAGCAGAAGATTTTAGGCCAGTCACTTGTTGGGATTGGGTTTGCTTACACCGGAATCCACTTCGTTGATAAATATGGCCTCGCTCCAATCTCGCATCATCTATCTGGAGTGCGCGATACCTCACTTGTTCTGGGAGGCGTGTTTGTAATTATTTGGGTAGTGCTTCTTATTATTGGGTCGAGTAATGCTGTAAATCTCACCGATGGACTTGACGGGCTTGCAAGTGGCGCAGCGATCATGGCCTTCCTTGCGTTTGTACTCATTGGAATTTGGGAATTTCGCCAGAGTTGCGAATATACGCAGGTAGCAAAGTGTTACGCAGTCCGTGATCCACTTGATATGGCGGTATTAGCAGCTGCATTTGCTGGAGCCTGTGCTGGTTTCTTGTGGTGGAATACTTCGCCAGCGAAGATTTTTATGGGCGATGTTGGTGCTCTCGCACTTGGCGGAGCAATCGCGGGATTTGCGATCACCCTTCGCACAGAGCTACTTCTTATTCCACTCGGCGGGCTCTTCATCATCATCACGCTATCTGTCATTATTCAAGTGCTTTACTTTAAGGCAACCGGAGGAAAGCGATTCTTTAAGATGGCGCCGCTACAGCACCACTTTGAGTTATCGGGCTGGGGTGAAGTAACAATTGTTGTGAGATTCTGGATCATCGCAGGAATCTGTGTTGCATCGGGCCTTGGACTCTTCTACGCGCAGTGGGTTGTCCGCTAAATGGATTCAATCGCCTCGCTCCTTACAAAACCAGTAGCGGTGTTGGGCGGGGGAGTAACAGGTGCGGCGATCGTTGATTTCCTTCAAAGTCGTGGTGCAGATTTCGATCTCTTTGACGAGAAGGTAGTGCAGATTTCAGGAAGAACTTCGTTGCTCGAAATTAAAGATCCGCATCATTATGGAGTTGCAGTTGTCTCTCCCGGATGGCGGGTAGACCATCCTCTGGTAGAGCAACTTCGAGCAGCAGAGATCAAAGTAATCTCTGAGATCGATCTAGCATGGCTGTTGAAACTGGAAGTAGCGCCAGATCAAAAGTGGATCGCCCTCACAGGTACGAATGGGAAGACCACAACGATTCAGATGCTGGAATCTATATTTACTGCATCAGAACTTCGAGGTCTTGCGTGCGGTAACGTCGGTGAGCCTGTGATTGCAGCCCTTATGGCGAAGGAGCCATACGATGTTCTCGCATTGGAGCTCTCATCTTTTCAAATTGAATGGAGTAAATCACCACATTTTGCTGCATCGGCGATTTTAAATATTGCAGAGGACCATATCGATTGGCACGGGAGCTTTGACGCTTATGCCAACGCAAAGATGCGCTTACTCACCATGTCTGATTTAGCCATTTTGAATGCTTCAGATTCAGAGGTCGTATCGAGAAGTACTGCATTCACAGGAGAGAAGATCTTCTATTCTCTCGATACGCCAGGGCCGGGGGAGCTGGGTCTGGTTGAGGAGATATTGGTTGACAGAGCATTTGGAGTGAATCCTCAAGAAGCGCAGCTGATTGCTGAGCTCGTAGATATTCGCCCACAAGTCCCGCACAATGTCTCTAATGCGCTAGCAGCGGCCGGGTTATCACTCGCTCTTGGGATTTCTCACGAAGAAATTAAAACTGGATTGCGCTCCTTTGAATTAGACCATCATCGCCTGGAACTTGTTCTTGAAAATAAAGGAATTTCTTGGATCAATGATTCAAAGGCCACCAATCCCCATGCTGCAATTGCCGGAATTCTCTCGCATACATCGGTGGTGTGGATTGCTGGAGGGTTAGCAAAGGGCGCAAAGATGGATCAACTAGTAAAGAGAGCGGCGCCACGGCTAAAGGCTGCGATATTGATAGGCAGTGATCGTGAATTGATCGCTGATGCCCTAGCGACCTTTGCCCCGCATATTCCAATCTATCGAATTGATAGTGATGGCGATTCAGATACTTTGATGAGTGCCATCGTGGCCCAGGCGAAGAAAATTGCTGCAACGGGTGATGCGGTGCTGCTCGCCCCAGCGTGCGCATCGATGGATCAATTCACCTCCTACAGCCACCGGGGCGAGCTCTTCGCTCAAGCAGTTTTGAGAGATGTACGATGATGCAAGACTCATCCAGCCCAAGAAATCCTCGGATTTCTCGAGAAAAATATCTAAATTTCTTTCAGAAACCGACAGCGGCTTACCTGTTGATCTGCGCTGCTACTGCTCTACTGACAGGCTTTGGTCTGGTTATGGTGCTCTCATCTTCATCAGTAAAGGCATATGAAACCACTGGATCGACGTATTCAATTTTCTATAAACAACTCCTCTTTATTCTCCTTGGCGGGCTGGTCGTTTATCTCGCAATCCATCTCAAACGTGCCATCTGGGAGAAACTTTCAAAATTTGCATTGATTATCGGTGGAATTGCATTACTTCTCCCACAACTTCCAGTTATTGGTAAAGATATTAATGGCAACAAGTCGTGGATTGGAATCGGCTCGTTCACGTTGCAGCCAAGCGAGTTCGCAAAGTTACTTCTTGTTCTGTGGTGCTCGATGATGTTGCGACGCTTCGTGGAGAGAGATCAGAGAAAGAGCGCTCTTGATCACGTTGCACTTCTCGCACCAGGTGGAATTATTTTTCTTGTTTTTATTATGGCCGGTAAAGATCTAGGAAGCGCCATGATTGTCATGGGGATCGTCTTTGCAATGCTATTTATCTCCGGGCTTGAGATGGCTTATTTGTTTGGGTTAAGCGTGGCTGGATTTGGCGCAATCGCTTTCTTCGTTCTCACATCGGCAAATCGCCTCTCACGCTTTACCGCAGTGCTGCATCCTTTCTCCCCAGATGTTTACAAACTTGCAGGCTGGCAAACGGCGCACTCCATCATGGGACTTGCTAGTGGCGGGTTCTTTGGAGTTGGGTTGGGTGCAAGTCGTCAAAAATGGGCAAATCTTGCTGAAGCAAATACAGACTTCATCTTCTCAGTGATCGGTGAAGAGTTGGGCCTCCTTGGAACTCTCATAGTGCTCCTCTTATATGCGGCGCTTATCTACGGAATATTCCGTACCGCGTTGCACACTAAAGACCTCTTTAACAAATATGCATGCGGTGGCATCGGGGCTTGGTTCTTACTGCAGGTCGTAGTTAACGTTGGTTCAGATATCGGATTGCTCCCAGTTGTTGGCGTCACGCTGCCCTTCGTCTCTTATGGGGGATCTTCACTTCTGGCAAACTTTATGGCGGTAGGTTTTGTCTTATCCGTGATACGTCGAGATCCAGAAGTTCGTGCCGCGCTACGCTCAAAGCGTCGATCACAGGCAGAATAGGGGCTCTTATGAGAGTCTCACTTGCAGCTGCTGGAACCGCTGGTCATATCGAGCCCGCACTCGCACTTGCTCATTGGCTGCAAAGCTCAGATCCAAGTATCCGTTGTGAATTTATCGGAACGAGCGCTGGCTTAGATTCCTCACTTATGGAGTCCCAAGGTTTTGTGCGCCACCCAATTACAAAGGCACCCTTCCCTCGCAGGCTATCTCTGCGTTCACTACTCTGGCCGATAAAATTTTCGCAATCCCTGATTCAAATCTCTCGCGCGCTTCAGGGATCTGAATTGGTTGTTGGTTTTGGTGGGTATGTGTGTGCGCCCACCTATATCGTTGCTAAGTTGAAGAATCTTCCCATCCTGATACATGAAGCAAATGTAAAACCAGGAATGGCAAATAACTTGGGTAGGCGATTAGGTGCGCGTTTAACTGTTGCCTTTGAGAGTACCCGGGACGTGCATCCGCAGTGGAGTTCGGCGACGGTAGTTGGAATGCCGCTTCGCGCAACCGTGCGCACACTTGCCGTCTCAACCTCACAAGAGCGTGCAGCACTCCGAGTAAAGAAATCTCAGGATTGGGGTTTCGATGCCAAGCGCCCGATCGCACTCGTCTTCGGTGGCTCCCAAGGCTCTCGCCGTATCAATGAAGTTATTGCGCAACTTCTCCCAGAATCATCTGCTGCAGGAATCCAGATCGTGCACGCAGTTGGACAGGCTAATTCACTTCCGGCCCGAAGTGATTCATATCTTCCGTTGCATTACATCTCGGATATGCCAGAGGTGATGATTGCTTGCGATTTTGCTATCACGCGTGGCGGAGCGGTGACATGTGCCGAGCTCGGTGTGCTCCGTACCTATGCACTAATCGTGCCATTATCAATTGGTAATGGTGAACAAACTTTCAACGCACAAGAGCTCACCGCGCAAGGGGGAGCCACAGTTATTGCTGAGAAAGAATTTTCATCGCGCTTACTGTCACAACACTTCATCTCGTATGTAAAGGCAGCGCAGGAGTACAAGGCCGCAAAGAGCGCCCCGCTATTCCCGCTTGATGCCGAGGTAGGGCTTGGAGAGATCGCCAAAGAGCTCTTAGAAAGGCGCTCATGACGATCCCAACTTTTGAGCAACTTGCGGAGAAGAAGATTCATTTTATTGGAATCGGTGGTGCGGGCATGAGCGGTATTGCGCGAATCATGCTGGCACAAGGACTTACGGTCTCAGGTTCTGATGTGAAGGATTCGTCGGTGACACAGAATTTGGCGACACTTGGTGCAACAATACAAATAGGACACGCAGCCGAGAATGTTTCGGGGGTTGATCTCATTGTCCTCTCTACTGCCATCTCTTTGAATAACCCTGAGATCGTCGCTGCGGAAAAAATAGGAATCACACAGATCTCCCGAGCGCAGGCACTTGCAATTCTCATGGCAGGCAAACGTTCAGTTGCCGTAGCGGGAACCCACGGAAAGACAACAACGACTTCTATGTTGACTGTTGCTCTTCAAAGCGCTGGGCTGAACCCATCGTTCGCTATTGGTGGGATGATCAACGCCTCAGGAACAAATGCTTACTCTGGAAGCGGAGATATCTTCGTCGCAGAAGCTGATGAGAGCGATGGATCTTTTCTTGCATATAAGCCGCTCGGGGCGATCATCACCAATATCGAGTTAGATCACGTTGATCACTTTAATGATCTTGAATCAATCTATGCACTCTTTGAGAACTTTGTAGATTCTATTCAAACAGGAGGATTCCTCATCGCTTGCGGAGATGACACTGGAGTGCAAGAACTTTTGCGGCGGGTGAAGCGAACCGACATCACCATCAGCATTTACGGTCTTGGCAATCACGATTGGCAGATTTCTCGCGAATCACTCTCACCCAATAGTTCGGTTGCCCGTCTTACACACACTGGCAAGGTCGTTGGAGATCTCGAACTCCAGGTACCTGGCGCTCATAATGTTCTTAATGCGGCTGCCGCATTAGCAGCGGGGAGTGCTCTTGGAGTGTCAGGCTCATCGATGCTTGATGGTCTAGCAACTTTCACCGGCTCACGCAGACGTTTTGAACTCAAGGCAGATGTGGATGGCATACGTATCATCGATGATTATGGCCACCATCCAACTGAAATTCGAGTCACACTCGAAACCGCTCGTCGGTACGTTGGCAGCGGCAAGATCTATGTAATTTTTCAACCTCATCGCTACTCTCGGACTCAAGCTTTTGCTGCGGAATTTGCACAGGCACTTGATCTCGCGGATGAGATCTATCTTCTGGAGGTCTATGCCGCAAGCGAACAACCAATCCCAGGGGTCTCCTCACTTCTCATCGCCTCACAGATGAATCCGGAAAAGGTTCATTTTGAGCCATCGATGATCGAAGTCGTTGAGCAAGTTACGGCAAAAGCCAGAGCGGGCGATCTCGTTATGACACTAGGTGCTGGCGATGTGAGCTCTCTCGCCCCTGTTATTGTGAAATCTCTTGAAGGTAAATGAAGAGAGTAAAGATCGCTCACTTTCCAGGGATCGCTCTGACAATTGCACTGATCTCATTGCTCGCATACCTCTTGGGTTGGTCTTCGCTCTTGGCTGTAAAGACGATTTCAATTACTGGAACTTCAGAGTCCGCACTTATTCAGAGCAGTATCGATGCGAGTACCCCAAAAATCTCGATCGGTGAGCCACTCGCTCGAGTTGATGTCCAATCTCTTCGTCGAAGAATTTTGTTGAATCAATGGGTCTCTTCTGCCGCTATTGGTCGCAATTGGCTGCACGGCGAATTAACGGTTGCCGTACATGAGAGAGTCCCGGTCGCCTCGTATCAGACTCCTGACGGGAGCACTCATTACTTTGATGCCGCAGGTTTGGATTTTCTCTCACCGATCAACTATCCAGCGCTCCCGAATATTTCACTTGATAACCCCAGCACTTCTGCAAAAGAGAGAGTTGCGAGATTACTCACAACACTTCATGAGAAATCTTCAGCGCTCTTAGAAAATGCTCGATCTTTCACAGTCACAACATCTGGAAATGGAGCCACAAACCTTCGCATGAAGGTAGAACTTTCACCTACACGAACTATCACGATTCGTTGGGGAGAAAGCATCGATATTCCATTGAAGATTGCGATTTATCAGAAGCTTGTAACTCTTAAAGAAAATGCAAAAGCACGACTCTTTGATCTCTCAGATCCACTCTCTCCTATAACAAAATAAATCTCTGCATTTCGTGTCGGTCATTGCACGATCATGCGCACACCTTTACTTTCTGCCTATCGGTTTACCATAACTTTAAGTCTCAAGTAGAGATTTAGAGATCAGGAAGAGGCGCAACGTGGCAACACCACAAAATTATCTTGCAGTCATCAAAGTCGTTGGCATCGGCGGCGGTGGCGTCAATGCTGTTAATCGCATGATCGAGGCAGGATTAAAAGGTGTTGAGTTCATTGCAATCAATACAGATGCCCAACAACTCATCATGTCTGATGCAGATGTGAAATTAGATATTGGTAGAAAGTCCACACGTGGACTTGGTGCAGGCGCAGCTCCTGAAGTTGGTCGCCAAGCAGCGCTTGATCACATTGAAGAGATTGAAGAAGTATTACGTGGTGCCGATATGGTCTTCGTTACTGCAGGTGAAGGCGGTGGTACCGGTACAGGTGGTGCACCAATTATTGCAAAAGTTGCAAAGGATCTCGGTGCGCTCACTGTTGGAGTAGTTACTAAGCCATTCTCTTTCGAAGCGAAGCATCGCACTGCACAAGCTGAAGAAGGTATTGCAAATCTTCGCGCCGAAGTTGATACACTTATTGTTATTCCAAATGATCGCCTCTTAGCAATCTCTGATCGCAGCATTACTGCGGTAGAAGCATTCCGTAGCGCGGATCAAGTTCTTCTCTCCGGAGTCCAAGGAATTACCGACTTGATCACGACACCTGGATTAATCAACTTGGACTTTGCAGATGTAAAGAGCGTTATGGCGGGAGCTGGTTCTGCTCTCATGGGAATTGGTTCAGCACGCGGTGAGTCTCGCGCAATCCGCGCAGCAGAGTTAGCAATTGCCAGCCCGCTCCTTGAAGCATCGATCGATGGCGCACGCGGAGTACTGATGTCTATCGCGGGTGGATCTGACCTAGGTCTCTTCGAACTCTCTGAAGCTGCCGAGATGGTCGCAAAGTCTGCTCACCCTGATGCAAATATTATCTTTGGCACTGTGATCGATGATGCGCTCGGTGATGAAGTTCGCATCACGGTGATTGCAGCTGGCTTTGATGGTGGCGAACCGAAGAAAGTTCAGATGCCAACTATCAGTGCTGCGGCGCTCTCTGGGCAGGCAGATCCAATTGCTGCAAATGATCCGATAGCTGTTGCCCTTGATCTTGGGATTAATGAGAACACCGATGGCATCCCTACGATGACTCCACCACGTCGTAAAATTACCTTTGAAGAGCTTGTCAGTGAAGATGAGATTGATATCCCAGACTTTATGAAGTAATTCTTCGCTGTTACTGCTCATGCCAAAGATTCATTTCACATCTGCACCCGATAACCTCGCTCTGCACACTGGGGATATCGAATCTGTCGTGCGAGAAAATAGAGCTGATCTTGCCCAAGAGCTCCAAATGCCTGCTATTCAATTCATGGCACAAACTCATAGCAATACCGTCAAGATTGTGAACTCTTACTCCGCTCAAGATATTGCAGCTGATGCGCTAGTAACCACTAATCAAGATATCGGACTGGCCGTGCTTGTTGCAGATTGCATTCCTTTACTTTTAAGTTCGACAACCGCCGTCGCTGCCGTTCATGTCGGTCGCGTTGGGATGACAAACGGAATCATTGATAAGACACTAGATGCCATGGAAGGTCTTGGAGCGACCGGCATTTTTGCTTGGATAGGACCTTCTATCTGCGGGCAGTGCTACGAAGTTTCATCTGAGATGTATGAGGAGGTCACTACTTTCTTCCCAGGATCGGCCACCTCGGTTGAGAAGCACTCGCTCGATCTGCCTCGAGGTGTGATCGCAATTCTGCGCGAACGTGGCATTGATACTCATGCGCTAGGAATCTGTACCCTTGAAAACTCTCGGTTCTTTTCGCACCGACGTGATAAGTCGATCGGCCGTCAGGCAGGAGTGATCTCCTTGTGAAGAGTCGAGACCTTGAAATCTCAGAGAATCTCGCCGTAGTCGAGGAACGGATAACCATTGCCCTGCAACAGTCCAATCGCAGGAGAGAGGAGATCACTCTAATCGCGGTGACTAAGTTCTTCCCGTTATCGGATCTTGAAATCCTTTATGGGCTGGGTCTTCGCAATTTTGGAGAGAATCGTGACCAAGAAGGATCGGCGAAGGCGAGTGAGTTGCCCTCTGATATCTCGTGGCACTTTCAGGGCCAAATCCAGAGTAAGAAGATTCCATCGATTATTGAGTGGGCACGGGTTATCCACTCCCTTGACTCTCTCGAACATGGAAAGAAGTTCAACCAGCGATTAAGTGAGCTGGGCCAATCTCGAGAATTTTTCCTTCAAGTAAATCTTGAGCCGGAACGTAGTGATCGTGGCGGGGTTGCACTTGCCAAAGCTGAGGATTTTTTCAACTCAGTCCAGGAGTTTTCCCATCTCACGATCATGGGACTCATGTCAGTTCCGCCCATGGATCTGCCGCCACGAGCGGCCTTTGATGATGTTGCCTCAATGGCTGCACAACTTGGTCTTGGCTGGCTCTCACTGGGAATGAGTAATGACTTTGAAGATGCAATCCTTGCCGGTGCGACACATATTAGGGTCGGTAGCTCAATCCTCGGTTCGCGGCCGACTCCCGCATAAAATTAAGCCATGGCAAATGCATTTAAGAAGATGGCCGGATATCTTGGACTCGTCGATGATGAGGCAGATTTCGAAACGACTGTAGCTATGGAGATTCCTCAGAAGAGTGTTCGCGTTACTGCGCCATCACGTCCTTCTCGTAGCGTTGCACAAGCGCAACCACTTCGTGAGCGGAACGCTGTGACTCTCACACCTTCTGCGAGTGTTGCACCAGCGATGCAATCAGAGTTGCCAATCCTAGATTCGATCTTCACAATCCACCCTCGTTTTTATAATGAAGCTCGCACAATCGGTGAACATTTCCGTGAAGGTCAACCAGTCCTGATGAATCTAAGCGATATGGAAGAGTCAGAACGCAAACGTCTCGTTGACTTCGCATCTGGTCTTGTCTTCGGACACCATGGAAGTATCGAGCGCGTGACTTCTAAAGTCTTCCTCTTGACGCCTGCGAATGTTCGCGTTTCATCAGAACATAAAGCTGCAGCAGCAGAAGCAAGCTTCTTCAACCAGAGTTAATTGCCATGTCACTCATAGTTCTGCTGATCAGAATTGTTCTTCAAATATTTGTTCTTTCTCTCTTTGGCCGCCTGATTCTTGATTATGCAAGAATTTTCGCGCCACAGTGGCGTCCGCGTGGAATCATTCTTGCAATAGCTGAAGCGGTTTATTCGATCACTGACCCAGTAATGAATTTTGTACGTCGCTTCATTCCGCCGCTTCGGATGGGGCCGGTATCGATCGACCTATCCTTCATTCTTATTTTTATCGCAGTTCAGATGATCTCGCGCTTCGTCAGTACTCTTTAATACTTTTAAGAATTAATTTTTAGTAAGTGCGAGGCCCAATTCCGTCTCATCGCTCATCGCCAATGCAGAGTCGAGAGTAAAAGCGGTAGCAAGAACTTCTGAGGCGATAAATTCCTGCTGGGCCGCCATCGCAGCGATGATCTCAGGGGAGCCATTCCATCGCACAGAGATGCGATCGGAGATATCGAAATCTGAATTCTTCCGCTCTTCCTGGATGGCGCGAATGATTTCACGGACGAGGCCGGCTTGGATCAGCGACGGAGTGAGTTCAAGATCCAGGGCAAGGCTCTCTCCGCCATGGGAGGCGACAGACCAGCCATTCTTTGGAGTCTCGGTGATCACAAGATCATCGAGTTCAAGTGCGGCAACCTTGCCGTCATAGTTAATCTCTATAACTCCAGTGGATCGAAGAGTATGGACAGTTGCGGTGT
>Ga0304729_1001586_pt1 | contig 14746 bp, 14 predicted proteins | sample C_131016_MF_Meta_FD_190475 | JGI IMG/M metagenome (GOLD analysis project Ga0304729, IMG submission 190475) | Freshwater microbial communities from Lake Croche, Canada to study carbon cycling - C_131016_MF_MetaG (v2) (version 2) | ecosystem: Environmental > Aquatic > Freshwater > Lake | place... | reverse complement strand
GGTCAACTGTTAACAGACTTTGTGTAAGCACAGCACCTGAAAATCTATCTTCATGCAAACACAAATTGACCACCTTGTTGTCGCCGCTACTAGCTTAGAGCAAGGTGTGCAATGGTGTGAAGCGCTCTTTGGAATCACACCAGCTTTAGGCGGAGAGCACGCGTTATTTGGCACACACAACCGTTTATTCAAAATAGCCACACCTACATTTCCTATGGCGTATTTTGAAATCATTGCTATCAATCCAGAGGCTGTTCGCCCTAAAAAAACTACGACCCTCCACCCACACCGTTGGTTCGATTTAGATAATCTTGAATTGCAGAAAAAAATTGCCAAGGAACCGCGCTTGATCCATTTCGTTGCAAGTACGCCGGACATCAAGGCTGCACGCATGGCTTTGCGCATGGAAGGCATTGATCGCGGTCCAGCGATTCACGCTGAACGACAAACTAACAAAGGAATATTGCATTGGCAAATTTCTGTTCGCTCTGATGGGCAACGTCTATTTGACGGTGCGCTTCCCACGCTCATTCAATGGGGTAAACCAGATGCAACGGAGCCATTACGCCTTCACCCACGCAACACACTGCCACGCTCTGGCGTTACGTTGCAAAGCATCGACATTACACATCCAAGCGCAGAAAAACTGCAAGCTGCATATACATCTATTGGTCTAAAAGGTATATCTATTTCAGAGGGTCCTGCCCGTATCAAGGCGACGCTTAAAACACCTAAAGGGATTGTGGTGCTTGAGTAGTCATACAACTGAAAACTCGATAGCCCACAAGATCGATACAGACTGCCTGAGTGCGTTGCCACGTACTTCGGGTGTTTATATCTTCAAAGGTGAAGGCAAGCTGCCGCTCTACATTGGTAAGAGCGTAGATATTCGTGCTCGGGTCATGAGCCATCTACGTACACCTGATGAAGCTAACATGATTGCCCAGACGCGCCGCATTGATTTCATAGAAACAGCTGGCGAGATAGGCGCTTTGCTACTGGAGTCACGCATGATCAAAGAGCTAAGCCCACTGTTTAATCAGAGGCTCAGACGAATTCGTACGCTGTGCTCTATTCGCTTAAACCAAAATAGCCAAGGCATAGAACCCGAAATCGTCGACAGCAAGTCTGTCAACCTTGGGGCAACGCCTGCACTTTATGGATTGTTTTCATCTCACCATGCGGCTCGCGCAAAACTCAAAACCTTAGCGCAGCAACATATGCTGTGCATGTCGGTGCTGGGGCTAGAAAAGACATCTCAAAGGGGTTGTTTTGGTCTGCAGATTAAAACCTGCTTAGGCGCATGCGTAGGAAAGGAAGACCGTCAAACGCATGATGAACGCCTTTTCTCTGCACTCGCAGATTCGCAAGTGGAGTTATGGCCATTTAGCGGACCTATCGATTTGATTGAAGAGGCAGATGGCTGGGTACAGCGACACCGTGTGAACAACTGGTGTTACCTAGGAACGCAGTGCTCTAAGTTGGGGGAAGCAGGCAAACCCTCAAAACACGAACCCCACGGCTTCGATCTCGACAGTTACAAAATATTGGTCAAACCGATCATGCTTAAAACAGTCAAGGTTGAGACAGTTTTCTAAATCAACGTCGCCTACACACCAGCTGGTTTTTTTATGGTTTTTGAGCGATCTACTATGGACACTGGGATTTGATTGATGTCTCTTCCATCAAAAACAGTAATCTTCACAGAACCCGAATTAATGGGTAATGCCCATAACTGTTTGTAAAAAGCTGACAAGCTTTCGACAGGTTTTTCATTTAAGCCAAGTAACCATTGCCCAGGCCTAATGCCTGCTAACTGCGCAGGACTTTCTGGGGTGACACGAACAATTTGAATCCGACCTTGCCTTTCCACCGCATTGATACCTAACCAAGGTCTACGGCTGTTTGGGCCCACCCCGTTTTGCAACATCTCTTTAAAAATAGGCTCTAGCAATTCAACTGGAACAAACATATTGCCAGCCAAGCTAGCCGGATGGTCAGCGGGCATAACGTCTTGCATAAAGAGGCTTCCGATTCCTATTAACTCACCTTGCAAATTGAATAGTCCCGCACCAGAGTGGTTGACTACGGGTGGGCTTGTATAAATTGCGCTATCCAAGTGATATTCCCAGTAGCCCGTGAATGCACGAATATCTTTGAGTTTGGTGGGGCCTGAGAACGCAGATTCACCCGCAGAAACAACCAAAAGCATTTCGTCGATTTTTTGATCTTGGGACTTACCAAATTTAACGGGTTCAATACCTTGAAGAGGAATGAGCGATTTGATTAATCCAAATCCAGTTGCTTGGTCGTATGCCACAACGAGGGCCGGGTAAGTTTTTTGCTGATGGGTTCGAATTTCTATTTGTTCGGTTTCTAAAATTAAATAACCAATCGTCAGAATCAAACCATCAGATCGAATCACTATGCCAGTACCTTGCCGTTCTTTTCCCAGAGTTCTAGCAGAGGCCGCGTCATCGATAGCGCGACTTGTAATTTGTACGGATGCAGCTTGCGCACGCTGCAATATTTGACTATTGCCAAATGATAGTGACTGGATATCTTTTTCAGAGGTTTGTGCGCTGATGTATTGCGTATTTATGGAGAGTGCTAAGCAACTCATAAAAATCCAATATTTCATAGAGGTCCCTTTATAAAAAAGTATGGGTCTCAAGGCACGAATTAATCGAAAAAATGAACCAAATCCTGATCATGCAACCCTAAGCCTAGCAGACATTCATCGGTTTTGAATATCTCCTCCCCGTTGGAAGCGAATGCGGTCTAGTTTGGAGTTTATGCAGGTAACCCCTGCAGGTGCGGGTTATCATGATTATTGAACATTGATGAGATTCTTTTGATGCCTCTTTTGTATGTCAATGGACAGCCACACGCTGTAGATTGCGATCCCTCCACCCCCCTGCTATATGTCCTGCGCAACGACTTAGGTTTGACGAGTGCACGTTTTGGATGTGGCATGGGTCAGTGCGGAGCATGCCACGTGCTGATCAACGGTCGCTCCGTAGCTTCTTGCGATATTTCTGTCGAAGCCTGCGTAGGTCAAACCATCGAAACCGTGGAAGGACTGACGCCAGCTGGGCAAGCTTTGCATGCCTTGCAAGAGGCTTTTATGCAGGAACAAGCCGGTCAATGTGGATATTGCTTGGGCGGCATATTGACCAGTACACGCGCTTTGCTGAGACGCAACCCTAATCCGTCTGCCGATCAAATTAAATTGGCGCTCGATCTTCACCTCTGTCGTTGTGGCACGCATCAACGTATCGTCAAAGCAGTGCAACGTGCTGCCAGCTTATTGCGACAGGGCGAGGTATGAATACATTCCCCGGTGCTGATGAGCGGGTTGCCCATCTTGATATCGCGCCTACGTTGGCAGCCTCGCCTTGGTTGGATCTTTGGGTGCGCTTTGAACCGAATGAACGCGTGCGTCTATTCACCGGAAAAGTCGAACTTGGCCAAGGTATCTTGTCGGCTATCGCACAAATTGGAGCTGAGGAACTTGACGTAGCGTATGAACAGGTAGACGTAGAAGCGGTAGATACCGACTTCAGTCCGAACGAGGGCTCTACCTCTGGCAGTCGCTCGATTCAAGAGGGTGGCGAGGCCACGCGACAAGCCTGCGCGCAAGTGCGCCAAATCATGTTGCAGCATGCCGCGAAAAAACTAGAAGTACAAATCGACGATCTACTTGTGAAGGAAGGGTTCATTCACGTCCGCGGCACGGACATCGGCGTGAGCTATTGGCAACTAGCTTGCGAAGTCGATTTACACCAATTGGTGCAGGTCAAAGCGCCTCCTAAAGATCGTCAGCACCATCGTTTGGTCGGGCAGCCCTTGCCTCGCAAAGACTTGCGCGACAAATTGATGGGTGGCGGTTTTTTACACGACCTGAAATTGCCTGGCATGCTGCACGCAAGAGTTGTCAGGCCCCCCGCCGTGAAAGGGCGCTTGCTCGTTTGCGATGAAAGAAAAACGTTGGCATTACCCGGCGTGCTTCAGGTGATACGTGACGGCAGCTTTTTGGCGGTGGTGGCACAACGCGAAGAGCAAGCGGTGAAAGCGTGGCGTCAACTCTCCATTGACGCGCAATGGGACATTTATGAATCATTGCCAGACATGCATGCCCTTCCCGAGTTCTTGACCAATGCCCCGCACCAACAAGAGTTGCTGCATGACTCGCCGGCTTATCGCACCGATGCGGTCAGCATCAGCGCACGCTACACCCGCCCCTATCTCTCACACGCTTCGATTGGCCCATCTTGCGGATTGGGATGGTGGCATGAGGAACGACTGCAAGTGTGGTCGCATTGCCAATCACTGTTTGCCTTGCGCGATGAAATCGCCAAGTTGTTAGGACTTCCCCGCGAACAGATAGTAGCCCGACATGGTCAAGGTGCTGGATGCTATGGCCACAACGGAGCAGACGATGCTGCTTACGACGCCGCCCTGATCGCGCGGGCTATGCCTGGGCACCCCATCCGGGTGCAATGGATGCGCGAAGACGAATTTGCATGGGAACCCCAAGGCCCAGCGATGGTGGTTGACCTAGAAGGTGCTGTGGATGCAGAAGGTCAAATCGTGCAATGGTCCCAATCAATTTGGGGCAATCGACACATCCAACGTCCTGGACGTCGCCCTGAGCCAGGCTTCCTTGCAGCTTGGCACCAAGGTGAGGGGCGGGAGATGATGCCACCTGTTGACATGGCTATGGAGTTGGGCGGTGGCAGCCAGCGTAATGCGGTCCCGTATTACGACCTGCCGGGCATGCGGGTACTCAACCATGCCGTCACCGAAGTGCCGATTCGGGTATCGGCTTTGCGTGCACTCGGTGCATATCTCAATGTGTTCGCCATTGAATCTTTCATTGATGAGCTAGCGCATCAATCCCAGCAAGACCCTGTGCGCTTTCGATTGCGCCACCTGAGCGATCCGCGCGCGCGTGGCGTGATCGAGCAAGCCAGCGCCTATGCCCAACAGCATTGGGGCTGGGACCCAGAGCATGCAGCAGGAGATGGCCAGCGCGGAGTGGGCCTAGGGTTTGCCCGTTACAAAAACGCCGGATGCTATGCCGCAATATTTGCCGAAGTCGAGTTGCAGGAGGTGGTGCAGGTCAAGCGCGTGTTAGCTGTGATCGATTGCGGTGAAATCGTCAACCCCGATGGCGTGCGTAATCAAATCGAGGGCGGTGTGATACAAGTCGTCAGTTGGATATTAAAAGAACAAGTCACCTTTGACCGTCAGCGCATCACAAGCACGGACTGGGAGAGTTACCCCATCTTGCGCTTCAGCGAAGTACCTGAAGTCGAGGTCTTACTCATGCCCCAACCTAACCAACCTTGGCTAGGCGTTGGCGAAGGCGTGACAGGACCTACCGCCGCCGCTGTTGCGAACGCGATCCATCATGCGATAGGCGTGCGTGTGCGCGACTTACCCTTGACTGCGCAACGCGTGGTTCAGGCCATGCCTTAAATTTTTAGTTCACCCTGACATACAAAGGAGTCCATATGAAACACAACAACCATCCTGCCCACCTTAAGCCTTGGAGTCGGCGCACTTTTTTAAGTAACGGCGCATTGGGCATCAGTGGTCTTGGCCTAGTCAGCGCGCTAGGTTTCGAACCCGCTATAGCGCAGGTGTCTGGCTTTCCAAACCGTGCCGTGCAATTGGTCGTGCCATTTCCGCCCGGTGGTGTGGTGGACCAAACCGGTCGGGCTATCGCTCAGTCGCTTTTTAAGACGTGGAAGCAACCGGTGGTAATCAACACCAAGCCAGGAGCTGGCGGTGCCATCGGTATGTCTACCGTGGCCAACGCACCTGCCGATGGCTACACCTTGCTAGCGGCTCACCCTTTTATCAACACCCTACCTGAAGCAGAGCGCCAGTTTGGTCGCAGCGTAGCGTTTGATCGCAGCCATTTCGCTGCGCTCTCTCTTATCGTCGCCGACCCATTGGTGCTAGTCGTCAAAGCTGACTCACCTTGGAAAACCTACGAAGACTTTGTGGCAGACGCCAAAAGACGTCCCGACATGATTGCCTATTCGTCATCGGGCGCTTACAGCGCAGTGCATCTGCCTATTGAGATGTTGGCCCATGCGGCAGGTATCAAATTGCGTCATATCCCTTACTCCGGCGGGGGCCCTGCGCTGACCGCTGTTCTGGGTAATGTTGTGGCGACTACCGCAGGCGCACCGGCTGTTTTAGCACCGCAAATCAAAGCTGGTGAACTACGTGCTTTGGTCACCACAGGAACCGTCCGTCATCCGCTATTGCCCGAGACCCCCACCGCCATCGAATTGGGTTATAAAGATGTCGAATTTTATTTGTGGGTAGGTCTGTTCGCTTCCATAAAAACAGAAGAAGCCATGTTGACGCAACTGCGACGCGATGTGGCGCGCGCCGCTGCAGATAGTGAATTTGTAGCGCACATGTCGCGTTTGGGTGCACCTTTAGACGTTCGTGATGCCCCTGCCTTCCAAGCATTTCTAGAGAAAGACTCGCAGCGTATTGCTGCCGCCATACGTCGCATTGGTCGTGTGGAATAAGCAATTATTGAGGCGCCCTTCATGAATGCATTGCAATTGCCAGATGGAATACGCTCTAGATTTGTCTCTGGTGTGAATGGTTTAGATATGCATTTTTTAGAAGCCGGTTTTAATCAACCGTCTTCTACGCATACAAAGCCATGTGTGCTTTTACTGCATGGCTTTCCTGAAATGGCCTACAGCTGGCGAAAGGTTATGCCATCTTTAGCTGCCGAGGGCTATCACGTGATCGCTCCTGACCAACGAGGCTATGGGGAGACCACAGGATGGGACGCTAACTACAACACCTCGCTCACACCCTACGGTCCGCTTAATCTGGTAACAGATCAATTGGCGCTTCTGCGTTCATTAGGCATCCAAAAAGTGCATGCAGTCATAGGCCATGATTTTGGATCTAGGGTTGCGGGATGGTGCGCACTGACTAGACCCGATGTGTTTGGCTCGGTGGTGATGATGAGCGCTCCTTTTACTGGCGCACCAGAGTTGCCAGTGGGTGTGGATGGATCTAAAGCAGTTCGTGAAAGTCCATTCGAATTCGTCCATAAAGTAGTAGCGCAACTATCGGATTTGGATAGGCCAAGAAAACATTACCAGTGGTACTACTCCGGGCCTGAGGCCAACGCTGATATGCAGTTTGCCAAACAGGGGTTACACAATTTTTTACGGGCGTACTACCACTCTAAAAGTGCCGACTGGAGTGAAAACAAACCCTATCCATTACCTAGCTTGAGCGCAGAGTCCTTGGCACTGCTTCCGACTTATTACGTCATGGATGCAGACCAAGACATGGCACAAACTTCAGCGCATTACATGCCCGACGCGCAGCATATTGCGCATTGCAAATGGTTAACCGAAGAAGAGCTATCGGTTTATACCCAAAGCTATCAGAGAACCGGTTTTCAAGGTGGGCTGCACTGGTACCGTTGTGGCACCGAGGCATCTTGCCAACCTGCGCTAAATCTTTTTTCAGGCAAGACTATTGACGTGCCGTCTGGATTCATTTCTGGTCAAAGCGATTGGGGAACTTATCAATTTCCTGGTGCATTTGAAAAAATGCAAAACCAAACGTGTACCCGCATGACCATGTGTGAACTCGTTCCCAATGCGGGCCATTGGGTGCAGCAAGAACAAGCCGAAGCTGTGAGCACGCTATTGATTAAATTCCTGAACGGACTGTGACAACTATTAGGCCGCTACTTAAATCCAACACGCCATCTGCGACGTAAGCTCCTTGCAGAATTGCATCGCTTTTTTGTTTGATATCTTCGCGAACCGAGTAGGCTAGCTTTGCATTACTTGGGGTGCCTTTATGTTTCGGTACAGCGTCTGAGTTCTCAATACTGTTTTGTAAAGCACTGATAAATTGTTCTGTCACAATTGTATTTTTGATGAATTCAAATATTTTTTGCTTTGCCTTAATTGTTGCTAGCTTGAGCGCCTCGTCTCTTTCAGTTGGTGACAAACTTGTGATTTGTGTAGTAACAGTTGAATTGACAAAATCAAATCTACCTTCTTTAGTAAATACGAGTTTGATGTTGTAAGCGTCTTTTGTAGAACCACCTAAAAATGTAGTGGTGACAGTATTTAGATTTACTTCTGCCTTATTAGTCGTTGTGCAAGCAACCGTTAGCACAAGCAACAAGACGAACAGATATTTCATGATTTATGGAACTACCTTTGCGGTGCGGTTGGCATAACGATGATCGGCATTTGAATTGGGGGGCTGGGTTGTGGCGTTTGCGGAACGACACGCTCCCTAGGTTTGGGCGTAGAAATCACCACCGTATCTGATTTCTTTTCAACAGAATTGCTTGAATTTGAACGTTTTACATTGTCAACGGATGTCGACTGAGCCAAAATATACACGTCAGAGGCGTAAGTGAGATTTGCTAAAAAAGATACCAAAATACCTATCAATCTAAAAATTTTCATATAAACCCCATAAAGATGTCGAAATTTTCAAGCCCTTCGATAGAGGCATGGAACTCTTACCTAGGTATCAGTGATAGTACTAGAGGCCGTCCTAAAAGCAAAAATAGGAAAATAACAGAAGATAATCTCAGATCTAAAAGTAAATCATAATTTTTATAAGACTTAACCCTAGTTTGAAAGTATCCGCATGAGAATTTCTTTAAAACGCAATTCGTTGGTTATGTTGTTTTTAGCAATCTTAATCACCCCGGTGCAAGCAGAATGGGAAAAAATATCCGAAAACAATGACCTAATAAATTACATCGATAAAAGTACCATCAAAAAAGATGGCAATCTTAGAAAGATTTGGAGACTAACCGATCTAAAAAAAAGAGAGATCACAGGTGAAATGTCTATTCGGATGATGGTCGAACACGACTGTAAAGAAGACCTTTTTCGATATCTTTTTGTTAGCAACCATTCAGACCCTAAGGCGGGCGGAAGAATTATCAGTCAAGCCCGCAAGGACGAAAAGGAATGGAGTCAAGTTCCGCCAGAGACTTTGTCCGCAACCATTCATAAGATAGTCTGTACCAAATAAAAGCTTATTTTCTGGTTGACATTTTCTCAGTTGAATAATTACCGTTAGTCTGAATGGTTTGGGACTTATCGATGCCGCTTAAATCAGTTTCATAATTCTTCTGCGAAGAGCCTTTGGCTCCAATTATTGATTCAACTTTTCGATTTAGAGTGGGCGAGTTAGCAGTCCCAAGCCATCCTGGAAAATTACCCCTTATATAAATAAGCTGATCAACAGAACAAATTTTTCCAAATTTATTCAACCATTCATTTACAGATTTCTCTCTTTCTTGCTCGCCATTAACTGACAACGCTAAAGTTTTAAAATCTGCGATATTACAAATCAATGGTTCATCAATTTTTGATGCTGTTTCATCTTTTTTTTGCGCAGATGCTGGGCTAAGACCGCAACCAAGTGCAACAAAAAAGCCAATAAGTAATACAACCCTACTCATGAAAAGTTGTAGAGATTTTTGCTTTATAAATTTTAATATTTTCAATTTATCTACCCCCACATTCCATTAAACCTAGTTTGATGCATCGGCACTAATCTTGATTACTTTAGTAACTGTTACCCCCAGCAAATATTTATAACTGCAACTTGGGCTAACTTATGGAGCAAGCCATAACTTGCAAGAGCCAATAACAAGTTGGGCACCAGTGCGGGTACCAGCTAAAGAATTTAAAGTAAAAACAAAAAAGCCGTTTTCAATCAACGGCTTACAAAAATTGCTTGGCGGAAACGAAGGGATTCGAACCCTTGATGAGGCTCAACACCCCATACTCCCTTAGCAGGGGAGCACCTTCGGCCACTCGGTCACGTTTCCAGCAAAATCATTGTAGACGCAAATTTAAGCAGCTGCCTGCTCCAACTCAAACGCCTTGTGCAGCGCACGAACTGCGAGTTCCATGTATTTTTCGTCAATAACAACAGAAGTTTTGATTTCAGAAGTAGAAATCATCTGAATATTGATACCCTCTTCGCTCAATGCACGGAACATTTTGCTGGCGATACCCACGTGGCTGCGCATACCAATACCAACAATCGAGACTTTGCAGATTTTGGTGTCGCCAATAACTTCAGTAGCACCCAAAGCCGGCAAGACTTTGGATTTAAGCAACTCAGAGGCACGCGCAAAGTCATTGCGGTGCACGGTGAAGCTGAAATCAGTCAAACCACCTTTGCTGATGTTTTGGATGATCATATCGACTTCGATATTGCCTTCTGCCACAGCGCCCAAGATTTGGTAGGCGATGCCGGGTTTATCGGGCACGCCGACTACGGAGATTTTGGCTTCATCGCGGTTAAACGCGATGCCTGATACAACGGCTTGTTCCATTTGTTCGTCTTCCTCAAAAGTGATCAAGGTGCCAGATTTGGCCTCTTCATGTATATCGATATCCCATTCGGTAAAGCTGGAAAGCACACGCAATGGCACTTTGTATTTACCCGCGAATTCCACTGAGCGAATTTGCAAGACTTTGCTACCCAATGACGCCATCTCGAGCATTTCTTCAAAGCTCACAGTTTGCAAACGGCGCGCCTCAGGCACCACGCGCGGGTCGGTGGTGTAAACACCATCCACATCGGTATAAATCAAACATTCTTTGGCTTTGAGCGCAGCGGCTACTGCAACGGCAGAGGTGTCTGAGCCGCCACGACCTAAGGTGGTGATGTTGCCGTGATCATCAACGCCCTGAAAGCCAGTGATGATGACTACGCGGCCAGCATCTAAATCAGCACGCACGCGCTTGTCATCGATCGACTCAATGCGCGCTTTGGTAAATGCACTGTTGGTACGAATGGGAACTTGCCAACCCGCATAACTGACAGAATGCATACCTTCGGCTTGCAATGCAATGGCCAACAGGGCAGAAGACGCTTGCTCACCCGTAGCTGCCAACATATCAAGTTCACGGTCGTACTGGGTGTCAGAGTGGGTAGGCGCGAGTTCTTTAGCAAGTCCGAGCAAGCGATTAGTCTCGCCACTCATAGCGGAGGGCACGACAACCATTTGGTGACCAGCACGGGCCCATTTGGCGACGCGTTTGGCGACACTGCGGATGCGCTCGGTGGAGCCCATCGATGTACCGCCGTATTTATGAACAATCAAAGACATTGCAGAAATTTAAAGTGTGATCTTGCAAAAAAGCTTTCAATTGTAGCAACGCAAGACTGCCGCGTCTCTTCTGACAAAGCCCCGCCCCACCTTGATATGGATGTCGTGGCCACGTGTAGTGCACGATTTCACTTGCACCAACAAGGCCTCCATCTGGGCCGCACTGGCTTGCATCTGTTCTAACACCAACCAGTGGCGCAACACATTGGTTTGTCTTGCAACGCTCAACAGCTGCAAGGCTGTAATGTTCGGCGGGTTACCGACTTGCAACAAATCTTGCTCCGCAAATTCTTGCAACAGGCTTTGCGCTTGTGCCGCATGCGCAGCACTACGGGCAAAGGTTTGTCTAAATGCAGGAAATGCATTTTCTATTGTGGGAAGAATGTCCTTTCGAATTTTGTTGCGCGTGTAGCGGGTGTCTTGGTTGCTAGGGTCTTCTACCCATATCTGCCCAATGTCTATCAGGGCTTGTCGTAATGTGACACCTGCAATGTCAAGCCATGGGCGGTGGTACGTCACACCTTGACGCGTGAGGATGCTTGGCATGCTTGCCAAACCAGGCAAGCCCGCACCACGCGAAAGTGCTAACAGCAAGGTTTCAACTTGGTCATCCGCATGTTGTCCCAATGCAATGTGCTGCACTGCACCACCCCAGTTGGATTGGAGTGCTTCGGCAAATGCAAGATAGCGCGCTTGTCTAGCAGCATCTTCTGGACTCTCACCACTTGCGTGTGCAGCTTTCACGCGCACTACGACCAAGGGCACATGAAATTGTTGGCACAAGGTTTCGCATTGCGTGGCAAAGCCATCGGCTGCAGCCTGCAGTCCATGGTGCACATGGATAGCGTGGGTTTTGTCTGGCCAGCGCAGAGCGCTGGCGATCAGGAGTGCGGTGGAGTCAGCCCCGCCGCTAAGTGCAACAGCCCAAGCGGGAAGATGCGCTAACGCGTCAAGGGGAGGAAAGTTAGCGGGCGTCGGCTTTGGTGTCGCTGAATCGGCCATAACTTTGCAGTCGCTCGTAGCGTCGCTCAAGCAGTTCTTTGACCTTCATGTCTGTGACTTGGCGCCAAGCGTCGTTGAGGCCACGTTTGAGTTGTGCCGACATTTGTTTAGGGTCGCGGTGCGCACCGCCGACGGGTTCGTTGACGATTTTGTCAATCAGGCCTAATGCTTTTAATCTATGGGCAGTAATACCGAGCGCTTCAGCAGCATCTTCTGCACGGTCTGAGGTTTTCCACAAAATAGAGGCGCAACCCTCAGGGCTGATGACGGAGTAAACCGAGTACTGCAACATCAGCACTTGGTCGGCCACACTAATGGCCAATGCACCGCCTGAGCCACCTTCGCCAATGATGGTGGTGATGATGGGCACTTCGAGTTGTGCCATCTCAAAAATATTGCGGCCAATGGCTTCGCTTTGGCTGCGCTCTTCAGCGTCAATGCCTGGATACGCACCGGGTGTATCAACAAAAGTGAAGACAGGTAGTTTGAATTTTTCTGCGGTCTTCATCAAGCGTAATGCCTTGCGATAACCCTCGGGGCGACTCATGCCAAAGTTGCGTGCAGTACGTTCTTTGGTGTCACGGCCTTTTTGGTGACCTAGCACCATACAAGCATTGCCATTGAAACGGGCCATGCCACCAACAATGCTCAAGTCGTCTGCAAAGTGGCGGTCACCGTGCATTTCCACGAAGTCGGTGAAGATATCGTTGAGGTAATCCAGCGTGTAAGGACGCTCGGTATGGCGTGCGATTTTGGTGATCTGCCAAGGCGTTAAATTGCTGTAAATATCTTTGGTGAGCTGCTGACTTTTTTTGCTGAGTTGATCGATTTCGTCTGAAATATCCACAGCTGACTCGGTTTGCACATAACGCAATTCGTCGATCTTGCCCTCTAACTCGGCAATCGGTTGTTCAAAATCGAGAAAATTTTTCTTAGCCAAAACGCATGTACTCCTTGGTTGCTCAGTAATCGACTGGCAACGGATCTAAAGATCGCCAAATATACCAAGTCGCTACGCTGCGATATGGCGCCCATGGCGCAGATACTTCGCGCGCCTCACTGCGGCTAACCGCTTCACCAGAGAAATAGTTTTTGCTGATACCGTTGATCAGACCCACATCGTCCAATGGCAGCACATTGGGCCGCAACAAATGGAAGATCAAAAACATTTCAGCGGTCCAACGGCCAATGCCTCGAATGGCGATTAACTCGGCAATGATGGTTTCGTCGTCCATCTCAGACCATTTTTTGATTTGCAGGTTACCGCTGTCAAAATTTAAAGATAAGTCGACCAAGTATTCGACTTTGCGAGCAGATAAACCTGCTGCGCGCATGTCGTCTACTTTGAGTTTTAAGACGTTGGCAGGTGTTAGCTTGCGAGGCAAAACAGCAAACCGGTCCCATACCGATTGCGCCGCTTTGACAGAGATTTGCTGGCCCACAATGCTACGGGCCAAGGTAATAAATGGATCGCCGCGCGATTGCAAACAAGCATCGCCGAACTGCGGAATCAAACGCTTCATCACACGGTCTTTTTTGACGAGGTGCTTGCATGCCTCGTCCCAATAGTCAGGCGTCACACTGATGGCTTTAGCGGGCGACATTAAGCGCGCTCCCAGGTGGTGCCTGTCGGCGAGTCTTTCAGAACAATACCCATCGCGGTGAGCTCTTGGCGAATACGGTCTGCTTCGGCAAAGTTTTTTGTTGCCTTAGCAGTTGCACGCGCTGCGATTTGCGTTTGGATCGCAGATTCATCGAGATCGCTACTGCCCGCTTGTAAGAAACGCTGTGGATCGTCTTGCAACAAACCCAATACGCCGCCCAATGCTTTGAGGAGTCCGGCCATTTGCGAAGACATGCTTCGGTTAACTTCGCTGGCCAAGTCGAATAACACAGCGACAGTTTCAGGGGTTCCGAAGTCTTCGTTCATCGCAGCTTGGAAGCGTTGGGCGAAAGGGTTGCTCCAGTCGATAGCCACATCGTCAGGCTTGACCAAACTCAAGGCGGTGTAGAGACGTTTCAAAGCGCCACGTGCATCATTCAAATGCACATCGCTGTAATTCAAAGGGCTGCGGTAGTGGCTTCGCACCACAAAGAAGCGAATGGTTTCTGCTTCAAAAACTTTGAGCACATCGCGGATAGTGAAAAAATTGCCCAAACTCTTGGACATTTTTTCGTTGTCAATATTGATGAAGCCGTTGTGCATCCAAACCTGTGCCATCGGTTTGCCAGAAGCACCTTGGCTTTGGGCGATTTCGTTTTCATGATGGGGAAATTGCAAATCGGCCCCGCCGCCATGTATGTCAAAACTCTCGCCGAGTAATTCGCAAGCCATGGCTGAGCATTCGATATGCCAACCAGGTCGGCCAACACCGTAGTTACTTGGCCACTTGGCATCATCGGGCTCAGTAGGTTTGGCAGACTTCCACAACACAAAGTCGAGCGGGTCATGTTTGCCGTCGTCCACTGCTACGCGCTCGCCTGCTTGCAATTGGTCTAACGATTTACCAGAGAGTTGGCCATAGCCTTGAAACTTGCGTACCGCAAAGTTCATATCGCCATTGCTGGCTTGGTAGG
>Ga0304729_1001582_pt1 | contig 14758 bp, 29 predicted proteins | sample C_131016_MF_Meta_FD_190475 | JGI IMG/M metagenome (GOLD analysis project Ga0304729, IMG submission 190475) | Freshwater microbial communities from Lake Croche, Canada to study carbon cycling - C_131016_MF_MetaG (v2) (version 2) | ecosystem: Environmental > Aquatic > Freshwater > Lake | place... | reverse complement strand
AGCCAATCCAGTATTTCCTTTAAAAAGCTGTTCTGCTCCAATATAAGCATAAATAACTCCTACTAAAATGATTAACCAGCCAGACATTGTTCAGTTAATGCAAGAAGTAATTCTTCTGTAGTGCCATGGTGAAGTTCCCAAGCTTTTCTTCCAAGATGATGAATTCCAGCATGGAATCGATGATGAATTGGGCATAGGCCAATTGTTGGCGCAGTTCTGCGTTTTCCTGCTCTACGGATGTGGTGTATTTCACATGGTGTCCCTGCGTTTCCCTGATGGAAGCACAAAATGCACCCAAATTCCGCAATTTTTCTGATTCGCTGCTGTTCATCTTTAGTCATCTAAAAAATGTTTTTCACTTACAGGATTTAAAGCAGATTGAGGAACCCAAAACTGAGGGTCACGCCCAACTTGCATAACTCGCCAGTATTCAAGTTTTTTAGCATCTTTGCCATAAATCCAACCTCTGATTGTGTAAGAACCTAGCATACCAGTAAGTAAATAATACTTCCTATTATCAATGTCCCATTTGTGCATTTCCATATGCCCATTTTCGTAATGAGTGCAGCGGACATCAACTTGGCCAACATCAGGCAAATCTTTTTTGCCTTTCCACCAATAATGGTCTAAATGCTTGGCAAGTGCAGCTTCAGCCATAGCTCCCTTAATCATTCTGTCAAAATGTGCGTGTTCTGGCTCTCCTGAGTTACTTTTAGTCTTTTTGTCTTGAATATTATGAACTGCCCTTTGGCAACCCACAAACGAGGCCATGGCAATTTCTGATGGGCTAAGTTGTATTTTTATCATTAGCTATTTCCTGTAAGACTTGAGCCATTTCAACCATATCAACGGCAATTTCATATGCTCTATGATTATTTTGCGTAATCATTGAATCATGATATTTTTTGGTCAGGCTTTGTAATACTAAATACGGCAAAGAATAGTCTTTCACTTTATTTCTCCTTAATTTTAGATATTTCAATATAAAGCTGTCTAAGAAGGTCATTTTCTTCAATTAACTCCCTGGTCATTTGTATAGCCTTTATTTCGGCACATTCTTGAATAAGGGCATCTATGCTTTCAGCCCACTCCAATTGCTTTTTTAACTTTTCATCACTCATTTTTTACTCAATTTCTTTAATTGTTTTATAAACTTGCAAAGACACTCGTAAAACATAAGCAATATCGTTAGGACTTAATTGACCCATTAATTGCAAAATTTTTATGACAGCGACATCGTTATCTAAAGTTTCTGGTGGTTTGACTAGTGTTTCAATCATATTTGGCCTTGTCTACGGTTACTGGATAAAGTTCTCCAAATATCGATAATCCGTATTTCATGATTGCGTTCATTATCTATCTTTTTAAAATGTTTTAAAGCTTCTGTCCAAGCTAAAACGGCATCAGCGTATTTAAGGCTCGCTACGGCTTTTGCTTCCCTCTCGGCTACTGTCCCCTCAGCCAACAAAAAAGAGTGCGCCTTGGCCTGTTTTAAGCCTTCCTCAAGGTATTTAACTTGCCCTCCCCATGCCGCATGGTCATTGTCAGAATTAGATAGCTTAGTTAAGGCTTGCTCTACCCTGTTTTCGTTAAGTTGCTCTAAGTTCATTTCCACTCTCCTTTTTCACCACGATTGCCTTTAGTCCATTGGTCCTCAAAATCTCGAATAAGCTGCCATGGCAGTTTTTCCCTATATTTGTTCATGTATTCCCTAAATTCCCTTAAACCCATTTGCTTACGGTACAAAAGCAGTTGCCGTACAGCGCATTGGTATTTAAACTTTTCCTCATTCATAAAGCAATCGTTACATTTTCTTTTGGCAAAATCATTCCAAAATCATTTGTAAAAAGACTGTTTGTTTGAAATCTATAAATATTTACAACTCGTTTACTTGTTTGAACCCAAGTATTTTTATGGCTTATTCCCATTCTTTCACCAACTTTTACCCAACCCATTTTTGACCAAAAAACATTACTAGGAAGGTCATCAGCACATCCACAAGCAAAATCTTCTATACCGCGCAAATTTCCATGTGAAATTGCCGATGAAAGCAATGCTTGTCCTCTTTCAATTAGCCTGGCATCTTCCTGTATGCAAATTTGATTCATTTGGCTGGATTTCCATAAGAAAATAAAGCAAACCCAACCAAATCATTGTTTTCCACACACACAAAAAGTCTGTCGTTACAAGTATTGCTCCAGCGTTTACCTGTTTTTATGCCAGTAATTGCGGCTTCGTAAGCCATTTTTGGTATAAAACCAAGGCAAAAATTTTCTTTTTTAGACAAAGAAATAATGTAAGGAACATCCAAAACGGTAGCCAAACGAATCAAAATAAAATTCCTTGGGTTTTAACAGACGAACCTGAATCATATTTTTGTGAATTGCCTTTTGGATAAGGCAATATTTCATAATTTAATTTTCTTTGAAGTAATTTTTTGTCAGTTTTTGTGCCATGAAAATATATATAACGATGTTTTGCGCTTCTAAATTGACGAATTGTAGGGTCTGTAGCGTGTCTACTATGTTTTCCATTTCCAGCACTCATATCTGTGCGTTCTTTGGTTGTGCCAGTAAATAAAAAGTTAGTAGCTTGATATACATAACCTATATGGCCTTGTGCTGTATCAGCGTAAGAAACAATAATTTTTGGTTTTGGTAACATTTTTAATGAATTAGCCACTAAAAAACTTGATTGATTTTTTGAGTTGTCTAATAAACAAAGTCTATTTAACTCAATTACAAATTCTTTATATTCTTTGCCACAAACTCCTTCACAAAGACTGTTTGAAGCTGGTATTCCATAAGTAATAACACCAACCAATTTATTATCTTCATATAAACCAAAGGCATAACTTATGCTTGGCAAACGCTTGGCATAATGTTTTTGCATAATCCAAGGTACAGCTTCTTCTGATTTAATTGGCAAAACTTTCAAAATGGAGCTTCCTCAAATTTAAAAACAGGCTTTTTAATTTTTTTAGCCACAATCTTCCATTCAGGTCGCAACTTCACCAAATACTCGGCTTCTGTTTTGCTTTTAACCTGGCGAATTAAGCCAAGCTCGTCATAGATGTAGTAAATCAAGCTGCTCTCCTTTTTTCTCGATTTGCTACGATAAAGTTACGCATTTCAAAATAAGAGTTGAATCTTGATTTAGCAGGGTCACCGCACTCAGCCCTGTAGGCTGCCTCAATCTGGGCATCAGTTCCTAATGGCAATTCTTTGTTTTCAGGCGCTTGAGCAATAACAACCTCATCTAGCCAATGTTGACCTTTTAGCCAGCGTTCAGGGTCTTTTCTAAATTTGCTGTCAGGTTTAGCCTTTGCATCTGCAAGCGCTTTTGAAATAATCAATTTCAGCAATTCTTCATTAGGATTAATTTTTGCCCAGGCTTTTAAAGAATTTGGTTTGCCAACTTTTTTGTTGTATGAATTCCAAAATAAATCAAAGCCGATAGGCGTAATGCTTTTTATTGGTTTATGGTTCTTGGTTATTGGTTCTTGGTTATTGGTTAGTTGAACGGTCGTTGAACGCTTGCTAAACCGAGCCTCAGCAGATGCTTTACCAGCCTTTATTGCTTGCTCCTGCTTACCATGATATTTTGCTATTTCTTCATCACAACGCTTATTAAACCAAGAACCATCATCATTTTGTTCAAAAAATTTAGACAAAATATAAAAAACTTCTTCAATTTGAGAAATCATTCCTATGTCTTTTGCTATCTCTGCTGGTGAACCATAAAAAGGCTTTTCAGATAAATAATAAGTATCTATGAGTCGCCTATAAGCCAAATCTTCCAATAAACTTAAATGCCTTGTATGAGAAGCATAATCACCTATATTGAAATTAAAATAGTGCATTTCAGCCTTTCTGAAATAGGTCAGGCCGCAATATTTGCTTGGTTAGCCGACCCTCAGATAGGCTAATTAGGGTTTTAATATGCTTTAAAGGTATCCTTTCCCTGGCTACCCATTGGTAAATGGCTGACTCTCTTACGCCCAATTTAGATGCAATACTGGCTAAAGAGCCAAATTCCATCTGTAATTCCTTAAATTGATTCATTTAAACCTCCTAATTTGTAGTAATATTAGCATAATTTGGTAAAAAGCAACAATTATTTGTATTAGGGTAAGTCCTAATATAAATATTACACTTTTCCTTACTTTTCGTGTATAGTTACACCTAAGCAGTAAATTTTATTAACAAGTGCTGAAGGGAAATAAAAATGAAAGTTATTAATTTTGAAACAGTTGTAAAACCAGAATACAAAGAAGTTTATTTAACAATGAACACAGGCCATGTTGCCACTTTGGTTGAATTTAATGATGGCGCAGAAGAAATGCATTTACATTCAAAAACTGGTAAAAGAGTTGTAAAAAACAATACAAGTTGGATTGCCGCAGAAAAAGCAATTTGGAATACAAACCCAACTCGTTCTAAATATTAATTTTTAAGTGATGAAGGGAAATAAAATGAAATTAGGAATCAATAAAGAAGGTTACGCAGACTATGTTTGGACTACACCTAACCGCTACGAAATTACTCAATCTCAAGTAGAAGACATTCGCGACATAGTTAAAGAAGCTACAGGAAAAAATATGCCATTTAATGATGTTTTAAGAATGGTAGATTTGTTTAAATCTTTTCAATCTGATGACTTTAAAGTTTAAGGAATAAGTGATGAATCAAATTATCGAATGGGCAGCAGTAATCGTAATGGGCATCCTTTTTGGCGCTATGTTCGCCATGGGAGTTTAATCATGAACAGAGCCGATGCTTACTACGAGCCAACTGACTATGACAATCGTTCCGATGAAATAGAGGAGCGCACTTGGCAGTTAATGAAACCTGGCGCTAAGTTTGACCACACAGATGCTGGTCGAGTTCAAGAAGCATTATCCGAAATGAGTGCCAATGATGCCGAATCATTACAAATTGCCCTTGATACAGGCAACTTTGAAATTATTGGTCGCAAAATCATGTCTATATCTTTTGCATATATGGAAAGTATTGCTAAAGAAATTGCTGAAACAGAAATTAACGAGGACTAATTGATGAAAACTTTTAACGACCTACGCACTATTAATGTCAACGAACATACAGAAAGAAAAGGCAAATTTACCTATCTTTCTTGGGCTTGGGCAGTTGACCAACTTCTCCAGCTTGACCCAACTGCAACTTGGGAATACAAAGACCCTGTTTATTTTGCTGAAACTTTAATGGTCTTTTGCTCAGTAACAGCTTTTGGTAAAACCATGACAGCCCAGTTGCCAGTTATGAATAATATGAACAAGGCTATTTCCAACCCTGACTCAATGGCAGTTAATACAGCTATGCAGCGCTGCTTGGCTAAAGCCATAGCTTTACATGGCCTTGGTTTATATATCTATGCTGGAGAAGACATTCCTGAAGAAGAAGCAGTCGTCTTAGATGCGACTGAGTGGCTCAATAAAATAAACGCTAGTAAATCCATGGATGAACTTAAAGAATCGTATGGTAACGCTTATAAAGCCCTTAGCAAAGATAAATCCGCAGTTGAGCTATTAGCTAAAGCTAAAGATGCTAGAAAGGCAGAATTATCATGAAAGCATTTCCAAGACCAAATACTGTTCATCCTGATGATTTAGGCATGGATTTGCGCGATTACTTTGCAGCTAAAGCTATGGCTTTAATGTACCAATTTTGGTTGCATGATTACTATACATTTGGCTTAAATGATGAAGATGAAAAAAGAGGGCTTTCTCAAAATCAAACTTTAATGGCTGAAACAGCTTATGAGCTTGCTGATGAAATGATGAAAGCTAGAAAATGAATAAATTAGCCGACAAAGTAGTTGAGCAAATTACAGGCATAAAAGCTGTTGAACAGGGAACTGACGAATGGCATCAGCTTAGACTAGGCAAAGTAACAGCTAGTCGGGTTGCTGACATTATGGCTAAGACTAAATCAGGCGTTTCAGCTTCTAGGGGAAACTACCTAGTCCAGCTTGCTATTCAGCGTGTAACTGGCGTTGTTGAGGAGTCTTATACAAATGATGCAATGCAATGGGGAGTAGATAACGAAGCCCAAGCTCGGGTTGCATATGAAATTGCTAGTGAAAACTTTGTAGACCAAGTTGCTTTTGTCTTACACCCGACTATAGAGGGCTTTGGAGCTAGTCCCGATGGCTTAGTAGGGGAATGTGGGCTTGTAGAAATTAAATGCCCTAATAGCGCTACTCATTGGTCATACATTAAGGCTAATGAGCCGCCCAATAAATACTATATCCAAATGCAAGCTCAAATGGCCTGTACCGATAGACAATGGTGCGACTTTGTTAGCTTTGACCCTCGTATGCCAGAACGCAGCCAGTTATTAATTGTCCGAGTTGCAAGAAATGTTGAGTTTATTGCAGAAATGGAAGCCGAAATTAAGCAGTTTTTGAGTGAAGTAGAAGTTGAAGTAAATTTGATGAAAGGTAAGTAATGGCTATTAAATACTATGTAAAAGCAGCAATTTCGGAATACCAAGACCAGGCTGGCGTAAACAAAAAGCGCTACCAAACTATCGGCATTGTGACGGAAACCAAAAAAGGCGACTTAATGATGAAGCTGGAAATGATACCTTTATTAGGCTTAAAAGAAGGCTCTTTATGGTGTTACTTAAATGTTCCTGAAGATAAACCTGAAGGCAAAAACCAAAGCAGTTCCCTAAACCAACTTGAAGACGATGTGCCATTTTAAGGAGTAAGTGATGCGTAAATTAATCGGAGCTTTATCAGTAGTAACCCTAAGTGCTTGTTCTGGCGTAGGTGGTGTTAAATACACTACAGATGCGCCCCCACAAACACTTTACATTGACCCTGCTGTTCAAGCATTATCTAGAAATGAAACAATACAAGCCAGCAAAGAATGTGAAGCTGGTGGTATGCAGCCATTAATTATCTATGCCAAGCGCAGAATAGGCAATTCAGCCATGGCTACGGATATTCCAGTAGAAGTTATTTGTACCACTCGTTGGGACTTAATTCAAAGGAGCTATGCAAAACATGACTAATTTAAATGACCATATTTGGACTGCTACAGGAACTGATATTACAATCCGTTGGAGAAACATGGGCTGGACACCACCATCAGAAATGCAAGGCTATAAGGATAAATGGCGTTATTACCAAAATCTTCCTTTACGCCAGTTAGATGATGTTGCTAAAGTCGAGTATGAAAATGTTCTTAAACGAAACAAAATTGTAAGGGTTAAATAATGACCGAGGAAAAAGTGCCTTTTGGCGGCAATCTGCAAGTACCATCAGATGACTGTGAGGAGGCATTTTTTGCCTTGTACCCTGATTTTTTTTATGACGGCTCTACTTCTTTAATGCTTTGGACTCAAGCCTGGCAAGCCGCATTAGATTATGCCGAAAGCAAGAGACCATTGATTTATTTAGGATGAGCTTTGTTCATGGGCATTTTCTCATGTTTGGCTAGTTCTTTTTTAACGGTAACCAAACCATGGCGCAACTGTATAAACTGAGTATTCTCTGCTTTGTGTTGCTTTTTGCTTTCTACTTCCATCTTTTTACTATTCATTATTAAGCCCCTAAAATTTGAAATGCGTTAGTTTTAACAGTTGCTACTCGATTTAACCAGCCTTTTAAAAAGACATTTTGGTTTGGCCTAGCCATTACTATATCTTCATAAAACTTAATCTTGGCATTACTGAAATCAATAATTAAAGAACTTGCATCTATAGCATTGGCAGCCGCTAAAGTTTGATTGCCCATAACGCCATCTATATGAGTGCCAACTACCTGCTGCAAAGTCTTTATTGACCTGCCAACTCCAGCATTGACTGCAAAATCAAAAATAACATAGTCGCTACCAGAATTAAGCAAGTTGCCAAGCACAGGATTCCAATAGTTTTGTCGGTAAATACCTTGAATATCTTCATCAGATATATTCCTTAAATCTTCACTTGAAAGATGGTTATTACGCTTATATTCTTGGAATACTTTTAGCGTAATGCCTTTCATAGTAGCCCCTCCGCTATCTAAAGCATTGTTTACAAATCCACCTTCCGACTGTAGAACAAAGTGAAGTGACTTTTCAAAGTTTTGTATCATTTAATCGAATCGTATTGCTTGTAGCACGAGTCTAGAGCTATTCTTATTTTATCGGCTCTGGCAGCTTCCCTTGCAAGAAACTCGCTGTCCTCTGCGTAAAGCTGGCTTCCATTACAGGCTTTGGGAGCTTGTCCATTGATGGCTTGGTCGGTGCGACTGCTACGCTTCCGCAACTCGCTAATAGCATTGACAAGCTGATTATTAACAACTTCAATTTGAGCATCTTTGTTTCTCCTAATTTGATCGCTTTGGACTTGGTATTCCTGTTGCTTTTCTTGGGTAATCTTAATTTGAGCTACTTTATAAGCCTCTAGTTTGTGGGCTTCGTATTTGCCGTAACCAAATCCTAATACTGTAGTTAAAGTTAGGGCAAGATAAATATACCAACTTGGAGGAATCATTAACCCAAACATTAGACAATTCTTGGTGAAAAGGCAAAAGTAGCGTGCCAATCTTTAATGGCTTCTGTGTTGTCATGCCATTGGTCAGGCGTAATAAATGCAGGGTCTACCAAAGCCCTGATATTCCAGCCAAGGTTAAGGTAAAAGGTTTTAAAGCCAAGTTTGTGCGTATAAACAAATTGAAACAATCCATGACCAGTTACTAGAATATGCCCATAATGAGTTTCGCTAGTTGCTATGTCGCCTACATAATTCATGCCAGTAGAACCATCAAAAGTCTTGATTTCAAAGCCATAAAACGGATTACGCCATAGCCATTGAACCTGACTAAACCAAGATGTGCCATGATTGCTTTTAAAACCGTTATCGCCCCACAAGCTATTGTCCCAAGTTTGAAACCAATTAAGCCAGGCTGGAAGTCTAGGTTCAGTTGCTTTTGCAGTAGCGTTATTAATCCAACCATATTGCCCTGTGGCAAATAAAGGCAAAAAGAACGCTAGTGGAAAAGTCAAAATAGTGCCTACTAAATTAATAGGAACTAATAACAGGTAAATTAAATAAATCATTTTTTATCCAATGGCTGAGTTGTATACCAGCGTAATACAGCACAAGTAAGTCCTATTAAAACTAATAAACTGCCATAATATTTAGGATTAATAACATTTTGCAGATATGAAAAGTTATCATACAAAGCTCCCACAACAACTAAAGCCAATGAAAACCACATAGTTCTAGAGTGCATAACGCTTTTCATGGCTTTATTCATTTGTCTGCTTTTTTATCTAGCTTGTCGGAAATCTTATCTAGCTTAAAGAAAATTGCATCGGCTACTTTATCAAAGTCATCTTTTTTAACATAGTTGCCAGCGACTAATATTTCAATGCTATTTACTTTGTCAGCAAGATTAGCATCTACAGCTTTTAATTCTTTATACGAGTCCCAAATGGCTTTCAAAATAAACCCAAAGACTAGATTGATTAGACCAAAAGCCCAGTTGTATATTGTCTGTTCCATTTTTTATGTTTTCTGTATGTAAGCTAAAGCATAATAAAGAGGCGCATTAGTTCCACCGCTTGTCATTACGCCTGAGGATACAAAGCCACCAACAGCCCCTGAAGCATAAGAATTGCCAGCACCAACAATAAAGCTATCCTGAAGATTAGGAGTGCCACTAGTTCCGTTACATAATAAGTAACCAGCAGGAATAGCATTAACAGCGCCAGACCATACAATAATGCCGCCTGAAGGCACATTTACAACTGAGCCAGCAGAAGGTATACCTGAAATATTATCGTAGGTATAAAGCGTTACATTAGCAGAAGTTGATAAAACAAACTTATAAGCATTAAGACTAGATAGCCAAATAGCAGTAGGCGCAATTCCATTAACGCCTAAAATAATAGGATTTGCACAAGGTATAGTTCCAGCAACACTTGTATAAGTTGCTAAAGGAGTAGTAGAGCCAGCTTGATAGGTATATAACAATCCACCAACCAAGGGCAAAGTGTCTGTGCCTAAAAACGGTGTCATTGAGTTGCCAATAGGCGAAAGTAAGACTGTCATATTATTTTCCTAATAAATCTTTTAAATTAGTAAATCCTTTTTGTTTCTTTTCAAATGATTCTTTTCTTAACTTTTCTGTTTTTGCTAAATCTTTTTTAGCAATTCTTTCGGACATAGCTCCATGAACTATAGTTTCAGCAAGACCTAATGTATGACCACCAGTAACAGCGCTAGCAAGACCAGCAGCGCCTTTTTTCAAAATAAACTCTTTTGCTAAAGTTGGAAGTCTTTTGTCAATATTAATTTCTTGAACTTTAGCGCCTGGATAACCAGTATCAGTTTTAAGAATATGGGCTAATGAATTGTAATCATTAATTTTAGCCATTTCTTCAGGCGTAAATAAACGATTCATTACTTCTTTATTGTCTTTTAAATATTTAGTACCAGCATTTGCATTTCTTTGAAAAGCCTCATGCGTTCTATTTAAAAATTGAGATTTAATTTCAGAACGAGAAAGTTCTGCTTGAGCTTTTAATTCTGGTGGCGCTTTATCAATAGTATCAATAATATGGGTAAGTTGGTCAACTCCTAATCCTGCAATAGAATTAGGTATTTTTTCAATATCTACTTTACGATTAATTCCATTAGGACCTTCAGCTTCAAGAATTTTAGAAATGCCATTTGGATTTTCTAAAGTATCTTTTTTAAGCCCAAATAAATTTCTAGCATCAGCATAAACAGATGTATTAGGGTCTAAAGTAGAAACTACATCTGCATCTACTGCATTTTTAAGGTTTCTGTGCATTTTTGCATTTTTGTTGTCCCAAACACCTTCTTCATTAAGCCATTGTCTAAATTTTTCTGCTTTTTGACCATTTGAAGGAAGCATATTTCCATCTTTGTCCATCATTCCTAATTGTTTTAATTTGGCATTAGCGGCATTAGCTAATTTTGCATTGTCGCCTAATTCAAGTGTAACTTCATCAGTTAATGCTGTTTTAATATTATTTCCTGATACTGGAATATTGCCAGCAACTGCATCTCGTTCCGCATAAATCTTTTTAATAGCATCATCAAAATGGCTTTCTAATTTTTGAAAATAACCAATGGTATTATTACCACGCTTATAATTTGCAGATTCATCTAAACCGTAAGTTCCACCACTTTCATTAATTAATCTTTCTCCATAATTTGTTGTGGCTAACTTTTCTTCTTTTAACTTTTCTGCCAATAAATTACCTTCAGGAGTATCCGTTTTAGATAATTGATAATCAGTAGCTCTATCTTTTCCTCGGCCTTCAATTACATTAGGATCAACAGTTAATTGTGGCGCAGTTCTATTTAAAACTTCTAATCTAGCTTGCTGTTCATCTTTAGGAACTGCTTTTTCATCATATTTAAGTTCTTTAAAATCATTACCAATTTCATATGGTTTTGCAGAACCTTTTTCGGCAATATATTCAGGAGTTGCTACAGAAGGAGTTTCTCCAATAACTGTTGCTGTTTTTTCAGCTTTTTTAGCCGCAAACTGATCAGCAATAGTATTTTTTACTAGAGCTAATTCTGTTTTTGCTTTTGCTGCAACTTTAGGGGCTACTGCAACTCCTAAAGTATTTATCATTTGCTCTACATCTTGCTTTGGCAAACCAGTTTGTTGAGAAATCCAATCCGCTCCTTTTGAAACATTTTCACCAACAAAATTCATAAATCTTTGCGAAGCCTCGTTTTTATAAGCAGGAGTTTCTGTAACTCCAAGAGCTTTGCCAAAAGGTTTATCTAAAAATTCAGATACTTTATTTGATGTTGCTTCTGCTTCTGTTGGATTTTGACCTAAAGCTCTGCCAACTGCATAAGTTGCTTGTTTTCCAACAAAAGGCAAAGCAGAACCTACAGTAATATCTGCTAGCGAAGCAATTCCTGGCAATATATTTAATGAAGATTCAGGTTTTTCTGCAACAGGCTTTTGTTGTTCTTTTTGAGTTGTAGCGCCACCCATTAAAAAATTACTAAAATTATCACCCATTTCGCCAATTTTGCTTTTGGCTTGTTCTATGTATTGACCAACATTAGGAGCTTTAGGATTTTTTAAATCTTTCCAATCTGCTTGAATTTGACCATTTTTTATAACATCAGGACCAGCATAATATTCAGCTAATACTTTGTCAGCATTACCGCCATGACGATTATAAGCATCAGAAATTAAAGCATTGCCAGCTTCTTTATTATGGGTAGGATTATTAATATCATACTCAACTGGAATAAGACCTTTTTTCTTTAAAGTTTCAAAAGTTGGTTTAGTAATCTGCATAGGACCTACTGCACCAGCATAGTTTGCTGTATCAGTTTTTGCTTTACCAAAATTACTTTCTTGACCAAAAACCATATTCTGCACATCTTCTACAGAATATTTTGATTTTTCAGGAGAGCCTCCTAAAAGAAAGCTAGAAAAGTCTGCCATTATAAATGTCCAGTTTTTTCAAGTTTTTCAATGTTTTTCCATTTATTACTAAATTCTTTTAATACACTAGGATTATTGCCTAATAACTTGTCACGAGCTTTATTTTTTTCCTCGGTACTCATGTTAGGACTATCAAATATATTCTTTAATTCAAAAATTTTACTATCAGCATTATCAGCCCATAGTTTTTTAAATGTATTTAAGTTTTGGTCGCCATAAAGATTAGCAAACTTTTGTGCCGCAGTTGCTTGCATATCAACATTAGTAAGGTCAGCTTTAGTTCTACTTGCAATAGATTTTAAAACGCTTGGTGGGAATGTTTCGTCACCATTAGCCATTCTTGCTAATTGTTTTCCAGCATCGGTTTCTAAACTGCCACCACTAGCTTTAATGGCTGTAATTTGTGCATTAGCCAAATCTTTGCTTAATTGCTTATACTTAATGCCTTGTTCTGTACCTAAAAAAGTGCTTATTTCTCTACCAGCTTTGCCCATTACGCCAGCGCCACCAAACCATTCAGACTTTTCAAGAGCATCAGCCTCTTTAATAACTTCATCTATATTTCTACGCATAGTAGTTAAACCTACCTGTGCATTAACAAGATTATTTTTATAAGATTGCCCTGCTTCTATGTCTTTTGGTTCATTTGGAAGCTGTGCATATGGTAATCCAGCTTTGCGAGTTGGATATTGCATAGGTGGCATATTCATTTGTCCTGCCGAAACGCCAGGAGAAACTGTTGCGCTAATAGGAGCAACTGCGCCAGTAGGAGCAACATCTGTTTCAGGTTGTTGTAAACCTTTAACTGGAGAAATACCTGTTGTTGGCGAAACCATTGCTGGTTGACCATTAATAATAGAAACTTTAGGCTGATTTTGTTCAGCAATATTCATAGCACCAGCTAAAGTCTGGGTAGCTCTTTTAATTAATTCAGGCGCAGATTGTGGACTTTTTAAAATAGCATCATTAAACTCATGTATATATTGCCGTCTATCAGTTTTATTCCAGCCCCTAGATTCAAGTCCTTTATCTATTTCATCAGAAACATCATATAAAGAATTTTGAACCGCTTTTACTTGGTCTGGAGTTGCATTTCTAGGCAAACTGCCAGCAGCTAAAATGCGTTCATCTGAACCGTAAGGCGTAAGAACGCTATACATGGTACTCATTTTTTCATTACCGAGCTTTACATTGGCGCTTTGTGCTTCTGTATTTGCTCTTGATGCTTCAGACTCAGCTTTAGAAACATCAAATCCATAAGTAGCTTTAGCTTTTTTTAATGCTTGCTCACTAGTCGCTATTCCTTGTTGTGTAGATTGAATATTAGTTAATTCAGCTAAAGAAGAAAGCGCATTAGGATTAACAGGCGAACCCATAGGAGCCCCTGCATAACTTGGAGGAGTTGGAAGATTTACTGAAACAGGGTTAAAAGTTAATGGCATATTTATTCCTTATTAAGCTATATTGCCGCCACCTTGAGTTGGTCCAAAGTTTCCAGCAGATGCAGGCGCTTGATTAAATGAACTAAAATAATTTCCAGCCGCATTAGCTAAGGTTCCAGCCCTACCATATTGAGCATTGGTAGCATTGGCTGCCGCATTACCAGCATTAACATTATTGTTGCCTAATATATTAGCTTGTCCAGTATACAAATTAGCAGTTGTTTGAGCTTGATTTGTATTTAAATTAGCCAAATTAGAGGCTTGATTTATACCCATTTGAGCCTGAGTAGAACCATAACTTGTTCCCAAATTAGCCATATTGCCACCATAATTTGTTCCAAGAGTTGCTAAATTAGTGCCATAACCAGTCGCAGCATTACCTAAAGCCCCTGCATAACCAGTATCAAGTCCTGAAAGCGCATTGGCTTGGCCTGTATATACACTTCCTTGACCAGCAGCAGCTATTTGACCTGCATTAGTTGTGTTTTGAAGATTACCAACAATATTTTGTCTTTGGTTTTGATAATTATTAAACGCATTTTGATACGCATTTGCGGCAAAATTTTGGGTAAATGAATTTAAACCTTGAAAAGCATTTCCACTAACTAAACCACCAGTTGCATTAGCTAAAGCATTAGTAGCACCTTGACCTTGTTTTAATTGAAAATCATAATTAGGTGCTAATTGTGCATTTAAATCTTTATTGCTAAATTGATTAGTTGTGTAGCCTGAACCAATTAAATTATTAAGGGTATTTGCGCCAGTTTGACCAACATTGACAAAAGGCTGAAAACCAGCAGCAGCTTGTCCATATCCTGCATTTATGTCATTTCTAGCATTTCCATAACCAGTAT
>Ga0304729_1001578_pt1 | contig 14770 bp, 16 predicted proteins | sample C_131016_MF_Meta_FD_190475 | JGI IMG/M metagenome (GOLD analysis project Ga0304729, IMG submission 190475) | Freshwater microbial communities from Lake Croche, Canada to study carbon cycling - C_131016_MF_MetaG (v2) (version 2) | ecosystem: Environmental > Aquatic > Freshwater > Lake | place... | reverse complement strand
GGAGCAATCCCAAGTAAGCAGGCGATGAGGCGTCCCGCTGAGTCTGCGGGTAGGGAGCTTGAGCCGTCAGGTAACTGCCGGCCTAGAGGAATGATTGCCCCTAGATGCAAATCTAGGCGACAGAATCCGGCTTATCGATTGACTCTGCACTTATTCCGAAATGACTTCGATGCTGTAAGTCAGTTCAGCTGTTTTAGCGAGCATGGTGGTAGCTGAGCAGTACTTCTCATGTGAAAGCTTGACCGCACGATCTACCTTGGCCTGATCAAGGCCTTTTCCTCTGACTGTGAAGTGCAAATTGATCTTGGTAAAGACTTTGGGGTCTTCTGTAGCCCGTTCAGCCTGAAGGGTGACATCACAGCCACTAATGGCCTGGCGAGCTTTCTGTAGGATTAAAACCACATCAAATGCAGAACAGCCCCCTGCTCCAGCCAAAAGAAGCTCCATTGGTCTAGGGGCTAGATTTCTCCCGCCAGCTTCAGGGGCACCATCCATATTGACCAAATGGCCACTGCCAGTTTCAGCAGAAAAAGCCATCCCTTCTTTACCTAACCAAGATACCCGACATTCCATATTAGTGACCCCTAACTTCCTAAATTAATCAATATTATCAATAGTTTACCAATATCCATCTATTTTAGTGAGACAGCAGCTTTGACCAAAAAACATCAAAAACTTGATTTTGGTCAATTTTCTTGCATCGCAGCATAGTTCTCGATACAATAACCTTATTGGTAGTCAGTCTTGTATAAGACTGCGACTTACCTCCCAGTGTCTCCTCCACCCAAACAAAGGTGGATTCCAGCCCAGGACTCGTTCCTGGGCTTTTTTTAGGATACAATTTAAGGCTTTACTGAATTACCGAACTAGTCAGCGGTAATTGTTTTACCAGTTCAATTGCAGAATCTGCGAGCTTGCAAATATAAGCAGGGCCAAGGTGGACGTAGTTTGATTGGAGTAATTTTTTGTTGACTATAACAATTTGAGAAATCATGAAAACTTTTTCTGCAAAATCCCATGAGGTTGTGCATGACTGGTTCGTGATTGACGCTACGGACAAAGTCCTCGGTCGTGTCGCCAGTGAAGTGGCACTCCGTCTACGCGGCAAGCACAAGCCTGAATACACACCACACGTTGATACCGGCGATTTTATCGTTGTCATCAACTCTTCTAAGCTGCGTGTCACAGGCACAAAAGGCTTGAACAAGATCTATTACCGTCACAGCGGATACCCAGGTGGTATTAGCTCGACTAACTTCGACAAGATGCAAGACCGTTTCCCAGGCCGTGCTTTGGAGAAGGCTGTGAAGGGTATGTTGCCAAAAGGCCCACTAGGCTATGCCATGATTAAGAAATTAAAAGTCTATGGCGACGCCAATCATCCGCATGCGGCTCAACAGCCAAAAGCGTTAGAGATTTAAGGAAACCAAATGGCTATTAATTACGGAAATTGGAATTACGGTACAGGCCGTCGCAAGAGTTCTGTTGCGCGTGTCTTTATTAAATCTGGCAAAGGCGAAATTATCGTTAACGGTAAGCCTATCGATACCTATTTTGCTCGTGAGACATCACGCATGATTGCTCGTCAGCCTTTGGCTCTCACAGCCCACTTAACGACCTTTGATATCAAAGTAAACGTTTCTGGTGGCGGTGAAACTGGCCAGGCTGGTGCAGTTCGTCACGGCGTTACTCGCGCTTTGATCGACTACGACAATACTTTGAAACCAACCCTGTCTAAAGCAGGCTTGGTGACTCGTGATGCTCGTGAAGTTGAGCGTAAGAAGGTTGGTCTGCACGGCGCACGTCGTCGTAAGCAGTTCAGCAAGCGCTAATTTCTTTCGGTCACTGAAGTTTTTCGAAAGGGTCGCGCAAGCGGCCCTTTTTGTTTCTACAATTGAGGTATTGTGAAGTTTGTTTAGAAACTTCCCATAGTTGGTATTTTGGAGAAAGACATGATTAAGGTTGGCATCGTTGGTGGCACAGGATATACCGGGGTGGAATTGTTGCGCTTGTTAGCGCAGCATCCTGAGGTAAAGATCGTTGCTATTACATCTCGCACAGAAGCTGGTATGCCAGTTGCTGAGATGTTCCCATCTTTGCGTGGTCGCATTGATCTTAAATTCACCACACCAGATGAAGCCAAGTTAAATGAATGTGATGTGGTGTTCTTTGCGACACCACATGGTGTTGCTATGGCGCAAGCAAAAGAGTTGCTTGCGAACAATGTCAAGATTTTAGATTTAGCCGCCGATTTTAGATTGAAAGATGTTAAAGAGTTTGCCAAGTGGTATGGCATGGAACATAGCTGCCCTGATATTTTGGCTGAAGCAGTTTATGGTTTGGCTGAAATTAATCGTGAAGCAATTAAAAAAGCCCGTGTAGTAGGTTTGGCTGGTTGCTATCCAACCTCTGTACAGCTTGGTCTTGCGCCATTACTCTCTCCTAAATCCACTGGTGGTAAGCAGTTGATTGACGGTACACATATTATTTCGGACTCTAAGTCAGGTACTTCAGGCGCTGGTCGCAAGGCTGAGATTGGCACCTTGCTTGCTGAAGCAAGTGATAACTTCAAAGCCTATAGCGTTAAGGGACATCGTCACCTTCCAGAAATTGTGCAGGGCCTAAAAGCAATTGCGGGTCACGATCAAATTGGATTGACATTTGTGCCGCATCTGACGCCGATGGTTAGAGGCATTCATTCGACCTTGTATGTCCGTTTGACCGAAGCTGGTAAAGAGCTTGATTACCAAAAGCTGTACGAGAGTTTCTATAAAGATGAGCCATTTGTGGATGTTATGCCTGCTGGTAGCCATCCGGAGACTCGTTCGGTGAGAGGTAGCAACGGCATGCGGATTGCTATTCATCGTCCAGGTGGTGGTGATACTTTGGTCATTTTGGTGGTGGAAGACAACTTGGTAAAGGGGGCCTCAGGACAGGGTGTGCAGTGTATGAACCTCATGTTTGGCCTACCTGAGACGACTGGCCTCACCCAGATTGCGGTTTCCCCGTAATTAGGCTGCTTTTATCGATTAATACCCCTTCAGCAAGTTAGGCATTAAAAGCCTAGAATAGGTATATTGCCTTTTGAATTAGGAGTAAATCATGACCCAATTAGCTACCCAAGAAACTGCACAACCCGTACAAGATTTAGCCGAGCCACCAACCCCATTGGTGTTTACGGATAGCGCTGCTGCAAAAGTGGCTGACTTGATTGCTGAAGAAGGCAATCCAGAGTTGAAGTTGCGCGTATTCGTTCAAGGTGGTGGTTGCTCAGGTTTTCAGTATGGCTTCACGTTTGATGATGCTGTCAATGAAGACGACACACTATTTGAAAAGAATGGCGTTACTTTGTTGGTAGATTCTATGAGCTTCCAATATCTAGTTGGTGCTGAGATTGACTACAAAGATGACATTAATGGCTCACAGTTTGTGATTAAGAATCCGAATGCAACGACTACTTGTGGTTGCGGATCCTCTTTCTCTGCTTAAGAAAGAAGAGAATTTAAGCAGGATAGCAAGCTCCTAGAATTCTAGGACCCTTCGCTCCCGTAACGGCTGGCAAATTTGCTGGCCGTTTCTCTTTATGAGCCCAAGCAAGCCATGCAAATGCTAGGCCTTCAACGAGTTGTGGATCAATACCAGCAGAATCGCTTGTAACTATTTCTAAAGGCTTCTTAAAGAAATGCTGCGCTTTGACTTTGAGTAGATTCATCAAAGCATTATTTCTGGCGCCGCCTCCACAGACAATCAGCTTCTGGGTTTGCGGAGCATAGCGCACTAAAGCTTCTAATACTGTATGCGCGGTTAGGTGCAACAGCGTTGCTTGTATATCTTCGGTGTGATGATGACCTTTACCTATTTTTTCTTGTATCCAATCGAGATGAAAGTCATCTCTACCCGTGCTCTTTGGCGGCGCTTTTGTAAAAAAGGGATCAGATAGCATTCTTGCTAGCAACTCCTCATTAACTTTTCCTTGTAGCGCCCAATTACCGCTTTCATCAAACGCATTTCCTTGATGCTTTGCAACCCATGCATCCATCAACATATTTCCAGGGCCACAATCAAAGCCTGTAACTTCACCACTATTAGGCAATAGTGTGAGGTTGGCAATACCGCCGATATTCAGAATCGCTATATTTTCAGAGGATGTAAATTGCTGCGCATGAAAAGCAGGTACTAAAGGAGCCCCATGTCCACCAGCTGCTAGATCACGACTTCTAAAATCAGCAATGACATCGATCTTGGTTTTTTCAGCTAATAGAGCTGCGTTAAGAGTTTGGTGGGTATAGGCCATATCGCCAAGGAGTGGTTGATGACGAATAGTCTGACCATGGGCGCCGATAGCAGCAATATCGGATGGCTGTAAGTTCGCCTTCTTCAATAATTGGCTGACAGCATCTGCATAAGCAAGGGCGAGGACATTGCCGGCCTGCTTCTCTCGGTGGAGCTCATTAGGGCCTGGAGTTTGAAGTTCCAAGAGGGCTTTACGTAATTCAGGACTAAAGGGGGCGCTCACAGCCACTTGGGCGATAGTTTCTCCATTAGCTCCAATCTTGGCTAGAACGGCATCAATCCCGTCTAGGCTGGTGCCAGACATGAGGCCGATATAGAGGGAGTGCGGTTTGTTCATCTAGTTCTCAGGAATGCGACAATTATGCTTAACAATTGAAATACTAAATAACTGTATCAGCATCTGAATCGTTATGACGGCTAAACCAGAACAAAAATATCCACTGACCCCTGAAGTCTTTGCAGCACTTGAAGTCACTAAACGCGGCTGTGATGAGCTATTGGTTGAGGCGGATTGGGTTCAAAAATTAGCCCGTAGCCAAGCTACTAAGACTCCCTTACGCATTAAGTTGGGTTTAGACCCTACTGCACCAGATATTCATTTGGGCCATACGGTTGTTTTAAATAAATTGCGCCAGTTACAAGATTTAGGGCATACGGTGATTTTCTTAATCGGCGACTTTACTAGCATGATTGGTGATCCATCTGGTCGTAACGCTACTCGTCCACCATTGACCGCAGAAGAGATCGCTGTGAATGCGCAGACTTACTATCGTCAAGCAAGCATGGTGCTTGATCCTGCTAAAACAGAAGTACGTTACAACAGCGAATGGTGTGATCCTTTGGGTACGCGCGGCATGATTCAACTTGCCGCGAAACATACTGTTGCTAGGATGTTAGAGCGCGATGATTTTACAAAGCGCTATCGCAGTGGTGTACCAATCTCCATTCACGAATTTCTATATCCACTGATGCAAGGTTATGACTCTGTAGCTCTGAAGAGTGACTTAGAGCTTGGCGGTACGGATCAAAAATTCAATCTCTTAGTTGGCCGTGAGCTCCAGCGTGAATATGGGCAAGAGCCTCAATGTATTTTAACTATGCCTTTATTGGTTGGCCTAGATGGTGTTGAGAAAATGAGTAAGTCCAAAGGTAATTACATTGGCATCAGCGAGCCTGCTGGCGAGATGTTTGGAAAACTGCTGAGTATTTCTGATGACTTGATGTGGGATTATTTCACCTTACTTTCATTTAGGCCTATGCCTGAAATTGATTTGATGAAACAAGAAGTTTCTGCCGGGCGAAATCCAAAAGATTGTAAAGTTCTGCTTGCACAAGAAATCGTGACACGCTTTCATTCTCAAGCTGCTGCTGAAAAAGCCTTAGAAGACTTTAATCATCGCGCTAAAGGTGGCGTGCCCGATAAGATTCCCGAAGTAAGTCTCTCTGGCGCACCTATGGTGATTGCTAACCTACTGAAGGCTGCAGGACTAGCCCCATCTACATCAGAAGCCAATCGCAATATTGAGCAGAATGGCGTGAAGATTAATGGCGAAACTATCGCGGATAAGCAAGCAAAGATTGAAGCTGGAACTTATGTCGTGCAGGTTGGCAAACGCAAGTTTGCGAAAGTAAAGCTTACTAATTGACTACAAAAATGAATCAGAAAAGCATTGAAATAGAGGCGGAAGAGTTAGAACGACTTTCAGTGAAGTTGATTCAAGATAAAAACTGGGAAGCCTTAGAAGAGATGCTTGCCCCGAGCTGTCAGTTTGTAAGCTCCCAAGGCTCATGCGATAAAGAAAGCGCCATGCGTCTCATGAAAGAGATGCATCTTGGCCCAGTGAAGTTTAAAGACTTTAAGGTAACGCAAGCTGAGGACAGCCTCATCGTGAGTTTCTGGATTGCAGCTTTAGAGCATCGCGATGGCAAAGAGTTATCACCAGAGTATTCTCCGCGCCTGAGTGTTTGGAAAAAACTCGATAGTCAATGGAAATGTATTGCCTATGCTGATCTAATTACCAGCTAATTTATAAGTCTAAACTGGTATTGCCGCTTGGTGGCGTCAAGCCAAAGTGTTCATATGCCTGACGCGTTGCTACGCGGCCTCTTGAGGTTCTTTGTAGGTAACCTTGTTGAATGAGGTAGGGCTCTAAGACATCTTCAATAGTGTCACGCTCTTCACCAATTGCTGCTGCCAGGTTATCAATCCCAACGGGGCCGCCATCAAATTTATGCAATATGGCTTCAAGTAACTTTCTATCCATCACATCAAATCCACTCGGATCCACATCTAGCATTTTCAATGCAGCATCAGCCATAGCTTTGGTGATAGTGCCAGTACCCTTCACTTCTGCATAGTCACGTACGCGACGTAATAAGCGGTTTGCAATACGTGGAGTACCACGTGCACGCTTTGCAATCTCTACTGAACCTTCTGGATCAATATCTGCTTTTAATAGGCTAGCTGAACGATTGATAATTTTGGTAAGTTCTTCCGTCGTGTAGAACTCAAGTCTTGCCACAATACCAAAGCGGTCACGCAATGGATTGGTGAGCATGCCAGCACGTGTGGTCGCACCAATTAAGGTAAAAGGCTTTAGATCAATCTTGACACTGCGCGCTGCAGGGCCTTCACCAATCATGATGTCTAAGCTGTAGTCTTCTAAGGCGGGGTAGAGGATTTCTTCTACAACTGGAGACAAGCGATGGATCTCATCAATGAAGAGCACATCATTAGTCTCTAAATTAGTCAGCAATGCAGCGAGATCACCAGGCCTATCCAGAACGGGTCCACTTGTTTGACGTAAGTTCACGCCAAGCTCTCGCGCAATAATGTGCGCCAGCGTAGTCTTTCCAAGTCCTGGTGGTCCAAAGAGGAGAACATGGTCTAGTGCTTCTTGACGTGCTCTAGTAGCGCTAATAAAAATCTCTAGTTGTGCTCTTGCCTTCGTTTGTCCAACATACTCGTCAAGCTGTTTGGGGCGCAGGGCCCTTTCAAAGATGGCTTCAGAATTGCCTGCTCCACCACTCACAATACGGTCATTACCTTCCGGTAAATCTTCAGGAATAGCGCTAAGGTCGTCGGTATGAATTGCCATACTGCAAGTGTAGTGGTGTTTATCTACTTAGGGCTTAGATAGATACTTTAAGCCCATCCGAATACCATCAGAGACTGATATTTCTGGAGGGATTTGCTTGAGGGCCAAGATTGCTTCTTTTTCTGAATACCCCAGAGCCAATAGGGCTTGCAATATCTCACTACTTACTTCAATAGCTGCAGGTTTACCACCAGCAGTAATGCCAAGATCCGGGGCTAGCTTGCCTTTAAGCTCTAGACAAAGACGCTCAGCAGTTTTTTTACCAATGCCAGGCACTTGAGTCAGGCGACTAGCTTCCTGTAGTGCAATTGCTTGCGCCAACTCATTCACACTCATGCCGGATAGAACAGCTAATGCAGTTCTAGATCCAACACCGCTGATTTTGATGAGTTGTCTAAATGCCTCACGCTCAGTTTCCGTGGCAAAGCCAAAAAGCTGTTGCGCATCCTCGCGCACTTGAAAGTGGGTGAGGAGGGTAATTTTTTGGCCGGCTTGAGGTAGCTGGTACAAGGTGCTCATTGGCACATCAACTTCATACCCAATACCTTGGCAATCAACTAAGAGCCTTGGGGGATGAACTGAAACGAGGATTCCTTGAATGCGACCAATCATATAAAGATCTTAACCTGTGATGTGTATTTTTACTTACTGCGTTTTTTTGAGGCCAATGCTGCAGTGATAGCTTTTGGAATTTGGGCATGATGAGCAGCGCAGATCGCAACTCCTAAAGCATCTGAGGCATCTGTTCCTGGAGCACGATTGAGCTTTAGCAAGCGTTTAACCATTTCTTGTACTTGGGGCTTGGCAGCGCGGCCGGTCCCCACAATTGCTTGCTTCACTCTTAAAGCGCTGTATTCAGCAACAGGTAGCTTTGCAGAGACTAGTGCGGCGATCACTGCACCCCTGGCTTGACCAAGCATTAAGGTCGAGCGCGGGTTTACATTCAAGAAAACTTCTTCAATCGCAGCGGACTCTGGTTTGTAGGTATCTAGAACTTCCTTTACGCCAGCATAGAGAGCACCTAAGCGCTCCGGTAAACCTTTGGCAGGATCACCACTTTCAATGGTCCCGGAAGCGACGTAAGTGAGTTTTTGGCCATCAACATCAATGACACCAAAGCCAGTAGTCCGTAAACCTGGGTCAATTCCAATCCAGCGCATGGGAGTTTAATATTTCCTAATCTTTTCTTTTATTGCTTAGTGACGGAAGTGACGCGTGCCAGTAAAGATCATGGCAATACCGTGTTCATTAGCTGCTGCAATGATCTCGTCATCGCGCATACTGCCACCAGGTTGAATGGCACAGCTTGCGCCACCATTCACAACAACATCCAAGCCATCACGAAATGGAAAGAAGGCATCACTAGCAACTGCGGAGCCTTTCAGGCTTAAGCCGGCATTTTCAGCTTTAATGCTGGCCATACGTGCAGAGTCAACCCGACTCATTTGGCCGGCACCAATACCTAGAGTCATTCCATTAGCGCAATACACAATCGCATTTGATTTAACAAACTTTGCAACACGCCAAGCAAATAGCATGTCATTCATCTCGCTTGGAGTGGGTTGTCTTTGACTCACAACACGCATTTCGTTTTGTAGAACATTCTTGGCATCGGGGGATTGCACTAATAGCCCACCACCAACGCGTTTGAAGTCGAAATAATTAAATGCAGTCCCTAAGGGAATCTCTAAAAGACGCACATTTTGTTTTGCTGCAAAAATGGCTTTTGCCTCATCACTAAAGCTAGGAGCAATCAATACTTCCACAAATTGCTTAGAGATGGCTTCAGCGGCAACACCGTCGCACGCGACATTAAAAGCAATGATGCCGCCAAAAGCTGAACTTGGATCCGTTTTGAAAGCCTTCTGGTAAGCCTCTAGCGGACTGGCGCCAACAGCTACACCACAAGGGTTAGCATGCTTGATGATGACGCAAGCTGCAGCCCCACCAACATCATCCATAAAGCTCTTAACGCATTCCCAGGCAGAGTCAGCATCAGCGATGTTGTTATAGGAAAGCTCTTTGCCTTGCAATTGCTTGTAATTGGCTAGTGTGCCATCTACTGGGTAGATATCTTTATAGAATGCTGCTGATTGATGTGGGTTTTCTCCGTAACGCATCTCTTGGACTTTTTCAAAAGCAAGGTGCAGAGTCTTGGGATAAGCAGAGCGGGTTTTATGATCTAGGTCATCACCTAAAGCAGAGAGATAGTTAGCAATCGCGCCATCATATTGGGCAGTGTGGGCAAATACTTTTTTAGCTAAAGATAAATTAGTTTGATACGAAACAGTATTTTTATTAGCTTTCATCTCCACCAATACTGGTGCGTAATCTTCGGGAGAGATTAAGACTGTGACATCTTGATGATTTTTGGCGGCAGCACGTAACATCGCTGGCCCACCGATATCAATATTTTCTACTGCATCTTCAAATGAACATTTTTCTTTGGCAACAGTCTCATTAAAAGGGTATAGGTTGATAACCAACATATCGATCGTATCAATGCCATGTTCTTTTAAGGCTGCCATATGCTCAGGCGATCCTCTGCGCGCTAATAGTCCACCATGCACCATCGGGTGCAGTGTCTTCACGCGTCCATCCAACATCTCTGGAAACTTAGTCAAAGAAGAAACTTCCACTACTGGCAGATTATTCTCGGCTAAGAGTTTTGCAGTGCCGCCCGTAGAAATTAACTTAATACCTTGCTCATGAAGAGCTTTAGCAAAAGCCACAATGCCATTTTTATCAGAGACGGAGAGTAGGGCTGTACGGATCATAGTTTTGCTTATTTAAGTAGTTTGTGTTCTACGAGTTTTTTATGCAAGGTGTTGCGATTGATGCCTAGATATTGAGCTGCCAAGGATTGGTTTTGTTTGGCATGCTGCATGATGAGCTCTAGCATCGGCTTCTCAACCACTGCTAATACCATTGGGTAGATATCTGTCGGAGGTGTGCCTTTGAGGTCGTTCAAATAGCTCTGCAGCTGGGTTTCAATGCACTCGGTAATGGGGTGTTTATTGGTCATAATTTAGATAAATGCTGAAAACAAAAATAATGAAGATGTAACTAAGCTGCTTCTAAGAAAAGTAAACGGTCTGAATGAGATTTCATTTCGTCAAAATAATCGTTCACCATCTGCAATTGAGTCTTGCAATCATCAGCAGTGTTCATACGCTGACGGAATGCATGTGAATCACGTAAACCTTTGCAATACCAGCCAATATGTTTACGTGCTGTACGTAGGCCAATGTATTCACCATAAAACTCGTAGTGGTCAAGTAGGTGAGCATTCATGATGGCCTGAATCTCATTGATTTGAGGCGTTGGCAATTTTCCACCAGTCTCAAGGTAATGATTGATCTCGCGGAAAATCCAAGGCCGACCTTGGGCGGCACGACCAATCATGATGGCATCGGCACCAGTAGTCTTTAAAACAAATTCTGCTTTTTCTGGACTGCTGATGTCTCCATTAGCAACGACTGGAATGTTCACACTATTTTTTACCGCTGTAATCGTTTCATATTCAGCTTCACCGTGATATAGATCGGCTTTAGTGCGGCCATGAACCGTTAACATAGAGATGCCAGATTTTTCTGCAAGACGTGCAATCTCAAGCGCATTTTTATGTTCGCGATCCCAGCCAGTACGAATTTTTAAAGTGACAGGCACTGCATCTGGACCAACACCTACCGCATTAATAACCGCTTCCAATATTTTTTGTACGAGTGGTTCATCACGCAATAAGGCTGAGCCTGCAGCAACGTTACAAACTTTCTTTGCGGGGCAACCCATATTGATATCAATGATTTGCGCCCCATGATCCACATTCATTTTTGCGGCCGCTGCCATCATGACAGGATCTGCGCCTGCAATTTGTACAGCGATGGGTTTAAATTCACCAACATGGTTAGCACGGCGTTGAGTCTTTTCACTATTCCAAAGCAATGCATTGGAAGCCACCATTTCTGAGACGGCGTAGCCAGCACCTAATTTCTTGCAAAGTTGCCTAAATGGGCGGTCAGTAACCCCAGCCATAGGAGCTACAAACAGTCTGTTTGCCAGGAGGTGGGAGCCGATCTTCATGTATTGAGTTTGGTATGAGCAGAGTCTTGCAAAGAGCATGACACTTTAGCACAAAGAGGCCTTAATATGCCTATTTTTTAGGCATATTATTTATTTCAACTCAAATTACTTGGTTATAAATTAAGGAACTTATTAAAGGCCCTTAGCGCCTGCCAAACATCATTTGACGAGCTAAGGCTGTCTTCACTGGTGGAAGCCACTGGAGGGCTGATAAAGCTAATCCACGGGCCATGATCACGGGGAGCAGCTTAGAGGTAAATACTCTGGCCATGAAGTCTGTTAGACCGATGGTGGTAGTGCGATCCACTTTGCGACTTTGTGCATAGCTCTCCAATGCACTTTGAATATCTGCTGGAGTTTGATTTGCTGTTACCCCTGAAAATACCCCAACCAATTTTTCAGCGAGCAAGAAAGCATCGCGTAATCCTAAATTCATTCCCTGCCCTGCAACGGGGTGCAAAGCCTGTGCAGCGTTACCAATCCATACTTCATTGCCCTTAGTAATTTCTTTGCGGTAGTTGAGACCTAACTCATACAAGCGACGATCTTGAATTTTAAGAAAACGCCCAATGCGTGAGCCAAACTCGCTTTGCAATGATTTTAGAAAATCAGTATCACTTAATTGCAGCCGGTGCTGCGAAGACTCGGGCGATCCACACCATACAAGATTCAAAATATTAGGACCGTAATGACTTGGGAGAACTGCTAACGGTCCTTCAGAGGTAAAGCGTTCCCAAGCTTGATGGGGGGCTGCATTCTCTACTTCAACTAATCCTACTAAAGCTGATTGTTCATAGTCGCGACCAGATTCAACCCAATCTTGCTTTTTGAATAGGCCGCCCTCGGCATGCACGATGCATTGAGCATGGATATTGACTTGCGACTCTTCTCCATTCATGTGTTGCCAAATAAAATGGGGGCTCTGACCCTGGATGATCTTTAATGCCTTACGCAATGTAATGTGAATATCACGATAGCGAATGATGTGCCCTAAAGCATCTTGCTTTAGTTCTTCTCGCGTCATCAGTGCGCGACCAAAGCGGCCTGCTTGTGAAACATGGACGCGATGAATGTCTGCACTTTCAGCGGGCCAAGCATGAATCGTATCAAGTAGCAGTTTGCTGCCATGAGATAGGGCGATGCCTCGACTATCAGCTGCAGCTAGATCAGCATCATCGACTGGGTTTCGATCGATCAGCGTGAGTTTTGCCTCTGGAAACTTTTGCAAAGTCCATGCAGCACAAGCCAGTGCAACCGGCCCGCCTCCATGAATCAAAATATCGCAACTAGATGCACTCATGATTTGGATTTAGGCGTTCTTCATAGTGGCTTCGATTTCATCAGCCTTGACTGGTACTCCACGAGAGATTAATTCGCAGCCAGAATCATTAATAACAGCATCATCTTCAATCCGAATGCCAATATTCCAGAAGGCCTCATCGATATCATCCGCAGGCCTTACATATAAGCCTGGCTCTATCGTAATGACCATACCGCTTTTCAGGATACGCCAAGGCTTTTCTTCTTTGAGAGCTTTTTCGGATCCTTCACGATAAGAGCCAACATCATGTACATCCATACCTAACCAGTGTGAGGTGCGGTGCATATAAAAACGACGATAGGCGCCAGTTTCAATTGCATTCTCTAGCGAGCCTAGCTCTGAAAGTTTGAGCAGCTTTTCATCAAGTAATCCCTGTGTGAGCACTTTGAGCGCCGCTTCATGGGGCTGCATAAAAGTATTACCTGGTTTGGCCATTGCAATTGCTGCCTCTTGCGCAGCTAGAGTGATATCGTAGAGCGCACGCTGAGGACCAGTAAATTTTCCATTGACTGGAAAAGTACGTGTGATATCCGATGCGTAACTATCCAGTTCACAACCTGCATCAATTAAGCAGAGTTCACCACTACGTAATTCTATTGAACCAGCGCGGTAGTGCAAGATGCATGAGTTGGCACCGCCTGCAACAATGCTGTTATAGGCAACACTTTGCGCACCACTATTGCGGAACTCATGCAGTAACTCTGCTTCGAGTTGATATTCACGAATGCCAGGTTTGCATCTTTGCATTGCTCGGATATGGGCACGCGCAGAGATGGCTGCGGCACGGCGCATTGTATCGATTTCATGTGCATCCTTAAATAGGCGCATCTCATGAATGAGCGCTTCAACATCATGGAGCTCTGAAGGTGGGTTAATACCAGAGCGTGCTTGAGCTCGAACTTGTTTCATCCAATGACGTAAGCGACGATCTGCTTCTGCACTCTCCGCCAAGCGGATATAAATTGCACCTTGATTAGTTAGTAGTTCGCTTAGTTTGCGATCGAGATCTTGATTGCTGTGTGCGAATTCAATGCCAATGGCTGCTGGTGCTGCCTCAGGCCCAAGACGAATACCATCCCAAATTTCACGTTCAGGATCTTTTGGCCGGCAAAATAAATGTGATTTAAGTACAGAGTTATTACCACCGCCTTTTATCTCCATTACTAAGGTGGCACCCGGCTCTTCAAAGCCGGTTAAGTAAAAAAAGTCACTGTCATGGCGATAGGGAAATTCACTATCGCGATTACGAGCTAGCTCCGGCGCAGTGGAGATAACCACAATACCGCCACCAGATTTGGCGTAGATTTGTTTTGCTAGTGTATTTCTACGTTCTTGATAGATCTTGTTATTCATAAGCTGCATTGAGCTCTTGTAAGCGTTGTGGAGTCCCTACATCGTGCCATGGACCGGTATATTTTTCACCGGTCACTTTATTTTGCTCCATGGCCGCTCTTAGTAGAGGGGCTAGTTTGGCAGGCAAGCCTATTTCTAATTCTCTAAAGAGATCCTTGTGATAGATCCCAATCCCCGAAAAAGTGAGTTTTTCTGCGCTCACTAACGTCTGATCGCTAACTACAGAGTCTTTGAGATAGAAGTCGCCGTCAGGGTGTTGCATTGGGTTTGGGACCATTAAAAGGTGGGCTAACACCTTACAAGGATCGCTTCGAAGTTTTGAAACTACCCCTAAAAGTCTTTTGATAGGTAGGTTGGGGCTAAATACATCGCCATTGATTACTAAAAAATAATCTTTAGGGCAAAGCAGGGGGAGGGCTTTACGGATGCCTCCAGCGGTTTCTAGAGCAGTGCCCTCAGGTGAGTATTGAATGTTTAAGCCAAATTGACGCCCATCCCCCAGGCCCTCTTCAATTTTTTCTCCAAGCCATGCGTGGTTAATGACAACCTTTTGGATATCTGACTTGGCAAGACCTTCAAGATGCCATGCTAGTAATGATTTATTTTGAATAGTTAACAAGGG
>Ga0304729_1001577_pt1 | contig 14777 bp, 4 predicted proteins | sample C_131016_MF_Meta_FD_190475 | JGI IMG/M metagenome (GOLD analysis project Ga0304729, IMG submission 190475) | Freshwater microbial communities from Lake Croche, Canada to study carbon cycling - C_131016_MF_MetaG (v2) (version 2) | ecosystem: Environmental > Aquatic > Freshwater > Lake | place... | reverse complement strand
TTAAGGCTAAAGCAGGTACTGCAAATGGTGTCGTTACGGCAATACGAATTACTGATTCAGGAACTGGATATGTTCCAGATGAGTACGTTTACATGGTCAGCAACACCAACGATATTGCAGTCTCTGGAATAGCTATAGTCGACTCGACCGGCATAGATCGTGGGTACTATGTAAATAATAAAGGTTTCTTGAGTGACACGATGTATCTTCAAGACAGCGTTTACTACCAAGAGTTCTCGTATGAGATAGCGGTACCGCGCATGTTAGACACTTACAAAAGTATAGTGCTTGATCTAGTCCACCCGGTCGGAATGTCATTGTTCGGTAAGTTTGCCGTATCCAGTAGGGTTGTTGGACAGAAATCTTTGCCGGTATACTTTAATCTTTAATATAAATATAAAAAACCTATGGATACTTAAATGACCGCAGTCTTAACAATCCACCATTATATCGATATAATTAACTCGTTTGTAAGCAATGTTTTACACTCAAGAAAAGCATATTATGTGTATGTTGGAAAGCCAGATTCTTGGATAGACTATTATGGCGCTAACACGAGCGTGCCATTCCCTACATCTGACTCTGTGACACAGCACGAGTCTCAAGTCTATAAAGATATTATATTTGGTAAAGAGTTAACTGCCAACTCGATCTCTTATATGGCCCCTAGGCATGACTGGTCTAATAATACTGTTTATCCGTACTATGATCAGGATGATGGAGATCTATACTCTAAAGCTTTCTATGTTATGACAGACAATTTAGAGGTCTATAAGTGCATAGACAACGGCGGCAATGCTCCGTCTACAGTAAAGCCAACGTTGAACTCGTCAAATGGAACGTTCCAGACAGCAGATAACTATGTTTGGAAGTACATGTATACGATAGATACAGCAAACAACTCAAATTTTACAAGCACAGACTTTATACCTGTCATCCCAAACGCAAACGTAGCTACGCTAGCTGTTCCAGGTTCTATTGACGCAATAAGACTGATTACTCCAGGCCAAGGCTATAATACGTATTATACAGGATATATTTCTGGTATTATTAATGATTATAATATATCTTTAGATAGAGGCGCATCTTCTGTTAAAGACTACTATACAAATTCTACAATTTATTTAAAGTCTGGTTTTGGCACCGGTCAGATGAGAAAGATCAGAGCGTACGATGGCTTAAATCGAATAGTCAACGTAGACCAGCCATTCGATAGCTACACCGTTCTAAATGTCTCAGATACTACTGGAACTTGGGCGCCTGGAGATCAAATTACACAGAATATTGACTCGATAGCATATCTTTATTCTTCTGGATATTTCTCACCTGGAGACCCAATAGTACAGTCAGATACAGGTGCCAACGGTGTCATCGTAACAGCCAATGGTACTTCTATCAATTTAGTTAGAAACAGCGGCGATATCATATTTACGGATCAAGCGCTGGCATACCCTCTGATTAATCAAACGCAGTCCCCAGTTTTAAAGAGGGGCACAATCACTGTAATGAACACAAGCACGTTGTTCATTAACTCTGTCAGCGGTACGTTCTTAACAAGTGATTACTCAGTCGGGCAGTATATACAGATAGGTGCAAACAGCAATAACAATGTAAGACTTATCGAGTCGGTTAATAGCTCGGTCATACAGGTAGATCTTCCATTTACTTCGGCGCTTGTAGCTAATGTTCACTATCTTGTTCCATATGCAGCCACCCCGGATTCTATTATTCTTACCAGCGCAAATGGGTATATCTCTAATACTAATATCAACGGCGCAATACTTCAGTACAGTAATGTCTCGGTTTTAGGACAGCCGTTTATAGTCGGTGAGAAAATTGATATGGTAGACATATCAAATACCGGGCAAGCTGTCTATGGGACGGTTTCTTTCTCTAACAATACCACTCTTATAGTAAGTGACATTAATGGGGCAGGATTTGTAGGTGAGACAGCTAACACGTCTCTTAGACTTGGATTTAACTCAAATACTGGAATATTTAATCTAGGCGACGTTATCGTTGATGCCAATGTGTCGGCAGTTGGAACAGTGTCGACGGTTACTCCGCAAGTTGTAATAAGTTTCTCTGCTATATCTGGTAATGTAGCATTTGCTGCAGGTGAACCTGTATATCAAACAAATGGAACGTCAAATGTAGCTACAGGCGTAGTATTCTCATATGCGTCTAATACGATAGTTATCAGTAGTCCTACTGGAACTTGGTCTAACTCATATCAAGTGCTAGGAAATACATCTCATTCTAATGGAACGGTTAGTGTTGTATCCTCTAACAATACGATGGTTATTGGTAGTGTCGTAGGTAACTTTATTGTCGGTGACAAGATTATTAACCAGACAAATAATAGTTCTAATGCCACCATTACAAGCATCTATAGCACTAATCACTACATCAAGGGTGAGTCATCACTACAGAGAGCACATATCGATAAGGTAGTTGGATACCCTAATATAACTATTAAGAACCAACTTGGTAACTTTACCCTTGGTCAAAAGATATATTCTAGAGATCCTATATCACTGACACAAAAGGCATCAGCTAATATTGTCTCTTACTTTAATACAATAAATGAGTCTACACAGTACTCAATATCCCCGACCATCAATATCGATGGTGACGGTCAAGGCGCCATGGCTTATTCTGTCGTTAATAATAATGTCGTACTCTATTATACGAAGATAACTTCCAATAGTAATTTTTATATCGGCGATGATATCACTGATTTGACTGGTGGGGCGACGGGTATTATTACGGCCATAAACTCAGCCGCCATGATAGTTAACTTAACCTTAAATGAATTTAGAAAAGATGACACGATTACAAATCGAACCAATGTTGGCGCTACTATATCGCAGTTAGGAAAGATAGTAAATGGTGTCAGCGCGGAGCTTTATATTTCTAGTGCTAACGGAATATTTAACGTTGGTGATATCATTAAAGATGTGGTTACTGGGGCACAGGGAACAGTTCATGTAGCCAACAGCAACTATCTTCTTCTATCTTATAATAATGGGTTCTTTAATCCTGGAAACTACTTTGTTAGTACGAGAAACGTTCAAGGACAGATAAGCAAGGCTATAGTATCTCCACATAATATTGAAAAGATAGTAATCACAAATACAGGTACGGGGTATACGTACGCTAATATTACCATTCAAGCAAATACACTGTATGGAAATGGCGCATCTGCAAAGGCAGTTATATCTCCAGTAAAAGGTCATGGGTCCGATACTCTTGCAGAGATCGGCGCTAGGTATGCTGGTATTTCCATGACATTTGATACCGGCTATAATGAGGGATGGAAGTTCCCAATATCCGGTAACTTTGGTAAAATTGGTATAATTCAAGATCCAAAGTTTGACGACGTTACAGTTAATCTGGATGCAAACAGCTTTAGTAGAATTCAACTTGGTATAACAGCGCAGACTGGAATCTTTACAACCGGTGAAATAGTTTATCAGCCAAATACATCTGCAGCCGGTATTGTCGTATACAGTAACACTACTTACGTAGAGCTCAAAGACGTTAAGAGCGAGTTTAGTAATGGCAGTCATTATGCTAATGGTATATCTTCAAATGACAATATTATTGGGTTATACTCCGGTGTTACCGCCAACGTAAAAACAGCCCATATTAGTGTGTTTACTGTACAGACAAACACGGAGATCGTAACCGAGCTATCGTCTGGTGCAACTGGACTTCTTCAGATAGCCTATAGCAATACTCAATTAAAATTATCTAACGTGACTGGAAAGTTTACCAGCAATGATAATATCTATGATCCTATAACAAACGCTGTAGCGAATGTCATAAGTATATACACTTCAAATGGTCTTATTGATGCTACGTCTAATTTTGCTACTAAGTTTAATCAGACCGTAAGACTTCCGTTAACATCTAATAACAATTCGTATCTACCGTTTGAGCAGGTCATACAAGATTCAACGCTGGCCAGCGGGTATGTTATAGATGGTAATACGAACTTAGACGTTGTTATAGGTGGAAATACTACGTCATTTATAGTTGGAGACACATTCAGAAATCAGATAAACACTGTTTCGGGATATATCACTGGAATAGCTAACTCTACATATCTTAGACTATCGGGTGTCTCAGGTAAGCCTGAGGTGAGTGATACGATTATTAGTGCTTCAGGAGCAAATGCTACTATATCCCAAGTTTATAGCGTTATACTGCTTGATAATATCTCTGGTAATAAGTTTCAAAGCGGTCCTTTAACGGGCCCTACATATATTGTTGGTCAAACATCTAATACACACGGCCAGAGTCTACTAAATAATACGATAATATATCCGGATCTTGTGAGAGGTACCGGTGACGTGATATACCTTAATAATATTACCCCTTTCACAGTAAATGCTACTTCGAAAGAAGCAGTTAAGATCGTTATTAGTTTTTAAGTTTAGAGGAAGAATATGACACTTCAAACCGATCTATCTCGCTCACCGTACTTCGATGACTACAATCCAAAGTCGAGTTACTACAGAGTCCTATGGAAGCCAGGTAGCTCCGTTCAAACACGTGAGCTTAATCAGATTCAATCTATATTTCAGAATCAGATAGAGCAGTTCGGTAAGAGCATATATCAAGAGGGGTCGGTTATCGAAGGCTGCACATTTAGCTTCGACAACAAGAAAGACTTTGTTAAGATTAGTGATAACTATGCTAATAACTTTGCATTTACTATCTCAGACTTTAAGAAACAATATGTATATAATAATAATGGGCTAAAAGCATATATCGTTGACACTATAGGTGGCCACCTTTCAGACTATGCGACCGGAAACACAAATACTCTTTTTATAAAATATTTAAACACTGTACCTTACTCTAACGGTGTTATACAACAAAAATTTGATGCAGATGATAATCTAGTCATTACGAGCTCGGCAAATATACCAATTGGTAATATCACTGTCGCTAACATAGCTACTACACCGACTGGTTACGGCTACTCTATGACTACCACTGAAGGTATTATCTTCAAGAAAGGTACATTCTTATATGTTACCCCACAGACACTTATTGTTACGCCATACACCAACGTTCCAGATCAACTCTCTGTCGGTTTTGATGCTGTTGAGACGATAGAAAATGCTGTAGCAAATAATGCTCTATATGATAATGCTGCTGGATCTCCTAACTATCTGGCTCCTGGTGCAGATCGTCTCAAGATATATCCAACACTTGTCACTAGAGCTACTCCGGATATTGCAAACAATAACTCGTTCTTCTCGATCGTCGACTTTAAGAATGGCGCGGTAGTAACACTTAGACAGAATGCACAGTACGCTGCACTTGGCGCTGAGATGGCTCGTAGAACATTCGAGACGAACGGTGACTTTGTAATCAATCCATTTATATTGAACACATCTAATAAAGCTAATACGTCTGACCCGCTATACTCTAATAACGTAAATCTTTTAATAAGCCAGGGGCTTGGATACGTCGAAGGATACAGGGTAGAGTATATCAATAACAACATAGTAAATCTTAGAAAGGGGACAGACTACAAGTCTGTATCTCAGCAGAAAGTATCTCTTAACTTTGGGTATTATGCGCTGGTAAACTGTGTTGCGGGAGAGTTTGGTAGCTCGAGCTCTGTAATACGGGTAGACTTATATAACACAGCCCTAAACGCTGTTAGTTCTGGTAATCTTCTTGGAGTGTCACCATCTTCAAGTAATAAGATAGGAACGGCATATGTCAAGGGATTTGCGTATAGCGGAATGGGAACTCCTGGAACAGCTGGGGCCCAATATGAGCTTTATATCTTTAATATTGTGATGAACGGTGGATACAGGTTCCAAGACGTCAGAAATATAACATATAACGTTTCTGGATCTCCTGTTGGAATTGCAGACGTGGTACTACAGTACAATGCCACTGCAGCTACAAACACCGCTGTTATTCAAGCCCCTGATAATCCTGGTCTTATATACCCATTTGGACAAAAGGCGATCGTTACAAACTCGTTTGTTAATCAGTCTTTTGTTTATAGAGGAAAGACCTCCGCTACATTTGCAACTTCTGGTATTACTACAGCTAACGTAAGCTCTTCTGGAGCTGGCGCGTCAGTAGAGTCTTTCCCATATCTAGGGCTTCTATCGCCTACACAAGAGCAAGATTTTCACGTCGTAGCGACATCAACGGCTAAGACAGCCAACTTAACAGGTAATGTTGCAGTAACAGCCTCGAATGCCACAGTGACCGGTGTATCAGGCCCTACTACGTTCTTAACAACTTTTCAGCCGGGTGATTATATAACTATCAATCATGCCAGCCCACAGACGGTTCAGATCGTATCGATAGCTAACAACGTATCGATGACAGTAACGCCTGTTATATCTGCGACTAATACGGGTACAACATTTACTAAAACACTTCCCGCAGGATCTGTAATACCGTTCTCTAATCGTTCAAATAGAACTATTAATGTTGCGAGCCAACAAGCAATATTAACAATAGGCGATATGACACCTACATCATCGTTTACAGCTGATATCTTCTATAGCGTCAATAGATCAACGATAAGTAATACCAGCCCAACTATATCTGTTAAAAAAGTTCTTAATAGAAATGTCTATGTTAAGATCGACTGCTCAAACAACGCAGGTGGAGTCTCCGGTCCATGGTCTCTAGGCGTTCCTGACGTACTGAGCATCGATGGTGTATATATTGGATCAGGACACACATACTCTAATACCGGTGTAGACTACTCAAGCAACTTTACTTTGGATAATGGCCAGAGAGACGCACACTACGATATAGCAAAGATGTCAATAAACACATCTACTGCCGGCGGTATCTTATCAAATCAATCGACTATACTTGTCAGAATGTCTGTATTCACATATAATACATCTCAGGGTGTTGGCTTCTTTGCCGGCGACTCTTATCCGATCGACGACGTTCACGGCGCAGCGAATACTAATGCTATAGTTACTGCACAGATTCCAGTATACACGAATAGTAAGGGTAACGTCTTCGATCTTAGAGACTCGATAGACTTTCGTCCATACGCAACTAATACCGCAGTGGCAAATGCAACCACAGTAGCTGCTGCTACTATTAATCCTTCATCTACTTTAACATTTTCAGGCGCGCCTTATCTCCCTACGCCAGACTCTACTTTCCAAACAGATCTGTCTTATTATCTAAAAAGAATTGATAGGGTAATGATGAACACTGCAGGCAGTGTTATAGTCGGTGAAGGAATTCCTGATGCTATCAATCCGATAGCTCCTGCTGAGAGATCTGGTATGATGACACTCGGATTTGTGAGTGTCCCACCATATCCTTCCCTTTCGACTGACGACGCTAAGACTTACAAGAAGTTTGACTATGCGATAACATCTACTCTCTTGCAGAACAAGAGATATACGATGAAAGATATCAAGAAGATCGAGAAAAGAATCGATAATATTGAATACTATACTTCTCTTTCTCTTCTTGAGCAGTCGGCAACCAGCTTGCAAACTAGAAGCGCTACAACAGGTCAGAATAGATTCCAGAATGGTATTTACGTCGAGTCATTTAAAGATTTTAGCAGATCAAATACTCTTGATCCTAAGTACTATATTGGGCTCGATACTATATCTGGAGAAGCTAGACCGGCACATGCCCAGTTTAAGAGTAACTTTAAGTTTAACGATGCGCTAAGTACAGGTGTTATGCAGCACGGTGAACTTATAATGCTCAATCACACGAGTGATAATATCTATATCTCACAGGGATATGGGTCTAGATATAGATCGTGTGTCGATGGAAACATATACACATATAAGGGTAATATTGAACTTACACCTACCGGCACAGACTCACCTGATACGACACAGGCTCCAGATATCGTTAATAATCTGGACCTCGCATCAAACTTTATAAATCTACAGAATGCATGGGGAACCCAGTGGGGTAACTGGGTTGCAGCCGATGCGACCACAGCCAATACACTGATTACGGCAGCCAGCAGTACGACAGTTACTAATAATGATAATAGTAAAGATACCACGACCAATACTCAAACACTCGCTGAGACAACAACAAAAATATCGCGTGTAGGAACTACACTTAATAATACTGTAAGCGACGCTAATTTAAATCTTGGAACATTCGTTAATAATATAAGCATACTACCTTATCTTAAAGCCGCGACAATTAGATTTAAGGTTAGTGGTATGAAGCCAAATACTATCTTATACGCTTACTTCTCTAATGTGCCGATGTCTACGCACTGTGCTCAATATATTAAAGATCTGACTGTACCAAATTCACCAGGTATCGGTGATGCAAGAATTATGGCATACTTCGGAGAAGATTATGGCTATAAGTACGGCACTTGGCAGTATACCGGGACTGGTCAAACTGTTTATGGTTACATGACAACTGCTAATCAAGATAGCTTCGGTAATGTATATGCGTGTAAGACTGACAGTAAAGGTACTGCTCAGGGTATATTCTCAATTCCGGCCAATACATTCAAGGCGGAAGAGAACGTATTTATGTTGACTGATATATATAGTCTTGAACAGGGCGAAAATGCTAAGACCACAGACGCATCTGTTACGTTTTATGGATCAAAGCTAGCGTTCAGTAAGCAGACAACAATACTTAGCACTAGACAAACAGTACTTCAGTCTACCGAAGTAAAAGACACTGCTACTGTTTCGGGACTAGCTGTAGTTGACCAGACAACAAAGACACACACCGCCCCTCCACCCGTTAATCACGGCGATAGCTGTGGGTGTCACTGCATCATCTGTACAAAACTTTATCAGATGGGTCTGATGGATGAAGAGACACATATCGCGGATGAGATGTTTGGTGATATGCTAAGGTTCAGCGATCCAGCCGTTTATAATGGTTATATCCGTTGGGCTAAATATGTAGTTAAGTGGTTGTCTGGAGAGACTCCTAATCTTATGTTCTGGATAAAAGATCCAGAACAAAGAAGAAAGAAAGAGCTTGAAATTATTACAAATATGACTTATAGAATTGCTACACCATGGTCACACCATATGAAGTATCTTGTTGGAAGAAGTGAGACAGATAACTTGGCCGGTAAGATTATGATGGGAATAGGAAAGGTTATTAGTAAAGCTGTTAATTCACTTCCTAGAACGAAGTCTATAGAAGATGAGACAATAGGAAAGGGTCTTACTACCGTATGGCTTGGAAGTGTTTTTGTTTTATATTCTATCAGCAAGCTTTTCGGTAATAAACTAGGCTTTCCAGAGCCAATAAATAATTAAAATTTAGAGGATATATAAAATATGAAGCCAATTGGTCAGACATTCTTCATCAACGAGCCGCCATCTCCAACAGGAGTAGCGGGCGTGTATATCACTAAGATAGCTGTTTATTTTCAGTCTATCAGCGACACGCACGGTGTTGAACTTCAGATTAGAACTACTAATAATGGTGTTCCGACCGCAGATCAACTTCCATTTGCTAGTAAGAAGCTACTAGTTACAGATGCATATAATGGTTATCCTCTTATAAGAGCATCGGCCGACGCCTCTATTCCAACTGTATTTGAGTTTGACACGCCTGTATTTGTTCAGTCTAATAAGTCTTATGCATTCGTGGTAGCTCCTATGGCAGGCGATCCTTCATATAATATTTGGACCGCTGTTATAGGCGATAAAGATGTTAATACCCAAACTCCGATCTATACTAATAATGATTCTGGTGACCTGTTCTTATCTTCAAATGATAGGGACTGGACACCGATTATAACTGAAGACTTAAAGTATCAGATATATGTTGCGCAGTTTACGTCATCGTCCGGTTCAGCATATTTTACTACGCCTGATGAAGAGTGGATCATATATAATAATCCTGTAGGCTCATTCTATATGAGAGAGCCAATAGTGTTTAGTAACGGTTACTATAATATAGCCGCATTTACTACAACCGGCAATACTGGAACTTTGAGTATCGGAGACACTGTTTTTCAAGGATCTTCTAATGGAATAATATATGCGACTGACGGCGCTAAGATCTATGTAAATTCTGCTACTGGAGCTTTTAGTACTGGAATACTTCAAGATTTAACAACAAGCGCCAATACGACTGTAACCGCTTTATCACAGAATGTTGTAACCACGCAGGGATCTAATACCATAACTGTTCCTGATAATAGTGTATTTGCTACAAACCAAGTTATTCATATTTCTAAGTCAGATCTTACAACAACTCAAGTTGTTAAGATATCAGGATTAATTTCTGGTCGTACGGGTATTCAAGTTAATAGTGCTATTAGCTTTACAGATAATAATGCTCGTTATGGTAGGGTTATAGCAGATGGGTTGTTAACTGGATTCTTCTCAGGCAGTAAGTTTTATCCTGGAACTGATAATAACTATTATGGTATTCTTGACTCAACAAGTTCTAATAGTTCAGTTAATCTATCTGGTGTGTCTAACGTAGCCATGATAGGAGTTATATCTGGAGCGTCCGCTAACTTCTATAAGTTACTTGACCCAGTGTACAACAGCATCACTCCACAGATATCTTCTATAGCTCCACCAAATACAGACATAGCATTCTCATTCCAAGGATTTGCTAATAATTCTGGAAGAGACGCTGACACTTCATATATACCTCTTCACAACGAAACTATTCTTGAATTGACAGATCAAGAAAGAATAGCCATGTCTAGAAGTAATGAGTATGCGCTTCTTGCCGGAGGACGATCCGGATCACACTCTGTTACTCTTAAAGTAGACATGAACAGCGCTAATAGTAAGATAACACCTGTAATTGATACGCTTAGAACAAATGTGGTGTACTCACAGAACTTTGCTCCAAAAGACTATCATTTAAATGGTTACTACTTAACGATCAATGCAACGAGCTCGACGATATCAAAGAATGATATTATAACACAGACGAGTTATGGAAATACGGCTTATGGCACGGTGGCGTACGCCAACAATACGTACATTAGACTAACAAATGTCAATGGTGCTTTCTCACCGAATGTAGCTTTCACGGATACGACGGCCAGCATTACAGGATTCGTATATAATGCCGAAGCGTACAATGAAGCCAATAATAATGGATACTATCGCGCTTCAAGATATATCTCGAAGAACATCATACTTGCAGCAAACCAAGATGCCGAAGATATTAAGGTATATATCGGCGCGTATCGTCCAGCTAATACAAATGTCTATATGTATGCAAGAGTAAAGAACACCGCAGACAACGAGGCTTTCAGCGATAAAGCTTGGACTAAGTTAGTAGAGACGAGTGATACCGGTTTGCTGAGCAGTCAGATCAATAGTCATGATCTTGTCGAGATCACATATGGCTTTAATCAGAGCGCGATGCTTTATCCAGCAAATACAGTTACAAATACTGCCCTTAGTTATGTAATGTGTTCAACAACTTTGGGACTAACGAATAACTCATTTGTTTATCTACTGTCAGACGCAGCTACAAAAACGTTTAATGTTAGACAGATTTTATATGTGACAAATTCAACTTCTTTTGTCATCGATAGGGCGCCGTCATTTAACTCGACTAATGCCGGCATAGGAATAATACCAGGAATTGAGTCGACAACATCTGCATTCATGTATGACAAGAACTATAATGTTGTGAGATACTGCACAAAGGGCGATGCAGTTTATGACAGCTATATACAGTATGCCATGAAGTTCGTCCCAGTCGCCGACAGCACTGCACTGGTTCCTAGAGTAAGTGATTTGAGAGTTATTAACTTACAGGCTTAATATGAATGATTATCTTAAAGTAAAAGATAGACCAGATCTGATTAGGGATACACATAGCAAGGCAATTCTTAATAAAGATCTAAATGCTTTGAATAAATATAGGGAAGAGAGAGATTTTAAGTTAAAGTTGGCAAATGTTGTTGAAGAACATAACGACTTAAAGAAAGATGTCTCTGAGATAAAAGACCTGCTCAATAAGTTACTAGAAAGAATCCAATAATGAGTATACCTGTATCGCAGCTTACCACCAGTCAAACGTTCGGTGCGTGGCTGCAGATAACCAACTATATCTCTCAGATCATATCGACAAACACGGTAACTGCCGACTCGAGTCTTGGCGGATCTCTGACATCTGGTAACTCGTTCGTCAATGGACACTTTGGATCTAATAGCTTACACATCAGCATTCTTTCCGGCGGTAACTTAACTTCTACTAGTGTCCTTACGATAACCACAAATGCTACTATAAACTCGGTTGCAACGATTGGAAACACACTAGTCAATACAACAGTTGGTTGGACTGGCGATGGCAATAACGCCATCATAACAACATTTACAAACACCAATTCACGCTCAAAGATAACCCATACTAACTCTAGTAATGGTGTAAGTGCATCTGCAGACTTGATGCTATATGATACACTCGGTGTACTTTCAAATAACTTTATCGATATTGGTATTCGTGGTTCATACTATACAAATACTCAGTGGACAATTGGCGGTGCTTCTGACGGGTACGTGTATGTGGGGAATACTAACCTCTCGATCGGTACTGCCGGCGCAAAGTATGTAAACTTCTTTACTGGCGGAACAAATTTAAATAATGAAGTGATGCGTTTGACTGCTGGTGCCAACGTAGGTATCAAAAATACAAATCCAGACGCTACACTCGCAGTTACGGGCACTGCTAATATCTCTGGTAACGTTGCTATAGTAGGAACTGTAACAGGATCAAATACTTTATCTATTCTTGGTGCAGTTACACTCTCAAACACACTATCGGTAACAAATGCAGTTAACATGTCAAACACGATGTTTGTTAATGGTGCAGTGTCTTTTGGTAATACATTATCTGTTGTTAATACCTCGACGTTTTCAAATAATGTGTTGATAGTCGGTAATACCGTACTATCTAATACTATTCAAGTAACAGGTAATGCCACTCTCTCTAATACACTATATGTTGTTGGAGATACTATGCTCGATAGTACTCTTGAAGTGACAGATGCAGTTACTCTATCAAATACTATTGCGGTAACTAATACAGCAACATTCTCAAACACGATTGCAGTGACTGGAGCAACTACTCTTTCTAATACATTAAATGTTACCGGTGCAGCAACACTTTCAAATACTCTATCGGTCACTAATACTGCATTGTTCTCAAATACACTGTATGTTACCGGTATAACTTATCTTCTAAATCAGTTAGCAGTAACTGGTTCTGCCGCACTTTCAAACACATTAAATGTTACCGGTGCGACGTCTTTATCAAATACTCTTGCAGTTACAAACACTGTAACATTCTCAAATACCCTGAGTGTTACTGGAGCGGTCACACTATCAAATACTCTTGCGGTTACAAACACTGCTACGTTCTCGAATGTTGTCTCTGTAGTTGGTAATCTTTTAGCACACAGTTCACTAGTAGTTGACGGACCAACATCACTCAACAATATTTTATATGTTAGTGGTGCTGCACAACTTGACAGTTCACTAGATGTAAATGGTGCGACCACTTTACATAACACGCTTGAAGTTCTCGGTGCAACTACACTAGATGATACTTTAAGTGTTGCTAAGGCGACCACACTTTCTAACACACTTCTTACGTCTGGCGCCGCTACTTTCTCAAATACAATTACTGTAAGCAACGCTGCTACATTCTCTAATACGTTGACAGTTACAAATACTTCTAACTTCTCAAATACTGTTAATATAACCGGTAATACAACACTATCTAATAATATGTCTACGGTTGGTTGGATTGGCGTAGGAAACGTCAGCCCAGCTGCTTCAGATAAGTTAAGAGTTGAAGGACAGATTGGTGCGTACGGTAATGTGTGGAGCAACTCTGGACATATCTTTGCTAATAACTTAGCAGTATATGGTGATGGAACTGATGGTTATATTACACCAAATAATGCTTCAGGAACACTTAAGCTTGGTGCTAATAATACCACATGGTTGACTATCTCTGCCGTCAACTCGACAAACGCTCTGGTTAATTCTCCATCATCCAAAGTTAATGCATACTCATTTACAATTGGAACGAGTTTAATATCTAACACTCTTGGTGTTTATCACACCGGCGTGGTTAACGCTGCTACTCATTCGATCGGAACAGTATTAGTTGCTAATACTAAGAATTTAGCATACACCAATGCAGTTAGCTTCTCCAATACATTAGCAGTAACTGGTGCAACAACACTATCAAATACTTTAAGTGTAACTGGCGCGACGTCATTATCAAATACTTTTGCAGTTACAAATGCCGTTACATTCTCTAATACATTAACGGTTACTGGTCATTCGCAGTTTAATGGATCTACTAATGTTGCCGGTAGCTTTGGTGTTGCCAGTTATGCCAATGTAGCCGGTTCTTTAACGGTTGATGGTGATCTTATAGTTTCAGGAACAATGGCCTATACCGGTCTTGTTCAAGGAAGTTTAAATCCGACCAGCAACGCATACTCCCTTGGTAATACTACTAATAGGTGGACAATATCTGCAATGTCTGGCGACTTTGCAAATAACTTGTCGGTTACGAATAGTGTATCTTTCTCTAATACCTTGAGTGTTACTGGTACTGGTACGTTCAATAATAACGTTCTAGCTAATAACTTTGTAACTAATAACTACGTAATTACTAATGGAATTGGATATACAATATCTAACACAGTCTCCGGATTTGTTACGACGGGTGATAATCTTATTGAGACTATTCCTGTAGCATCTTATAGATCTGCTGACTATGTTATACAGGTGACAGAGCCG
>Ga0304729_1001575_pt1 | contig 14782 bp, 15 predicted proteins | sample C_131016_MF_Meta_FD_190475 | JGI IMG/M metagenome (GOLD analysis project Ga0304729, IMG submission 190475) | Freshwater microbial communities from Lake Croche, Canada to study carbon cycling - C_131016_MF_MetaG (v2) (version 2) | ecosystem: Environmental > Aquatic > Freshwater > Lake | place... | reverse complement strand
TGCCGCTACGTTTCCCTTGGAGCAAGCAGCCGATGCCCATCGAGCAGCTGAAAGTAGAAAGGTCTCTGGCGCTATCGTCATGATTCCTTAGTACTTTAAAGCTGTCATCTTAAGCCCCGCCTTTGCGGGGCTTTTTTATAGGGATAGCTCTGGTAATATAGACCTGTGAAAGCGCTTCTTCAATCTATCCTTACCCTTGGCTTATTGATCATCAGTTCTTTAAGTTTTGCGCAAGCAAATAAAGTACCTGAAATTTGGTCTGGCAGTTATTCAGAAATGTTTCAGCGCGGCGAAATTCGGATGGCAGTTCCCTATGACCGAACTATATATATTAATGACAAGGGTACGCCGCGGGGTTTGTCAATTCAGATAAGCAAAGGCCTAGCAAAGTGGATCAATACTAAGTATTCGAGTCAGTTAAAAGGTAAATTGATATCGATTAAGTTAGTTCCTACTATTAGTGCTGAGCTATTAAACAGTTTGATCTCTGGGCGCGCTGATATTGCGGTTGGTGATATTGGTTTATATGAGCCCATTTCAAATTCTCAGGACTTGATTGTGAATCATGCAAGCAGAGTTGAGCAGGAGGTTTTGGTTACGGGTCCCAGCTCCCCAGCATTACAAAAGTTGACTGATCTATCTGGGCAGACGGTATATGGCAGTCGGAATACCAACTTTCAAATGACTCTTGGTGCACTAAATGAAGAGTTAAGGCGAGATGGCAGGCCGCCAGTCAACTTAATTTCACCATTGGGTGATTTGGACGATGAAGATCTTTTAGAGATGTTAAATGCTGGCCTAATTCAATATGTGATTGTCGGTGATTGGAAATTTAAGTTATGGCAGTCAATTTATAAGAAGATTGTGATGCATGAAGATCTCTCTACCAAAGATGCTGGTTGGGTAGGTTGGGTGGTGCGCGCAAATAATCGAGATTTAAATGATGAGTTATCAGCCTTCTACCAAAGTGATGATTTTGAGCAATCTCGTCGAGCATTTCGCCAAGAAGACTATAAGGAGCACCTCAAGGGTTTAAAGGATCCCATCGATGAGATGGCTTGGACGCGTTTCGAATCTATGCGACCTCTATTTAATAAGTTTGGTGCAGAGTACAAATTAAATCCTTTATTCATTGCATCACTCGGATTTCAGGAAACCTTGCTCAATCAAAGTGCGGTAAGTGGGGTTGGTGCTATTGGCGTCATGCAATTAATGCCTGCTACTGGTATGTCTTTGGGTGTCGGTGATATTCATCTCTTGGAGCCTAATATTCATGGGGGGGCTGACTATATGAATCAACTCGTCACCAAGTATTTTCCTGATGCGCAATTTGAAGGCAATAACCGCTCCTTATTTGCCGTAGCTTCATACAATATTGGACCTAATAACGTTGCTAAAGCGAGGGAGCAGGCAAAGCAATTAGGATTTGATCCCAATCAATGGTTTGGTAACGTGGAATTCATCGCAACCGAACGCATGGGCTATGAGCCAATGATTTATGTGCGCAATGTCTATAAGTACTATATGTCTTATCGCTTAAAGCTTAAAGAAATCCAAAGTATTCAACCTTAAATTGGTGCAGTGCCATATAGACCCAGATCCTTTTTTTGGCTATAGTTTCTCTATTAATATAAAAAAGTTTGGGAGACAGTGCATGCATAGCATTTCATTGAGAAGTTCAATTTCTGCTTTTTTAGTTTCAGTATTTTTTCTAATGAGTACTGGGCTATCCCATGCCCAGACTTCGACTGCTAGCGGTGCTCAGGGTAGGACAGAAATTTTATGGCTTGGCCAGGCTGGTTTTCGTATCAAGACCCCCGGGGGTAAGATTATTCTGATTGATCCCTGGATTACCGGTGGACCAAAAACTCCACCTCAATATAAAAATGATTTAGCTGCTATTGGTCCGATTGATTTGCTTTTGGTTACCCATGCGCACGTGGATCATATTGGTGACGCACCTGCCTTAGCTAAGATGAATAATACAAAGCTTTATGGGCCAGCAGATATGGTGACGCCACTCATTCATCTAGGCCTGATACACGCAGATCAAGGTCATCGATTCAATAAAACAGGAAGCGTTACTCCTTTGCCTGGCATTAAGGTAACAGCAGTAAAAGCTGAGCATTCATCATTATTGGTTCATAAAAATCCCATTACAGAAAAAATGGAAGCACACCATGCTGGAGAGCCAGTGGGATACATTATTGAATTAGAGAATGGCTTCAAGATTTGGCATATGGGAGATACAGGCTTGTTCGGCGATATGAAATTTATCTCTGAGTATTACAAGCCAGATTTAGTTATGGTTCCCATTGGTGGAAATTTCACAATGGGGCCAGATGACGCTGCTTACGGATTGCGAACTTGGATCAAACCAAAAATGGTTATTCCAATGCATTACAACTCCAATCCAATGGCAAAAGGTACCCTTGCAGAGTTCCAAGTAGCAATGAAGGGTAGTAATATTAAAATCATTCCGATGACTGAAGGTGAAACAGTTCAGTTCTAGACTTAGCCTGGCAGGTCATGCTTAGGATTTAAAACCACCTCCGGGTGGTTTTTCTTTACTTCAGGACTCGTTTATAATCCCCTAAGCATCTGAATTAAAAGGGATTATTCCCAAAAATCCATTTCTGCTTGTTTGACAGTCCTGGTGGGCTCTTGGACAATGCATGCGTGGTTTGATTCAAGCCACAGCCTCACATGACAATCAATATTTCCACGACCTCTAGTAAACCTGCCTTGGTGCTTGAAGCCCGTGGACTGTGCTGTGTCCGTGGTGAAAGAGAGCTATTTACCAACCTTCATTTACGCGTCGTATCTGGTAATTGTTTGCACGTTCGTGGTGAGAACGGCGTCGGTAAAACGAGTCTATTACGCCTCTTAACGGGTTTATCAAAACCAGATTCGGGTGAAGTACTTTGGGGCGATCAGTCAATTACGCTAGATCCTATTGCCTATCATCGAGAGCTATTATTTCTGGGGCATAGAGATGCTTTGAAGGAAGATCTCACTGCTTTAGAAAATTTACAGATGTATGCAGCACTAGATGATGTTTCTCTCTCACTTGAAAAAGCGATGGCCACTTTATTGCGCTTTGGTTTACGTGGCCGTGAAAATTTACCGGTTAATTTTTTATCTGCAGGACAAAAGCGGCGCGTATTAATGGCGCGTATGTTAACGCGTCAGGCTAAGCTCTGGATATTAGATGAACCTTTTAATGCTCTAGATATTCAGGCAGTTGAGGAACTGCAGAATTTAATTTCTGAACATCTCTCTATGGGTGGTCTTGTAGTCCTTACAAGTCATCAAGAGGTCAGTATTCCGAATGTACAGGTACTAGAGCTATGAAAGCCTTACTTGCCATCATTCATCGTGACTTACTCTTAGTCATGCGTCGGAAGAGTGAGGTCTTAACTGCATTATTTTTCTTTGTAGTGGTAACTAGCTTATTTCCCTTAGGTATTGGTGCTGATGCCGCCTTGTTACGCAAAATTGCCCCTGGGGTCATTTGGGTTGCTGCTTTGCTTTCCACCCTGTTAGGTTTGCATCGTATGTTTGCAGCAGATTACCAGGATGGGGCTTTAGAGCAGTTAGTTTTAGCACCGCGACCGATGGTTTTATTGGTAACTGGAAAAATCATTGCCCACTGGATTGTGTGCGGTCTACCTTTGGTGCTATTAGCCCCCGTAATTGGCATTCAGTTTGATTTAGATGTCAGTTCGTTGTACGTATTGATGGCCACTCTCTTACTTGGTACACCGGTGCTATCCTTGCTAGGCTCGATTGGCGCAGCCTTAACTCTTGGTGTTCGGGGTGGTAGTGTATTGATGAGTTTATTAATTTTGCCTTTATATATCCCAGTATTAATTTTTGGCGCTGGTGCTGTGTATGCAAATAGTATTGGCTTAGATAGCTCCGGCCATTTCTCTTTGCTGGGCGCTTTATTAGTTTTAGCTTTAGCATTCGTACCCTGGGTCAGTGCTGCAGCTGTGAAGATTGCGATTGAATGAATCAAGAAAATAACTATACCTTTTCTAATAATCGTTTGGTGAGCTGGTTTAGCTTATCAAGTCCGAGCACTTTTTATCCAGTTGCCGGCAAACTTATCCCTATTTTTTGGGCTTTAACTGCTGTATTCGGTTTAGCTGGGCTTTGGGTGAGCTTTTTTGTAGCTCCAGTAGATGCAGTTCAGGGCCAGGGTTATCGCATCATTTTTATTCATGTCCCTGCCTCATGGATGTCGATGTTTATTTATCTGGTGATGGCAGCATGGGCTGGACTAGGTTTAGTTTTTAATACCCGCCTATCAGCAATGATGGCTCAAGCCTTAGCTCCAGTAGGCGCATGGATGGCGTTTCTATCATTGTGGACTGGGGCGCTTTGGGGTAAACCCATGTGGGGTGCTTGGTGGGTTTGGGATGCGCGCCTCACTTCTGAATTAATTTTGCTCTTTCTCTACTTAGGCTTTATTGCCCTTCAAGCATCTATTGATAACCGTCGTCGTGCAGATAAAGCGGGCGCCATTTTGGCCTTGGTAGGCGTGGTGAATGTACCCATTATTTATTTCTCAGTGAAATGGTGGAATACCTTGCATCAAGGCGCCTCCGTTTCTCTGACTAAAGCACCTGCAATGGCGCAAACTATGCTCTGGGGAATGCTTCTGATGGCTTTGTGTTTCTGGATGTATTCCATTGCAGTGGGTTTGATGCGAGTTCGAGCAATTATTCTAGAGCGTGAAGCCCATACCGATTGGGTGAGACAATTGAGTGAGGTAAAGAGCTGATGTGGAATAGTCCAGCAGAATTCTTTGCAATGGGGGGCTACGCACTGTATGTGTGGGGTAGCTTTGGTGTTTGTGTGCTGGTTTTATTGCTTGAGCCTTTGGTAGTCCGCGCTCGTTTCAAGGCGATTGTGCGCAGACTTAAGCAAGAGCAGCTTGCTAAGCAGTTTGATAGAGAAGATAGTCAGTGAAGTCTAGATATAAACGTGCATTGATCATTATTGCGGCTCTAGTAGTTATTGGAGTTGCTGCGCTATTAATTTTGAATGCCCTCAATAGCAATATCGCTTTGTATGTCACTCCCAGCGAAGTGTCTGCAGGTAAAGCACCGAAGGATCAGGCTTTTAGAATTGGCGGTATGGTGAAAGATGGATCCTTAAGGCGTGATGGCTTGACGGTACATTTTGTTATTACTGATTTGGTAAAAGATATTCCAGTCGCTTATACAGGCATTCTTCCAGATTTATTTAAAGAAGGTAAGGGCGCTGTCATTCAAGGCCGCATGAATGCCAATGGAGAATTTATTGCAAGTGAAGTACTAGCTAAGCATGATGAAAATTATATGCCACCAGAGGCTAAGCATGCATTAGAGCAGGCCCAAAAAAATGGAATTAATAAATGATTCCTGAGTTTGGGCATTACGCACTTATTCTGGCACTTTGTGTTGCCCTGATTCAAGGGGTACTTCCCTTAATTGGCGCGCATCAAGGCCGTCGCGAGTGGTTAATGTTGGCAAGACCAGCTGCTCAAACTGTTTTCTTATTGCTCGCCACAGCCTTTGTAATTCTAGCTTGGAGTTTTTATACCAACGACTTTTCTGTACTCTATGTTGCTGAGCATTCTAATTCTCAGATGCCGGTTGCGTATCGTTTAGGCGCTGTGTGGGGTGGGCATGAGGGTTCATTACTCTTATGGGTTTTCTTATTAAGTACCTGGACTATTTTAGTTGCTCAACTCTCTAAAGCTTTAGATGAGTTTATGGTCGCTAGAGTGATCGGAGTTTTAGGTTTAGTGATGAGTGGGCTCCTACTGTTTGTTATCACAACTTCCAATCCATTTGAACGCTTGCTGCCTGCTGCGCAAGATGGCCGCTCGTTAAATCCACTGCTGCAAGATCCGGGCCTAGTGTTTCATCCGCCTATGTTGTATATGGGCTATGTTGGTTTCTCGGTAGCTTTTGCTTTTGCAATTGCTTCTTTATTGTCCGGAAGATTAGATGCTGCGTGGGCGCGCTGGTCACGTCCCTGGACAACAGCTGCATGGGTATTCCTAACACTTGGGATTGCCTTAGGTTCTTGGTGGGCTTACTACGAGCTGGGTTGGGGTGGTTGGTGGTTCTGGGATCCTGTTGAGAATGCATCGTTTATACCTTGGTTAGTCGGTACTGCACTATTGCATTCATTGGCGGTTACAGAGAAGCGCGGCGGCTTTAAGAGTTGGACGGTGTTATTAGCAATTACCGCTTTTTCTTTATCTCTCCTAGGGACCTTTCTAGTACGCTCGGGCGTTTTGACATCAGTGCATGCTTTTGCTACTGACCCTAAGCGTGGCGTTTTTATATTGATCTTTTTAGTTCTCGTGGTTGGGTCTTCCTTAACTCTCTATGCATGGCGTGCACCTAAGAGCTCCCTTGGCGGTAAATTTAGCTTGAGCTCAAGAGAGACATTTATTCTCTTAGGTAACGTCTTCTTAGTTGTTTCTGCTGGATCTGTATTACTCGGGACTTTATATCCTTTATTAATTGATGCTCTACATCTAGGCAAAATCTCTGTTGGCCCTCCTTACTTTAATAGTGTATTTGTACCCATCACGGCCCCTTTATTGGTATTGATGGGCATTGGTCCTTGGACTAATTGGAAAAACTCTGATCTTCTAGCAGTGATCAAGCGCTTATGGCTTGCAGGCTTGGTTGCAGTGCTTGCTGGTATTGGCATTCCGCTGATGATGGGTGAGTTCACCTGGTTAGCTGGCCTTGGCTTCTTATTGGCTTTTTGGGTAATCGCTTCTGGTTGTTTGCAGATCATTCGCCAAGCAAAGGCGGGTAAGCCAACTCGCTCATTTATTGGTATGCAATTAGCCCACCTTGGTATTGCTGTATTTGTGATTGGCGTCACCATGGTTGGTGCTTATCAAGAAGAAAAAGATGTACGTATGTCCGCTGGTGAGACTGTTTCAGTAGGTGGATATCAAATTCAGTTTCAAGGCGTTAATGTCGCTCCAGGACCAAACTATCAGGCAATGCGTGGCACCTTCTTACTTAGTCAGAATAGCAATGCCCAGACAATAATGTACCCAGAGAAGCGCAATTATTTTTCATCAACAATGCCAATGACTGAAGCCGCTATTGATGCAGGCTTAACGCGAGATATTTATATTTCTCTTGGTGAGGAGTTACCTGATAAATCCTGGGCGGTACGCGTGTATTACAAGCCCTTTATTGATTGGATCTGGGGCGGCTGCTTGTTGATGGCTCTTGGTGGCATATTATCGATCTCTGATAAGCGCTATCGCATCAAATTAAAAAGACAAGTTGCATGAAGGTAAAATTTTTACTTCCTCTGCTGCTCTTTATCGTCTTGGTTATTTTCTTGGCGATTGGTTTAAATCGCGATCCACAAGAAGTTCCCTCGCCATTAATTAATAAGCCAGCACCAGCATTTGAAATTCCACAGCTATCAGAAGCTAAGCAGTCTTTTTCGCCTGCAAGCATGAAGGGGCAGGTTTGGATATTGAATGTCTGGGCATCTTGGTGTGTTGCTTGCCGTGAAGAGCACCCAGTACTAGTGGAGCTTGCTAAATCAAAGATAGCACCCATTATTGGCTTGGACTACAAGGATAAGCGTGAAGATGCCCTTACTATGTTGGCCATGCAGGGTAATCCTTATCTGCTATCGGCATTTGATGCTGATGGGCGTGTTGGGATTGATTACGGCGTCTATGGTGTGCCTGAAACCTATGTGATTGATAAGGCAGGCATGATTCGCTTTAAGCATATTGGCCCCATTACGATGAACATACTGAATCAAAAGATCTATCCATTAATTAGTGAGCTTCAGAAATCATGAAACTGATTTTATTGATCGCTCTCTGCATACTTAGCTTTGGCTCATCGTTGGCCAAAGATGCTGCACCGTTAGCCGATGATCCTGTGATTGAGCAACGCTTGATCAGCATCTCCGAAGAAATGCGTTGTTTAGTTTGCCAGAATGAGTCACTGTCTGGATCACGCTCTGATTTAGCCAATGATCTTCGCCGAGAAATTCGTACTCTAATTAAAGAGGGCAAGAGCGACGAGCAAATTAGAAACTTTATGGTGGAGCGCTATGGAGATTTTGTGCTCTATCGTCCACCGGTTAAGCCGATTACTTGGCTGCTTTGGATTGGTCCTTTTATTATTCTTCTAATAGGGATAGTAGGATTATTGACCTATTTGCGCCGCAGAAACGAAGCTGTCAGTAATATTGCTTTGTCAGATGATGACAATAAAAGAATTGATGCTTTGCTCAATAACAAGAATGAGAAGGGTGCTCTATGACCAGCTTTCTAATTCCTGCCTTCTTGCTTTTAGTCTTGGTGCTCGTTCTATTATTACGCCCGTTTATTTTCCCGCCAAAAGTAGAGGCAACTTCTCGCCGTCAAATGAATGCCGCGATTTATCGCGAAGAGCTCGAGAAATTAGAGGTGGAGCGTATAGCAGGCTCCATTAATGGCGCTGATTATGAAATTGCCCATGCTGAAATGCGTCAACGTCTCTTTCAAGATACAAACGAAGAAGATGATCGCTCTGTAATGGGTTCAAGCAAGGTGACTGTGCTTGGCCTTTGCATTTTTATCACAGTACTTTCAGCAGGCCTCTATTATTATTTGGGCGATGCCGCTCGTATTGCCCAGAAGAATACTGAGCAACCTATGACACAAGAAGGTGTTGCTAAGATGGTTGCTGAGTTTGCAGTAAAGATGGAGAAAGATCCGGCTAATCTGCAGGGTTGGGTAATGTTAGCTCGCTCCTATCGAATCTTAGGGCGCAATGAAGAGGCTGCAAAGGCATATGAGCGCGCTGGAAATTTTATTAACTCTGATCCACAACTCTTAGCTGACTATGCAGATGTACTAGCCTCTAACGCCAATGGAAGTTTTGCTGGTAAACCGCTACAGCTGATTAATCAAGCCTTAAAGTTAGATCCTAATAACTTAATGGCGCTATGGCTTTCTGGAACAGCTTCCTATGCAGCAGGTAATTACAAGGTTGCCGTACAGTCTTGGGAAAAGCTTGCTAAACAACTACCGCCTGGAACTGAAGATGCGCGTTCAATCGAGGCATCGATTGCTGATGCGCGCGCTAAGGGTGGCATCTCATCCAAAGCCAGCGTCAACACGAAAGGTGTTAGCGGCAAGATTGAGATATCAGCGGAGTTGAAGTCTAAAGTGAAATCTAGCGATATTGTGATGGTCATTGCACGTAAACCAGGCGAACGTATGCCGGTAGCAGTATTAAGGACATCTGCCACAGAATTTCCCATGAGCTTCTCATTAACAGATGCTTTGGCGATGAATCCAAATTTGCCACTCTCCCAATTATCTGAAGCTTCTATCGAGGTCAGAATTTCTAAAACAGGAATGGCAAAGCCAGAGGTGGGAGATTTAATTTCTGCCCCACAAATAGTCAAGGTCGGAGCCAGTAATATTCGGCTAGTCATCGACCAAGTGCGTCAGTAAGCCCTCCTTAGCCTCTTAGGAGGTGAATCATTTGCCTATTTCGGTGTGCGGGGCATAATGCAAAAAACAAGAGAGACTTGAATGAATTCCCTCAAAAGACACCTTTATAACCCTACAGCGATTCTCCTTAGCTTCTTAGTGCTTCTGATCGTCATTTTTGGGGCACTGTGGATCCTGACGCCTCCACCGCCAAAGAGCATAAAAATTGCTACAGGCCTGCCCGCAGGTTTGTACTACCAATTTGGTGAGCGCCTTAAAAATGAGCTTGCTAAAGAAGGCATCAATCTAGAGGTGATGGAAACCGGTGGTTCAGTTGATAACCTTCGTCTTTTGAGTAGCCCAAAATCTGATGTTGACTTCGCAATGGTTCAGAGTGGCGTAGCCGATATTGCTAAGTATCCAAACCTGGTTTCAATTGCCGGAATGTTTTATGAGCCTGTTTGGGTTTGGTATCGTGCGAGTGCATTTAAGGCGGATGGAGGCCAGTTACGTGTCCTAAGTCAATTAAAGGGTAAACGAGTTTCTGTCGGCAATCAAGGCAGTGGAACAGCGGCTTTGACTTCTACTTTATTGAATTTAAGTGAAATCAAAGCAGATGAGATTAAAGCAGAATATCTCACTCCAGATGAAGCTTTGGCTAAATTAAATGCTGGGAAATTAGACGTTGTGTTTATTACCGTAGCTGCAGAAGCCCCATTATTGAAACAGTTTTATACCGATCCGGATATTCGTTTGATGCATTTTGATCAAGGGGATGCCTACGTGCGTAATCTGCCTCATCTGTCGAAGGTTGGTGTGCCAAGGGGTTTATTGGATATTGCTCGTGATATTCCGCCTCAAAGTATTCAGCTGCTGTCTGCAACGGCAACTTTGGTGGCTAAAGAGGATATTAGCCCGGCACTGCTGTCTTTGGTGTTGAGTGCTACCTATGAGATATTGCCGGGATACTCACTTCTGCAAAAACCTGGAGAATTTCCTTCTAGTAAGGGCTTAGATTTTCCTTTGCATTCTGACGCAGAAATTTACCTAAAGGATGGCCCATCTTTCTTGCATCGACATCTACCCTTTTGGAGTGCAGTTTGGGTTGGTCGTTTCATAAAAATTGTCATTCCACTCTTAGTAATTTTTATCCCACTTTTTACTTATCTTGCTTCGGCAAATACTTTCTTATTGCGCCTCAAGTTTGCGGGGGTATACGAAGAGCTTTACTTAGTTGAGCAAAATGCGAGCAATCCTGCCATGAGAGAGCAAAACTTTAAGGATCTGGAATTAATAGAAAAAAGTGTCGCAAATATGAAAATATCAGTACTAGCTGCTCGAGAGTTTTATGATCTAAAAGGGCACATCGGAGAAGTACGCAACCGCTTAAAGCTATTGGCTTGAGGAAAATAGGATCATGAATAAAACTGCATATAAATATATTTTAGGTTTGATTTTTGGTTTAGCTGCCTTTCAATTGATGGCTCAGTCATATCCAAATAAACCCATTAATTTAGTCGTCCCACAAGCTGCTGGTGGCACAAACGACATTGTTGCGCGTTTAATTGCCCCCGCTTTTGGGGAGGCAATTGGGAGCTCTATTGTGGTTGAAAATAGACCTGGCGCTGGTGGCAATATTGGCACGCAAAGTGTGGCGCGTTCTGCTAAAGACGGCTATACCTTACTGTTAACGATTAATAGTGCGCAAGCTATTAATCCATCTCTCTATAAGAATCCAGGATTTGATCCAATAAATGATTTTGTACCGTTGTATTACATTGGTGCTACACCCTATGTATTGGTTTCACCACCAGGATCTCCATATAAAACCCTAGCTGATGTTGTGGCTGCAGCGAAGAAGAAGCCTGGAGAGCTTTCCTATGCATCTGCTGGCAATGGAACTGTGAGTCATCTACTCGGCGCTATGTTGAATGCTAGCGCTGGCATTGAGATGCAGCATATTCCTTATAAAGGTGTTGCACCTGCAATTAATGATGTCTTGGGAGGTCAGGTGCCTTTGGCCTTTGCAAGTCTGCCGTCAGCAATCAACTATATCAAAGCAGGTAAGTTGCAGGCGATTGCGATTAGTTCTGCTAAGCGCTCTAGTGTAGCCCCAGAAATTCCAACGATTGCAGAAACCTATCCGGATTGTGTGGGTGAGGTTTGGGTCGCAATCTTTGCGCCTATTGGTGTGAGCGTTGATGTGATTAAGAAAAATCAAGTTGCAATGGATAAGACAATGGGAAGGGCAGATGTCCGTGAGAGATTAATTGCCCAAGGTTTAGATCTCAATCCAGTACCCCCTGCAAAGTTAGGAGCCTTACTCAAGGAAGAGCTGGTTAAATGGGCAAAAATTGTAAAAGCATCTGGTGCTCAGCTCGATTAATACAGTGCTACTGATTACCCATAAAACAAGCTGATGACTAACGCCACACTAGCGCCACCACTTACTCCAGCCAAAGAGCTTGCGCAGGCTTTACGTTCGCAGGGATATGCTGTGGCCTCAGCTGAAACCGTTGCCGAACTGAGTAAGGTAACGTTGGCAAATTTACAGAACTTAACCCAGTTCTGGGAGGGCTTACCTCGCGACCCTTATTTAAAAGATGGCGGCCGCTACCGTTTTCGTCGTCATGCTAGCTATGAGATTAAAGGTGACCATCTTAATTTAGTGCCCCATCGTGCACATTGGCAGTCGGTCAACTACAACGCCTTGCATGGTGGAATTGAGCGTTGGTTTGAGCCTGTTCAAACAGCCTTATTAAATGATCCGGTCTGGCAATCTGTGTTAGTAGGTCTTGCTCAAGTCTTGAGCGGCTTAAAGCCAGTGAATACTTGGTTTGTTGAGGCGCATCAATTTAGGATTGATACCACTGATGGTATTGGGCGACCAACACCTGAGGGTGCGCACCGTGATGGGGTAGATTTTGTAGCAGTATTTTTATTAGATCGTGTGGGTATTAAAGGTGGAGAAACCAGAATATTTGATGCAGGTGGTTCCGCTGGATTGCGCTTTACCTTGGCTCAACCATGGTCTTTATTGCTTATGAATGATGAGCAGATGATTCATGAATCGACCCCAATTCAGCCGCTTGGAGATTATGGCTACCGCGATACATTGGTGCTAACGTATAGATCGAATGGCTTCCAAGACTCTCCTCACCGTAGTCAGCAATAAGGTCGCCTTTATTCTGGTTCAATGCCAGCTTCTTTAATAGCCTTAGCCCATTTTGCGGTCTCTAATTTAATTTTTTGACCAAGCGCTTCGGGTGTTCCTACTTGAGTCTCAAAACCCATTGCAGAAAATCGCTCAGTAACCTCTTTTGATTTAGATGCTTCATTAATTACTTTATTAAGTTTAAGAATGGCATCTTTTGGCATATCAGCTGGACCAAATGCAGCGAAGAAAGCAATCAATTCATAACCTTTAATGCCTAAAGCTTCATTGACTGTGGGTAATTCAGGAATAGCTGGAGAGCGCTTGAGAGATGTCACTGCTAGACCACGAATTTTGCCTGCCTGTACTTGCGGTAAGGTTACCCCGAAGTCAGCTGTGAACATATTGACCTGACCACCAATGACATCTGTCATGGCATTAGGCCCACTCTTGTAGGAGACACCAGTCATTTTAATATCAGCTGCAGTTGCTAGCATTTCTGAAGAAACACGTTGAGATGTACTTGCATAAGCAAAAGTCATTTTTCCAGGATTTGCCTTAGCGAGTGAAACAAACCCATTCAGTGATTTAGCAGGTACATCGTTGTTAATAGTGATGATGAGCGGTGCTGAACCAAAGTAGCCAATTGGAGTAAAGGCAGTGTCTTGGTTGTAAGGTAGGTTTTTGACTAAGCTTTTCAGTGCAGCATTGGTGCTATTGGTACCAAATAAAATCGTATAGCCATCAGCAGGTGCCTTAGCAACGAAATCTGCACCAATGAGTCCATTAGCACCGGGTCGGTTTTCAATAACGACAGGCTGACCTAAGAGTTCAGACATCTTGGCTGCAAAGGCTCGACCAATTTGATCGGTTGTGCTGCCAGGAGCGAATGGGACGATCGCTTTAATGGGTTTTGAAGGATAGCTATCCGCTAGCGCTAAAGTGCAGCTAAAACTGATCAACAGGCCTGCACTCAGCTTGATTAAATTACCCAAAGTACGATTGTTTTTCATGCTATCTCCATCTTGTTTCTATTAGTGTAGCGGGTCTTGGCTTTTCAGGGCGAGTAGAATGGGTTTACGTTTGTACTGATACTTTATGCGCTTTCGATCCTCTAGTTATACCCCTCTTATGCTCATGGCACAAACCTGTGCTTTATTGGGCTTTGCTTGCTACGCTGTGGTACTTACCACTTTGCAAGAAGAGTGGCATTTAACCAACCTACAGTCTGGATTAATTGCTAGCGCATTTTTCTTTGGGTATATGTTGGCTGTTCCTTTAGCCACAGCGCTTACTGATCGAGTTGATGCACGAAAGGTCTACTTGGTTGGTGGCCTCTTGGCTACATGTGGTCTATTAGGTATGGGTCTATTAGCATTCAATTTTTGGACTGCTCTATTTTTTATGGCGATTAATGGTGCGGGTCTTGCTGGCACCTATATGCCTGGTCTCAAAATTTTGTCTGATCGGATTCAGTCTGGTGAGATTACTCGTCACATTTCCTTCTACACAGCTTTCTTTGGTATTGGGACGGGCTTTTCATATTTATGTTCAGGCTGGATCTTAAGTGGACTTGGTTGGCATTATGTATTTAGCATCATCGCACTAGGCCCATTCACTGCATTTTTAATTGTTCTAATTCTCATACCTCCTTTGCAGCATGAAAAGTGGAAGGGAGCAATTCAAATTCGTTTGCATGACATATTTCCAGTCGAGAAGTGGAAGTTAGTGTTGGAAGATAAAAAAGCATCAGGATTCATTTTTGGCTACACCGCACACTCACTAGAATTATTTGCCTCGAGAAGCTGGCTCGTAGCTTTTTTTGTATTTTGTGGAGCAGTGTCCGGGGAGGCTTTTATCTTGGCAGCGACCACGTTAGCTGGTGTAATTAATTTCTTCGGCGTACCTGCTTCTATTCTGGGTAATGAAATCGCTCTTCGAGTAGGGCGTCAAAAGTGGGTATGTATTGTGATGTTGACTAGTGCGGTATTAGGCATTGCATTAGCTTGTTCTACAGGCCAATCATGGTGGTTGATTGTTGCCCTTGCAATTGGGCACGCTATTTTTATCATGGCTGACTCTGCTACCTTAACTGCTGGTCTTGTGATTAGCGCACAAGAGAATATCAAAGGTGCGGCTATGGGTTT
>Ga0304729_1001574_pt1 | contig 14790 bp, 12 predicted proteins | sample C_131016_MF_Meta_FD_190475 | JGI IMG/M metagenome (GOLD analysis project Ga0304729, IMG submission 190475) | Freshwater microbial communities from Lake Croche, Canada to study carbon cycling - C_131016_MF_MetaG (v2) (version 2) | ecosystem: Environmental > Aquatic > Freshwater > Lake | place... | reverse complement strand
GGCAAGCCTTCACTCACTGATAGAAGTGCGCTTACTCTGACAACTTCAGGAATTTGTGCATAGTAAGAAAGTCCTAGGGCACCCTGGGAGTCCAGCCTGAGGACAAACCTTGAAACAGCTCTGTTTAATAGGGTGTCCTTGCAGAGATATAGGTTCACTGGGTAGACAATTTGGTAAGGAGTTGGAGCGGTGTCAAATCCTTCCGGAACACTAGGTTCTTTTGAGTAGTTAAGAGAAACATCGAAGCCAAACTTTGATGGCTTGAAATCCCACTGGCTGGCACCAGCTTGAATTCCGTTTACGTCTGGGTTTCCTAGTATCGGATTACCCTCCGAATCTAAACCTAAATAAATCGAAGCTGGGTAAAGACCCAGACTTACTGCATAACTATTGGGGACAATAGCCATAGATCCATCTTCCATCGAAGAGTAAGAATCAATATTGACGGTCTTGTCTGGCAAGAGCTTCAAAGTTCCATTGCCCACTAATTTTTTCGCTGTCAGGAATTCATTTACAGAATTCAGTGCTTCAGGAATAGTTTTAGTTACCAGCTTCAAAGGTTTTTTTGAAATTACAGAACCAGGGTTGTCACTTTGAAGATCGGACCAGTTCTGTATAGAGCCCTCCAGTATACCTGCGAGTGATTTTTCAGAAACATAAAGGGATGATAACTCCGAGTTACTGAATATGAGTACGGATGCCTCAACGGCTAGGGGCACAGAAACTTTCGCCTCACATGTGGCTTTAGCTTCGGAGATCTGAATGTCAGCATTATCGGAAATACTAGCCACCGACATGGTCATAGTTTGAAGAGGGTCTACACAACTATATGTCAAAGAATCAGACCAACCTTGCACAACGTCTGAAAGAAGAGCAGGAGAGGAAACCTTTGCATCTCCTTCAACGCAAGTATATGACTGCTCAGCAAGTAGTGCAGCAACTTCGGGCGGCATTGGAGGGTTGCAGGCCGTTAGCCCTAATGATGCTAAAACCATAATTGATGCGGCAATAGTATTTCTAGATTTCATGTGTCTATTCTCCTCAAAAAAAAAGAAGTAGTGGTGCAGACAATCTGCACCACTACTCCAATTTGTTATAAATTAACCAATAGTCTTGATTTGGTTCAAGGCTGAGGTCTTTAGAGCTCCACCTAGAGCAACATAGCCAAGTGTAGCAGCCTTAGCTGGTACACAGGTCTTTACTAGGTAGTTGAACCAGTCCTGAACAGCCAACTTCTTTGCATCGCTGCTCTTGCCAGTACCTGTGAACTTAGGTGCGATACCGTAAGTCAGGATTGACAGCTGGTACGCGCCAGGTACGACCTTTGTGAAGTCGATAGACAATGTACCATTTGTTGGACCATCAGCAGTGATTGGGCTCTGAGCGTTTAGGAACTTTGCTGCTGCAGCTGCAGTAGGAGCCACGAAAGCGCCAGCGGCATTCTGAAGCTTAGCAATACCAACGTCTGCAGTAAGAGCGTCAGATAGGTCAAAGTAACCAAACCAGTTTGAGTTGTCTTCGATCTGAGCTGAAAGCAAAGCTGAGGTAGCAAAGGTCTGAGCTGACGCAGGCATCAAAGATGCTTTGTCATAAACTGTGCCAGTCTTTGTTGTTGCAGAACCACCCAAAGCAATGTTCAAGTCGTTAGTTCCGCCGGCAGGCACGCTCGCCCAGCTAGCTGGAACAGTTTGCTTTAGCCAGTTTGTTAGGTTCTGAGTAGTACCTGAACCAGCGGCGCGGTAAGCGATCTTGATCGGCTTCTTTGGAAGCTTGATCTTTGAGTTCACAGCCTTGATTTCGTCTGCGTTCCACATTGTGATAGTTCCCTTGAAGATACCAGAAACAATTTGTGGGGTTAGCTGTAGACCATCGCCTACACCTACTGCTGAGTAGGCAAATACGATTGGGCCACCTAGAAGAGGGACGTTTACGTAAGAACCAGCGTTTGACTTGGTTGAATCTGTAGCTGCAGTTAGCGCGGCGTCAGATGCAGCCCATTGAATGTTTCCAGCCTGGTACTCAGAACGACCAGTTCCTGAACCAGTAGAAGTGTATGTAGCTGTGTTTGTAGTGTAAGAACCTTTACAGTTGTCCAGCATGTTGAAAGCAAAAGATGAGCCTTTACCTGCAATTGCCTGTGGATCCGCAGCTTGTGCTGGGGTCGAAACTGCTACTAGACCGGCTACAACTGCGAAAGCTGCAACCAGAGTCGTAAACTTGTTACGCATTTTTTCTCCTTATTAGTGTTTGATTTATCGATTACCGATGGAATCAGTATTGATTCACCGGGCAAACTTAAGGCAGTTACAAGGTAAATGTAACCTGAACTTAAGTCAAACTCTCTGTTTATCCGAAATGGCCGTTGACATAGTCATTTGTTCTTTGGTCCACTGGGCCGTTAAATATCTGCTCAGTCAGCCCAAATTCAACTACACCGCCAGGAGTATTGTCTTCTGCCAAGAAAAATGCAGTTTGAGTAGAGACTCGCTGGGCTTGTTGCATGTTGTGTGTAACTATGACAATTGTCATGCTTTGACTGAGTTCAATGATTGTTTCTTCAATTCTTCGTGTCGAGCCTGGGTCCAGAGCGGAGCAAGGCTCATCCATAAGCAATACTTCTGGATTCATAGCGAGAGATCTTGCGATACAAAGACGTTGTTGTTGCCCACCGGAAAGGGAAAGGGCCTGATCATTTAGTCGGTCTTTCACCTCGTTCCAAATTGAAGCTCTTCTAAGTGATGTTTCAACCAATTCCTCGGCATTTTGTATCTTTCGGCCACTTAGGCGAAGGCCGCTGAGGATATTATCCTTGATTGACATGGTTGGAAAAGGGTTTGGTTTCTGAAAAACCATGCCTACTTTGATTCGAACATTGACAGCGTCAACGCTTTCTCCATAAATGTCTTCGCCATCTAGATAAATGGAACCAGCGAGACCTGCGCCTGGGATAAGTTCGTGCATGCGATTTAGAGTTCTGATAAAAGTAGATTTTCCGCAACCGCTTGGTCCAATAAGAGCCGTTACTTTATTATTTGGAAAAAGAAGGTTCACATCTTCGAGAACTTTGCGTTCACCAAACCAGACACTGACCCCTTCCGCCCGTAGAGCTGAATTTGCTGTGGACATGTTCATTTCTTTGCCTTACTCTTGAGTGATTTTGATCTTGACAAAATTCTGGCAAGACCGAACAAAATACCAACCAAAATAAGAAGAATTAGAGCGGCTCCCCAAGCTCTCGATTGGCTATTCGTGTAGTTGGAGCCTAGGTAACCGTAGATATAAGTTGGAAGAGTTGCGAGCCCGCCCTCGAATGGATTCCAATTCGTACCGTTATTCGCATTGAGGGTGAGAATCAATGGTGCAGTTTCCCCCACAACTCTGGCCAACCCGAGAAGTAGCGCCGTTATAAGACCTGACTTTGCAGCAGGGAGAATTACTTGGAAAAAGACTCGATAATTTGGCGCCCCAAGCGCAAGCGCAGCGTAACGTAAATCGACTGGAACAAGCTTTAGGGCTTCCTCAGCAACTCGAGCGATTGTTGGGAGCATTAATGGAAATAATGCGAGACTTCCCGCTAATCCTGACCTTTGGAAAAGAGGGTCTATGGCAATAACCGAAAGGATAAACAAGCCTGCTACGACCGAAGGAAGTCCGGAGATAGCCTGCGTCAAAGTCCTAACCAGGCCTCTAACTTTGGACTGCGATTGAGTGAGGTAGATTGCGATAGCAATTCCAAGAGGCAGTGCTAACAAAGTAGTTATAGCTACTACCAATAAAGTTCCGAGAATTGCGTGACCTACGCCACCATACTCAAGCGAAGTTGTAGTAGAAACATAGACGTTATTCTGACTGAGGAAGGTAAATGACATCGCCTGGAAGCCTTGAAAAATCACTGACCAGAGAACGCTGAGCAACATGACCATTACAAAAATTGATAAGAATGTCACTATCACGACTAGTAGAGCGTCTCCAATGCCCCTCTTTCCGTAAGCGCGATAACCAATTATGGCTGCCCCTAAAGCTTGAATTGGGAAAAAGATGGTAAGGAAAGACATTGTTGGATCAATTTTTAGCAGATAAGCGGAAATCATTACTGCAGGCAAAGGAATTATAGAGACCAATAAAATCATCGGACGCAATGATTTGCTGGCTCTGAGCCAAGGCTTAATCGAGTCCTGCAATGATTCAGACATCAGTTTTTTCTCCAGGGTTGCGACCTATTCACGATGAAGCTGGCTAGGAAGTTGATGATGAGGGTAACAACAAATAACACCAAACCGGCGGCCATGAGTGCTTGTTTCTCCTCTGGAGAAGACTCACCGAACTTCGCTAGAATCCAGGACGCAATAGCTCCTCCACGAGGCTCGAGCAAATTGGACCAGTTGATGTCAAGCGAGAGATTGAGGACATAGAAGATTGCAACAGTTTCGCCAATAGCCCTGCCGAGGCCAAGCAGGACACCTCCAACTACACCGCCAGCAGACGTTGGGAAAATCACTCTTCGGAAAACTGAAAGCCTTGAACCTCCTAGAGCAAGCGCGCCATTGACAAGGTCTCTGTCCAATTGACTAAAGATTTCCCTAGTCACGGAGGTAATGATAGGGATAATCATCACTGCCACAATCCAGCTGGCTATAAACGGGGATCTAAAAAAGCCATTTTCAGAACTTTGGACGCTAAATAAAGGAATGAAACCTAAGTACTTATTCAATGTTTCGGCCCACCCGGCAGCAGTTGGGCCAAATGTGAACAAGCCCCATAAACCGATAACCACAGAGGGTAAGGCGGCCAGTAGATCAACTAGAGTAGTTGCAATTGTGGCTGGTCTTTTAGGAAGCAGGAAAACGATCAAATATGCTAGGGCTACCGCCATAGGAGTAGCAATGACGATTCCGAAGATCGCGATTAACAGTGAACCCCACAACATGGGTCCAAGTTGGTAAATTCCCTGGTCTGGATTCCAGATGTTACCTAAAACAAAATCGAATCCTTGCCTCTGAATAATAGGGAAGGATTGGACAAGCAAGAAAGCCAGGATCAAGATGACTAGGACAAATGCAAAATAAGCGGCAGCAGTTGTTGTTCCGAAAAAGAAGCGGTCAGCCAAGCTCAGCGGCCCTGCGGCTAACTTCCGCTTGACCTCAGCGCTTGCTTGTTTCGAACTCATGTTGCAACTTTGCCCATTCCGGCTTACTGAAAGTTGTAGTGTCGGTTAACGGAAGGTAAACAAACTAATTAGTTCCGAATCTGATTCCTGACCAGATTTGCCACATTCGAACCAACATGACAGCCACAGTAAGTCCGCTTATGCCGATAACCAAGGTTGACCACCTGGTTCTTTCAATCACAGCCCAACCAACGGCTGCCGGAGGAACAATGAGTGCAGTCAAAATGTATCCGAAAAACTCAACGGTATCCCCTTTTGCCGATGAGCCCGTTGCTACCAAAGCAATGGTGACTGCCAGCTGAGCTAACAAAAGCCCTTCAACTACTGCTATGACGCCTACTGAAATCCAAGAAGGTGGGCGTCTAAAAATGCCCAAGCCAATCACAAAAAGCCCTGCAAAAAGTGCGTAAAACGCTTGTATTTGGTAAGCCCACTCAAACATTTGGCACCTCATCGCTAAAAATCACTAAAGACTTCAGTTGATCTTCACCTGCAGACTCAACTACTCCAACCAGAACAGCACCACGGATAACCGCGGTCGGACTGTCAACATGCCCATTGATTCTTTTACCTTGTCGAAGGGCGAGTTCGTCAGAGACAGAAATCTCAAGAACTGGCAAACAAGCACTTGCTGCATCAACAGCTGGGATTAGCGGTAAGCCATTTGGCTGCGCACTAGTTAGATCTAAAGCATCCTCAACTTTGAATCCCCCAACTCGAGTTCTTCTAAGTTCAGTTAGATGACCACCAACACCAAGTGCAGCACCTAGATCACGAGCGAGCGCTCTGATGTATGTTCCGGAAGAACAGTCAATGACAACATCTAAATCAATAGCAGTGTCCGAATGTCTTATTGCACCAATTACTTCAAACTTTGCGATGTTGACGGCTCTTGCTTTTAGTTCAACTTCTTCACCAGCTCTAACCTTCGCGTAGGCTCGTTCACCATCAACTTTGATAGCTGAGACTTGAGATGGCACTTGCTGGATATCGCCACTCAGTGTTGCAATCACTTTCAAAATATCGGCGTCAGAAACTTTAGCTAATTGTTCGCTCGTTGATTGAGATAAAAAATCGCCTTCACGATCATCGGTAACTGTTGCTGACCCTAAACGAATGGTAGCTTCATAGGTTTTATCGGCACCGACAATAAAAGTTAATAGCTTGGTAGCAGATTCAATTCCAAGAACCAGTAATCCAGTTGCCATCGGATCTAAAGTTCCGGCGTGCCCTACTTTTCTAGTTCCAGCAAGTTTGCGTACTTTAGATACAACATCGTGACTTGTCATCCCTGCAGGCTTGTCAACCAGCAACAACCCTGGACTAATCAATTTCTACTCGTCCTCGTCAATGACTTTAGGTTCCTTATAAGGATTCTCTCCAGCAGCAAAATCAGCTTCTTTAGCTAACTTCGCAACTTCTGCATCTCTAGCTCTAGCTTGAGCCAACAGGTCATTCATGTGTGCTGCTGTTTCAGGAACTTCATCGGAAATGAATTCAATAGTTGGCGTCGACCTGATAGAAAGTTGATGACCAACTTCACCGCGAATCTTACCTCTGTGACGTTCAATTATTTCTGCACTCTTAGTTTTCTGAGCTGCATCACCAAAGACGGTATAAAAAATCTTGGCGTGCGATAAATCTGGTGTGACTCTGACATCGGTAAGCGTTATAAAACCCAGTTCTGGATCTTTTACAACCTTCTCAAGAGCTTCAGCTACTAAAACCTTGATACGTCCAGCCAGTCTTCTTGCTCTAGCTGCATCAACCATTAGACCCTCGGCTTCTCACGCATTTCGTAGGTTTCGATAATGTCACCGACCAAGATGTCATTGAAACCTGCAAGACCGATACCACATTCGAAGTCAGTCTTGACTTCGGTTGCATCGTCCTTGAAACGCTTTAGTGAATCAATCTTGAGGTTCTCGCCAAGCATTTTGCCATCACGTGAAATACGAGCAAGGCTGTTTCTCTTGATTGAACCGGAACGAACGATAGAACCTGCGATGGTGCCAACCTTAGAGGACTTGAAGATCTCTCGAACTTCAGCAGAACCAAGTTGCGCTTCTTCGTATTCAGGCTTGAGCATTCCCTTGAGTGATTTCTCAATGTCATCAAGTGCTGCGTAAATAACTGAGTAGAAACGAACGTCAACACCTTCACGGTCTGCTCGTTCCTTAGCCTTGTTATCTGGCTTCACGTTGAAACCAATGATGATTGCGTTATCAACAGTTGCAAGGTTTACGTCAGACTCAGTAATTGCTCCAACACCACGGTGAATGATACGAAGTTGAACTGATTCATCAACTTCAATCTTTAACAAGGAATCTTCAAGAGCTTCAACAGCACCGGATACGTCACCCTTGATAACCAAGTTGAGTGCTTCAACCTTGCCCTCTTCGAATGCCTTTGTGAAATCTTCCAAGCTAACGCGCTTACGAGTTTTGGCAAGCAGAGCATTTCGATCAGCAGCTTCACGCTTTTCGGCGATCTGTCTTGCCTGACGCTCATCGTCAGTAACTACGAATGTGTCACCGGCACGAGGAACAGACTGGAGACCTAGAACCTGGACTGGTCTTGATGGACCAGCAGACTCAACAGCATCGCCATTCTCATCGAACATCGCACGGACACGACCGTGAGCGGCACCTGCAACAATCGAATCTCCAACATTTAGAGTTCCAGATTGAATCAACACCGTTGCCACCGAGCCACGACCCTTATCTAGGTTCGCTTCAATAGCAACACCACGTGCATCACGGTTCGGGTTGGCGCGAAGATCAAGAGCAGCATCAGCAGTAAGCAGAACTGCATCTAGCAATGCTTCGATTCCTGTGCCATTCAAAGCAGAAACGTCAACGAACATAACATCGCCACCGTACTCTTCAGCAACCAAGTTGAACTCGGTTAGCTGTTGACGAATCTTGGCCGGGTTCGCTCCTTCTTTATCAACCTTGTTCACTGCAACAACGATAGGAACACCAGCAGACTGAGCGTGGTTCAACGCTTCAACTGTCTGCGGCATAACACCGTCATCAGCTGCAACAACAAGAATTGCAATGTCAGTTACCTGAGCACCACGAGCACGCATAGCGGTGAACGCTTCGTGACCTGGAGTATCGATAAATGTAATTGCTCTATCGATACCTTCATGCGTGGTGTGAACTTGGTAAGCACCAATGTGCTGAGTAATTCCACCAGCTTCACCTGCTTGAACATTCGCGTTACGAATCTTGTCAAGCAATCTTGTCTTACCGTGATCAACGTGACCCATGACAGTAACAACCGGTGCCCTGTATTCGAGTTCATCTTCGTCTTCTTCGTATTCAGTTGAAATATCTAGACCGAATGAATCAAAGAGTTCCTTCTCTTCATCTTCAGGAGAAACAACTTCAACCTTGTAACCAAGTTCAACACCAAGAATTTGGAATGTCTCTTCATCCAAAGATGCAGTGGCGGTAGCCATCTGACCTAAGTGGAACAACACGGTAATCAACTGACCAGCATTGGCATCAATCTTGTCTGCAAAATCTTGAATTGAAGATCCTCGGCGTAAACGAATTACTGTCGAACCGTCACCGCGTGGAACAACAGCTCCACCTAAGCTAGGCGCTGAACGTAATTCAAACTCTTCGCGCTTTGTTCTCTTCGACTTACGCGCTTTCGAAGCACCTCGAGCTCCACCCTTACCGAACGCACCAGCAGTTCCGCCACCACGACCGCGACCACCAGCACCTGGACGGCCACCGGGAGCTCCAAAACCTGGAGCGCCACCTGGAGCGCCAGCGCCAGCTGGACGAGGTGCAAAACCACCTGGACGACTAGGTCCACCAGCACCAGCTGGACGACCAGGTCCACTTGGACGAGACGAAGGTCCGCCAGCACCAGCTGGACGACCAGGTCCACCTGGACGAGGAGCACCAGTGCGCGGAGCACCTGGACGACCCATACCTTGGTTTGTTGAGAAAGGATTGTTTCCAGGACGAGCCATTGGACGAGGAATGCCCATACCTTGAGCTGCTGCAAAGGGATTGTTACCTGGACGAGGAATTCCCGTTGCCGAAGTTGCATCTGACTTCTCCGCTGGCTTATCCTCTGCAGGCTTTTCTTCTGCAGGCTTTTCTTCGGTCTTAGCTTCTTCAAGAGGAGCTTCGGCTTTAGTGTCCTTTGGTTTAGCTGAAGGCTTTTCAACCTTAGGAGCTTCTTCTTTTGGCTTAGCGTTCGGGTATGCCGCACGAAGCTTGTTTGCCACCGGTGGGGCAATAGTTGACGAACCGCTCTTGACGTATTCGCCTAAATCTTTAAGTTTTGCCAGTGCCTCGGCTGTTTCTATTCCGAGCTCTTTGGCTATGTCGTACACGCGTGGTAGCGCCACTTATTTCTCCTGTCTGGGACCCACCCCAGTCAGGGCAGGCTTTAGTGCTTTGAGGCTCTCATTTCGAGGTGCTCATTAGTTCTTCAACATCTTTTCGGCCTGTTCTATAAAGTTGGCTAGTTCTTCTACTTGCTCATGATCCATCTTTGCCTTTAGGGCCCTACCGAAAGCGCTGCGTTCAACAGCGGTTTCTAAGCACTTTGAGCTCGGGTGAAGCCAAGATCCGCGACCTGACAGGCTCTTTTCAGAATCAACCTTCAAGAAACCTTGATTGTTGATGATTCTTATGAGATCTGCCCGATTGCCACGCTGGCGACAGCCAACGCAAGTTCTAACTGGATACATTCTAACGCCTAGTCACTAAAAAGCAGTAGCCCTTAGATAAACGGGCTTAAGACTGCTTTTATTCTTCATCTCCCATGTCATCTGACATGATGTCAATTTTGGCACCGGTTAGCTTGCTAGCCAGACGGGAATTCTGCCCTTCCTTACCAATAGCAAGAGAAAGCTGGTATTCAGGCACCAAAACACGAACCTTAGGTCTTTCGTCCTTAGGCGCGTCCTTCTCATTCACAATAAAAGAAGCTGAAACTTTAGCTGGGGAAAGTGCTTGAGCCACAAACTTAGCAATATCATCCGAATAGTCCACTATGTCGATTTTTTCGTCGTTCAATTCGGCAGTAACGGCACGAACACGCTGACCTAGTTCACCAATGCAGGCACCCTTGGCATTTAGCCCTGGCACTGAAGTTCTAACCGCAATCTTGGTTCGCTGCCCGGCTTCTCGAGCTACCTGAACAATTTCAACCTGTCCGCTGGCAATCTCGGGAACTTCAAGAGCAAAAAGCTTTCTAATAAGGCTCGGGTGGGTTCTAGATACGTTGATCTGGACTTGACCACGAACATTCTTATCTACTTTGGTGATATAGAAACGCATTCTCTTGCCATGTGAGTAGTCCTCCCCTGGCACTTGCTCTTCAGGAGGCAAGATAGCTTCAACTTCGCCGATCTTCACGTAAACCATGTATGCGCGTGGACCTTGTTGAATTTCACCCGCAACAATGTCCTCAACCTTGGCCTTGAATTCACCGTAGAGGCCTTCATCCGATAGTCCTCTGATGCGCTGAGCGATGACTTGTTTGGCAGCTGCAGCTGCGATTCTGCCAAAGTTCTCTGGTGTCTTATCAACCTCGGGAACCTTAGAACCATCAGGAAGTTCAAGAATTAGTTTGCCGGCTTCATCTCTTTCCTCAGTATCTGGAACAAATATGATGACCTTGCCGGTTTTTTGATCTAAAACTGCTCGAGCAGGATCACTGGTGCCAGCGTTCTTGTGATAGGCGGCTTCAACTGCAGCCTCAATAATTTCCACTAGTTCGTTGAATGGGATTTCTCTATCTCGCTCGACAAGTCGAAGAGCACTTAAATCGATGTCCATGAGACGCCTCCTGGCCGCTAGTAAGTTATGCGAGCAGTGAAGAAAGACTCTAAACCAGCTCGGTTACTGCCAATTCTACCTTGACTGAGCGTCTCTCGCCAGAACGTCTATCCCAAAGGTCGACTTCTCCAGTTTCTAATCCTCTACCGACAATGACTATTTGTGGGATTCCAAGCAATTCAGCATCGCTGAACTTGACTCCAGGGCTTACTTTCAGACGGTCATCAAGCAAAACTGATTTACCCTGAGCCTGCAAATCGAGAGCCAATTTTTCAGCTGTCTCGCAGATAACCTCATCTTTACCAGCGGCAACAACATGAATATCGACTGGAGAAACAGCTGCAGGCCAAATAAGACCCTTCTCATCATTGTTAGCTTCAGCAAGCACGGCAACAATTCTGGTGACACCAAGTCCGTAGGAACCCATGGTCACTGTTACTAGCTTTCCATTTTCATCTAAAACTTTTAGATCGAGAGCTTCGGCATACTTCTTACCCAACTGGAACACGTGCCCGATTTCAATTCCGCGAGCTAATTCAAGTGGACCGCTACCGTCTGGCGCTGGGTCCCCTGCTTGAATATCAGCAAGGTCCGCAATGCCATCAGCAGTGAAGTCACGACCGGCTACCAAGTTGAAGGTGTGTTTGTCCTTCTCATTAGCGCCTGCTACCCAAGTGGTTCCATCGACAACTCTTGGATCTAGTAGATAACGAATCTTTGATTCACCCTTTTCACCCAAGAAGACTGTTCCGTTTTTTACTGGACCGATAAAGCCTTTGAGCAATTCAGGATGCTTAGCAAAATCTTCATCGTTAGCAGTCTCAACTTCACAGCCTGCAAAAACAATCTCAGCACGTTTAGGTTCCATGTCACGATCACCTGGCAGCCCAACAACAACAAGGGAGCGTTTGCGACTAACATCGGTGATTGCTAAAACAATGTGCTTCAAAGTTGAACCAGCATTCATTTCAGGCATTCCAAGAGATGTGTTTGCAAACTCAACCACAGCTGCAATAGATGTCACGTTTGGAGTTTCTTTTACTTCAGCTGCGGCTTTACCTTCAATTGGCAGGCTCGCTGGTGCTGAAATAGCAACTGCCTCAACGTTCGCTGCATACCCTCCAGCTGAACGAACAAAAGTGTCTTCACCAATAGGTGAAGGAGATAAGAACTCTTCGCTAGCCGAACCACCCATCGCTCCAGCGTCCGCCTTCACAATGACATATTCAAGGCCTAACCGAGCAAAAATTCTTTCGTACGCATCGCGCTGTGCTTGATAAGAACGAACCAAACCATCTTGAGTGACATCGAAAGAATAAGCATCCTTCATCACAAACTCACGACCACGAAGTAGTCCTGCACGAGGTCTTGCTTCATCGCGATACTTGTTTTGGATTTGATAAAGGGTCAAAGGTAAATCTTTGTAACTTGAGTAAAGATCTTTAACCAACAACGTAAACATTTCCTCGTGTGTTGGAGCCAGCAGGTAATCTGCCTTCTTGCGATCTTGCAAGCGGAAGAGATTATCCCCATATTCAGCCCAGCGGCCAGTAACTTCAAAAGGTTCCCTAGGCAGCAATGCCGGAAAGAATACTTCCTGTGCTCCAGAAGTAGCCATTTCCTCGCGAACAATCTGTTCAACTTTTGCCTTGACTGCCAGCCCTAGCGGTAACCAGGTGTAAATACCAGGTGCGGCTCGTCTAATGTATCCAGCCCGAACCAGTAGCTTATGACTGTCGACTTCAGCCTCAACTGGGTCTTCTCTGAGGGTGCGCAAAAAAAGTTGCGACATTCGAAGAATCATTAATTAATCTTTCTTAGCTACTACGACTTTAGGAGAACCAACTAGAGCTGGATCCATTTCCGCGGCTAAACGATTTGCTTCTTCGATAAGGGTGGCAACAATTTCACTCTCAGGGACAGTCTTAATAACTTCACCCTTCACAAAAATCTGCCCCTTACCATTACCAGAGGCAACGCCAAGATCAGCTTCACGCGCTTCACCAGGACCGTTGACAACACAACCCATAACAGCAACACGAAGTGGAACAGTCATGTGCTCTAGGCCAGCAGTAACATCTTCTGCAAGTTTGTAAACATCAACCTGTGCTCTACCACATGAGGGACAAGAAACAATTTCAAATTTTCTTGGACGTAGATTCAGTGATTCAAGAATTTTCGAACCAACTTTGATTTCTTCGACCGGTGGGGCTGAAAGTGAAACACGAATGGTGTCACCAATACCCTTGCTGAGCAAAGCACCGAAAGCTACCGCTGACTTAATAGTTCCCTGGAATGCAGGACCTGCCTCGGTAACGCCTAGGTGCAATGGCCAGTCACCACGCTCTGCCAAAAGTTCATAGGCGCGCACCATGACAACTGGGTCGTTGTGCTTCACTGAGATTTTGAAATCGTGGAAGTCATGCTCTTCAAATAAGGACGCTTCCCAGACAGCAGATTCAACTAGTGCCTCCGCAGTTGGTTTGCCATACTTCTGCAACAGTCTCGGATCAAGCGATCCGGCGTTGACACCAATACGGATAGATACTCCGGCATCTTTAGCTGCCTTAGCAATCTCGCCGACCTTGTCATCAAACTGGCGAATGTTGCCTGGGTTTACGCGGACCGCACCACAGCCAGCATCAATCGCTTGGAAAACATATTTAGGCTGGAAGTGAATATCAGCTATTACAGGAATCTGAGATTTCTTAGCGATGATACGGAGAACATCCGCGTCGTCTTGGCTAGGGCAAGCGACTCGAACAATGTCGCAACCCGAAGCGGTTAGCTCGGCGATTTGCTGCAAGGTTCCATTGATGTCGGTTGTTGGGCTGGTTGTCATCGACTGAACAGAAATAGGAGCGTCGCCACCAACGGCAACATTTCCCACCATGATCTGACGAGTCTTACGTCTAGGGGTTAGTACCGGAGGTGTACTTGGAAGGCCCAGGTTTATTGCTGGCACTTGTAACCACTGCTTTCTGACGCACATTGGCGTCTGTAATGATACAAGTCTAAACGCCTATCAACTAAGACTCTCTGAAGGCTAGAACTGAAGCGGGTTGACTATGTCTCTAATCACAAGGACTACGGTCAGGGTCAAGAGCAGAACAGCCACAAAATAAGCCACTGGAGTCATTTGACCAGTATCAACTGGCCGCTCCCACTTCTTGCCTCGAATCTTCCCTACTCTGCGTTTGATCGATTCATAGACCGCCCCAGCTATATGTCCACCATCTAATGGCACAAGGGGAACCATGTTGAACACGAATAGCGCTACGTTCAAGGACATAATCATCGCAAGTTCCGAGAGCACCTTATCTTCAATGCTCATACTCTGGTTGCTGGCTAGCTCCCCCGAGAATTGGCCAAGACCAACAATGGAAATTGCTCCTTCCATATTCCTTGGCGAACCTGGCGCGATTTCGGAGAATGCAGCAATCGCCTGATTTGGTAATTGAACAATCAGCTGGGCAGTACCGGTGAGCATGGTTCCAAGTTGGCTAAGTGCTTGAATCGGATTTTGCTGAACTCTGATGCCTTCGAGCCGCATTCCTAAATAAGGTTTATGGACATCCCCCATGTTCAACATGACTGGAGTGATGCTAAGAGTTAACTCTTGTCCAGCTCGCAAAACCACAATCGATGTCATCTTGCCAACGGAAGCTGCCAGAAGAGGCTCGACATCTTTCCAATTCTCAACTACTTGGCCACTGAAGCTCGTAATCTTATCTCCAGCTTTTACACCAGCGATAGCCGATGGTGAAGCCAAGCCAATGGCATCACAATTTGGATTTGCTTCGGTAGGAA
>Ga0304729_1001573_pt1 | contig 14798 bp, 13 predicted proteins | sample C_131016_MF_Meta_FD_190475 | JGI IMG/M metagenome (GOLD analysis project Ga0304729, IMG submission 190475) | Freshwater microbial communities from Lake Croche, Canada to study carbon cycling - C_131016_MF_MetaG (v2) (version 2) | ecosystem: Environmental > Aquatic > Freshwater > Lake | place... | reverse complement strand
AATGGTTTTGGGATCAAACCCGGCAATTCACATTTATGCATCTGGTTATGCGTTTGCTCAAGTTGCGTATGTTCTAGGAACTGAGCCACAGAAGAAGATGGCGAAATTTATGGTTGATAAGCACTGGGGTGCAACCATGCAACTAACTGAACCAGATGCGGGTTCTGATGTTGGCGCCGGTCGCACGAAAGCAGTTCAGCAACCAGATGGAACTTGGCACATCACCGGTACAAAGCGTTACATCACATCAGGTGATGCTGATTTTTATGAAAATGTAATGCACTTTGTACTTGCTCGTCGCGAAGGTGGTGGGCCAGGAACTAAAGGACTTTCACTTTTCTTAATTCCTAAATTTATGTTTGACCTAGAAACTGGTGAACTCGGAAAACGCAATGGCGTGTACGTAACTTCACTGGAAGACAAAATGGGACTAAATGTTTCAGCGACTTGTGAAGTTAATTTAGGCGAAAAAGAACCAGCTGTTGGCTACTTATTAGGTGAAGTTCACGAAGGTATTGCGCAAATGTTTAAGGTTATTGAGTTTGCGCGCATGATGGTTGGAACTAAGGCTATTGCTACTTTATCTGCGGGGTATCAACAAGCCCTGCTTTATGCAAAGCAGCGCATTCAAGGCGGCGACATGAAGGTAATGAATGACAAAGCAAGTCCACGTGTTGAAATTATTCGCCACCCAGATGTGCGTCGTTCGCTTATGGTTCAAAAGTCTTATTCCGAAGGTATGCGCGCACTTGTTCTGTATACCGCTTCAATTCAAGATGAAATAGAACTAGCAATTAGTGCTGGCGATAGTGATCGCATCAAGGATATGGAAGCGCTTAACGATCTGTTGCTACCAATTGTTAAGGGTTACGGATCTGAAAAATCTTGGACCTTACTAGGAACTGAATCGCTTCAAACATTTGGCGGCGCAGGTTTCACCCGTGATTGGCCACTAGAACAGTATGTACGCGATGCCAAGATCGATACTTTGTATGAGGGAACTACGGCGATTCAAGGTCTAGATTTCTTCTTCCGCAAAATTGTAAAAGATGGCGGACGTGCGATTGGTTTACTCGGAAAAGAAATAAAAACATTCGCTGAAACCGGTGGTGCTCACGCAGCCGAAAAGGAAGCTCTGCTCAAGGCACTCGGTGATCTAAATGCAATCATTGCAACTTTGGTAGGCCATGCAATGGAATCACAAACCGATGCTGAAAAGATTTACACCGTTGGGTTAAATACTTCACGTTGCTTAATGGCCGTTGGCGACATCATTACTGCCTGGTTACTTCTGCGCCAAGCTGATATCGCATTGGAAAAAATCCCAAACGCCGGCAAAGACCTTGAGTTCTACAATGGCAAGATTGCTTCTGCAAAGTTCTTTGTAAGCAACTATTTGCCACACATCACCGCTGATCGCAAAATTGTCGAAGCAACCGACAATTCGATCATGGATATTTCAGACGCCGCCTTCTAATTACTTAGGAATAACTCCTAAACTAAGGAAATGGGAAGCTAATCGGCTACCCTTGCGAAATGTTCAAAGGTAGGCGCAGCGAAATTCTCTTAACGCTTGCTGCGGTCATGTTCGCCTCAAATGGCGTGGCGTCTAAATTATTGTTGAGCGGACATATTTCGGCTTGGCGCTTAGCCCAGGTCCGATCACTTTCAACTTTTGTAATTCTTGCGGCCTTGATTGCCTGGCGCGCTCCGAAAACCATGCGGATTACCAAGCGCGAAATACCTCGTTTGGCCGCTCTTGGGGCATTCGGCATTGCTGCCGTAAATGGCACCTATTTCTTAGCTATTTCCCGCATGCACGTGAGTATCGCGCTCTTAATTGAATTTACAGCGCCGGTTTGGATTGTGCTCTACCTGCGTTATGTTCGGAAAAAGCATGTACCAAATGAAATGTGGTTGGCACTCTTTCTGGCTCTACTCGGTTTGGCTTTCGTCGCTCAGGTTTGGGATGGGCTAACCCTTGATGGCATTGGCGTGATTGCCGCGCTTACTTCTGCCTTCGCAGTTGCTTTTTTCTTTTTAGCTGGCGAAGGCTTTACTGATACTCGCGATAATCAGTCGACCACCATGTGGGGTTTTGGTTTTGCCGCGCTGACATGGTCGTTGATCTTGCCGCTCTGGAATTTTCCATTTGATGTATTTACCGTTTCAATTCCCCTTGAAGGTGCACTTGAAGGACACAACGCACCAGGCTGGGCTTTGATTCTCTACGTTGTATTTATTGGAACCGTTTTTCCATACTTGTGTGTAATGAATGGGCTACGCAATCTTTCGGCATCAACAACTAGCGCTTTTGGAATGCTAGAACCAATTTTTGCTGGAATTATCGCTTGGTTCTGGTTTGGTGAATCTTGGACACCAATTCAATTACTTGGTGGCGTTATTGTGATTGCCGGAATTTATATGGCAGATCGCGCACGAAGCGCGGCTAAATAACTTTTAAATTAGTTCTCGTCTGGCTCACGCTGTTGAGTGAAGTCTTGCATGCCGCTATTGACCGGCATATCAACAAAGCGAGCAATGTGTAGTTGAGCCGAAACCGTGATCGTGCGAGTTGGACCATTACGGTGCTTAGCCACAATTAAATCTGCTTCGCCTGAACGGCTTTGCGGGTCATATAGATCATCGCGGTGCAACAAAATTACGACGTCAGCATCTTGTTCGATCGAACCAGATTCACGAAGATCGGAGAGCATTGGTTTTTTATCAGAGCGTTGTTCTGGTGAACGGTTGAGCTGTGAAATTGCGATGACCGGAACATCGAGTTCTTTAGCCATCAACTTTAAGTGGCGAGAGAACTCGGAAACCTCTTGTTGGCGGCTTTCTACGCGCTTGCCAGAGGTCATCAACTGCAAGTAATCAATCACAATTAGTTTCAAATCATGCCGCTGCTTTAAGCGCCGAGCTTTCGCACGAATTTCCATCATGGAAAGGTTTGGTGAATCATCAATAAATAGCGGTGCATTTGAAATTTCGCCCATACGTCGTGCTAAACGTGACCACTCTTCGTCAGAGAGTGCACCTGAGCGAATGTTATTTAAACCAACCTTTGCTTCGGATGACAACATACGCATCGTGATTTCAGAACGCGACATTTCTAGCGAGAAAATGACTGAAGTTTTTCCATCATGGATCGAAGCTTGTCGCGCAATATCTAATCCAAGTGTTGATTTACCAACTGCAGGACGCGCAGCAAGAACAATCATGTTTCCTGGATGCAGGCCATTTGTTAACTTATCTAGATCGCGGAAACCAGTCATGACGCCTTCGATGCCAACACCTTTTGAAATTGCTTCAATTTCGTCGAGTGCTTGCGGCAGTAACGTACTTAGTTGTACATAATCTTCAGAAGTGCGTCGCTCTGTAACTTGGAAAACTTCAACTTGTGCTTGATCTACAGCTTCGTCAACATCACCTTCGACGGTGTAACCCAGTTGCACAATTTTGGTTCCGGCTTCAACTAAGCGACGCATGATTGCACGTTCGCGAACAATCTTTGCGTAGTAGCCAGCATTCGCTGCAGTTGGAACTGAGGAAATTAAAGTGTGTAAATATGGTGCACCACCGGCTCGCGCAATATCGCCACGTTTTGCAAGCTCGGCAGAAACAGTTACCGCATCAGCTGGTTCGCCACGGCCATATAGATCAACAATTACATCGTAAATAAGTTCGTGTGCAGGGCGATAAAAATCGCGTTCGCGTAAAATTTCTACAACATCTGAGATGGCATCTTTACTTAGAAGCATTCCACCAAGAACTGATTGTTCGGCAATTAAATCTTGCGGTGGAGTTCTCTCAAATTCAGGTGCTGAATAATTTGAGTTGCCGCCTTGTTGGCCGCTGCGATTTGGAAGTTCTGCGATGCTCACGCGTAAAACCTCCCATTAGGTACTGACATTTTGGCCTTTAATGAACGCCAATTTGAGCGTGAATTACGCTCAGGGGGCAAAGGTATGAGCGCAGGCCTACTTAAGCGAATGTCCATGCCTGTGGGTGTGGGTAAGTCTGGGGATAAGTCCGTGGATAAGCGTGTTTTCCTGTGTATAGAGCGGTGGATGAACTGTGGGTATCGCTTAGTTTTCCGCAATAAATTTATAAACCAGCAGGTCAACGGCGTTACATAGCCTTACATCTCTGTTGATCAAAGTTATTTTTTATTTCTCAACTGCTGAGATAGCACTTGAAATTCACTTGGCTGCGAGATGATTCCAACATGATTGTTGATTACGCACTTTATCAAAATGGTCAAAGGTACAACGAGCCATCAAATCTGCCGGAATTAATTATGAAGGCGAGAAATGATGGCGGTTTTGTGTGGCTTGGCTTAGCTGAACCTACCCAAACTGAGTTCGACAAAATTATGGGCGACTTTAGGTTTCATCCACTTGCCATTGAAGATGCGGTTAATGCTAAGCAGCGACCAAAGTTTGAAGAGTATCCGGGAGTTCAGTTCTGTGTCCTTAAGACAGTTTTTTATGACGAAGAAAAAAGTTTAGTTTCAACCGGAGAAATTTTTTGTTTTATTGGCGACTATTTCATAGTTGTGGTTCGTCACGGAGATGGTGCTCCACTGCGTAATACTCGTCATCAGCTTGAGGGCAATCCCGAACAACTTGAAAAGGGTCCTTACGCGGTATTGCACGCAGTGATTGACCACGTAATCGACTGTTATATCGATATCGCTGCTGAACTAGAAGCTGATGTTGTGCAAGTTGAATCCAAAGTATTTAACGGAAAGCGACAAACGCAATCTCAAGATATTTATTTCTTAAAGCGCGAAATTATTGAGTTCCGACACGCCATTGACCCATTACTTTCTCCGCTTCAAAAATTAGCAAGTGAGGGCGCCGCACACGTTCCAAGTAACTTAACACCATTCTTTCGCGACACGCTTGATCACTTATCGCGCGCTTCAGATGCTGCGGCTGGTTTAGATTCATTGCTTTCTTCGGCTCTACAAGCTGATCTTGCGCATGTTCAAGTGCAGCAAAATGAAGATATGCGCAAAATTACGGCTTATGTAGCGCTCGCATCTGTGCCAACCATGGTCGCTGGCATTTACGGCATGAACTTTGATTTTATGCCTGAATTACGCTGGAAATTCGGCTATCCAATAGTCGTTGGCTCGCTTTTGGTTTTAACTGGAATTTTGTACCGTAAATTTAAAAATGCTGACTGGCTATAAAGAGAGTAGACAAAAATAAAACGGGCCCGGTGCAATTAGCACCGAGCCCGTTCTAATTTAATTTAATTATTCAGCTACAACTGTCAAAGTAATTGCGGCAGTTACGTGATGATCTAGTGAGACCTTTGCTGAATGGGTACCAATCTTCTTGATGTGTCCAGCCATCTTGATGCTGTGACGATCAACATCGATCGCAACTGCGCTCTTGATTACTGCAGCTACATCTTTATCGGTTACTGAACCGAATAGACGATTTCCGGTACCAACTTTTACCTTGATGGTAAGAGTTGCTGCTTCGAGAGTTGCCTTGACTGAGTTGGCATGATCGATATCGCGAATTTCGCGTGCTGCGCGAGCACGACGGATTCCTTCGATCTGCTTTTCTCCACCTTGGCTCCAGGTAATCGCGTTTCCGCGAGGAAGCAGGTAGTTACGGCCAAAGCCATCTTTTACGGTTACAACATCGCCAGCTTGTCCAAGCCCAGCAACTTCGCGAGTAAGGATGAGTTTCATATTGTCATCGCTCCTTATCGTGCTGTAGATGTGTAAGGCAGTAGCGCTACTTCACGGCTGTTCTTAACCGCTGTTGCTACTGAACGTTGATGTTGTGTGCATGCACCAGTTACTCGACGTGCGCGAATCTTGCCGCGATCAGAGATGTACTTACGCAAGGTATTGATGTCCTTGTAATCAATGTAAGTAACTTTGTTCTGGCAGAAGCTGCATGGCTTCTTCTTAAACTTCTTGTTAAGGGCAGCTGCTTTTGCGCCCTTATTCTTAGGCTCTTTTAAAGCCCGGTTATTTCTTGCTCCCATTGTGGTGCTCCTTTTCGAGGGCCCTAGTTCCTTTGAATAGAACTAGGAATGGATGGATAGGTTGGTTTAAAACGGAGGTTCATCGCTAGTGGTGGTTGCCCAGCCGCCAGCAGATGGTGTTGAGGTTGATGCAGCCCATGGATCATCGTTAAAGCTTTCAGCTGCTGGAGCAGAGAAGCCACCATTGCTACCTGCAGCACGTTGTGTGCGGGTAACTTTCGCAGTTGCACTGCGAAGTGATGGACCTACTTCGTCAACTTCTACTTCAAAGACGGTGCGCTTTTCGCCCTCTTTAGTTTCATATGAACGTTGCTTTAGGCGACCCGAAAGAATGACTCGCATACCTTTTGTCAGTGACTCAGCGACATTCTCTGCTGCTTGTCGCCAAATCTGACATTGAAGGAACAGGCTTTCGCCATCTTTCCATTCATTGGTTGCTTTATCTAAATAACGAGGAGTTGAAGCAACACGAAACTTTGCTACCGCCGCACCTGATGGTGTGAAACGTAGCTCTGGATCGTCTACTAAGTTGCCGATCATTGTGATTGTTGTGTCTCCTGCTGCCATTTTCTTCTCTTTCTCTAGTTATCTACTCGTGGGTGCCGTGCTTGTTCTTGTATTTATCTTTGGAAAATTATTCTGGACGAATTAATTTAGTACGTAGTACTGATTCATTCAGATTTAGCTGGCGATCAAGTTCTTTAATCGCAGCTGGTTCGCAGTGCATATCTACCACTGCGTAAATTCCTTCAGACTTCTTAAGGATTTCGAATGACATCCGGCGCTTGCCCCAAACATCGAGTTTGTCGACTGTGCCGCCGCTATCTTTGATGATCTTGAGATATGTCTCAAGTGATGGTGTAACTGTTCTTTCTTCTAACTCTGGATCAAGAATGACCATTAGTTCGTAGTGACGCATGCGTTAACCCGACCTCCTCTGGACTAAGACGGCCACGGCATTTCCGTGACAGGAGGGTTAGTGCTCTCATTTCCCAAACGATAGGTCAGCGAACTGACATATATATATGAGGTGAAACGAGGGGCTAAGGGTAACTCTTGCCCGCCTCAAAGAGAAAATCGGCCAAATTGCCTTGTGAATCAGGCGTATTTGAGGCCCTTAAGGCCAAGGCTCGCCGGGCCAGAATGGCAATCAAGTAAATAGTGGCAACGATTCGAGCCAGGCTAATCCAGGCATATCCAATAACCGGTAATCCAAATTTGGCGCCAGTCACGGTTGCCAAGTGTTGCCAAATAGCAATGTGATAAATAGCTTCAGCTACTTGCCAAATCCAAAACGCATGCAAGTCTCGTTTATCAATTAGTGCAATTAGAGCAAGTGGTGCTAACCATAAAACATATTGCGGTGAGTAAACCTTGCTTACGCAAGTCACAGCGGCAATTACAATGAATGAAAGTTGAGCGAGTGATGGAATGTAATCAAGGGCGAATAAAAAAATTCCAAACGCGGCAACGGTTGCGAGTAGTAACAAAATAGTTAAATAATTTAGATTAGTTAAACCAACACCCAGAGCAGAGAGTGCGTACCAGAGTGATCCCCAATCAGCTACTCGCTCAATATTTAATTTGTAGAAATACCACCAACCATCAAAAGTTGTAAGCGCAACAGGCAAGTTTATTAACAACCAAGTTAGAGCCGTAATTAATAAATACCTAATTGCGATTTTAGGATTTCTATTTCGGTAGAAGATATATAAAGCTGCCGGTAGTAAAAAGATTGGAATAAATTTTGTGGCGATTGAAATACCAATTGCGATTGCACTCTTATCAAAATCTTTTCGATCAAACCAATAAATTGCTAACAGCATGGTGATGATTGCCCATAGATCCCAATTTATATATAACGAGGAAATTACTGCAGGAGCGAAAGCAATTAAATAGCCGAATTGAGGGCGGATCCGGGCTGTAGTAACTGCAACCCCGATAAATAAAATTGCGAGTAGTGCTGCATTCAATAAAAAGTAAGTGGTGGTTACGTGTGCCAGCTGCGCCGTTAAAAACATAATTAATCCGGTAACTACCGGGTACTCAACTGGTTGTTTTCCGCTATATGCCCAAGCGCCACTACCAATTGAGCGATTGCCTAATAAGCTAGGTAAATCAGAGTAACAAGCGTGAATATATTGGGCAGGAGTAGCCCAATTAAAGCCAATACAAGGCAAAAATTTGGCATAAGAAATAGCGCTGGCAACAAACGCGAAGAAAATTACGGCACGCGTTTTCAATTTATAAATTTCTATTTCTTCTTGTAAACCTGAACGCCGCCGGAAGTCATGACTATTGGATCTAGCCCGCCAATATTTGAAGGTGCTGGAAAATCTATAGTTGGCTGACCTTTGAGGGCCCCTTGCATAAATGCGGTCCAGATTCGAGCCGGGAAACTTCCACCAGTTACTGAAGTTAACCCGCCAATTCCATGAAGTGATTGCGTTGCGTCGTCACGGAAAAGAGCAACCGAGGCAGCCAGTTGCGGGGTGTATGCGCTAAACCAAGCTGATGCATTTGATTGGCTAGTTCCAGTTTTACCAGCAGCTGGTCTACCTAACTTCAATGCTGCAAAACCGGAACCATTTGTGACAACATATTTTAAAGCGTGGGTTAAATCCGCCATTACATCAGCCGCAAAAACTTCTTGGGTTTGTGGCTTGCCTTCGTAAAGTACGCCTTTGTTTGAACCGAGAACCTGGGTAATTAAATAAGGTTTAGCATAAATTCCATTCGCGGCAAAAGTTGCGTACGCGCTTGCTACATCAAGTACGTGCGGACTTGCTACACCTAGTACAACCGATGGAGTAGGCATCATCGCTACAGATTCTGGAATTCCGGCCCGCCGAGCTGCATCAACAACTTTGTCTGGGCCAACTTTGATTCCTAGAGGAACGTAAACGGTGTTAACTGAATGCGCAGTTGCGCTAATTAAAGAAAGTTGGCCCCAGCCTTCATCGCCATAATTTCCAACTGGATAAGGTTTTCCGGCATCATCAAATGTTTGAGGTGTATCACCGTTCCACATTGAAGTTAGTGGGATTCCTTGTTCTAGCGCAGCAATTAGTGCAAAAGGTTTGAAAGTTGAACCTGCTTGGGCGATTGATTGTGTCGCATCGTTTAATTGGCGCTTTAAATAGTCTTTTCCGCCATACATAGCAACAATTTCACCGGTTCCGGGACGTATTGCGACTAATCCAATATGTAAGTTGGCAGGGCCGGTCTTTGGTTCTTGTTTATTTACGGCATCGACTGCTGATTGTTGAGCTTGTTGATCAAGCGTTGTTTTTACAACTAATCCGCCCACCAAAATTTGTTCATCGGTAAAACCAAATTTAATTAGTTCTTTGCGAACTGCTTCAATCACATGGCCTTTCGGACCACTTAGCGATCCAGAAGTTACCCGAGGTGAAATAAACGGAACTTTTAATTTGGCTGCTTCTTTTTCAGTTAGCCAACCTTTGCTTACCATTCCTTTAACAACATATTTGAAGCGATTTGCTAGTCGAGGACCATTACTTTTATTGAAGGCCGGATCGTATAAACCAGGTGAACGAAGAATGGATGCAAGCACAATTGCTTGTGACATATTTAATTGATCCACCGTGCGATTGAAATATTGCTGGGAAGCAGTTTGCACACCATATGAACCACGACCGAAATAAATAGTATTTAAATAATTTTCTAAAATTTGATCTTTGGATAACTGATTCTCTAGTTTGATCGAAATTACAAGTTCTTTAATTTTGCGTTGAATAGTTCGCTCTGAACTTAGGAATGCAGTTTTTGCATACTGCTGAGTAATTGTGGAACCACCTTGTAAGGATCCGCCTAGTACATTGTTTTTCAAAGCACGTAGAATGCCGATTGGGCTAAATGCTTTGTTGGTGTAGAAATCGCGATCTTCGGCAGCCATTACCGCTTCGCGGAGCCGTAATGGAATTTTTGCCAATGGCACAATAGTGCGATTTTGCGCACCGATTCGTCCGATCTCTGCGCCATTTGAATATTGAATAATTGTTGACTGACTGTTTACGTATGAATTCGGATCTGGAATTGAAACCGTGAAGTATGCAATCGCAAATAAGGTCGAACCAGCTACAAAGCCAAAGCCACCTAAGAAGATGGCAAGCCTAATAAATAGTCGTTTCGAGAGCTTAAATGGCATGGTTAAAGGCTACCCGTTATGACCAGTCACTATCCTCAAGTGTTCGGGTGTATCGAGGTGGTTTGCGGTCAACACCATCACCTAAGACAAATGAGACACATAAATGGTTCCAAGAGCAGTCGCGACAAACTTCAACGATGTAAACCCTGAATTCACCATATTCTTTTTCCATTTCACGCAGTTCGTCCGCACTTTTTATGCGTCCTGAGTATTGGCCGAGTTGATCACCAAAGGTGTACATCAGCTCAACCATCGACACATGTTTACAAACTGGGCAAGGTCTCGTGGTTTTAACACCATGAAATTTGGCGGCGCGCATTAGGTACGGGTCAGCATCGCAAGCATTTACAGTTCCCCGAAAGAGCGCTGCCAATGTGGCGCGCTTATCGAGTGAATAATCGATGAACGAGCGTTGCGATTTCATTAAAGCTAAGAATAAAGGGTCTTAAGTAACTACGCTTGCCAATATGAATTTCTGGCAACTACTGAGGCATCCGCGGCTATCGCGATTGCTCTTAGTTCGCTGGATTGGACAAGCAACCGATGGAATTTTTCAAGGGGCGCTCGCAACGTTTGTACTTTTTTCACCAGAGCGGCAGGCAAGTGCGTTGGATGCAGCTTTGGCATTTGCGGTTGTTTTACTTCCTTATTCTCTTATCGGTCCGTTTGTTGGAACGGTGCTGGACCGCGTATCGAGACAACGCGCGCTCGTTATTTCAAATTTTTCTCGCGCGCTCGACTTAGTATTAATCGCTTTGTTGGTATTTGTTGGCCGAACCGGTATCGAGTTGACCGTTTTTGTTTTAATTGCATTTGGTATTAATCGATTAATCCTCGCAGCCACCTCAGCCGGATTACCTCTGTTAGTTGATCAGCCTAATTTGATCTCTGCAAACGCGATGGCGGTCACAGGCGGTTCGGTTTTCTTGGTTTTAGGCGGCGGCCTTGGAATGGGACTACGAAAAGTATTTGATTCATTTGCTGCGGCCGATCACGTTGATGCTTACTTAATAATCGCTGGTGCATTTGGTTACACATTAGCTTCTGCAATGGCGCTTCGGTTAAAGAAATCCGAAATAGGTCCGCAAGCGCACGAGCAAAAACCTGCCTCGCTTGCTCAAGGATTTATAGAAATGCGCGAGGGTTGGAAATTTCTTGAAGATCACGCTGATGCAATGCGTGGAATTTTAGCTAATGGAATTCAGCGTGGTGGATTAACGGCGTTGACCTTGGTTGGTTTGATGTTGGAGCGAAATACTTTTAATGATCCTGACAAACCCGAAGCAGGATTATCAGGTTTAGCTTTTGCATTTGCGGTCGCTGGAATTGGAATAGTTATAGGCGCACTTATTGCTCCGCTTGGAGTTAAGAAGATAGGTCGACATAACTGGATGCGTGCAATGATGTATTTAAGTGTGGCTGGGCCGCTACCCCTTATGTTTTGGAATACCGAACTCGCATTATTTAGCGCAGCTTTCTTGACTAGTGTTTTTGGCCAAAGTTTCAAAGTTACTAATGATGCATTGGTCCAATCAAAAATAGATGATTATTTTCGAGGTCGAGTTTTTGCAGTTTACGACGTTTTGGTAAATGGTGCGATTGTTAGCGGTGGCGTGATTGCTGCGCTTTTGATCTCTGACTCTGGCAAAGGTTGGCAAGTCCCAGCGGTTGTTTCGGTTTGCTATTTGCTAACTTCAACTATTTTATTGCGACGCGGAAAATTTCTCCCACCAAGCAAATAACTCTTTAGTCGCTTCTTCCTCACCAAGAGGGCCACGTTCTAATCTCAGTTCAAGTAAGAAATCAAGCGCTTTCCCCACAGTCGCAGATGGTTTCAAATTAAGCAGTTTCATTACAGCGGCACCATCTAGATCTGGACGAATTTTATTCAACTCTTCGGCTTCCATGAGTCGAGCGATTCGTTCTTCTAGTGATTCGTAAGCTTTCGATAAACGTTCGGCTTTTCGCAAATTTCTAGTTGTGCAATCCGCCCTAGTTAATACGTGTAAATGAGCGAGTAATTCACCGGCATCTCGCACATATCGACGTACCGCTGAATCAGTCCATTCGCCATCTCCATAGCCATGAAAGCGAAGATGAAGCGCGGTTAGCGTTTCAACCGATTCCACTACTTCGCTAGAAAAACGCAGGTTCTTAAGGCGTTCTCGCGCCAACCTAGCTCCCACAACTTCGTGATGATGGAAAGAAACTCCACCACCTTCAATCAATGCGCGTGTTTTAGGTTTACCAATATCGTGCAACAAAGCAGCTAAACGAATAATTAAGTTTGGTCCGCCTAATCGTTCTTCTTGAGCGATCGCCTGTTCAAGAACTGTAATGGAATGTTCATATACATCTTTATGATGATGATGTTCATCGATTTCTAATTTAAGTTTCGGGATTTCCGGAATAACAAGTGTGGCCAAACCTGTTTCGACCATAATTGAAATTCCGCGACGCGGATTGTTTGACATAATTAATTTAGTAAATTCGTCGCGCACGCGTTCCGCTGAAACAATCGAAATCCGAGCAGCCATATCTTTCACTGCAGCCAAAGTAGTTTCTTCAATTTCGAAATTTAGTTGGCTAGCAAAACGTGCCGCTCGCATCATTCTTAATGGGTCGTCCGAAAAAGATTGTTGTGGTGTAACCGGGGTACGTAAAATTTGCTTTGCTAAATCGGCTAATCCATTAAAGGGATCAATAAATTCCGGTGAAAGCGTTGTTAACTCAAGTGCCATGCAATTAACGGTGAAGTCGCGGCGAGATAGATCGCCTTCGATATTCTCACCAAACTCAACCGATGGTTTGCGACTTTCTGGATCGTATTTATCACTTCGGTATGTTGTGACTTCAACAGTTGTGTCTCCACGTTTTGCTGCAACGGTTCCGAATTCAATTCCGGTATCCCAAATATGTTCGCCCCAATTTTTTAAGATTTTTTTACTTTCTAGGGGCAGGGCATCCGTTGTAAAATCTAAGTCGTTTCCAAGGCGTCCCAAAATCGCGTCTCGAACTGGACCACCGACTAGTGCCAATTTGTACCCGGCCGATTTATAGGCAGCCGCCAGCGAACTCGCTAAGGGGGCGCGTTCGATCAGCGAGCGAATAGCTAATTCGCCTGCGGCACCTAATGGACTCGTCACAATAGGTAAGGCTAGAGGACTACCCTTGCTCCATGACCCCGGCACCTAGTGCGGGCAGCGAAGGTACGAAGAAAAAGCGGCGACGTAGACGTCCCGGCAATCGCGCCCCACAAGCAACACAAGTTACGACAGCTACTGATGGCAATTCGCCTACCCAGAAAGCTCCCGTTAAGAAAAGTGCGGAACGCCGACCTTATGCAAAGCGCGTTGATGAAGTTAGCGCTGGTGGCCTAGTAATCGATTTTTCAGGCACTCGAGGACTTTTAATTGGCCGAATCGACCATAAAGATGCTTCACGCGAAAGATTGCTTTGGTCGCTCCCTAAAGGACATATCGAAGCCGGTGAAACCCCAGAGCAAGCGGCAATACGCGAGGTGCAGGAAGAAACCGGTATTACCTCAGAAATCACCAAGTCCATCGGCGTCATTGATTTTTGGTTCATGGCCGGCGGAAAAAGAATTCATAAAACAGTTCACCACTTTATTTTTAAAGAAGTTTCTGGCGAACTTACTCCTCAAATTACTGAAGTCGATGAAGTTTCTTGGTTTCCATTAAGCGAAATCGTAGATCGGTTGGCTTACCCTGATGAAAAGAAATTAATTGCCAAGAGCGGCGAGATTATTTTATGAAAAGAGTTTGGTTAGTAATTTCAATAATTCTTGGGCTTCAGTTCGCTTATTTTCCGGCACAAGCAGCTGATTCAAAAATCATTACCGTTGTTACTCAACCAAACCGAAATTTTAACGGTAGTTTTTTTAGTGATGACTTATCTGCTCGACTTGCTCCATCCGGAGATTTAGGGCAATTGGTTTTTAGCCCTGTTAAGCGTCCTCGCACTTGGGTGGTTGATGCTGCCCTCGTTGACGATGTAATTGCTATGAAAAATAAATATCAAATTGAGTTACTCAATGGTGAAAAGTTTGATGGGGTTGGTTCGGTTATTGCATCAAAGTGGTTAAATCAATTTAAGTTCATAACCCGTAATGATGAAGTAGTCGTTTTGCCTTACGGAAATCCGGCATACGCCTTAACTAAGAATTACGCACCTGGTGAATTAAATTTTTATTATTCGAGTGCAACCCTGCGACTCGCTACATTTCTTGAGCGAGCAGTAACTACTGATAAATCAGGGTTGTATAGCAAATCAACGTTGAAAAGCGTGAGCTCGCTGCGTAAGGCATATGGCGAAAATCGTCGCGTCCTAACTTCACTTGATCGCGTTGTTGATGCCCCAGAGTTGTCCACTTTACGATTACAACTATCTCGCTTGCTTGATCCAAATATTAATAAGATTTTTCGGGATCGATTAATCAAGAGCGCAAACGAAGAAGTTGCGGTTACTTCTCAAAAACTTCGGGTTGTTGCAGGGCGCTATCGACTAACTTCGGCCGAAGATAAGTTACCAATTACTATTGTTAATAGTTTCAGTACTCCAGTTAAAGTTTCCCTTCGATTAATAC
>Ga0304729_1001571_pt1 | contig 14805 bp, 13 predicted proteins | sample C_131016_MF_Meta_FD_190475 | JGI IMG/M metagenome (GOLD analysis project Ga0304729, IMG submission 190475) | Freshwater microbial communities from Lake Croche, Canada to study carbon cycling - C_131016_MF_MetaG (v2) (version 2) | ecosystem: Environmental > Aquatic > Freshwater > Lake | place... | reverse complement strand
TAGCGAAGCGCTGCTGCATATAACTGATTTGTGAACACGAGAGCATCGCGCTCGAACCGAGTGGTGCGATCGGCGGCGCTCTCGAGAACTAAATCTTTCGATGTCATTACGCCTAGGTTATATCAAAAGAGGGTCTCTGGAGCTCCGAGTTCAATGGGAATTATTAGTTCGGGACCGTTGTTAGCAACTACGTTAACTCTCGGCGATACAGGCGCTGCAACCAACCCTGCAGCAGGTTCAGGAATATCCATCATGCGTATGAGTCGATTGATATCGCGTGATTTCGGATCAAGCCAATCGCTCCACCGTTCAATCGGCATAAAGACTGGCATGCGACTATGAATCGTTGCGAGCTCATCCACTGCTTCGCGAGTAATGATTGCAGCGCTCTGAATAACTTCGCCACTTTCGCTCTGCCATGAACTCCAGATACCTGCGATAGAAAGTTCGCGGCCATCACTGCTGTGAATATAGAAAGGTTGTTTAGGTGGAAATTTTCCCAGCGAAGTTGCCCACTCGTAATAACCGGTTGCAGGAATTAAACAACGCGACGTTCTAAAGGCATGACGAAATGTTGGCTTTTCGTGAATGGATTCACTGCGCGCATTGATTGCATGTGACTGTGAAGCACGAGCATCAGCAAGGCTCTTCTGCCACGGAGCGATGATTCCCCACGAAGCAGAATCTAAAATGCGCGAATCTGATTCATTGCGAATTATGTAAATGTCATTCGTTGGCGCGATATTCCAATTGAGGGGTAGCGATTGATCGAGAGTTGAGCCAGCCAAATCAAATGACTCAACTAATTCTTCTGCGCCAAGTGTTTGCGCATATCTACCGCACATATTGCGAATCCTATGCTGTGCTCGAGCCGTTAGACTTCACTCATGACCGATGCACACGATCTCTGGCCCGCGCCTTTGCGCGGACGTAAGCCAGTTCATTCTCGTGTCGTTATTCCTGGATCTAAATCTGTGACAAATAGAGCTCTCATACTTGCAGCCCTTGCAGATACTCCATCCACACTGCATCGACCTCTTATCTCTCGTGACTCTGAATTAATGTCCGGTGGTTTGCAAGCGATGGGCGTAAAGATCTCTGGTGGCGATGATGCTTGGGTCGTTACACCGCAATCACTTACTGGGCCAGCAAGAATCGATGTCGGCAATGCCGGAACCGTGATGCGTTTTCTTCCTCCTCTTGCATCTCTTGCTCGCGGTGATATCTCTTTCGATGGAGATCCTCGTTCCTACGAGCGTCCATTGGGTCCAGTCATCAAAGCGCTGGAAGAACTTGGTATTGAAATCGATCACGGTGGTCGTTACTCGTTGCCACTAGTTATTAAGGCAACAGGTGCAATTCCTGGTGGCGAACTGACAATCGATGCCAGCGCTTCCAGCCAATTCTTATCTGCACTTCTCTTAATTGCACCACGTATGCAAAACGGAATTACTGTTCACCATCGCGGCGGCGCACTACCGTCCATGCCGCACATTGATATGACTGTGCAGATGCTCCGTGACTTTGGCGCAACTGTTCATGTTGATAAGTCAGATGAAAGCTGGAGAGTTGAGCCCGGTGTACTACATGGCCAGAATCTTGTAATCGAACCAGATCTCTCAAACGCATCCCCTTTTCTCTCCATTGCAATGGTCTGCGGTGGCAGCATCACCATCGCCGATTGGCCAACACATACAACACAACCTGGTGATCAACTTCGTGAAATCTTTTCTCAGATGGGTGCAACAGTTGAATTTACTGATGGTGGCCTCACTCTTACTGGCGCAGATTCCATTCATGGCATTGATATCGATCTCCATGATGTCGGTGAATTAACACCATCTATTGCAGCCCTTGCAGCGCTTGCGGATTCACCTTCACATCTTCGTGGCATCGGCCATTTACGTTTACATGAAACAGATCGCCTTGCAGCGCTCACGCGTGAGATAAATGCACTTGGCGGAAATGTTGTAGAAGATGAGACCTCACTTCACATCACTCCAGCACCTCTTCATGGTGGAACCTTTCATACCTATGAGGATCACCGCCTTGCAACAGCTGGCGCAGTGATTGGCCTAGTAATTCCGGATATCACGATTGAAAACGTTGCAACAACACGTAAGACCCTGCCTGATTTTCCGGGTCTCTGGAATAGTTTGGTTCTATGAGTCCACGCGAATATGACGAATCGGATGCTCGCATCCGTCCATCTCGCACCACTCGCAGACGCACCAAAGATCGTCCATCGCACTCTGATTCCATTACTGCCTTTGTCACAACGGTAGATCGCGGCCGCACTACCTGCGTTACTGATGATGGTCTTGTCATTACCGCGATGAAGGCGCGAGAGCTTGGACCAAAATCAGTAGTCGTTGGTGACCTGGTAGAAATTGTCGGAGATGTCACTGGTACTGAAGGAACTCTGGCACGAATTGTCACAGTCAATGAACGTACAAATTCTCTCAGCCGAACTGTTGACGATGCCGCACGGGTTGAGCGCACGATCGTTGCCAATATCGACCAACTTTTAATCGTTGTGGCGTCCGCTAACCCCGAACCCCGCCGCGGGCTCATTGATCGTTTCTTAGTCAGCGCATTTCATGAATCTATTAAACCCATCATTGTTGTCACGAAGGTAGATGTATCCCCTATCCCAGATTTCATCAAAGAGTATGAGGCGCTCGGTGTTGACATCATTGCAACCTCATCAAAGAGTGAAGCGCGCGCTAAAGATGTAGAAGGAATTCTTAGAATTCTTGATGACAAAATTTCAGTTCTGGTAGGGCACTCTGGAGTAGGAAAATCCACTCTAATCAATGATTTAGTTCCTGATGCGGATCGCATGACAGGTGTTGTCAATGATGTCACCGGTCGAGGTCGCCACACATCATCTAGTGCCATTGCGCTGCCTTTGATTAATGGTGGATGGATTATTGATACACCAGGCATCCGCGCATTTGGACTCTCCCATCTCAACAGAGACCGCGTTATCGAATCTTTTCCTGACATCTACCAAGTCATCCAAAGCTGTATGCCTAATTGTTCTCACCATGAATCCGGCTGCGCGCTCAATGCATGGATTGAATCTGACGCAACCCTCAAAGTTGAAAGATTAACCAGAGTCACTAGTTTGCAATCACTTTTAGAAGTGAAAGCAACTGAAGAGGAGCGTTAGACTCTTTCTATGAGTATTCGTCGCGGCGAGGATCTCGCTCTCGCCCATCGCTTAGCTGATGCAGCTGATGCAATTACTCTTTCGCGCTACCAAGCAATAGATCTCACTGTGACAACTAAGCCGGATAACACACCTGTTACCGATGCTGATAAATCTGCCGAAGATGCAATTCGCGCACTCCTGCACGCACATAGACCAGATGATGGAATTGTGGGAGAAGAGTTTGGACAAGAGGGCGTTGATAAAGATCGTTATTGGGTCATTGATCCGATTGATGGTACAAAGAATTTTCTCCGCGGTGTTCCTACGTGGGCAACGTTGATTGGCTTAATCGAGCGAAGCGCTGATGGCAGTGAAAAAGTTATTGTGGGCGTCGTCAGTGCTCCCGCCCTCTTTAGGCGTTGGTATGCCTTTGAAGGTGGCGGTGCACATGTAATCGTCAATAGCGATGTTCCCAAGAGAATTTCGGTTTCAGAAGTAGCAAAGATTGAAGATGCATCGATATCGCACTCTGATTTTCTTGGGTGGGGCGAACGACTTCAGCCATTTCGCACATTGATGGATAAGGCATGGCGTACACGAGCTCATGGAGATTTCTGGTCACATATGTTGGTTGCAGAAGGAGCTGTAGATATTGCAGTCGAACCAACGCTTGCCCTGTGGGATATGGCAGCGCTCGACATCATTGTGCGAGAAGCAGGTGGTCGTTTTACCAATATCGATGGCGTCGATGGTTCGCACGGCGGCAATGGGCTCTCAACCAATATGGCGCTACACGAGTACGTCGTCGATGCGCTCAAGGTTGGGCGATAAGAATGGATCAGACCCTAGTCACTCAGACCTACTCCTTAACCGGAATGACCTGCTCATCATGTGTAAACACAATTGAGCGCGCAGTAAATGAGATTGCAGGAGTATCAGCATCTGTAAATTTCGCATCAGAAACGTTGCATGTTCTAGCACCTTCTGAAGTAGATGCTTCAACAATTATCAAAAAGATTAAATCCACTGGTTATGGAGCATCTCTGCTCTCAGATCAAGCAGATCCGGCACTGCACCGTAAAGGGGCGGCAGTAGCACTTACCTTTGCAATAATTTTTGCCGTTCCTACAATTCTGATCTCAATGGTCATGAGCTGGCACCAACCCATCAATAACTGGCTTACGACACAATGTATTAACTATGGATTTGCGCTACCACCACATGCAGATCATCTCTTCGTATCCTGGCTCGCACTAGCAATCAGTGCTCCTTTAATCTTTATCGTTGCATTTCCCATTCATCGCGCTGCAATCAGAAATATCTTGCACCCAACCATGGATACCTTGGTCTCCCTTGGTTCACTCAGCGCCTACTTCTGGTCTATCTATGCAACGTATACAGCGCAAGGTGGCGCCTATACCGAGGTTGCTGCAGGTGTACTTCTCTTTGTCATCCTGGGGCGATTCCTTGAATCACGTGCCAAGAGAAGTGCGAGTAGCGCACTCTCTACCTTGCTAGCTTTAGGTGAGAAAGAAGTAGCAGTCCTGCGCAATGGAGTTGAAGTTCTTATTCCAATCTCCCACCTTGTTGTTGGCGATGAATTTGTTGTGAAGCCTGGTAGCCGAATTGCTACTGATGGAGTGGTTATTTCAGGACAAAGTTCTGTAGATAACTCGATGATCACTGGTGAATCAACACCGATATCCATTACACCCGGTATGAACGTGATCGGTTCTGCGCTTAATGCAAATGGTCGCATCATTGTGCGAGCCACGCGCGTGGGAAGCGATACTGAACTAGCACGCATCACTGCAATGGTGATTACCGCTCAAGGCGGTAAGGCTCCTATTCAAGCGTTGGCAGATAAGGTCGCATCTATCTTCGTACCCGTTGTCACGGTCTTAGCTATTGCAACCTTTGAAGGTTGGTATTACTTCGGTGGAAAATCACTGTCATATTCCATCTCCACTGCAATCACCGTTCTTGTTATCGCATGTCCATGCGCACTGGGGCTGGCAACACCTGTTGCACTTCTTGTTGCATCAGGCAGAGGTGCGCTCCGTGGCATTGTGATTCGCCATCCTCGCGTCCTCGAAGCATCGAAGCAGATAGATGTAGTAGTTCTTGATAAGACTGGCACCCTGACAGATGGTGCAATGAAGGTCCAAGCCGTATCAATCCCTGCATCTGCTCATACAGTTCTTGGGCAATCTTTCTCAACGCTTCTGACTGAAAGAAATGTGCTCTCATCTGCCCTTGCGCTAGAGAGCCAGAGCAATCATCCTGTTGCGCAAGCAATCACTTCTTACTGTATTTCTCGCGCCGCGCAACAGTTACCTGTCACTGAATTTACTCAAACACCTGGAGTGGGTGTTGCAGGACGAATCAATATCGGAGATAAATCCCCTGTCGTCATTATTGGTACACCGGCATCTGTGGCTCACAGCTGCGTTCCCTTTGACTCTGAAATTCTCACAGCAATCGCAGATGCTGAGAAAAAATCATATGCAGTCGCTGTTCTTGCTTGGGATGGAGTTGCCATTGCAGTCTTTGCAGCCGGTGATGTCATCAAGGCTGATGCTGCCGCAACGATTTCAGCGCTGCACGATCGTGGAATCCAGACCTGGTTACTGACTGGTGATAATCAAGAGAGCGCAGAAAAAGTTGGCGCACTCGTAGGAATAGTACCTACCAACATCATCGCATCTGCCATGCCTGAAGATAAGTTAGAGAAGATCACACAGCTTCAATCAGAAGGGCATCATGTATTAATGATTGGCGATGGCATCAACGATGCAGCAGCCCTTGCGCAGGCCAATCTCAGCATTGCCATGGGCACCGGAACAGATACCGCAATCGCAACTGCAGATATCACGATCATGCGCCCCGAGTTGATGAGCACCATTGATGCTCTTAACCTCTCACGCCGCACGTTACGAACAATTAAGGTAAATCTTGGGTGGGCATTTGCTTATAACGCAATAGGAATTCCTATTGCAGCAATGGGCCTAGCATCCCCCATGTATGCCGCAGGTGCGATGGCACTGAGCAGCCTCTTTGTCGTTACAAACTCGCTACGGATAAAGTAAATAGGCGCCCACTAAGGCGCCTATTTTATTTACATCTTCTTACTTTGGTAGCGGGGGCAGGATTTGAACCTACGACCTCTGGGTTATGAGCCCAGCGAGCTACCGAGCTGCTCCACCCCGCGTCGGAAGTGCAAGTGTAAGCGAGGTCAGTACGCATCACCAAATCGGTGATGCACGCACTTATTTACTTACGTGCTTGTGCTGCTATCGCTGCTGCAATTGCTGATTTGAGTCGATCTTGTGCGCGGCCATATGCAGCGAAATCGCCCTTTGCAAGTGCAGCTTGTCCATCAGCAATTGCTTGCTTTGCACTTTGTAGTGCGCTTGCAAGATCTGCAGAACTATTTGTTGTCGTTGCAGTAGTTGATGTGGATGTTGTTCCTGAATTTCCACCAAATACTTGATCCAGTGCACCCTTTACAGAGCTATCGAATCCGATGACGTCACCAAATGAGACGAGCACTTTCTGCAGAAGTGGATAGGCAGACGCATTTCCTGTCGCTTTTACATAGACAGGTTGTACATAGAGAAGTCCGTTACCCACTGGGAGTGTGAGTAGGTTTCCGAGAACAACATCAGAGCCACCTTGGCGCAACAATGACAACGCATTTGCTACATCAGGTTTTGCTTCAAAGTTTGAGGCGACCTGCGATGGGCCTGCAATATTTGTACTACGCGGAAGTTGCAGCACTGTAATTTTTCCGTAGTCAGCACCTGCATTGGAATTAACGGATGCAAATGCTGAAAGGTTTTCACGTCCACCGCGAGGTACAAATGGTGTCGTCAATGAGAATGTTGGAGTTGCTGCCCCTGGCATCTGCAGAGTCATATAGTACGGAGGTTGCGCACCAGCGTTAGCTCCGAATGTTGAAGGATCGCGTGGAACGCGCCAGAAGTCTTGTCCGCCGTAAAAGGCAGCTGCAGTCTTAACGTGATACGCACTCAAAATGTCACGCTGAACGCGGAACATATCTTCTGGGTATCGAATGTGTGAGAGCAGACCCTTGGAAATCGCACTCTTTGGCTTAACTGTATTTGGGAATGCCTTCATCCACGTCTTCAAAACTGGATCTGTTGCATCCCATTGATACAAAGTAACTGTGCCGTCATATGCATCGACAGTTGCCTTCACTGAGTTTCGAATGTAATTGACAGTTTGGTTAGATTGCGCAGTAATAGATGTCGAATTAGCAGTCAGCGCATCATTGGTTGCAGTTGCAAGCGATGTGGAACGTGAATATGGATATCCCGCACTTGTTGTGTAGCCATCGATGATCCAGGTGACCTTGCCATCGACAACTGCTGGATATGGATCTCCATCAAGGGTCAACCATGGAGCAACCTTTGCAACGCGTTCACGAGGTGAACGGTTATAGAGAATCTTTGAATCTGCATTGATGAGGTTTGAGAGAAGTATGCGTTGCTCTCCATACTTCAGGGCAAAGATGACCTTGTTGAGTGTGCTGCCCACGGGAACTCCACCAGTGCCGGTATAGGTGTAGTTCTTCTGGCCATTAGCTGATGTGTCATCTGGATAATCGAATTCGACAGGAGAGTTTGTCTTCTTGCCGCCGATGATTGAGTAGTCAGGAACATTTTCGCCAAAGTACACCCGTGGTTCGAATGCGCCAAGGCCCTTTGTGGGTGGAAGATCGCCGACAAGGAAGTTTGGCTTTCCATCTGCATCTACTGCATTTCCATATGCTGCAACAAAACCAAATCCGTGTGTGTAGACAAGGTGATCGTTGATCCAATTTCGACTTGGATTTCCAGCAATATTGAGTTCGCGGACAGCAACCACTGCATCGCGCGATACGCCATTGACTGTGTACCGATCAATATCAAGTGATTCTGGGAAAGCATAGTAAGGCTTAATCTGCTGGAGCTGGCGGAATGTTGCAGAGAGAACATTGGGATCCATCAAACGAATATTGGCGATGGTTGTCGCATCTTTCGCGAGCTGTCCAGCACTGGTGGAAAGCGTTGCGTTGTAATCCTGAACTGAAACGTTATTGAGATCGTAGGCAGTACGTGTTGCATCGATATTGCGCTGAATATATGGCGCTTCCTTCGATGACTCAGATGGCTTAACTTGGAACTGTTGAATAGCACCTGGGTAGATACCGGCAATCAAAACCGATGAAACAACAAGGAGCGCGGTTCCGGCTGCTGGAAGTAACCATGAACGTCGAACGATATTTGCAAAGAAGAGAAGCGCGCAGATAACTGCAATCGCAGAGAGAATTGCCTTAGCAGGCAGCGTTGCATTTACATCTGTATAGGTAAGTCCATTGATTAATTTGCTCTCTTTAAGGGCGAGTGCATATCGGTCAAACCAGTATGCAACTGCTTTAAGAAGCACAATGAGGCCGAGCAGAATTGAAATCTGCACACGAGCTGCAACAGTGGTGCGATCAGTTTGCACGGTCGTGCGGATTCCGCCATACATGTAATGGATAAATGCGCTTGCCAGAGTTGCCAGGACGAGCGTTGAAATTCCCCAGCCAATAATCGCCTGCCACATAGGAAGACGGAATGCGAAGAAAGAGATATCTAAACCAAATTGTGGATCTTTGATTCCGAAGTTTGTTGAATTCTTAAAGAGCAACCACTCGCGCCAAAAGACCACTCCAGAAGTTCCAGCAAAGTAGGTAAGCACGAGGACAACACCAAGAAATACCCAGCGGCGGATTGGTTCAATTTGGCCGCGAAGTCTTTCTAGGCCGCTCATCTCAATACTTGTTGGAACATAGAGAGGACGGCGCTTATAGGCAATGTAGATATTGAGTGAAATAACAAGTGAGGTGACTAATCCTACGAGAAGAAATAGTTCAATTTTCGTTGTAAGAACAGTTGACCAGACGCTGGTGAAATCTACTGATTTAAACCAGAGCCAATCCACGTAGTAACCAGAGATATAGGTAAAGAGTGCACCGAGTGCAACCAAAATACCTGCAGTGATAACGAGCGGACTACGGCTTCTATTCATGCTCCTAGATTAGTACAACCGCTGACGCCTGCAGAATGCAGAGAAAGTGGCTGCTGGAGGTAGTCGACAGCCTGATTGAGGTTGGAAATGGCAATAACTGAGATTCCCTCAACGCTTTTGGGAAGCTCGTCGCAATTACTTCTTGAAGCAAAGAGTATGGAAGCGCCCACTTTCTTAGCGGCGATAATTTTCTCGGCAATGCCACCGATAGCCCCGACAGTGCCATCGGCTGCAATGGTTCCAGATCCTGAAATCTTTCTGCTTTGCAAGAGATCTTCTGGCGTAAGAAGTTCGATGAGGCCGAGTGAAAATATCAGTCCACCACTTGGCCCGCCGGTATCAGGAAGATCTACCTTTATTGAAGAGTCATTAAGGTGTGATGTATCAATTGTTGGGTAGCGCCGTGCAAGTAAATTCTTTGCAGCAGTAAGGGCATCGCTCTGTGAAACTTTCATCTCTTTCTGAGATTGCACTTCTTCGGCTTTCGAAGAAGTATCTCGCTGGTAAATCACAGACCGTGGAAAGACAACACAGTCAGCACGCGCCCAACAGCTCAGAGCCTCTGCGCCTAACACCTTTGCATCCGGTGTCGAGACCCAAATCGCTAAGAGGTACATCTCGCCATTGGGCTTATACGTTGTGGCCGCAGAACTCTTAACTGTGAGTACCTTAGGAAAGAGTGCGGTGCCATTACCTGGTTGCAGAATGACAAAATTTACTGGGGTAAATATTGCAGCGATAAAAACTAGTGTGAGAAAGAATGTGATAAACCGAGGTGTACGAGAGAAGCGAAGATTCATCCGTGGGCTCGTGAGTCGCTAATTCTTCTCATCTTCTGGGACTTCTTCCGGAGCGCCTTCACGAAAAGAATCTTGAAATCTCTGAAATTGACCGACAGAACGGGTGGTCTCGTTCTCGAATTTACTCTTGAACTTTCCTACCCAGATGACATAGCCAATTCCACCTAGCAGAGCAGTGATAGGTACAACCCACCAAATGAGAGCAGCAAATGCGCTCGTGCCTGCAAGGGTGTACATGTAAAAATCTTAGCCCTTTCGGGAAGAAAGCGCCCACTCTGGCTGTTACATCTCATATAACGCCATGACATCTCTTGGATAGAATGGCCCGAATACGAAATCTTCATTAGTTAAGAGTTGGAGTTACTGATGTCACCTTTTGGTTTTACTCCAGATGATGGAGAAGATGAAAACAGTAAACCTGAAGATCTCAACGCAATGATGCGACAGATGCAAGAACAGATTCAGAAACAATTTGAACAGCTGGGAATAAATCCCGCAGGCTTTGCAAACCCCTTTGCAGCATTTACTCAAGGCTCACAAGAAGTTTTGCCCCCTGCAGTTGTTCGGGATACGGCAAAGAAATTCGTTCAAGCTCAAGGTTCGCAACCCGTGGGAACATCAGATGTCACGGTCGTCAATAACGCATTTGAATTAGCAGATCTCTGGCTCAATGAAGCAACAGTCTTTCCAGCAACGACAGGAAATTCATCCCAACGCGCAGTCAGTAGATTGGATTGGGTCGATGAGACTCTCAAGGGTTGGCAGGCCACGATGGAGCCACTTGCCACCGGGTTATCTGCGGCAATCTCAACGCTCTTAGATGAAGCTGTTGCTCAACAGAGCCACGATAGCGATGCCGATAACGGTGAAACGATGGCTGGGCCCATGGGTGCAATTGCAGGATTGCTTCGCACATTTATTGGTTCACTGATTGCTACTCAATTGGGGCAGGCAATCGGCGGTATTTCAGCAACAGCAACCGGTGCACATGATGTGGGGCTGCCTCTTCTCGATCCCGCTCGCCCACTGTTAATCCCTGAAAATATTGAGAAAATTAGCGTTGGCCTTGAGATTCCAAAGACTGAAATTTACTTATTCCATGCGCTGCGCGAAGCCGCGATCGCACGTTTATTTGAACATAACCCGTGGCTTGTTTCTTACATCCGCAGCGCCATCGTTGATTATGGCCGCGGCATTCATATCGATATGGAAGCTATCCAGCGTCAAGCAGAAGATGCGATGCAGAACTTTGATCCATCACAGATGAACCCTGAATCTGGTGAAAATTCTTTCACTATCGCGCTCAACAATGGAATTTTTACTCCAGAGGAAACTCCAGCACAACGTGCTGCGCTCTCAAAGCTCGAGACAGCTCTCGCACTTGTCGATGGTTGGGCAGATGAAGTAACGGCACTCGCTGCAGGTGATCGACTTCCAGCGCTGACGCAACTGCGAGAGATGTATCGACGTCAACGTGCAACGAGTGCGCCATCACAACAACTCTTTAAATCACTCCTTGGTCTTGAAGTAACTCCAAAACTTGCACGAGAGGCGAGCGCCTTCTGGCAAAAGGTGCGCGAATCGAAAGATATTGCTGCCCGCGATCACATCTGGAGTGGAATTTTGCCGAACGCCGAAGAGTTACTCGAACCTGAGAAGTTCTTAACATCGTCTGAGATTCCCGATGACCTCAGTGGACTTCTCTAACTCGTATCTCGCTCGCAAATATTAAGATAGAGAAAAGCGAAGTCCCCGGGCGCACATTTCGATATCAGCCTTCCCCTTGCTGATATCAAACGGTTATCCGAGGACTTCGTAAGCGCAAACTACGATGAATATTGAGCAGAATCAAACGGAAATCACCAAGACACAGATAATTTTTTCTGTCAAAAAATATCGATAACTCAAGAAAGAGTTGCACTATCTAATACATTTCCTCAATGACTACTGGAGACTTTTCAGGCGAATTTGAAGAGGTCACACTCCCTGGCGTTGATGAGGGTGAAATTCTCGTCATCCGCTCCGCTCGCCGAAAGAAGAGCATCTCTGCCTACAGACAAGGTGGGCGAATTGTCATATCTATTCCTGCGCGGCTCAGTAAGGCCGATGAGCGAGCGATTGTTCCCGAGATGATTGCCAAGATTCGCAGCCAAGAGGCAGCTAAGACACCTGGTGAGGCCGATCTGATTGCTCGCATCGATGAATTACTGACTGAGTTAGCTCCAGAGATTACTGAGCGGCCAGTTTCAGTAACATGGCGAGCAATGCGCGAACGCTGGGGATCATGTACCAGTGTGGATCGCTCGATTCGAATCTCTGATCGATTAAAGCTCGCCCCTGACTACGCCCTTGATTACGTCCTCTTTCATGAGGCAATCCACCTTCAATACTTCGACCATGGCAGCGAATTCACTGATGTATTGGCCCGATTCGAGGACTCTGAGCTGGCAAGTGCCTATCTCGATGGCTATGAGGCGGCCGAACGAGCCATGCTTGCACCCCTAGAACTAGAAAAGCTATAGGCAACTAGGGAAAATCTAATCCACAGATTCCCCGCGTAGAAACGGCCTTTTGAGCGTAAGCGGGGGTATTGTTTCGACCAGTACGCATGAGCGCCAAGCACATGTGTCGAACGGAGGCAAAAATGGCAGAGGTAGAGACATACAAGGGTGACGCTTACTGCGTTAAGTGCAAGGAGAAGCGTGATTTCGAGGGAACTGTAAAGATCTCAGACTCTGGTCGTCGCATGGCACAGGGCATCTGTCCAGTGTGTGGCACCAAGGTAAATCGCATTCTCGGCAAGAAGCCAGAATAAGTTTTTTCGTCACCAGACGTAAGTTGTAACCCTCGCTCTCATTGAGCGGGGGTTATTTCTTTTATTGACGCACAGTCGCCAAGGGCCACCTCTGTGTCAGCGCGCGGGCTGCTTGCACACATATCCCGTACAGGTTGGCGCCACCGCATAGCTATCTCAACCATCATCTGCCGCTATGAGAAAGCTCAAGCGAGGCGTCGCTCTCTACGCAACAGATATCACTGGCCACTACCTCGCAGGAAGTAAGAAGCGAGCAGTCGCCATCACCACACCGATCGAGAAAGCATTTCTTACAACCCTTGCCAGCGGCGCAAGCGAGGATGCGATCGACTCATTACTGTCCACGCTGACGCCAGCCGAGAAGGTAGAGATTGAGGAGCTCACGGGCGCCCTCGAAGATGCACAACTCTGCCAGATACGAGTAGGAAAGCTTGCACTCTCCAAGCGCTTTATCTCAAGCAGTGATGGTCGAGCGACAAAAAATAGTCGACCTGAAATGGATGCGGCATTTATTCAACTACAGACTCGTGTTGGCGCAGAACTCGAGCAGACTCAGTGGATACAGGGTGTCGATGATGGAGGGATCGAGATACTCAGCGCTCGCCAAGATATTCTGATTGAGATTTCTGGAACCGGCCGCGTTGCAACAATCCTGTATTCATTGCTTCTCGCAAGTGGTGCAACACAGACGCGCTTTGCTCCTGGCTTCCGCGAAAAGTCTCCTCTTGTTGGCGATATCGATATTGCAATAGGAGCTTTCACAACAAGTCATCTTGGTTATTCCTTTAATAAGCAGTGCGAGGTACTGCGAAGAGAGCTTTCACTCTTTCCTCTTGATCGCGAGAATAATTACCTTGATGAAATTTCAACTCCTGAACTTCGAGTGCATTGCGGCGATATTGATCCAGAAAAGCTGGCGATGTGGATGAACTCTGGCCAACCATTTCTCCATATAGCGACACCACAAGCAGATCTTGCTCAGATTGGACCACTCGTTATTCCTGGCCAATCACCATGTCTGCGATGTCTTGAATTATCTGAAAGAGATCAAAGCGGAGTTATTAATACACTACAACTTCGCCACGATACAGGAGTTGATTATCCCGTGATCGCTGCGTATTACATTGCAGCCCTTGCTGCCTCACAGATTCTTGGCTACTGTGAAAAGCAATCGAGTGAGATCACGGGGAAAGTGATCTCACTCGATTATCAAGCACTTGCACATCCTCAGGTTCTCACGATTGCTCGCCACCCCTTATGCGGTTGTGCTTTCTAGTTCTGCTTAGATCTGATCTTCCATAAGACGAGCAGCTGCAATCACCTGACGTGGTGGTCGACCTGCGCGACGCTTACGTTCGATGATGACGCCATCTTCGATCAATTGGCCGCCCCATACGCCACATGGCTCTTGGCGAGATAACGCGCCATCGAGACACTTGTTGCGCACTGGGCATGTGCCGCAGAGCGCCTTGGCTTCAAGAATTCCCTGGTCTGTCTCAGAGTAGAAGAGCTCAGGATCTGCCACATGGCAAGGCAAGGTAAAGGCCTTGGCGTTGTCATATGAAAACGTGACATCGTTCAAGCCAATCTTCTCGCCGCTATCTGCCCAGCCTGGTACCTGTAGTTCGCTGAAGAGAACTGTCATAGCTCTCACCTCTTCTCTCTGTGTGTCTTTCTTCATCTATTCGGTTTGGTTGATGGAAATAAAAAAGGACCTTCAAATCCTTAGTGGATTTGAGGCCCTTGTGGGTCTGATCGGTATTACTCGACTAGAGCTCCTGTGGCCTCAACCACTGCATAAAAGTTGGCGTAGAACGCTGACTTTGTTGCTGTGGGCCAAGCTGCGCGCTTATGAGTGCGCTTAGCTGTGGCTGTTGAGGTTGTATGAGCAGCAGAAGGAACAGACGCACGAGCGCCTGCTGTTGTTGATGTGAATAGTGAATTCATCTCAACGC
>Ga0304729_1001564_pt1 | contig 14850 bp, 6 predicted proteins | sample C_131016_MF_Meta_FD_190475 | JGI IMG/M metagenome (GOLD analysis project Ga0304729, IMG submission 190475) | Freshwater microbial communities from Lake Croche, Canada to study carbon cycling - C_131016_MF_MetaG (v2) (version 2) | ecosystem: Environmental > Aquatic > Freshwater > Lake | place... | reverse complement strand
CAACTGGAGGCGGCAACCGACGCATTGTCGCACGAAAAATCAAAAGCCCAAGCGCATGCCCTGAGCCCGGCCTTCGCTACACTCAAAACCAATGACTGCAAGATCCCCTTTTTCGCTTCAGCCTGGCTTCATGGTGGTGCATGGCAACCGCCTGGAAGACCTGCGCGATTTGGCAGTGAACTTTGTCAAGCACCGGCCTTTGCCGCCCTTGCAGGCCGAAATTTTTTTGGTGCAAAGCAACGGCATGAAGCATTGGTTGGAGCTGGCCTTGGCTGACGAGTCGGCGTTGGGCATTTGCGCTGCCACCCGCATGGAGTTGCCCTCGGCATTTTTGTGGCAGATGTACCGCAGCGTGCTGGGCGCACAAGCTGTGCCGGTGCACATGCCGTTTGACAAGACGGCTTTGGTCTGGCGCTTGTGGCGCCTGCTGCCCGAGGTGGCCGCGCAAGATGCTGTGTACCACCCCTTGGCGCACTATCTGGCCAGTGACAGCGATGGCCGCAAGCTCTACCAATTGGCGCAGCAAGTGGCCGATGTGCTGGACGGCTACCAAAGCTACCGTGCCGATTGGTTGACCGATTGGGCGCTGGGCCGGGATGTGTTGCGGGCCAGCGCCGGGTCAGCCCAACCGGTGCCTGAGGACCAGGCCTGGCAAGCGCATTTGTGGCGGGCTTTGCAACAGGATGTGGGTCTGAGTCAAGCCCAATCGTCCCGGGCAGCGGTGCATGCCCGGTTCATGCAGGTCCTTGATGCGCTGGCTCCCTCGGCTCGCCCGGCAGGTTTGCCCCAGCGTGTGGTGGTGTTCGGGATTTCGGCCTTGCCCATGCAGGCGGTCCAAGCCCTGGCGGCGCTGGGGCGCTTCAGTCAGGTGCTGATGGTGGTGCAAAACCCCTGCAGACACTATTGGGGCCATGTGATCGATGGGCGCGCCAGTTTGAATTCACACACCCGGCAGAAAAGCAAATCCGGTGTGCCGGTGTTATCGCTGCCCAGCGATCCGGCCAGTTTGCATGGCGAGGCCCATCCTTTGTTGGCTTCATGGGGTAAGCAAGGGCGCGATTATCTGCACTTGCTGGACGGCTATGACCAGCCCGAAAGCTATGCCCATGTGTTGGCCAAAATAGAGGTGTTTGAATCGCCCAAAGCCCCGACGGGCCAGCGCCTGAATCAACTGCAGCAGTTGCAGGCCGATATTCTGGATTTGGCGCCTTTGCCTGCTGCGCCGCAACCCGAACCCGTCCAGGACGGCGCGATCACGTTGGTGACCACGCACTCTGCGCAGCGCGAAGTGGAGGTCTTGCATGACCAGATCTTGGGCTGGCTGGACGCGCAGCCCGATCTGCAAGCGCGTGATGTGATGGTGATGGTGCCGGACATGGCGCAATTTGTGCCGCACATTCAGGCGGTGTTTGGCCGCTTTGCCCCGGGCACGGTCAGGCACATCCCGTTTTCGGTGGCCGATACCTCGTCGCGCGAAATGCCCTTGGTCCAAGCCTTGGAGCGCTTGCTCGGCCTGCCCACCTCGCGCATCAGTCTGGCCGATTGGTTGAGTTTGTTTGAAGTCTCGGCCGTACAAAAACGCTTTGGCTTGCAAGCCGCCGATGTGCGTGTGCTGCAAAACTGGTTGACCCGCGCCGGGGTGCGTTGGGGCTTAGACGCTGCCCACCGTCAAAGTTGGGGCGTGCCCGAGATGGACGGCATGGAACAAAATACCTGGGCTTTTGGCCTGCGGCGTTTGCTGATGGGTTATGCCTCGGGGCCGGGGCTGGCCTGGCAGGGCGTTGAGCCTCTGCCAGAGGTGGGCGGACTCAGTGCACAGTTGTTGGGCAGTTTGGCGCAATGGATTCACGCCATGAACCAGAGCTTGCAAGCCTTGTCCCAAGACCAAACGCCCAGCCAATGGGCTCAGACCTTGCAGGCCTTGCTGGCCCAGTTTTTTGACGCCAGTGACGACGCCGAGGAGCGCCTTGTGGCGCAACTGCAGCAGCATTTGCAGCGTTGGTTGCTGCTGTGCGCGCAAGCGTCATTGGCCACGCCATTGCCCTTGGTGGTGGTGCGTGAGCATTGGCTCGCACAAATCGAGTCACCCGGTTTGCACCAACGCTTTTTGGGCGGCGGCGTGCAGTTCGCAACCCTCATGCCCATGCGCGCGATTCCTTTCAAAGTGGTGTGCCTCTTGGGCATGAACGACAAGGACTATCCGCGCCAAACCTTGCCGCGTGACTTTGATCTCATGGCCTCGCAGTGGCGCGCGGGCGACCGTTCGCGCCGTGAAGACGACCGTTATTTGTTTCTCGAAGCCCTGCTGTCGGCGCGCGACAAGCTCTACATCAGCTGGCAAAGCCACCGCGCCACCGACAATGCTGAGCAGCCGCCCTCGGTCTTGGTGTCGCAATTGATGGATGTGCTGCGCGCTCGTTTTGCCGATGCACCCGCGCCTGTGCTGCAACCTTTGCAGGCCTTTTCGCCTCGTTATTTTGAAGCCGGCAGTGACTTCAGCACCTACGCCGCAGACTGGCAACTGGCCATGGGCTTGGCATTCAACGAAGCAACAGAGCCTGCAAAATCGCTGGCGAGCCAGACGTCCGCAGCGCCCAAGTTGCTCGAAAAAGTCTTGGACATGACAGCCTTGCAGGCTTTCTTGAGAAACCCGGTGCAGGTCTATTGGCGCCATCGTTTGGCCGTGCAGGTGGACCCACCCGAAGCCGCGGCACCTGAAGACGAACCGTTTGATTTGGATGGCTTGGCGCAGTACCAGCTGGGGCAAAAATTGCTGCAAGCGCACAGCGCCGACGATGCACTGCAAAGCTTGCAAGGCCAAGGTGAGTTGCCCATGGCCGCTTTTGGTCGCAAGCTGGGCCACGATGTTCTGCACAAAGCCAACGCGGTGCGCGCGCGGGCTGCGCCTTGGCTGGCGCAATACCCTGACTTGTTGCCAACCCAAGCCTTGGACTGTGTGGTGGATGACTGGACTTTGACCGGCGCGGTGCGTGATCTGCGCCAAGGCCCTAACGGATGCTTGCAGCTGAGCCTGCAACCTGGCGCTGTGACGCACGGCAAAAGCAATGCGCTGCCGCGCTGGGACAAATGGGTCAATCTGTGGGTGGTGCATGTCCTGGCCTGCGCCAGTGGACATCCAGTGCGCAGTGTGCTGTTGGGAATTGACGGTGAAACCACCATGCCCGTGCTGTCGCCCGTGCAGGCCATGGCCCAATTGCGCGTGTGGCTTCAAGCCTATGCGCAAGCCTGGCAAGCGCCATTGCCGGTGGCCTTGCGGACCGGATTGGCTTACTTACAGGTTCTTCATACCGAAAAATCGGGGTCAGAGCCCGATAATTCTCCGGCTGACTCGGAGGTAGACGCTTCGCTGGATGAACGCGCTTTGGCCCAAGCCCGTGATGCTTTTGACGGGCGCTATTTGGCAGAGGGTGAGTGGAGCCGGTCGCCGTATTTGCAACGCTCGTTTGAATCCTTCGATGACATGGCGCCAAGCCTGCCGCAGTGGGCTGATGCGCTGTATGGCAGCTTGCTCACCCAGCTGCAGTTGACACAGGCACAGGGTGCCGCGAACGAACTGTCGCAAGACCCCGGAGCGTGCGCATGAACTTGCAAGCCTTGAATCCCATCACTTTGCCCTTGCAAGGCTTGCAGGTGATTGAGGCCAGCGCGGGTACCGGCAAAACCTACACCTTGGCTGCTTTGTATGTGCGCTTGGTGTTGGGCCATGGTCGCCCCCAGGGCGCTTTGACGCCACCCGAAATTGTGGTCATGACCTTCACTGAAGCGGCCACTGCTGAATTGCGTGAGCGCATTCGTTTGCGCTTGGCCCAAGCGGCGCAGGATTTTCGGCAAGCGCAAGCACCTGCCGATGGCTTTTTGCGTGATTTGAAAAACAGCATCCCAGCGCACGACTGGCCCGGCTGCGCGGCCCGTTTGGATGCGGCTGCACAGTGGATGGACGAGGCGGCCATTTACACCATCCACGGCTGGAGCTCGCGCATGCTGCGCCAGCATGCATTTGATTCGTCCAGTTTGTTTGAGCAAAGCACGGTGCAAGACAGCGAGATCTTGCGAATGCAAGCCGCGGCCGATTACTGGCGCCAGTGGTACTACGCTTTGGACGAAGCCCAACTGAGTGCCTTACTGCCCATCGCCAAAACGCCCCAAGCGCTGGTGAAAAAGCTGTTGCCTTTGTGGCGCGCGCAAGAGCGAATCCCGCCTGCAGACTTGACTGCGCCTGCGGACACTGGGCGTCAAACAGAGCCTGATGCGCCCGCGCAGTCTCTGCAGCTGTGGGCCGCCCAGCTGCAGCAAGTGGCCGCATGCGAGGCCCAGGCCCTGGCCCTATGGCGGACCCATGCCGACGCTTTGCTCGCGCAGTTGAGCACAGCCATGGACCGGGACCTGAATGGCAACAGTTTCAGACTGGCCAACAGAGCGGGTTATCTGCAGCAGCTGAAGGCCTGGACCTTGGGCGCTGCTTTGGACCACAAGCTGGTGGCCAAGTTCGGTTTGCGCGCTTTATCTGAAAAAACCCTGACCCACAGCGCCAAACCACAAGACCCCACTGGGGCGCTGGCCGCCATGCAAGCTTGGAGTGACGCCGTCGACGGTGTCGTTTCGCCGCAAGAGGCTTTGCTGGCGCATGCTGCATGGGCCATCACACGCGCTTACGATCACAGCAAGCAGCAGCGTGGGCAATGTGACTTTGCTGATTTGCTGACCCGCTTGCATGCGGCTTTGCACTTGCCCGGCTCGCGCTTGCCGCAGGTCATACGCCAACAATACCCCGTGGCTTTGGTGGATGAGTTTCAAGACACTGACCCTTGGCAATGGGGCGCGCTGTCCAAAATTTACCCCGACCCCCAAGCCTGCGATGCAGCTTTGTTGTTGATTGGCGATCCGAAGCAAGCCATTTACAGTTTTCGGGGTGCGGACCTGCCTACCTATTTGGCGGCGCGCGAGCGAGCCCAAGCCGTGCACACTTTGCTGCACAACTACCGATCTGCCCCTGGGGTGATTGCGGCGGTGAACCATGTTTTCAGTCAAGCAGAAAAACCCTTCGGCATTTTGAAATTCTTGCCCGCATTGGCGCCGCCAACTGCAGTCCCAAGCACACCCTGCATTGCAGCGCCGCCGTGCATGACGGTCTGGCATTTGCAGGCCGACAAGCCCCTGACGTCGCCGCAGTACCTGCAAAGCATGTCTGCCATTTGCGCCAGCCACATCGTGACCTTGCTGCTCAGCGGCGCGGCGCGGCCTGCCCAGTTGGCCGTGTTGGTGCGCGACGGCACAGAAGCGCGCGCCATGCGTTTGGCGCTGCAAACGCGCGGCGTGCGCAGTGTTTATTTATCGGACAGAGACAGTGTTTTTGCCACCCGTGAAGCACTGGACCTTTGGCACATTTTGCAAGCCATTGCACAGCCTCAGTCGGTGCGCCATTTGCGCTCGGCCCTGACGTGCCGAACCCTTGGGCTTGAGGCGGGTGAGATCGAGCACCTGCTGCAAGACGAGTCGGCGTGGGACAGGCAGGTGGAGCGATTTGGCCAGTGGCAGCAGACTTGGCAACACCAAGGTTTTTTACCCATGCTGTACCAATGGCTGCATGCGCAGCAGATTGCCCAACGCCTGACCGCCACCACCAGCGACCCCGAGCGCCGCCTGACCAACTTGCTGCACTTGGGTGACTTGTTGCAAAAAGCCAGTTTGAACTTGCAAGGCCAAGCGGCGGTTTTGCGTTACTTGGCCGACCAGTTGCACAATCCCCAAGCCAGCGGGGACGCCGCGCAAATGCGCCTTGAAACCGATGCCGATCTGGTGCAAATCATCACCATGCACAAGGCCAAAGGCTTGCAGTTTCCGTGGGTGTATCTGCCCTTTGTTTCGAACTTTAAAAAAGAAAAAAAGGACTCGTTGCGCAGGGATACAGAGCGGCTCGAAGAAGACAAGCGCTTGCTTTATGTGGCCTTGACCCGTGCTGAGACGGCGCTTTTTTTGGGTGTCGCCCAGCGCAGCGGGGACTTCACCGCCAAAAGCAAAAAGCCCGCCAGTGCGCTGAGCGACCTGTTGGGCCGCATGGGGGCTGATGACCTCAAGGACAAATTGAAAGGCTGGTCAGCCTGCCCATCGATTCAGGTGGTGTCCGCGCCGCAGCCCAACGCCGCGGTGTACCGCTCAACCCAGACGCAGCCGATGCCCAAGGCGGCCCTGACACCTGAACGCCAACACCACAACCCTTGGTGGATGGCCAGCTTCAGTGCACTGATACGGCCGCACCCGCAGACGGTGTCATGGGCCTTGCCCAGTGAAGCCGACGAACGCTGGCAAGACGCCCAAACCGACCATGATGGGCAGACTGACCCGGCCGCTGGGGATGCTCCAGAGCCGGGGCCCATGCTGGCGTTCAATGATTTCAAAGCGGGCAGTGCCTACGGCACCTTGCTGCACGACTTGCTGGAGTGGCAAATGCAAGAGGGTTGGCCGATCTGTTGGGATGATCGGCAAGGGGCTGAATCCGAAGTGGCATCTGAAACCCTTGAGCGCTGGCAGCAGCTCTTGACCAGCCAAACAGCGGCGCTGCAGTTGGATGCGGCGCAATGCGATTTGTTGTTGCTGTGGCTGCGGCAGATCGCACAAACCCCTTTGCCCCTGGCTCCAGCCTTGCAGCTTGCGCACATACCCGCGCTTCGTTTGACGGACCTTACCCCGGCCTCGGCCTGGGCTGAAATGAATTTCACTTTGCGCACCCACGGCATTCAGGCCCAGACCTTGGACGCCATCATCAGCGCCCATGTTTTACCTGGCCAGTTGCGCTCACCGTTGCAAGCGCGCAGCCTACAGGGTTTGCTCACGGGCTTCATGGATCTGGTGTTTGTCCATGACGGTCGGTATTACGTGCTGGACTACAAGTCCAACAAACTCCCGGGCTATGCGCAGTCGGACTTGGCGCAAGGCCTGCTGGCGCACCGTTATGACGTGCAGTTCAGTCTGTACCTGCTGGCCTTGCACCGCTTGCTGAAAGCGCGATTGCCGGGCTATGCCTATGAGAGGCACATGGGCGGCGCGGTCTACCTGTTTGCCCGGGGCATTGACCAAGCCGGTGCGGGTGTGTTTGCTCACCGCCCCACACCAGCCATGATGGAGGCCTTGGACGCTGCATTCATGGAGGGCGCATGATCCGCACCCCAGCCGAACCCTTGGGTTTGGAGGCTTGCACAGCCTTAGACCGTGTTTTTGCCGACTTCTTGCAATCCCAAGCCCCATCAGCCGACCCGCGCCATCACTGGCTGGCGGCCTTGACGAGTTACCAAATGGGGCGCGGTCACACCTGCTTGGATCTGCGCGCATTGCAGGACCAAACCGCGGCTTTGCTGGGTTGGACTGCAGCGCAGGCGCAAGCCTTGCCTGCTGACCTGAGCGCAGCCGCGGCCAGTTTGCCATGGCGATGGGGTGAAGGCGCACCCTTGGTGTTGGCTGGAAAAGCACCCGCACAGCGGCTGTATCTGCGCCGTGCCTATCAAGCCGAGCAGGATGTGATGCAGGCCTTGCGCGCGCGTTTGGCCCAGCCACTTTGGGAAACCCCCGGCTCGATTGCACACTTGGATGCCTTGTTTCCACAGGCGGCGCAACAGGCTGAGCCCATCGATTGGCAAAAAGTGGCTTGCGCCATGGCTCTGCGCTCTTGCCTGACCTTGATCACAGGGGGCCCAGGCACGGGCAAAACCACCACTGTGGTGCGTTTGCTGGCCCTGTTGACGGCGCAGGCGCGCGCAGAACAATCACCGTTGCAAAAACCTTTACGCATTCGTTTGGCTGCACCCACGGGCAAGGCGGCCAGTCGCTTGGGCGAGTCCATTCAATCCGCCCTGGCGCAGTTGCCGCCCGCGCTTCAGATCGAGCCCCCGGCCGCACCTGAAACGCTGCACCGCTTGTTGCAGTTCACACCCGATGCGCCGCCGCGCGAGCGCACACCCTTGATTTGCGATGTCCTGGTTGTCGATGAAGCATCGATGATCGATCTGGAAATGATGGCGCGCTTACTGGCCGCCGTGCCCTTGTCGACACGATTGATTTTGCTGGGCGACAAAGACCAACTGGCCTCTGTCGAGGCCGGCGCGGTGCTGGCGCAATTGTGCGAGGGCGCAGCCGGTGGTGGCTACAGTGCGGGTACCGTCGATTGGATTGCGCAGCATACCGGCCAAGATGTTCGGGGATTCGGCCATTCATCCGGCCCCAGCGCATTGCTGGCGCAGCACACCGTCATGCTGCGCCATTCAAGGCGCTTTGACGCTGACAGTGGCATTGGCCAATGGGCGCAGGCGGTGAATGCGGGCAATCTCAGCGCGGTGAAAACCTTGCTGGCCCATTGCCCTGGCGCCCAGGCAAGCACCGATGCATTGTTTCCGCCGGACGTCGATCTGCTCCCTGTGCAACGAATGCCGCATCCTGCTGTGGCGCAGATCGTCCTGCAAGGCTGGTCTGAATGGCTGCGGATGCTCAAGCCTATGCGTTTGCCCCAAGCGGTTTGCAGCGATGCGCAGGCCCTGGAACTGATTGAACGCTTTGCCGACTTTCAGGTGCTGTGCGCCTTGCGCAACGGCCCATGGGGTGTGGAGAATTTGAACCAGTGCATCAGCCGTTGGCTGGGCGGTGGGGCCGAGCGCTGGTACAGCGGTCGCCCGGTCATGGTGACCCGCAATGATCCGAATTTGAAACTGATGAACGGCGATGTGGGCCTGTGCCTGCCCACGGCCAACGGGCTGCGCGTTGCATTTGTGCAAGCCGGTTCTATTCGATGGGTGCTGCCTTCGCGTTTGGACGCGGTAGAAACCGTGTGGGCCATGACGGTGCACAAGTCGCAAGGCTCGGAGTTCAAACATGTGATGCTGGTGCTGCCGGACAGCCCTGCGCCTGTGTTCACGCGAGAGTTGTTGTACACCGGCATCACCCGCGCCAAAAAACGCCTGACGCTCGTGCTTGCGTCACAATCGGTGCTGTTGCAAGCGACGACCGCGCGCGTGATGCGCAGCGGCGGCTTGTTTGAGCTGACCGAAGAGAGCGTTGAATGAGCCAACTGAGTTTTGGATTTGAAGTGCCTGAAGGGCATGTGGTGCCTGATGCGCCGAGGTCTAAGCCCCGCAAGAAAGCCGCCATGACCCAGGCTCAGCCCGGTGTGGGTCCTGTGCTGGATCGCGGTGCCAAAGTGACGGGCGAATCCAGTACCGACAACGAGACCGAGCGCATGGCCAAAAAGCTATCGGCGCATCCCGACTACAAAGTCTTGCGCCGACTGCAGCCGTGTCTTGACTATGGCCCTGCGGCGCCAGGTGCGGTGACCCGCCGGGTGTTGGTGCTGGACACTGAAACCACCGGACTGGACCAGCGCAGCGAGCAGATCATTGAATTGGCCATGTTGGCGGTGGATGTCGATGTGGCTACGGGTTTGCCCGTTGGACAGGTTGAAATCTACGAAGACTTTGAAGATCCCGGCAAGCCCATTTCGCCCACCATTGTGCAAATCACTGGCATTGACAACGCCATGGTCAAAGGCCACCGCTTGAATGATGCACGCGTCAACGAAATGGTGGCGCGTGCCGATGTCATCGTTGCGCACAATGCGGGCTTTGACCGCCCCTTTGTCGAGGCGCGTTTACCTGTTTTTGTGGGCAAATCGTGGGCATGTTCTTTTGCGGGCATCGACTGGAAAGCGCAGGGCGCAGGTTCAGCCAAGCTCGAATTTTTGGCACACGAAAGCGGTTGGTTCTACGATGCCCACCGCGCACAGATCGACTGTCATGCGCTGCTCCAGGTGTTGGCCAGTCCATTGCCCAAAAGCACCCAAACGGGTTTGGCAAGCTTGCTGGCTGCCGCCCAAAATACCCGCTACAAACTGCGCGCTGTGGGGGCCCCCTTTGAGAGCAAAGACAAACTGAAAGGCCGTGGTTACCGTTGGGACGCCGAAGGCCGGGTGTGGACCACGACCTTGGACAGTTCAGAGGCATTGCAAACAGAAGGGGCGTGGCTCTGGGAGCAGGTGTATGGCCAGCGATCAGCACGGATCTTGGTGGAGGCGCTGGACAGCAAAGTGCAATTTTCCAACCGCCCCGGGGTGGTGTCTGAGATGCAAGTTGGCGCTTGAGGTTTGAACCTCAGGCTTTGAGGTCGACCCTTGTTCCTTTGGGCTGCAGGTGCTGAGGGGGGGGTTCTTTGGCGCGCGAATAGGTCACATCGGCATGGTGCGCAGTGGCTTTGGGCTTGGCGGCCGGTCTGTCCGGCGGCAAGGCTTTGGCTTGGTGCTGTTTGTCAACGGATTTCGCTGGTTCCCGCTCTCGCTGTGGGCGAACAGGCTGCGCAACAGCGCGTTGGGCAACAGAAGCAACACTCATCGCAATCCTTGGCAGATCAAAGCGGTCATAAGCACTTATCTTAACGGTTTGCAGTGGTTGTCTGGTGTTTCTCTAGAATGTCTCTGTCTGAACACGGAGCGCTCATGCCAATTAGGAATCTGACTTGTTTGATGGCCATTGTCTTGGGCAGTTTCATGGCCTGGGCTGCGCAGGCGCAAGCGCCTGTGGCCGTTGCCCCTTCGGTGACACCCAGTGAAGCGGCCGCGGCCAAAGCACCCGCGGCCGCCGCGCCTGTGCCTGGGGCTCTGAAACCCCTGAAAGAAGTTCTGCAGGGCGCCACGGCCTTGCCGGGTCTGTTGAAGCTGCACCAAAAGGACGAGAAGGTGTGGATCGAGTTGTTGCCTGAGCAGTTCAATCAGCTTTTGTTTTTCAGCTACAACGTGCCTCGGTCTGTGGGTGAGCGCGGTTTGTATGGGGGGCAAATGGGCGGCTCCTACGCGGTGATGTTCCGCAAGGTCGGTAACCAAGTGCAATTGATAGCCAAGAACACCGAATTTTTTGCCAAACAAGGCAGTCCGCAAGCGCAATTCGTGTCCGAATCGTTTTCGGACAGCTTGCTGGGCAGTGCGCCTGTGGTGGCGCTTGATACCGAGAGCAAAGCGGTGGTCTTCGAAGCGCAGGCTTTGTTGATGACCGATATTCCCGGTTATTTGACCCGTTTGGAATCGGCGTTTCGCATGCCGTTTGCCTTGGACACCCGCAACAGCAGTTTTGCAGCGCTGCGCAACACGCCCGAGCTGACGGGCCTGGAGGTGCAGGCGCATTTTTCGGTGCCTAAACTGTCCGCGCCGCCCGTGACGCCGTCACCCATACCCGTCACGCTTGCGCCCATGGCCACGCCAGACCCCCGCAGCTTGTTTGTGAACTTTTATTACAGTTTCACCCAGCTGCCCGAACCCATGGCTGCGCGGGTTGCCGATGAGCGTGTGGGCTATTTCACGGTAGGACGCGTGGATTACAGCGACGATACGAGTGTCAAGTTGCGCCGCCATGTGATCAAACGCTGGCGACTGGAAAAGAAAAACCCTGCGGCAGCGTTGTCGCCACCGCAAACGCCGGTGGTGTATTGGCTGGACAAAAATATCCCTGAAAAATACCGACAAGCGGTCACGGATGGCGTTCTGGAATGGAACAAAGCTTTCGAGAAAATTGGTTTTCAAGGCGCGCTGCAGGTGCAGCAGCAATCCGCCGGCGATCAGTTCAATACCTCTGACGCACGCCATGCCTCGGTCCGCTGGTTCGTGGGTGCCGATGTTGGTTTTGCGATTGGACCCTCACAAGCGGATCCACGCACAGGTGAAATTTTGGACGCCGACATCGGCATGTCCGATGTATTTGCGCGGGGCGCACGACGCACTTTGGTGGAAGACTTTGAACGCTCAGCGTCTGGACATCTGGCGCATGGGCCTGCCGACCCCGTGTGCAACTATGCGCAAGATTCGGTCCACGAGTTGCATTTTGCGTTGGACTGGCTCGAAAGCCAGGGGCTGTCGATGGACAGTCCGCAAGCCGACAAATTGGCACAACAGTATGTCAAGGACGTGATCATGCATGAGGTGGGCCACACTTTGGGCTTGCGCCACAACTTCAAGGCTTCCACGGCCTACAGCCTGGCGCAAATGCAAGATCCGCGTTTTACCCGTGAGTTCGGCTTGTCCAGCTCGGTCATGGACTACTTGCCCTTCAATATCGCGCCCGCCAACGAAAACCAGGGTGATTATGTGATGGGCTCTTTGGGTGCCTACGATTATTGGGCCATTGCTTACGGCTACAGCCCTTTTGAGGCTGCGCAAGAAGCTGCCGGTCTGGCCCAAATCACAGCGCAATCCGTGCGTCCCGAATTGGCTTTTGCGACCGATGAAGATGCCGGCTATGGATCCATGGCCGAGGGTATTGACCCTGATGTGAACCGGTTTGACTTGGGCGCGGACCCCTTGGCCTATTACAAGCGTCGCATGACTTTGTCGCGTCAATTGTGGGACCGCTTGCAAACCCTCAAGCTGCCCGATGGTGACAGCTATGAGCGTTTGACCCGCAGCTTCAACAGCGGCTTCAGGGGCTTGTCGCAGGTCGGCCCGCTGGCCGCCAAATTCGTTGGGGGCGTGCTGACCCGACGTGAACGTGCCGGCTCTGGTCGCCCCTTGTTTGAGCCTGTGCCAGCCGCGCGCCAGCGGGAGGCGCTGCAGTTGATCACGCACGATTTTTTCCGTGCTGAAAGTTTCCGATTCGACCCTGCTTTGCTCGCCCGGTTGGCGCCTGACCCGTTTGATCGGAAAGTCAGCCCCGAAGTGTCGGTGGTGGCCAGTGTGTTGGCGGTGCAGCGCTCGATTCTGGACCCCTTGTTTTCAGCGACGGTCGCATCCCGCTTGCTCGAAGCGACGCTGAAATCCGCCAAAGGGGTGGCGCCTTTGAGTTTGGCGCAGCTGCACGATACTTTGCAAAACGCCATCTGGTCGGAGGCTTGGCAGGGGCAGGATGCAGGCTTGTTGCGCCGTAATTTGCAGCGTGAACACCTTCGCCGAATGACCGATGTGCTGGTCAAACCGGCCAGCGCCATGCCGCCCGACGCGCGCAGCTTGATGCGCATGAATGCCCGAAGCCTGGCGGGCCAGCTGCAAAGGGCCTTGGCACGCGGTGGATGGAGCAAAGAAACGCAAGCGCACTTCTCGGAGAGCTTGGACACCTTGCAAACCGCTTTGCAGGCCCAAGTCCAAAGGGCGGGCCTGTAATTTGGCAGGTTTTGGAGAGGGGCGGGGTCTTGCTGGGATAATGCGGCTGTAACGGCTTCGCCTTGAGCGCCACCCTGGCGCGGGCAAGTCGGTTGATCATTCCACCTAAGTACCATGGCTCAATACGTTTTTTCAATGAACCGGGTCGGCAAGATCGTGCCGCCCAAGCGTCATATTCTCAAAGACATTTCACTGTCCTTTTTCCCCGGCGCCAAGATCGGCGTGCTGGGCACCAACGGCTCGGGCAAGTCCACTTTGCTCAAAATCATGGCCGGTATCGACAAAGAGATCGAAGGCGAAGCCATCCCGATGTCGGGTCTGAAGATCGGGTATTTGCCACAGGAACCCGTCATGGACGCCGAGCAGACCGTGCGCGAGGCCGTGGAAAGCGGCATGGGCGAAGTCAAGGCCGCGCAAGCCCGTCTGGAAGAGGTCTATGCCGCTTACGCCGAAGAAGATGCCGACTTTGACGCCCTGGCCGCCGAGCAGGCCCAACTCGAAGCCATCATCTCCACCGCAGGTGATGCCTCAGAGCACCAACTTGAAATCGCCGCCGATGCGCTGCGCCTGCCCGCTTGGGACGCGATCATTGGCAAGCTGTCGGGTGGTGAAAAACGCCGTGTGGCCCTGTGCCGCCTGCTGCTCTCGCGCCCCGACATGTTGCTGCTGGACGAGCCGACCAACCACTTGGACGCTGAAAGCGTGGATTGGCTCGAACTGTTCTTGCAACGTTTTTCGGGCACCGTCGTGGCCATCACCCACGACCGTTACTTCCTGGACAACGCGGCCGAGTGGATTTTGGAACTCGACCGGGGCTCCGGCATTCCTTACAAGGGCAATTACTCCAGCTGGTTGGAGCAAAAAGACGCCCGTTTGGCCACCGAGCAGCGCACCGAAGATGCCCGCTCCAAGGCCATGAAGAAAGAGCTGGAGTGGTCGCGTGCCAACCCCAAAGGCCGTCAAGCCAAAAGCAAGGCGCGTTTGGCCCGCTTTGAAGAGCTGTCGGACTACGACTACCAAAAACGCAACGAGACCCAGGAGATTTTCATTCCGGTGGCCGAGCGACTGGGCAACGAGGTGTTCGAGTTCAAGGGCGTCAGCAAGTCGTTTGGCGACCGCTTGCTGATCGACAACCTGAGCTTCCAGGTGCCTGCGGGCGCCATCGTCGGCATCATCGGACCCAACGGTGCGGGTAAATCGACCCTGTTCAAGCTGATCGCGGGCAAAGAGCAACCCGACAGCGGCGAGGTGAAGATCGGCCAAACCGTGCGCATGGCCTTTGTGGACCAAAACCGTGACGACCTGAACAACGACAAGACTGTTTGGGAAGACGTTTCGGGCGGTCTGGACATCATCAACGTGGGCAAGTTCCAGATGGCCAGCCGGGCGTATTGCGGGCGCTTTAACTTCAACGGTGGCGACCAGCAGAAAAAGGTCGGCATGTTGTCGGGCGGTGAGCGCGGCCGTTTGCACCTGGCCAAAACCCTGATCGAAGGCGGCAACGTGTTGTTGCTGGACGAGCCCTCCAACGACCTGGACGTGGAAACCTTGCGCGCCTTGGAAGATGCGCTGCTGGAATTTGCAGGCTCGATCATGGTCATCAGCCACGACCGCTGGTTCTTGGACCGCATTGCGACGCACATCTTGGCCGCCGAAGGCGACAGCCAGTGGGTGTTTTTTGACGGCAACTACCAAGAATACGAAGCCGACAAGAA
>Ga0304729_1001563_pt1 | contig 14853 bp, 15 predicted proteins | sample C_131016_MF_Meta_FD_190475 | JGI IMG/M metagenome (GOLD analysis project Ga0304729, IMG submission 190475) | Freshwater microbial communities from Lake Croche, Canada to study carbon cycling - C_131016_MF_MetaG (v2) (version 2) | ecosystem: Environmental > Aquatic > Freshwater > Lake | place... | reverse complement strand
TCCGGAAATACAGTCTTTCTGGATTCAGAATTGCAACCGCTCACCGACCAGTGGGCCTATCTGGCAAGTGTGAAGAAAGCCGTGCTCGCTGATGTTCAGCGCATCATAGAATCAATCACTGGAGCCGTATCCGCGGAAGAAGATGCCAAGGAAAAGCCGTTTTCCCTGCTTTTTGACGAGTGTGCTCTTGATAGCATTCCAAAAGCCGTAACCCCAGGAATCTTTACAGGGAACCTTGTGGTGGAAAAAAGGGCTCAACTCAGCGTTTCGCTGGAGGGAGTTCCCTCGCCATTGGGGGCGGCATTGAGGCGTCTTGGGACAATTGCCAATCCTATCTTTTACGAAAAGCAGCGTCTGCGCTTCCCTACATTCAACATCCCACGATTCATATTTTGTGGTGAAGAGCATAAAAACCGCCTGATTCTTCCACGAGGCACATTACCTGAAATCGAGAAGTTGATCCTGAAGGCAGGAGGGAACCTCGTCGTGAACGATTTACTCCCCTCTGCCACCCCGCTTCACGTCCAGTTTCATGGCTTACTTACTCCGGTGCAGGAGAGAGCAGTCGATATCATGATGAATTATGACAACGGCATCCTTGTCGCGCCCCCGGGAGCTGGAAAGACAGTCATGGCCTGTGCTGCAATTGTTCGAAGAGGCATTCCTACATTGATTCTTGTTCACAGGAAGCCACTCATGGATCAGTGGAGTGCTCGGCTTCAGCAATTTCTAGGCCTCTTGAAGAAGGATATTCATATTATCGGGAAGGCACGTTATCGGGATGCAGCCGTTGCGATCGGAATGTTTCAGACTCTTGCCAAGGCAGATTCTCCTGCCCTGCTGATGGAAAAATATGGGCAAGTGATTGTTGATGAATGCCACCATATTCCTGCAACTTCGTTTGAGGCAGCGATGAAGCAATGTACGGCTCGTCATCTGCTCGGACTTACAGCTACTCCAATAAGAAAAGATGGCCTTCAAAAAATCCTCTATCTTCAGTGTGGTCCTATTCGGCACAAGATTGCAGACACTCATGCGGGCAATACCACCAGAAGAGTCATTGTTCGGGAAATCTCTACATCCTTTCCAACTGATACAGAACGTCAGCCAATCCATGAAATATGGAAGTTTTTAATAGAGTCAGAGGAGCGGAATCGCCTGATTGCATCGGATATCGTGGCGGCTTACCAGGAAGGCAGATATTTGGCGGTTCTAAGTGATCGTAAAGAACACCTCAATCGTCTCGAATCAGTCACTCGGGGAATATTGCCCGAGGAGGCCATCTTTCGTATTGATGGTTCCACAGGGCGGAAGCAACGGATGATTTTAATCCAAAAGTTGACTGTGAGAGCTACTTCTAAAACCCCTTTTGTTTTATTTTCCACCGCCTCATTGATCGGAGAGGGCTTCGATCTGCCTTGCCTCGACACGATGGTGCTGGCCATGCCGCTCTCGTTCAAAGGCCGGCTTACCCAATACGCCGGTCGCCTGCATCGCTTCGCGGCCGGCAAGGGAGATGTTCGAATCCATGATTACATCGAAACGAATCACCCGATGATGATGCATATGTACCGCAAACGAATGGTCGCTTACCGGGAAATGGGATATGTGGTTCAGGGGTTAGGGGATGCTTTTGTCATGTAGGAGTAGAGCATGCGCCGACTACAAATAGGCTCGTTCAGCTGTCCATATATGGATGCCGCGATACCCTGTGGTTGATTGATGCTCATAATGCCCCATTGGATCTTACAGGATCTTTCTTTTGAAATTGCTCCCAATTGGGAGCAACATGTTCGAACCCTGCATCGCGCACCATTTTCCAAACATGGCGACTTATCTCTACGAGACCATTTCTACTAAGGAGGGCGATAAGACCAAGAGCTTCGAGGTCCAGCAGAGCATGAAGGATGCTCCTCTGACCCGGCATTCTGAGGCCGGCGTTCCGGTACGTCGGGTTATCACGGGTGGCTTTGGTTTTGTTTCCAAGCAAAGCTCAGCACCTTTACCCCAGCGCCCTCCCTCCGGAGGTGGTTGTGGTTCCCATTGCGGCTGTCATTAGGAAAAAAGGATTGCCTAGACAGTTGAGCCGACTCCCATGAGTTGCTGTGTGCATTCTTTTACTCTTCATAATTCATAATTCATAATTCATCATTCCCTTCATGGACTCTCTGATCCGCATCCTCAAACAGAACTCTGCGATCCCCCGCGCCGATCTCGCCTGCCAACTCGGCCTGAGCGATCCAGAGCTGGCTGCCAAGATCGCGAAACTTGAGTCGAATGGGACGATTCTTGGCTATCATGCCGTCATCAACCGCGAGAAGTGGGACACCGACGCGGTGACTGCCGTGATCGAGGTGCGTGTCACCCCGGAGCGCGAGGGGGGATTCGACCGTATTGCCAACCGCATCGCTGGATTTGAAGAAGTACAGAGCGTCTATCTCATGAGCGGCGGCCACGACCTCATGGTTGTTGTCGAGGGGGCCAACCTTCGCGAGATCGCCTCCTTCGTGGCCGATAAACTCAGCACCATCGAGGCCGTCCAGTCTTGCGCAACCCACTTCCGGCTCAAGACCTACAAAGAAAACGGGATGCTCCATGCCGTCGAGGAGGCCCCCGAGCGGCTCTCGGTCACCCCCTGACCGGAGCGCCAACGTTTTTTGGCCATGAGCAGTTCCCGCATCGCGGAGCACGTCCGTAACATTCCCCGCTCGGGGATCCGTGACTTCTTCGAGATCGTCCAGTCGATGAAAGAGGTCATCTCCCTCGGCATCGGCGAGCCCAACTTCGTCACCCCGTGGCATATCCGCGAGGCCGCCATCTATTCCCTCGAGAAAGGGAAAACCGGCTACACCTCCAACCTCGGAACCCCTCGCTTACGACGCGCGATTGCCAAGTATGTCGAGCAGCACTTTGCCGTGGAGTATAACCCTCACGACGAGATCATCGTCACGGTCGGCGTCTCCGAGGCCATCGACCTGGCTCTACGCGCCCTCCTCAATCCCGGTGACGAGGTCCTCTACCACGAGCCCTGCTACGTCTCCTACAGCCCCAGCATCCAACTTGCCGGGGGCGTCCCGGTGGCTGTGGCGACGCGCGCCGAGGATGAGTTTTCACTCAAAGCCTCGGATCTTGAGAAGGCTGTCACGCCGAAGACTCGCCTCCTGATGTTGAACTTCCCGACGAATCCCACCGGTGCCGTCATGCCCCTGGAGGAGTTGAAAAAAATTGCCGCCTTCGCCGCGAAGCACGACCTCGTTGTCCTGACCGATGAGATCTATAGCGAGCTCACCTACGATGAGCTGCCACATCACTCCATCGCTGCCCTTCCTGGGATGAAGGAGCGAACGCTCTTTCTGCACGGATTTTCGAAGGCCTTCGCCATGACCGGATGGCGCATCGGTTATGCCTGCGGTCCCGCCGACATCATCGAGGCGATGATGAAAATCCATCAGTACTCCATGCTCTGCGCCTCCACCATGAGCCAGGAGGCAGCCTGCGAGGCACTCGAACGCGGCCAGCGCAGCATGGAGCGGATGAAAGAGGAATACCGCTTCCGCAGGAACTATATCGTCTCCTCCTTGAACGAGGCCGGCATTCCCTGCCATCTGCCGAAAGGAGCCTTCTATGTCTTCCCCGACATCCGAGGCACCGGACTTACCAGCAAGGAATTCTCACTTCAGCTTCTGGATGCGAAGAAAGTTGCCGTAGTTCCCGGAACAGCCTTCGGTCCCAGCGGTGAAGGCTATGTCCGGTGCAGTTATGCTGCCGGCATGGATCAGATTAAGTTGGCCTGCCAGCTCATCGCCGACTTTGTGAAAAAGTAGGCTTGGGATTTATGGTGGATAGCGGCGTTGTTGCTCGCTTGCAGTAGTTCACTACAGCCGCGCTCGTAGGCCTTGCTCTCCATCCAAACTTCCAAGCCTAGGGAGAATCAATCGAGCTAGGACACTTGGTGTCGGTTAGCGCGTCTATCATTCACTCGTCAGATAGATGACAATACGATAATTGTCCCACTTCACGATGCCGCTGCATTCCAAAGCAAAAGATTTTGCGCGATCCGGTCTCTTTGCCGGGGTGACTTCCTTTGAGGAGCTTGAGAAGAGGATCGCCGCGATCCCGGAGAACAAGGGGAAGGGTGATGACTTCGAGGTCTTTGCCGAGGCGTATCTCACAACGCAGCGCAAGCATGATGCCAAACAAGTCTGGCCCCTGAGCGCAACGCCGCTTGATCTCCTCGGGAAGCTGGGACTGGGCGGGATGGATTATGGCGTCGATGCCATCCTGCAGACACTTCTCGGAGATCTGAGCGCCTATCAGGTGAAATTCCGCACGGGCCGTGAGCCGATGACTTGGAGGGAGCTCTCCACCTTTATTGGATTGGCTGACAGCCCCCATATCAGGAGCCGTATCCTCATCACGAACTGCGACGAACTTCCCCCAGTCATCAATGAACGACAGGGCTTCTTCTGCATCCGGGACTCCGATCTCGATCGGATGGAGGCCGCGGATTTTCAGGCGATCGAGGCATGGCCTGCAGAGGCGGCGATACAGGCCCCCAAGAAAAAACCCCTTCCCCATCAGGAGGAGGCGCTGGCCGCCATCGTCCCGACTCTTCAGAAGGAGATCCGTGCAACCGCCATCATGGCCTGCGGCACGGGCAAGACCCTTGTCACCCTCTGGACGATGGAGCAACTCGGCGCGAGGAAAGTCCTCGTTCTTCTCCCCTCCCTAGCCCTGCTCCGCCAGACCCTCCACGAATGGCTCAAGGAAACGAGCCTCGAATCCCTCGCCTATCTCTCGTCTGCTCCGATCCCACGGTGAAGGCTGATGCCGATGAGATCAACACAGCCCAGTCGGATCTCGATTTCGAAGTCTCAACGAATCCCGAAACCGTCCGGCGATTCCTCGATGCCCCATTCCAGGGAACCAAGATTGTCTTCAGCACTTATCAGTCAGCAGCAGTCATCGGCTCGGCCATGAATCCGGATGAATCGTTCGATCTTGGCGTCTTCGACGAGGCTCACAAGACCGCAGGCCGTGAAGGCAGGAACTATGGTTATGCCCTGGATGATTCGAACATCCCGATTGGCAAACGTCTCTTCGTCACGGCCACACCCCGACACTACAATCCCTCCCTACGCACCAAAGAGGGCGAGGCTACAGTGGCCATTGCCGAGTGCCTTATCAATTCAAAGACGATCACCAACTTGGAAATTGGGTTGTTGGTTTACGTTCTCGGAAAGATCAACTCACTAATGAACGCATAGCAAGGCTTGAGAAAATAGACTTCCAATGGGATTTAAGAGCTGACAAGTGGGAAGTTAACTTTGAGAAACTCCAAGCATACAAATCATCCTTTGGTCATCGCCGAGTACCTATCACATACACAGATGAACCTAAACTTCACGCATGGGTTAGATCACAGCGTAGATATTTTTTAAAGGGAAGCATATCAAAAGAGCGAACTGCCAGACTTGAAGTCCTTGGATTTGAGTGGGATCCCCATACCTCTCTTTGGGAAGAGAATTTTGGAAAGCTCCAAGAATTCAAAGCTGAACATGGTCACTGTCGAGTGAAGAGAATTCATAAAAATCCAAAACTTGCTACATGGGTAGGAACTCAGCGTAATTTTTTTGCCAAGGAGTTACTCTCTCCTGATAGAGGAGACCGACTTGAGGCACTTGGATTTGTGTGGAGGCCGAAGGACTAGTTTTTAATTTCTATTTGAGCATAAGACGTCACTTCTTCAGGAAGATTTATAATTAGCGTTTCATGGTCTAGCAGCGTCTGGTTTAGATCAATCCGACCAACCGAGTCCTCGGTTAGATATAAATAACTATAGCAAGCCTTACCATCCTCAAATCCTGCGAGTTGCTTAACTTTTAATGTGACCCTGCAAGATTCATTGATCCGACTTTTTTCCGATTCCAGCTCAAGACTAGCTTCAAATCTATTTCCATCAGGAGTGTATATTAAAACAGATCTGAATTTTAATTTCAGAATTTTCTCTAATGGATCGAGCCATATTGGTGAATCGGATAGGTATTTTTTTATTTTTGGAATATTAGTGATAATACCTAATGTTTTTATTTAGTCAACTATACTACCCTGAACCCTAAAATCCGGCGTGATAGTTGGATTCCCAAGGCCCCGATCTTTCCGCCAGCTTCTTGACTACGGTGCGCCGTTAAACAAGTCGCAGGAGCTAACCGCCGGGGGCTGGAGCGCAAAAAAATCTCCTGGCTTGGGAGCTGTCCACCCGCGACCCGCTCGAGATGCTGTTTTAACCCGAAGTCCGAGGATGAAAGAGATGAGTTGGCGTGAGATGGTGGCCGATAAGAGTTGCGGAGATTTTGAGGGCGTATCGATTTATACAGTCGAGAATCGACAAGACTTCTTTGCGGTCAGCAGATTGTGTCAAATCGCTCTACTCAACTTCGGAGTTCGGGTTTAGGGCACTCCGTTTCCACAAGCATCCTTCGCATCCTTCAGGAATGAGACAAGATCCCCTGCAAGGGGCGATTCCCACCGGAGGCTCTGATCGAGATAATCGAGCTCCAGTAGGCAGGAATGCAACGCGTGGCGTGGGAGCCAGAGTCGCGCTGCCAGCTCCGCGGTCCAGCCGGTCTCGATGAACTTCAGGTAGCAATCCTCAGAAGGCCCGTAAATTTTGTCCCCAACCACGGGATATCCCGAGTGAGCCAAATGAATTCGGATCTGATGCGTCTTGCCGGTAAAAGGAATGCAATGGATGAGGGTGATGGGACCATGCTTCGGATGCGTTATTCTTTTGAGAACGCGAAAGGCTGTGTGCGAAGGCGCGCCCTCCGGATGTACCCCGCGCTTCAGCCAGATCCGGGCGTCCTGCACCTCACCGAGTCTTAAGATAGGCTCCCGCACCTCCCATTGATCGATCTCAGGCCACCCCATGACGATGGCCTGGTACTCCTTCTTCACCTCTCCCCGCGCCATCGTCATGCTGCACGCTCGGGCGGCAGCGGCATTCTTCGCCACGAGCACGATGCCGCTGGTCTCACGGTCGAGCCGGTTGATCAAGGAGACCTGGCCTCCTCCAGCGATCTCATAGGCAAGTAGCTCCTTGAGACGGTCCCAGAGGGTTACAGGATCGCCCGGCTTGCTTGGATGGATGAGCAGAAAGGGAGGCTTCTCCACGGCCAGCAGATCGGGGGTTTCCCCCAGGATGCGGAATGATCCGGAGATGGAGGCTGAACTAGAAGCTTGCTCGGACATAGTTGGCCGTTCATTTGTGAACGGCATGATCCGAATCGTCAAAGCCTCCCTCTTCTACGGCACACTTCCCATTGCCAGGTGCAGTTTTACACACCCTTCCTCCTACTGGCAAATGAGTCGACAAGGAATCTGAATAGTAAAAACGCTTCCCAAGTCCTCGATGTGATTGCAAAGATTGCTTCACGCCGAACCACCGCTGTCATTATGGTAACCCACAGCGATTCGGTGGCGGCTTCGGCTGACCGGCGCCTCAGGATGAAGGATGGGCGCATCACTCCGGATCCCAACTGATTCGTCCTCTCATCCTCCTTCCAAAACCCTAAGACACAGAAGATTTTCCATGGAATTCCAGCGCACCCTCGCCAAGTCTGCCAGCCTGAGCGGCGCCGCCCTGCACAACGGCGGCAACGTCACCCTCACCATCCACCCAGCACCTGCGGGGCACGGCTACAAATTCCGCCGCACCGACCTGCCGGACGAACCGATCGTGGATGCCTTGGTCGATTATGTGAAGACTGTCGAGCGGTCCACCACGCTCGTTCAGGGAAATGCCAAGATCCAGACCGTTGAGCATGTCCTCTCGGCCTTGGCAGGGCTCGGCGTCGACAATGCCCTCATCGAGATGGACGCGAACGAGCCGCCGATAGGCGACGGCAGCGCAGCCCCCTATGTTGCCCTGATCCAAGAGGCCGGCATCATCGAGCAGGAGTCTCTCCGCGCGCCCTTTGAACTCGGCCAACCGATTCACCTTGAGACTAGCAGCGGCTCCATCATGTCAGTCTTCCCGCATCTGGGATTCAAGATTTCCTGCACTCAAGCCAATTACGACGGCCGGTTCACCCAGTACCTCTCCCTGGAAATCACCCCCGAGATTTATGCTCGGGAGATCGCCCCCGCCCGCACTTTCGTCCATTACGAGGATGTGAAGGACCTGATGGAAAAAGGTCTTATCAAGGGGGGCAGTCTGGAGAATGCCCTCGTGATCCGCGGCGAATCAGTCCTTAGCAAGGAACCGCTAAGGTTTCAGGACGAATTCGTCCGGCATAAGATCCTCGATATCATCGGCGACCTAGCCCTTGCAGGACGTCCCCTGAGAGGCCACGTCGTCGCCGTCCGTCCCGGACACGGTCCCAATACCGAACTCGCCCGCGCCATCGCCAAGCGACACAGTGACCTCCTGGCCATGGCCCCCACCCCCGTGACCTCCTCATCACCCGTCATGGATATCAAGGAGGTGATGCGCGTCCTGCCTCACCGGTATCCCTTCCTGATGGTCGACCGAATTGTCGAATTCGACGGCGATACTAAGGCCGTAGGCGTCAAGTGTGTCTCGATCAACGAGCCATTCTTCCAGGGTCATTTCCCGGGCCACCCCGTCATGCCGGGAGTCCTACAACTGGAGGCCATGGCGCAGGTAGCCTCCATTGTCATGATGCGCAAGACCGAGAATACCGGGAAAATCGGCTATTTCATGAGCGCCGACGCGGTGAAGTTTCGGAAGCCCGTTTTCCCCGGCGACACCCTCTTCATCCATGTCGAGATGCTCAAAGCCCGCAAGAATCTGGGCAAGGCCTCTTGCAAGTGCGTCGTGAACGGGGATGTGGTGAGCGAAGGATCACTCCTCTTTGGCATCATCAATAAATAGGAGTCAGACATGGCACGTATTCATCCCAGCGCCATCATTGACCCGACTGCCAAAATCGGCCAATCGAGCACTGTCGGCCCCTACTGCATCATCGGTGCCGGTGTTGTCATCGGCGACGAATGCCAGTTACGCGCCCATGTCACCATCACCGGCCCTACGAAAGTCGGTGACCGTAACAGTTTCTATCCCTACTCCTGCATCGGCGAGCGAAGCCAGGATCTCAAATACGAAGCTGAGCCGACCTACCTCGAGATCGGTGACGACAACTGTTTCCGCGAATTTTCGACCGTTCACCGGGCCACCGCGCCGAACGGCATCACCCGCATTGGCAGTCGGGGCAACTTTTTAGCCTACTCCCATATCGCCCACGACTGCGTGGTCGGGGACGATGTCGTCTTTTCCAATAACGGCACCCTGGCCGGCCATGTGGTTGTCGGGGATCATGCAGTAATAGGTGGACTCAGCGGTGTCCATCAGTTCTGCCGTATTGGTGCCCATGCCATCGTGGGGGGATGCACCAAAATCGTGCAGGATGTTCCCCCCTTCCTGATCGCCGACGGGAATCCGGCCGAGATTCGCGGAGTGAACCACGTGGGCCTTGAGCGCCGTGGGTTCACCCATGAAGCGATCCGCGAGCTGCGCGAAGCCTATAAGCTGATTTTCCGGAGCAATCTCAACACATCCCAAGGCCTGGAATCACTACGTTCGGAGTTGCCGAACTCAGAAGTTGTGGGCTATCTAGCGGATTTCATCGCAACCAGTGAGCGTGGGATTGTCAGATAGACCGCCAGGCGCAATTGGGATTGGACAGACGCAGGATCGTTCTGAATGCTCCCACTCACCATGTCCACCATCATCCCTCTTGAAGACGGCTTCACCGACATCATCGGCAAATCACAACGCGGACAATCCATCACCGACGAGGCGCTCGCCGGCCTCACTGGGATCAGCCTCCCAGCAATCCAATCCCTGAAACAGGGTGTCCTCGATGAGGACGCCGCCACGAAGGTCGCCGGAGCCCTCGGCCTCGGCGCCGAAGCACTGCTGGCGCTGGCCAGTGGAAGCTACCACCCAGCGCCGATCACGGAACCGGAGGGACTCGCCTGCTTCAACACTCCCTTCAAGGACATGACCGTGAATTCCTATCTGGTGTGGGATCCGACCACGCGCGCGGCGGCCTTCTTTGACACCGGCACAGATGGCCAGCCGATGCTCGATTTTGCAGCCACCTACGACCTCAAGGTGAAACAGATCTTCATCACCCATATTCACACGGATCATATCCTTGACTTCGACCGGCTAGTCGAAAAAACCGGCGCCCATTCCTGGGTCTGCGTCAAGGAGCCTCTGTCGGGAGCCGAGTCGTTCGAACCGGGACGCTCCTTCATGATCGGAAGCCTGACCGTGGAAACACGCGAAACCAGCGGTCATGCCGCGGGCGGCGTGACCTATTTTGTAGAGGGATTGGGTCAACCCGTCGCCTTCGTCGGCGACTCGATCTTCGCCGGTTCCATGGGGGGGGGCATGGTTTCCTACACCGAGGCCCTTCGCAATAACCGGGAGCAGGTGCTGACCTTGCCCGATGCGACCGTCCTCTGCTCCGGACACGGCCCCCTGACCACGGTCAGAGAGCAGAAGACCGCCAATCCGTTTTTCGCAGCCTGATCACCTCACAACCAACACATATATTATGAGCAAAGAAACCATCGGAGTCGTCGGAGTCGGTCGCATGGGCGCCAACATGGCACGCCGCCTCAAGGACCAAGGATACAGCGTCACCGCCGTCTTTGACAGCCATGCCCCGCTGGCCGTCGAACTGGCTGCTGAAATCGGAGCGGAAGCAGTGGGATCGCTCGCTCGCGTCACGGAACTGGCCGACGTCATCATCACCGTCGTTACCGACGACAAGTCGATGCACGCGATTTTCCAACCGCAGGACGACAGCCTGCTGACCGGGGCGAAGGGGAAGCTCTTCATCAACTGCGCCACCGTCTCCCCCGCCGTGCATCTCGCCGTCGAAGAACTCGCCCACAAGGCCGGAGCGGAATCCCTGGAAGCCTGCATGGCCTCCAGCATCACCCAGGCCCGCGAAGGAATCCTCTACCTCATGACCGGCGGCACCGACCAGGCCTTCCGCCGAGCCGAACCGATCCTCAGGGATCTCAGCACCTCGCTCCGTCACATTGGCGCCACTGGCAAGGCGGCCCAGGTGAAGGCACTCGTCAACATGGTCATGAACATCAATACCGCGGGACTCGCCGAGGGACTGGGACTGGGAGCGGCCCTCGACCTCGACCTGACCATGCTGCGCGAAGTCTTCTCCCAGACCGGTGCCAACTCCCGGGTACTCGTCACCGACGGTGAGGATATGCAGAACCGCGACCACTCCTGCTTCTTCTCTGGCGCCCATGCCGCGAAGGACAGCGGCATCGCCCTGGCGCTGGCCAAGGAAAAGGGACTCCACCTCCCACTCGCCGAGGCGACCAAGAAGCAGTATGACCGGATGGTTGCCGAGGGCTTCGGCGAGCTCGACAAATCGGGGGTAGCCGAACTCACCTTTCCCGACCGAGGCAAACGATAAAACTCCCGAATCATCACAAAGAAAACAAACCGATGAAAAAAGAAAATTCCCCGAAGCTCCGCATGATCTCGGCCATGTGGTCGCTGGTGGAGTACCCCAGCGCCAAGAAGGAGTGGTCCTTGGAACGCAAGGTGAAGGCCATCAAAGAGGCTGGATTTGATGGATTGGCGACGATACCTACCCCTGAACTCAAAAAATTGGCCGACAAATACGGCCTGATAATCAATGGTGCCCTCTACTCCGCAAAGGCCGAGGAATTCGGCAAACTGCTCAAGCAGAACGCCGACAACGGCGGCCACTACATCAATGTCCAGTTGGCGGACGAGGATACCCTCACTCCCGAAGCCCTCAAGCTGACCCTGCGCCTCATGAAGGAGGCTGAAGCAATCGGCTGCGAGCCCTCCGTGGAGATCCACCGTGACACCTGCACGGAAACCCCGGAAAAAACCTATGCCTTGGCTGACGGCTACCGGAAGGCCACTGGGAAATACCTCCCGATGACGCTCGACTACTCGCATATTTCGGTGGTCAAGCACCTGCATCCCGGCAACTACGCCGAGAAGCTGCTCGTCCAGCCGCAGCTGATTCAACGCGCGCAACTCGTCCATCTTCGTCCCTTCAACGGCCATCACTGCCAGATTCCCGTCACCGACGGGAAGGGAAACCTTACCCCGGAGATCAAGGAATGGCTCCCCTTCGCCGAAGCTCTTTTCCGCGTCTGGCGCCAAGGGAATCAGGCCGGACGTGAGCTCTATGTCTGCCCCGAGATGGGACCCAACGCCGGAGGCTACAACCTCCACAGCCTCCCGAACAGCTGGGAGGAAGCGATCGTTCTCAAGGGACTGATCGAGAAGGCCTGGAAGGCCTCCGCACTTCCCGAAAAGATAACCAAAAAGAAGAGCTAATCGCGGCGGCGCAAATCGCGCCGATCATTTGAAAAAACGGCGCACCGCAATGCGGGTGTTCCGGTTTTTTTGCCACCCTAACTCCCTATCCATGCTCCCGCTCGAGCGTAATCTCGATGTATTTGGACATCGGGGTGAAGCTCTTGAGCGCGTGGTCGTCGATGCCGACCAGGACGTTGGTTTCCGGAAAATAGGCGGCGGCGCATCCGCGCGGGATGGAGTAGGCAACGGGTCGGAAGCCCAGGGCGCGCCGGCCCACGCCGTCCCCCGAATGGCTTCGCAGTGTCACCCTGACGCCCTCATCCAGCCCGAGTCCGCGCATGTCCTCCCCGTTCAGAAAAATCACGCGGCGCTCCCCCTCGATCCCGCGATAGCGGTCGCCGTAGTCGTAGATCGTCGTGTTGTACTGGTTGTGGGAGCGCACCGTCGTGAGACGCAGGCGCCCGGGAGCGATCGAAAGATCGGGCAGCGGATTGGCGCTGAAGTTCGCCTTACGGGTTTCGGTCTTCCATGCCGGAAACAAAAAAGAGACCAACGAACCGTGAACACCGGACAGTCCCGGAGACCACTCTTCCAAGCGATGCCTTGGGCCGTCCCGTCCATGACCTGCGCGTCTCGCTGACGGATCGTTGCAACCTCCGCTGCACCTACTGCATGCCGGCGGCGGTCTTCGGCGACGACCACGCCTTCCTGCTCAAGGAGGAACTCATCAGCCTCACGGAATTGGACCGGATCATCGGAGCCTTCGTCCGCTGCGGGGTGAGTAAGCTCCGCATCACGGGAGGGGAGCCGTTGCTGCGACCCGACGTGGTGAAATTCCTGGAACGGCTCGGGAAATTCGAGCTCCTCGAGGATGTGGCCATGACAACCAACGGGCTCCTGCTGCCCTCCTTCGCCCACCGTCTTGCGGGGGCAGGACTCCGGCGCGTCACCGTCAGCCTCGACGCGCTCGACCCGGCGGTCTTCGGTGCCATGAACGGCCGAGGGAAACATCCCGACCTCGTGCTGGCGGGAATCGCCGCCGCGCGGGCCGCTGGACTCGGCGTCAAGGTGAACATGGTCGTCCAGCGCGGCATGAATGATTCGCAAATCCTCCCCATGGCGCGCTACTTCAAAGAAGCCGGCATCACGCTGCGCTTCATCGAGTTCATGGATGTCGGCAATGTCAACGGGTGGAGCCCAGAATCGGTGGTGGGTGGAAGGGATATCCTGGATCTGATCGACGCCGTGATGCCCTTCGAGCCGGTCTCTCCAGCCTACCGGGGCGAGGTGGCGGGCCGCTTCCGTTACCTGGATGACCAAGTGGAGTTCGGCATCATCACCTCCGTCACCTCCCCCTTCTGCGGCGACTGCACGCGTGCCCGGCTTTCTGCCGACGGCCGCCTCTTCACCTGCCTCTTCGCCACACAGGGGCACGACCTGCTGGGGGAAATCCGCGTCCGCAATCCCGACGACGAGGAACTTTACAGGATGATTGCCGGCCTCTGGCGGGCACGTTCGGACCGCTATTCGGAGCTGCGGGCCCTCTCGGCTTCGGGGGAAGGGCCGCCAAAGGTCGAGATGTCCTTCATTGGGGGATGATGCAGTAATGACCCCGCTGCTCCCCGCGTTGTTTTTTTTCGCCGCCTTGGTCTACTCGACCGTCGGCTTTGCCGGAGGCTCCTCCTATCTTGCGCTCCTGCAGATTCACGGGACGCCCTCCCATCTCCTGCCGCTCATTTCCCTAGGATGCAATCTCATCGTCTCCGCACAGGGATGCGCGCAGTTCGCAAGGGCCGGCCATTTCTCGCTGCGCCGCAGTCTGCCGTTTGTCGCGCTCTCGGTTCCCGCCGCGTACCTCGGCGGTCTTTACCCGATCCGGGAAAAGACCTTCTTTCTCCTGCTCGCCCTGTCGCTCAGCGCCGCGGGAATTCTCCTGCTGGTGCCGCTCAAGCCGGGCAAACCCGTCGAGACCCCGTTCCGCCGCCTGATGGGTCGCTTCGGACCGCTGCTCGGTGCACCGCTCGGTCTCCTTTCGGGAATCGTCGGCATCGGGGGCGGCATCTTTCTGGCCCCCATCCTTCATCTTGCGCGATGGGCCCCGGAACGCGAGATCGCGGCCCTTGCCGCTTGTTTTATTTTCACCAACAGCATCTTGGGACTGGCGGGACAGCTTCAGAAGCAGGGTTGGCACCCCGCCGGGCTTGAGGCCTACTGGCCACTCCCCTTCGCGGTGCTCGCCGGGGGATTGATCGGCGCTCACTCCGGAGCCTTCCTGCTTCCAGCGGTCCGGATCCGTCAGATCACCGGACTGCTCGTGATTCTTGTCGCCTTCAATCTCTGGATGAAGATCCTCCGCGGTGCGTGAGACATGACCGACTTGCGGCGCCACACCAATAGATGCGCGGGGCGATTTCCGGAGGAAGGGGATTCGGCGGGGGCGGCTCGCTCCTTAGCAGGGAGCGCCGCACCAGCGTGGGGGATTTCCCGTA
>Ga0304729_1001561_pt1 | contig 14865 bp, 15 predicted proteins | sample C_131016_MF_Meta_FD_190475 | JGI IMG/M metagenome (GOLD analysis project Ga0304729, IMG submission 190475) | Freshwater microbial communities from Lake Croche, Canada to study carbon cycling - C_131016_MF_MetaG (v2) (version 2) | ecosystem: Environmental > Aquatic > Freshwater > Lake | place... | reverse complement strand
GTTCAACCCTTAACGTTCATCAGGGCTCATTACTGATGACTATCGAGGGAGCCTCTCTTCGACAATCTCGCAGAGGACATGGAGCAGAAACTTCTGCGCCTCCTGGATCCGCGCGGTCTCGATCCCGGGAACGACCAGCTCGACATCAGCAGCGCCCTTGGTGAAGCCACCCCCCTTGCCAAGGAACGCAATCGTATGCACCCCTTGCCTGCGGGCCTCCTCGAGAGCCGTAAGGATATTCCGGGACTTGCCGCTCGTGGTGAGCACGATGAGGACGTCGCCCGGCTTGCCAAAGGCCGCTACCTGACGCGCGAAGACCTCGGTGAAGTCATAGTCGTTACCGATCGCTGTCATCAGACCGGCGTCGACCGTGAGGGCCATGGCTGGATAGGGCCGGCGATCCTCCTTGAAGCGGCAGGTGAACTCGGTCGCGAGATGAGCGCTGTCGCTGGCGCTCCCACCATTGCCGCAGAACATCAGCTTATTCCCAGCCAGCAGGGCATCGCCAGCCATGGCGGCAGCCTTTTCCAGATCGGCATGCAAGGGGGGCAGCGATTGAAGGACTTCCTGAAGGGATTGGAGGGAATCTTGGAACTGGCTCATATAGGGGACATTGGAGGGGAGGGCGAAAATCGTCAAGAGCGTCAAGAGTGTCATCGCGACCAAGCTCCAGCCCAACCTCGGTGGATTGACAGCGTTCAAGCCAACCGCTTTGATCGATGTTTTATGGGCTTTCTCCGCGAAGAACTCCAAGAACTCGGTCACCGCTCACTCCATTACGGGCTCCGGCAGCTATCTCTCCTTGCACTTCTGCCTCTCCTCAGCCTTCTCGCCCTGGGAGGGTGCGCCACTCAGGAGCCTCCCCAGCTCAAGCTGGATCAGGCGAATGTCCTGCCACTCGCCATCAATTCAGCCTTCACCTTCCGGAAAGAGACTCAGTTCCTGAATGATCCCGCTCTATTTCCTCAAGGAAGTTCGAGGCCGAACGAGGCCATCGAATTTGAGCGTCGCTACTATATGTGGCCAGCCACCACCTCGCTTGACAAGGATGAGCTCAAGGGGAATTACTTCAACATCTTCTGGTGGAACCACGGCTCGCCGGCCGACGTGACTGTCCGCCTCGAGTACCGCCAGGCCAACCTAGGCAACTTCGTGATGGCTCGTGAAAAGAGCTACACCAACGTGAAGGGCTCTATCGGCACCCGGTTCTCGATCATCGGCGACGATTACCTTGAGAATGGTCAGGTCACGAACTGGCGCTGCATCCTGATCGTCGATAACAAGATCGTCGCACTCACCCAGTCTTACCTCTGGAAATAGAGGCACTTTCTTTCCCTCCCCCTACCCTGACTTATGCTCCCCTCCGTCGAAAAACTTCTCATCCTGCAGGATCGCGACCAGAGGCTCCGGGTCGTCCTCACCGAGCTCGCGGCGCTTCCCGGAGAAAAAGCAGCGCGGGACCGCGAGCTTAAGGCCGCTGACGACCGCCTCGAAGCGGCACGCGGACGCCAGAAGGAAATCGAGATCGATCGCAAAAAACTCGAGGTCGACGTGAGGGCGAAGCAGGATCAGATCGCGCGCTACAAGAACCAGCAGCTCGAGACCCGCAAGAACGAGGAATTCTCCGCCCTACGCCATGAGATCGAGATGGCCGAGAAGTCCATCGTGGAGATTGAAGATCGTGAACTGGTCCTGATGGAAGATGCCGAAAGGCTGAAGCCCGCTCTGCAGGCCGCTCAGGAAGCCCATTTCGCCGAGAAGAAGAAGGTCGAAACCCACATGACCTCTCTCGTCTCCCGCAAGGAGAACCTAGAGGCCAGGAAGATGGAGCTCGAGTCAGAGCGCCCCAGCTTCACCGACGGCATCGACGAAGATCTGCTCGACCGCTACAACCGCCTCTTCAAGAGCAAGAACGGCATCGCGCTTGTCACCGTCGAGCACGGCGTCTGTGCAGGTTGCAACATGCAAGTCACCCACCAGTCCATCTTGGAAGTGAGGGCCGAGAAGGAAATCGTCGGCTGCCCGCAGTGTGGAAGGATTCTCTACGAACCCCAGTAAGCCTCTGGCAGAGAGGCTTGTGAGAGTTGGCGGATAGCGTTGTTGGCCTGCGGTCGGAATAGTTCACTACACCTTCCCTTGGCCGCCTAGCTCTCCATCCAACCTCACCGCGCCTATAACGACTACTCATTTAATCCTCGTTACTTGACCCTTTGGGGATTGGTTGGTATGCGACATCCTGTGCCAAACTATTACTATTCAACCGATGGCGTTAACTCGGGAGGCCCCATTGATGTTAACGGCTTAGCCGCACTTCTTCGGGCTCGTACAATAACCCGCAAAACACCAGCCATTTTGGAAGGACAACAAGAATGGGGAATTGTTGGCGACTATCTTCCAGATACCTTGCGTGTTGGCCGCCAACAAATTGATGATGAAGGGATTGATGACGAGGACGATTTCGTATCAACACAAACAAATAGCGGCCGAGGTGCTAATATTATTGCGGCAATTGCAAGCTTGGTTGTGCCAGGACTCGGTCAACTAACTCAAGGGAGAGTCATTGCTGCTTTATTGTTTTTTATTTTCGCCGTCGCACTCTAGCCATTTGCTCTTGGATGGATATTTCACATATTTGCCTGCATAAATGCGGCAACTTGGAAAAAAACATCCCTTTAAAAGACGGCAAAGACCTCCAAATCTAGTCAGGAAGAAGCTAATGCGATATATGATCCCGATAAATGAGGTGCGCGTCCGGCTCGCAAGCTTGGAAGTTTCGATGCATCGCCAGGCCTGCAAGCGAAACTGTATATCTTATACTGTTAGCGCAGCAGAACGCCGGGGAGCGCGAAAATCCCAAGCCTGTTGAATAGCCCTACCCATTAAGCATTGCCCTCATCTGGGCAAAGCCGTCAGTAACCTCTTCGTCCGACATCGGGGCTGATAAAATCTCCTCCATACTCCCCGACTCCACCCCTTCTCCGGCCAGTTCCAGAAGGAAAGGACTAGGGGTACAGGACATAACGCTACCGAATTTCCTGCGGGTGGAGCAGTGGGTGATGGTCAGGCGATGCCGAGCGCGGGTGATGCCGACATAGAGAAGTCGGCGCTCCTCTTCGACGGTTCCCTCGGTCTTGGCGCGCTCGTGAGGTAGGAGTCCATCCTCGGCACCGACAAGCCAGACCTCAGGATACTCGAGTCCCTTAGCTGCATGGAGGGTGATCAGGGTGACGCCGTCCCTCTCCTCGGTCTTTTCCTCCTCGCGTTCCTGCTCCAGAACTAGGCCGTCGAGGAAGCCGCGGGCACCGTCACGGGGATGGCGCTGGCAGTAGCTGGTAAGGGCATTGAGCAGTTCCCGAACATTCTCCTGACGGCCGTCGGACTCCTGCTCGGTCTTGCAGCTCTTCTTGAGATCCTCGAAGTAGCCGCACTCTTCTAGGATAGCACGCAGGATGGCGGCGGGGTCGGCACCGGGAGTCTGAAGCTGGATGCGGTAGGCACCCCAGTCTTCGGTGAAGCGCTGGATAGCTCCACGTGTCTTGGAAGAACTGACGTCGAGATGCTCCGGATCATTCAGGATCGCCAAGAGGCTCTTGCCGTTCTTGGCACCAGCTTCGTTGGCCAGCTGAAGCGTCGCGCTGCCGATCCCGCGCGGGGGATTGGCCAGAACACGGAGCAGGGCATTGTCGTCATCAGAATTCAGCAAGGCTCCCAGATAGGCGACGACATCCTTCACCTCGCGGCGGTCGAAGAAACTCTTCCCTCCCACGACGCGGTAGGGAATGCGCCGCTCGCGGAGCATCTCCTCGAACTGACGCGACTGGGCATTCATCCGGTAGAGGATGGCAAAGGAGGTCCAGGGAAGCGCTTTAGAGCTCACGGGTCCGGAAGCCTGGATCTCGTCAGCAATGAACTCGGCCTCGGTCTTGTCATCCATAGCCGAGAGGATGCGGACGGACTCGCCCTCCTTCCGATCGCTCCAGAGGTTTTTGCCGCGGCGGTGGGAGTTGTTTTTGATGAGGCGGTTCGCCACGGAGAGGATGACGTCGGTGCTGCGGTAGTTCTGCTCGAGCTTGATGACTTCGGGATCGGGGAAATGACGCTCAAACTCCAGCAAGTTTGCTGCCTCGGCCCCACGCCATCCGTAGATGCTCTGGTCGTCGTCGCCCACCACACAGATATTGGGACTTTGATCGGCGGTCAGGAGGCTGACCAGCTCGAGCTGGAGCTTGTTCGTGTCCTGGAACTCGTCGACCAGTATGTGCGTGTAACGGGCACGCCATTCCTCGCGGGCCTCGGGATGATCGCGCAGCAGCGTGCGGGCCTGGAGCAGGAGATCGTCGAAGTCCATTGCGTTGAGCGAGCGGAGCTCGTTCTGGTACTTCGAGAAGAGGCTGCCGAGCGCCGTGTCGGTCGTCTCGGGTTCACTGATGCCGAGGTTCTTGGCCTTGCTGATGATGTTGCGCGCGAGATTGGGATCAAGAGGGCTCTCCTTGTCATGGATGCGGGCGGCGATCTTCTTCACAAGGCCGATCTGATCGGACTCGTCGAAGATGCTGAAGTTCTCCTTGTAGCCCAGGAAGTGAGCATGCTTACGGAGGAGTCGCACGCAGAGAGCATGGAACGTCGAGAGCGTGATAAGCTTGGCCTGATCCGATTTCACAGCGTTACCAACACGCTCGCGCATCTCCTTGGCGGCCTTGTTGGTGAAGGTCACCGCGAGGATCGAAGAGGGATCCACGCCCTGCGCCACAAGCCAGGCGATGCGGGCCGTGAGGACACGGGTCTTCCCGGTGCCAGCCCCCGCGAGGATAAGCATCGGCCCCTCGGGATGGGTGGCAGCGCGGTACTGCTCGGGATTGAGATCAAAAAGTCGGAAGCCGGACACGGAAAATCGGGTATGGGATATCGGGAATAGGTGATGGGGAGACGCAAACTCTAATAGGAAATCTCCACCCAGGGAGGGCAAAAACTTTGCTTCTTTTCTCCGCGCCTCTGCACCTCTGCGGGAGACTTTATTCTTCTGCCTGCAAATGGGCCGCGAATTCCCGGACAATCCTCGGATAGAGCTCGTGCTCAGCAACCTGGATCCGGGTATGGAGCGACTCGGCAGTATCATCAGGGAGTACGGGGACGCGGCTCTGGCCGAGAATCTCGCCCGTATCGACTTCGGCATCGACCAGATGGACGGTGCAACCGGACTCGGACACGCTTGCCTGGACGGCCTGCCGCCAGGGCTCTAGTCCACGGAAGGCGGGGAGGAGCGAAGGGTGAATATTCAGTATACGGCTGGGGAAGGCCTGCAGAAGAGGTTCCTTGATGACACGCATGAATCCCGCCAGCACGATAAAATCGACCTTGGCCTCACGGAGCAGGCGGACAATTTCTGCTTCTGCTTCGAATGACATCTTAGTCCGGAAGGGACCCGGAGCGACAAAGTGACAGGGAATTCTAAACTCCCGTGCCAGATCCAGAATGCCTGCATGCTCGACATCGGAGAGAACGATCTCTGGTTGAGCGCCCAAGGTTCCGGACTGAAACGCCTCCGCTAGAGCCCTGAAGTTGGATCCTTTTCCCGATCCCAGCACCCCGAAACGGAGCATGGGGAATTCTCGGGAGGCGGATAAAACAGAAACCCCCGGCTGTTGAGGGCCGGGGGTGTTCATCCCTTCGGAGGGAGATTGCAAATGAATGAGATTAAGCAGCGACGACTGGATCGACGTTCACACGGCGACCTGCTTGGTCGAAGCGTACCTTGCCCTCGATAAGCGACCAGATTGTGTAGTCACGCCCGAGACCGACATTACGACCGGGAAGAAATTTGGTTCCCCGCTGGCGGATGATGATATTCCCGGCGATCACGGTCTGATCGCCGAATTTCTTCACACCGAGGCGTTTGCTTTCGCTATCGCGTCCATTCTTGACGCTTCCCTGTCCTTTTTTATGTGCCATGGCAGTAGGTGGGTTGGATTAAAGGTTTGGTAAAAAAGTGACGAAGATTAGGCGGAGATCTTGGTGATCTTCAGCTCGGTGAGCTGGCGGCGATGACCCACGGTGCGGTGATAACCTTTGCGGCGCTTGAACTTGAAGGCTATCACCTTCTCATCCTTGTACTGATCGACGACCTCGGCCTGAACCGTGGCTCCCGATACGTGCGGTGTACCAAGGGTGACCTTGTCGCCGTTCACGACGAGGAGTACATCGCTGAAAGTGGTCTCTTTGCTGGTTTCGACAGCGAGCTTCTCGACACTCAGGACGTCTCCTTCGGAGACGCGGTACTGCTTGCCGCCGGTTTGGATGATTGCGTAGGACATGGGAAAATCTTTGGAAAAGGAGTGAGAGGATGCCACGGAAGAGTTCGGGAGACAACAACATTTTTGTTTTTTTCCCTCTTGCCCGAATGTCATCTCCCCGTATGATGCGCAACCCATCTAATGCTCGGGTGGTGAAATGGCAGACACGTGCGTTTAAGGGGCGCATGCCGAAAGGCATGAGGGTTCGAGTCCCTCCCCGAGCACCATCTCCAACCGTTGGCTGGAGAGGAGGAAAGTGAAAGGTAAAAGGTGTAAAAGTCCCTTATCGGCCTACTGACTTTATACCTTCCTACTTTTTACCTTCAGACCAATAGAGTCTCCGCTGGATGATCGGCGATTCCGCTCAGTTCGATGAGTTTCCTGAGCAGAAGCAGCGAGGCCAAGGCATCCGAGAGCGCCTCATGCCATCGGAAATCAGGAAGCAGGGCGCGCGCATCCTCCTCCAGTGAGAGTTCCCCTGCCAGATCGGAGAGCGCATAGGAGGAACGCCCGGGCAGAATCTTACGACTCAGCGTCAGCGTATCGATCCAGGGACCGAATCCATGCATGGGAAAGGCCCGCAGATAACGCTTTTCCGTTCCGACTCCATGAGCGACCGTCCAGCGTCCTCCAAGGCGCTGCTTCAGCTCGGGCCAGAGGGAAAGGAGTTCGGGAGCATTCCGCAGATCCTCATCGCTGATTCCGTGGATCAGTTGAGCGCTCCAAGTCACGGGGCGTAAGGCCTTGAGATAACTCCGATAAAAGGATTCTTGCGATACGGCGAGATCGTGCATCCAGGCAATGCCGATCTGAACGGGAACTCCGGCTTCGTTCGCGCGCTCACCAGCAGATTCAAAATCAAGCGCCGCAAAGGAAAGCTCCCTGACGGTCAGTGCCACGGGAAAGAAGAAGTTACGATTTGCGGAGCAGCTCCGCCGTCGACTCCCAGTCGAGGCAGGCGTCGGTGATGGAGACACCGTAGCGGAGCTTGGACAGGTCGGCGCCGAGATTCTGGGCTCCGAACTCCAGATGGCTCTCGAGCATCGCCCCGACGATGTCGCCACGTCCGGCGGCGCGCTGTTCCAGAATGCTCTGCCAGACCTCGGGCTGACGGGCGGGATCCTTGCCGCTATTGGCGTGGCTGCAGTCGATCATGATGGCCGTCGGGACTCCGGCGGCCTTCAGCTTCGTGGCCGCATCGGCCGTCTGATGGGGATGGTAGTTCACCCCGTCGCGTCCGCCACGGAGAACAAGATGACCGTCGGGATTGCCAGCCGTCTTGATGATGCTGGTCATGCCCTCCTGGTCAATACCGAGAAAACTGTGAGCACTGCGCGAGGAGCGCATGGCGTCGATGGCTGTTTGGATGCTGCCGTCCGTGCCGTTCTTGAAGCCGACCGGCATGGAGAGGCCGCTTGCCATCTCGCGGTGGGTCTGCGACTCGGTGGTTCGGGCCCCGATGGCTGACCAACTAATCAAGTCCGCTATGTACTGGGGCATGATCGGGTCGAGCACCTCGGTGGCTGCGGGCAGGCCAAGGGCGGCCACATCAAGCAGGAGCTGGCGGGCAACCTTAATGCCGTGCTGGATGTCGCCGGAATCATTCAGGTAAGGATCATTGATAAGCCCCTTCCATCCGACAGTCGTGCGGGGCTTCTCGAAATAGACGCGCATGACAAGGAAGAGCTTGTCCTCGACCTCTTTGGAGAGGACCGCAAGACGACGCGCGTAGTCGAGGGCGGAGACGGGATCGTGGATCGAACAGGGGCCGACAATGACCAGAAGACGAGGATCCTTACCGCGCAGGATGCTGCGGCAGGTCTCGCGATGTTCGGTTACCTTGGCAAGAATTTCAGCACTGGCTGGGAGTCTCTCTTTGATCTCACGGGGAGAAACAAGACGCGTCACGCCGCACACGCGGGTATTCTCGGTGCGAGGTTTCTCTGAAGTGTCGGTCGTGGTCATGGTCGCGCTAAAATCTCTATTCCGCCTCTTGGGTGGCTTAGGCGGGCTGGATAAGATTCATGCATAAGAGATTGATTGCAACTCGCAAAAGGCGGCTTCGCCTCCTTGGTCAAAAGTTGGAAAGTGAAACGCAACAAGGTTCACGAGGGAGGGTCGGCACCATCTGCCCCAACTTTCCCACTTTTTACCTTTTAACTTTTCAACTTAAACCTTCAACCTTCCCCATATGCCTTCCTTTGACATTGTTTCAGAAATCGAGCGGATGGAGATCGAGAATGCCGTGAATCAGGCCGTGAAAGAGTTGGCCACCCGGTTCGACTTCAAGGGAAGCAACGTCAAGATCGAACTCACCAAACCGGAACTCATCACGCTCTCCGCCGAGGATGGCAATAAGCTCAAAGGTGTCCGCGAAATCATGGTAGGAAAGCTCGCAAAACGGGGCGTCGATCTCCGTAATGTCGAACAGAAGGACCCCGATGTCTCCTCGATCGGCAACACTCGTCAGGAGTTCGTGATCACCCAAGGACTCGAAGGCATCAAGGCCAAGGAGATCACCTCCGCCATCAAGGGGGAGAAGTTCAAGGTGCAGGCCTCCCTGCAGGACCGTCAGGTGCGTGTGACCGGCACTAAGCGGGACGAACTTCAGGAAGTCATCTCCTTCCTGAAGGGCAAGGACTTCGGGGTTTCGTTGAGCTTTAAAAATTTCCGCGATTAGGGGTCCGGTGACCCTCAAGCGCGGCTTAGCGGATTCACGGCGTGGTCCCTAGGGATTACCTGGCAACTGGGCCACACTTCAAGAGCCAGCCCAGCGAGATCGAGTGAATGACCACGATCAGGAGATTCGAGAGTACGACCGGGTTCCGGAAATCACGGGCCGTGATGGCACTCAGCGATTTGTAGACGATCTGAAACCCGAAAAGAAAGATGCACACGGAATACAGGCGGTCTGGCTCGATCAGCGCGTACAGGCTAAAGAACGCGATGGCAAGGTAGAGAGAGGAAAGAATCCGTGTCCCGGGAGTGTCCTCACCGTAGGGCCATTTCCGGCAATGTGCTCGCGGAAAAAATCCCAGAACGATTCCCCAAAATCCCGCAACACCGACATTGATCGTTAAGGAAACATAAACGATCGCCATCATAGTTAGTATCGAGGCTTCTCCCCGCGCCCCCTCACTCCCCGAGCTGCTTCCCCGGGACGAGGTAGTTGCGGACGTAGTCGCCGACGGATTCCTCAAGCGTGGTGGTGGGAGTCGTCCAGCCGGTGGCGCAGATGCGGCTGACATCGGCGCAGGTGTGGTACTGGTACTGGTTCCGGATGTGGTCCGGCATGTCGATGAATTCGATCCCGGGCTTGCGATCGAGCGCGGTGAAGAGAGCCGTCGCCAGATCGATCCAGCTACGGGGGGTTCCGGTGCCGATATTGAAGAGGCCGTTGGCCGAGGGTGTGTCGGAGAGGTGGAGCGTCATGGCGACCGCATCCTTCACATAAACGAAGTCGCGGACCTGCTCGCCGTCGCGGTAATCGGGGCGATGGCTCTTAAAGAGGCGAACCTTGCCGGTCTCCAGGATCTGCTCGTAGGCCTTGGAGACAAGACTGCGCATCTCTCCCTTGTGCCCTTCGTTCGGCCCGAAGACGTTGAAGTATTTGATGCCGACCATCCGGTCGAGCCATCCGTTGCGTTTGGCATGCAGGTCGAAGAGGTGCTTCGAGTAGCCGTAAGCATTCAGCGGGCGGAATGACTCGAGTTGATCCGACCCGTCGTCCATGCCGTGCGTCCCGTCGCCGTAGGTGGCGGCGGAGCTGGCGTAGACGAAGCGGATGCCGCGCTGCAGCGCCCACTGGGCGAGGCGCTTGGTGTAGCCAAAATTGTTCTCCATGAGGTATCCAGCGTCGATCTCGGTCGTCGCGGAGCAGGCGCCAAGGTGGAAGATGGTGCAGATCGAGTCGAGGCTCTCCGGCTCGCACTCAAGCCGGTCGCGGAAGGCATCGGCCTGCATGTAGTCGTCGAAGCGAAGCGGGGAGAGATTTTTCCACTTCTCATCCTTACCCAGCACGTCGGTCACGAGGATGTCCTCCCGGCCGCGTTGGTTGAGGGCATGGATGAGAGCACTGCCGATCAGGCCGGCGCCGCCGGTAACAAGAATGGATGGCGACATGGGCTGGGCTATTTTTTTGCTGAGGTGAGGCCGCTCTCGTCGAGCTCCTCCTGGAAGATCTGTGTCTTATCCCCGTAGACACTCTTGGCAACATCGATGAGTCGGGAGGCCTTGTCAGGAGCTCCCGACTTGTAGGAGCGTGCCGCCGAGGCAAAGTACCAAGCGGGGGTGTTGCTTGGGATTGGCGAGTCGAAAAGCCGCTTTTCCAGTGCTGGATCAGAACCCTGAATCAGTAAGAGAAGAAGGAGTTTGTACTCCACCAGCTCGTTGTTGGGTTGTTCGATCAGAAGGTTCCGGAAATAGGCAATCGCAGGATCCCACTGCTGCTGGAGTGAAAGTAAGGCGCCGATGTTGTACCGGGCAGGAAAGAAACCGGGTGATGCCTTCAGAGCCCCCTCATAGCAGAGTAGGGCTCCAGCGTAATCCTTGGTCTTGGTTAGAATCGCACCCTTCAGATTCAAGACGGTCGGGTCTTCGGGACGCAATTGAAGCGCTGGCCCGAGATCGGAAAGGGCTTTCTTATAATCCTTCTGCTCCAAGGCGACCGAGGAGGCTCGGATGGAGGCATCGGCATCCAAACCCGAAACCTGAACCGCCAGCGCTCTGGATGCCGAAATACATAGGAACAAAAGCACCGCGATTCCAGCGGACAAAAACCGAAAAGTCTTGGGCATTGACCTGCTCATGTTCAACGATTGAGAAGCATGGAGATAGCACGTCCGGTATGGCAACAAGATCTTGGAGAAACTATAGAACCGCTGGGCTGGTTTAGCCGGGTGATTTTCCAAGCCGCGGTTCTGATCCTTTTTCTCTGCCTGATCTCAGGTCTTGGCCTTAACGCAAGGGGTGACCAATCATTCGCCGTGGCACTTCCGGAGCTGGAGGGACCGGTAACGCTCGGGATCTTCTCCGAAGAGGGGGCCCTCCTACGGCTCCTCTATAGCGATGCACCTGTGGAATCGATTCCCGCCGGACTCAACGGCCTCATCATAACGTGGGATCAAAAAGATGATCAGGGGAGACCGGTGCCGGCAGGAAACTATATCGCGAAGGGCTTGGTTCACGGCCCCATAACTGTCTCTAGGCTGCCGTTCTCGGAACGCCGCAAGGGTCTGATGCCGCCTGAAGAGCCCTTTGTCCTTTCACACACGCCTTTGATCAAAAACGCGATCACTGTCCGCGCGGCCAGAGACGCGTTGCTGGAAAAAAGCCCTCCTCTTTCAGTCACCGCTAGGCTTGAGGGAAAAGTCTGCATCCTTGCCGTGGAGGGGCTTCCTATCCTTTCAGTTCCCCTGCTCCTACTTGGAAACGAGGATTCCCATCAAAGAGCCCGCCTTGCCCATGGCATGAAGGAGGGATGCGCCCGCCTGATGATCGAGGACCTCGGAGGAACAACCACCTATGAGATCATAGGACTGGACCGACTGGTTCCCCTCTCCGCAGGAATGCTGGAAGTCTCTCCGGATGCTTTCCATTCGTCGCCTACTGCTGGAGAATCCGTTCCATGAACGCACTCCGGATCATGCTCACGATGATAGCCCTGCCGATGGCGGGAGGAGTCGCCGTTGCTCAGCAACAGACGCTGAAGGAAATCAAAATCCCCTACTCGCTAACGTGGGGAGACAGCATCGACAAGGTCCGCGAGATGATCAACGCGGTGAAGGCCCATGAAACCTCATGCACCGAGAAATCGATCGGTAAAGTCGTTCTGGAAGCCGAAGGACTGAGCATTGGCGACAAGTTGCTGAAAAAGTCGCTCTTTAACTTCAAGGGGGGCTCCCTTATCGAGATAGAGCTTCAATATGACGATCCCTCCTGGGATGCCGAGAAGACGGTCGACTTCTTCGATCGAACCAGACGTCGCATTGACGAACGCTACGGCCCCGGTGCTCTGCTGGTGAATAAGGTGAAGGAACATCCCCCAGGGGACAATATTCCGAAGGAAACCACCTACACGTTGATTATCTATCAATGGAGTCAGCCGACGGTAAACCTTGAGTTGAACTACTATAGCGTCGAGGAGAGGGATAAATCCCTGCGCCTAGTCTCCCTCCACTACAAGACGCCTTAAGTGCGACGAGGGTCGAAAGACGAGCGTCGAGAGCTTGGATTAAGCAAACCGCCTAAAACAGCTTTTGATAGCCCTCGACCTTCGACTCTCGTTACTCGATTGACGCCACTTCCCTCCCGGGAAGCCGTGGCGCCCTCCGGGCTACGACTATGTCGTAGTCTACCGCGCTCGTCCCACGAGCTTGGTTCAGCTTTCAGCTTTCAACCTTTTCCACTACGCTATCTCCACTGGGCACTCCGGAAGAGCCTTGAGGAAGGCCTTACCGTAGGGACGCGAAAGAATACGGCTGTCTAGGATCACGATGGAGCCTCGATCCTTAGAGCTACGGATAAGCCTTCCGACTCCCTGACGCAGTTTCAGGATCGCCTCGGGCAATGAATAGGTCTGAAAGGGATCGCCTCCCGCGGACTCGATCTCCTCCAACTTCGCCTCGGTAAGGGGATGGTCCGGAGTCACGAACGGCAATCTGGTGATGATCACGCTGGAGAGAGCCTCGCCAGGCAGATCGACACCCGTCCAGAAGCTATCAGTCCCGAAAAGGACACTCTCCCCATCCTCACGAAAACTTTCCAGCATGCGTGACCGCGAAAGACCCCCTCCCTGCACGATGAGATTCCATCCTTTCTTCTCAAAGAAATCTCCCATCCGGGCGGCGACGGACTGCATTGTCCGGTGGCTTGTAAAGAGGACAAAGGCCCGCGCGCGACTCTCCTCGGTGAAATGTCTGATCCATGTGGCTAGCGATTCCTCGTACGAGGGATCCTTCGGCTCAGGCATCTTGCGTACGAGATGCAGCTTCATCTGCTTTGAGTAATCGAAAGGGGAGCCGAGTTGCAGAGAGGGCACTTCCAGAGCACCGACACGGCCTCGGAAATAATCGAGTTCCGAAGATCCGACGGAAAGCGTCGCGCTGGTCATGACCGCGGTACTCCCCTCGCGAAAAAGGAGTCGTCCCAAGAGCGGCGCAACAGCCACGGGTGCCGCATGCAGACTACACCAGGAGGAGGTTTTGCCATTACGCTCCACCCAGTAGACATGCCCCGGTTCGCTCTGGGAGAGAAAATCGACAAGCCCTGCCCTGGATGTTCTGAGTCTCGAGGCAACCTCGGACAGCTCCCCCTTCAGCCCCTCCTCCTCGGCCTTCCCGGCGGCTGCGCCGGCGGAATCCGCCAAGCGGGCCAAACTTTCGGAGAGGGGACTTTCTGAAACGGCCTCGATAAGATCGGCCGATTGGTCCCCGCGAACGCGGCATTCCCTTCCCTGCCGGAAAGTGCAGGCGCCGGCAATCGAGTCAAAGAATCGGTCAATTTCAGGAATCAGATCTGCAGCGGTGCTGATCCCCTCGTTGTGCCTTGCCTGCTGGAGAAGCCCCTTCCGGGTCCTCGGATTATAGAGACGCTGGATCGACTGACGAAGACCATACTGCGAGAGCGAAAATCCGAGATGCCGTGAAGCCACCTGCTCGACGGTGTGGGCCTCGTCAAAGATCACGAAATCATCGGGAAAGAGATAACCGACCCCCTCGTCCTCAGGATCTCCAAGGAGAGTGAAGAAGAGGGTGTGATTGAGCACAAGGACCTGCGCCGACTGCGCACGACGACGCGCCAACTGATAGAAGCATCCGGAGTCACGGCCGCAGGTCTTGGGTGTGCAGAGATGCTGCTCGCTGCAGACTTGGGCCCAGAGTTGCTGTGCAGGCTCAAAGGGAAGATCGCTGAGCGATCCGTCACTAGTCGTCGCGGCCCACTCACGGATACGTTCCAGCTCCGGCTTCTCCTCGGTAGTGAAGAGATCGCCGCCATGACGAAGGGCGCGGGCAAGCCGAGTGGGGCAGACGTAGTTCTGCCGTCCCTTGAGCAGAACTGCCTCGAACTCCTCGCCAATCAGACCCCGCACCAGAGGGACATCTTTGTAAAGCAGCTGTTCCTGAAGGTTTATGGTGTGGGTGCTGATCAGAGCTTTCCGTCCTGTCCTGATGGCATGAAGGACAGAGGGGATCAGGTAGGCGAGGGATTTCCCCACGCCGGTTCCTGCCTCAACCACGAGATGGGAGCGATCTGCCAACGCCCCAGCCACTCCTTCCGCCATGCGCTGCTGCTCGGGACGCCATTCAAAACCCCGAATCGAGGCAAGCATCCCGTTCGGCCCGAAGAGTTCGGCAATCTCGCGTGCGAAGCCTCCCGTCACTGGGGGGGCACCAGGAGCAAGCTCTTCATTGATGGAAATCATAGATGTTGGTCAGGATAGCAGGGTGATTACGATTGCAGAATCCGACGCAAGGGACTCAGAATCGTGTTCTTTCCCGCCTCCTGCAACGGGTTTCTGCCGGTGACTCCCATGACGATCTTCGACCGCTACCTTCTCAACAAGTTTCTGATCCCT
>Ga0304729_1001558_pt1 | contig 14887 bp, 14 predicted proteins | sample C_131016_MF_Meta_FD_190475 | JGI IMG/M metagenome (GOLD analysis project Ga0304729, IMG submission 190475) | Freshwater microbial communities from Lake Croche, Canada to study carbon cycling - C_131016_MF_MetaG (v2) (version 2) | ecosystem: Environmental > Aquatic > Freshwater > Lake | place... | reverse complement strand
ATTGAGCGGTCAACGGTAATTGGGTGATGCAAGGTTTCTAGAAGTGGCCATCCAGCTTTGTGAAGACTCATGATGCCAGTTCCAATGCACTGGTTGTCATGAATAATGTCAAAGTCAGCGCGACGCTTCTTCAAGATTTTCTTAATACGAAGTGAGTACGCGAGCGGTTCGCCAAATCCGCCGGTGCACATCACCGCGAATTCAGCTAAGTCTGCGAGTGATGTGAACTCACTCATTGCAGGAACGCGGAATGGATCTGGGTTGCGGTAGAGGTCGAGTCCACGCACTGGCGTGAAGCCAACGCCTTCGTCAAGTTCTGGCCATGGAGGACCAGAGAAAACTTCAACGCTGTGTCCGAGTCGAACAAGTTCACGAGTTAGGTGACGCGTGTAGACACCCTGGCCACCACACTGAGGGTTCCCTCGGTAAATAAGAAAAGCAATACGGTGCTTGCCGGGCTGCGCCGGACGTGGCTCGATACGACCTGGGACCGTGATGGTCTTAGAAAGGGCCCAAGACGCTCTGGTCTCGGCAATTACCTGTTTGATGGGACGGGGCACGAAAAGCTGCTTTCGGTTCGGCGAAGTCATCCATTCTCCCCTAATTTTCACGCAGACGCCAACTCGTGAGTAACCCCTATAAAACATGGCTATTATGCCCTGTATGGATCTCACATACCCCCAAGAATCAGAAGCATTCCGCGCCGAAGTTAGGACGTGGCTCGAAGCGAATCTCCCTAAGGGATGGTTCGAACCTGGATTCAAAATGTCCGCTGAAGAGAGGACCGCATTCAACGCAGGTTGGACCGCGAAGCTCTTCGAAGGTGGATGGATCTGCGCAGGATGGCCACAAGAGTACGGCGGCAAGGGACTCTCTCTTATTGAACAAGTTGTATTGAACGAAGAGTTCGCACGTGCAGAAGCACCAATGCGCGCTGACTTCTTTGGTGACACTCTTGTTGGACCAACAATTCTTCAGTGGGGCACCGAAGAGCAGAAGCAAGAATTCATTCCTGGCATCTTGGGTGGAAAAATTTCTTGGTGCCAAGGTTTCTCTGAGCCAAACTCTGGATCAGACCTCGCAAGCCTTAAGACCACAGCAGTGCTCGACGGTGACGAGTGGGTTATCAACGGACAAAAAGTATGGACGACACTTGCTCAGCACGCTGACTATGTGTTCCTCATGGTCCGCACCGACCCAACGGCACCACAGCACGCCGGTATCAGCTACCTCCTCGTTCCAATGCACCAACCTGGTGTCGAAGTTCGACCAATTATTCAGGTTGACGGATCAGCAGAATTCAACGAAGTGTTCTTCACCGACGCACGTTGCCCTAAGGGCAACGTTGTTGGTGGCGTAAACAACGGTTGGAAGGTTGCAATGACCACTCTCGGATTCGAGCGTGGAGCATCTTCAACAACTGGTTACCGCCGTTTCTTGAAGGAATGGGAACACATTGTTAAAGAAACAAAGCGCGTCAAGAAGAACGAAGACAAGATGGTTCGCGACGACCTTGTTAAGGCATGGCAGAGCGTCAAGATCATGCAGATCAATGGTTACCGTTCACTCACTGACGGACTTCAAGGAACACACAACTCAGCATTGCTCGGTGCGTGTAACAAGATGTTCTGGTCAGAAATGCACCGTTCGACAATGAACCTCGCTGTTGACATTCTTGGAATGGAAGGTCAGATCCTCACCGGTAACGGCGGGTCTGAAGGCGGAGCACTCACAGGAGTACGTCGTGGACGCGAGGACTACCCAGTTTCAGAACTTCAGGCAGGATTCTTCTTCTCACGCTCAGAGACAATCTGGGGTGGAACTGCAGAAATTCAGCGCAACATCATTGGTGAGCGTGCACTTGGACTTCCAAAGGAACCTAAGCCACAAAACGCTTAAGTCGTTGGCGTCACTTTATTTCGAAGCGACAAAGACAGCCAGACACCAGTTGCAATAGCTAGTAACGAACCCACGAGAATTCCAACTCGTGGGTTTGTTAGCGAAATAATCCAACCAATGAGTGGTGCACCAATTGGTGTCGTACCTAAAAAACCCGTCACATAGAGACTCATTACTCGCCCACGCATTTCTTGGCTGGAATTGAGTTGCAGCGTTGCGTTCGAAGTCGAGATGAATGCAATTGAGAAAAAGCCTGTCGGGATAAGTAACAGTGTTGCAAACACTGCGTTCGGCGACAATGCAACAAGTGACATTGAGATTCCAAATCCCAGCGCCACCACCGCAATAAGTTTCGGTGTTGGACGCGACCTACGAGCAATGTAGAGACCACCAAGCACTGCACCAACGCCCATTGCAGTGAGAAACAGTCCGTATTCCGATGCAGTCTTTTGATGAAACGAATCATGTGCCAAGAGTGGCAACGTAACGGTGAAGTTATAGGCGAATGTTCCAACGATCGCCACTGAGATCAACACGCCACGAAGGATGGGTGTCGTGAAGGCGTATTTAAGTCCGAGACGAAGTTGTCCTTTTTCACGACTCACTGTTTTTAGTGGTGAGAACTCTTCAGCGTTCATCATGTAGAGCGCGACAATGACCCCGAGGTAGGAAAAGGCATTTACGTAGAAGCACTGTGCAATTCCCACGAACGCAATTAGTACTGCAGCGATGCCGGGGCCAATGAGTCGACCAATGTTCATAAGCACACTGTTGAGACTGATGGCGTTTGCGATGTGCTCTCTTCCGACCATCTCTTGAACAAAGGACTGTCGAGCTGGGTTATCAAAGAGGTTCGATACTCCAAGCAGCGTGGCGAGAATGTACACACCCATCAGCGTTACGTGGTGCGTACTGACTAGAACTCCAAGTGCAAAGGCTAGTAGCCCTGCAGCGGTCTGAGTGCAGTAGAGAATTGTTCGCTTGTTGTTGCGGTCGGCAACGAGTCCACCGTATGAAGCGAACAACAGCATTGGAACGTATTGCAGCGCAATTGCAATTCCGAGATCAACGGAGGATCCAGTTATCTGCAGCACTAACCAACTCTGGGCCACGGTCTGCATCCATGTGCCAGAAATTGAGATCATCTGTCCGGCAAAAAAGAGACGGAAGTTGCGAACCTCAAGTGCGGCAAAGGTCTTTGAAGACCGCTTCTCAGCGCTCACTACTCTCCTCTAGGTTTTAGAACTTAGAGCTGGCGGTAACGAGGAACGTAACCACCAACACCCAGTGACATTGAGTCTTCTGGGTCAACACTTTCATCAACGCCACCAATAACTTCAGTTACCCAGTCGAGGCGCTCAGTGAGAATTCGAGTCACGCCACCTTCAAGTGTTGAAGATGAAATTGCACAACTCGAACATGCGCCACCTAACTGGACTTCAACAACACCTTTTTCTACGTCGGCACGAATAAGCATGAGGTCACCACCGTCAGCCTGAACAGCTGGACGCATGAGGTCGAGAAGTGCGTTCAGTGCCTTCAGGCGCTTGGCGCGTTCTTCATCGGTGATAGTTGACATACCTCTAGTTTGCCGTATAAATAGCCGGGCGTGACCGACCCTTATATTCACTACGCTGTCAGCCAGGGGGTTCTCATGAACTGGACATTAGAAGACATTGATCTCTCGGACATGGCGTTTTGGCGCCGTCCATGGGCAGAACGTGAAGAAGCTTTCAAACTGCTTCGTCGCGATGCACCAATTAGGCATTACGAAGAGCCGTTAATTGAACGTTCATCTATTGAGCTTCCAAGAGGAACTGGTTACTACGCACTTACCAAGTACCGAGACGTTGCAGAAGCATCGAGAAACCCAGGTGTATTTCTTTCAGGTCCCGGTGCAGTGTCGCAGATGGATCTGCCACCAGAAATGGTTGAGTACTTCTCAGGAATGATTTCAACAGACGACCCGAAGCACGCACGACTTCGTCGAATTGTTTCAAATGCATTCAATCCAAGAAACGTTCGCTCCATTGAAGACTCAATTGAAAAGACCGCTGCTGACGTCCTTGACCGCGCCATGAAGTCTGGAACTGGTGACTTCATTACTGACATCGCTGCACCGTTCCCACTCGAAATCATCTGTCAGATGATGGGCGTGCCACCAAGCGAGTACCAGACCGTTCTTAACTGCTCGAACGTCATCCTTTCTTCTGGTGACCCTGACTTCGTCAAAGAAGGCACCGATCCAATCCTCGCGTTCTTGGAGGCTGGAGCGACACTCACCGGGATCATGGAAGAAATTGGTAAGCACCGAATTGACAATCCAATTGATGACATCACCAGTGCCCTCGTAAACGCTGAGATTGAGTCTGAAAAATTGACCCACCAAGAGCTCGCTTCATTCTTTGTTCTCCTCGTTACTGCTGGCAACGAAACCACTCGCACCGCTATTGCGCACGGTCTTCGAGCCCTCAGTGAGCATCCAGACCAGAAGGCACGTCTTGTTGCTGACTACGAAAGTTTGGCCAAGACTTCTACTGATGAAATTGTCCGCTGGGCATCACCAGTTATTTGGATGCGCCGCACTCTCGCAACTGACTACACGCTTTCGGGCAAGGATCTAAAGGCTGGCGACAAAGTGTTGTTGTATTACAGCTCAGCCAACCGTGACGAAGACGCATTCGTTGATCCCTACACATTTGACGTGGGTCGCACACCGAACGATCACTACGGCTTCGGTGCTCCTGGTCCGCACTTCTGTCTAGGTGCTCACCTTGCTCGTCGTGAAATCACAGTTATGTGGCGTGACCTTATTGCTCGCACACCAAACATTCAGATGACTGGTGCTCCATCACAGTTGGAGTCAACATTCGTAAACGGAATTAAGAAACTCCCCTACAGCTTCTAAGCAGTAGCAGCAGCTTCGTCATAAGCGTGTAGCGCTCGTGGACCCCACACGGTCCCGGGTCCGCCATTCATCAAAATTGAAACACCTATTGCTTCGGCGACTTGTTGACGAGTAATTCCATTTCGCACACATCCACGTGCGTGAGCAACAATGCACCCGTCACACTCACGAGTAATCGCAATCACCAGAGCGAGTAGTTCTTTGGTTCCTACATTGAGTTCGCCTGGTGCCATAGCTGCACCAGAAAGCGTTGCGAAGCCTTTCATTACATCTGGGATTAGCCCTCGAAGATCTAATGCTGGTTGACGTAATTCTTCACGGATTTCTTCATTGCTATTCATAAGTGCCTCCAGTAATGAGCGTAGCCACATTGGAGTTTCTTCCTAAGATGTACCCCATGACTGCAATCGATGACCTTCTTGCTCATAACGACAGCTATGTCCCTAAGCATGGACACAACGAACTCCCCACTGAGCCACAACTGCATCTAGCGGTGCTCACCTGCATGGACTCGCGCCTCGATCTCTTTGGAGCTCTAGGTCTGAAACTCGGACAAGCTCACCTCATACGTAACGCTGGAGGGCTCGCAACTGATGACGCCATTCGCTCGCTACTGCTCAGCCAGCGCCTCTTGCAGACGAGGTCAATCATGGTCATTCACCACACCAGGTGTGGGCTTGAGACATTTGAAGAAGCAGCGCTACAGGCGGAGCTAGAAAAAGAGTTCGGGCAGCGTCCGCCATTCAAACTTGGTGCATACAAAAATGTTGACGAAGACGTAAAACAAACCGTTGCAACACTACGAAGCAGTCCGTTCGTCATTGGAACTGAAATTCGTGGCTTTGTCTTCAATGTTGACGATGGTGATCTAAGAGAAATCACAATCGTTTAACCACCCTTTCTGAAGTAATCAAGGGGTACGATTGGCCATGCTTTCAAATGTTCTGACCTTCATATTCTTTGTGTTGATTGGTCTAGAAATTCGCGAAGGACTTGAGCACCCAAAAGAGGTGGTGCTTCCTGGACTTTGTGCACTCGCCGGCATGTTGGTCCCCGCACTTATTTTCGTTGGACTTAACACCGGATCAAACGCCTGGGCAGTAGCAATGCCTACCGACGTTGCTCTAGCCATTGGTGCACTGAGTTTGCTTGGTAAGCGAGTGAATCCGAAGGTAAGGCTGTTCCTATTGACGCTTGCAGTAGCCGACGACTTCTTATCTCTATTAGTTATAGGAATTTTCTTTAGAAGTCACCTACATTTGGCCAGCACCATCTACACGCTTGGTGCAGCGATAATCGGATTTGTTTTACCTCTGCGAGTGAAGCTCATTCAACTGTTATCCCCGGTGGCAACATTCGTAGTCATTCCTGTGTACATCTGGATCAATCTGCTGTCACACTTAGATTTTTCTCTTGCTTTTGAAAAAATAAGCGTTGCACTAGTAGTCGCAAGAATTGTCGGAAAAGTTCTAGGTATCTTCCTCGCGGCTTGGTTGCTCACACGCTTCACACGCTTAAAGCTTCCAGAGAGTTTAGATTTGAGAGAAATCTTTGGTGTTGGTCTGCTCGCAGGAATGGGACTTACCGTGTCTCTAGTAATTGCACAGATTACGTTGACTACTTCTTCTCAACTGGATCAAGCACGAATTGGACTATTTTTTGCAGCGATAATTTCTGGGCTGCTCGGCATCGTGTGGTTAGCCCTAAGTTCAAAAATTGATAGTTAAGTTCTTTAAAAAGTAGGACTAGTCACAGCAGCTATCGCGCCAGCCACATGCGGTGCAGCGGTAATGAGCGTGCTCAGCTGATAATTTTCCACCACAGTTTTGACATTCGGAGAAGATCCCGAATCGATTCATGCAATCAATTCCTTGACCAACGCTGGTTTCTTGTTCAGTTGACATGAATCTATTTTGGCGTTCAAAAGTGAACTTTGGGTGGATACAAGTCCACTCTTAAATAGGTCCCAATTTTCCTGTGCGGTAGTGCGTGCGACAAAGCACCTGGTAGTGAACAACCCCGTGGTGAACGTCACCGATAACGAATTGGTCACCGTCTCTGACAATGACACCGTCAACGACGCGGGCGTTGCAGCGACCCTTATTGCCACACCAGCATGTTGAGGTGAGTGGAAGCTCACGCGCGACGTCGGCGATCGAAAACAGTCGTGCAGAACCTGGAAAAAGATTTAGCTGAAAGTCAGCCGAGAGGCCGAAGGCGTGAACATCGACGTCGTCGTCATCGACTAATTGGCCAAGCTGGTCGATTTGTTCTTTACTTGCGAACTGTGCTTCATCAATAACAAGAATTTTTATTCCCTCAGCGAGAAGTTTCTTTATCCGAGGAGTTAGATCTTCACCATTTTCAATGGCGTCAGCATCAGCCTCAATACCAATTCGACTCGTAATTTTGCCGTTATTGCTCCGCTGTCCGAATGTCCATAGGGCAATGTCGCTTCGGTTTTCACGTAATTGCCAGCAGAGCTGGAGGGCCAGAGTGGACTTTCCAGCTGCCATTGTTCCGTATGTAAAAGTCAGTTCTGCCATATATCTTTCAGGTTGCTTCTAGGAAAGTACACGATACCCCCAGAGCTCGATTGCTTCACTAGATTAGGTGCATGGAACACATTGTTAGACCAATCGCATATATCCGTAACGACCGCAGTGAGGCGTTAGACGACAATTGGGATGACATCGAAAGCACCATTGAGCTCGCCCAAGACGTCCCCTCAGAGGCATTGAAGGGGCTCTCGGAGTTCTCGCACATCGAAGTCGTATTCTTCGCTGACTGGGCTGAAGACGTCCCGCCAGGGCCCTGGCACCGCCACCCTCGCGGCAACACCGACTGGCCAGATGTAGGAATTTTTGCGCAGCGCAACAAGGACCGCCCGAACCGTATTCTTCTAACAACGGTTGCAATCAAGTCAGTAAACGAGCGTTCAATAACAGTGCGCGGGCTTGACGGTATTGACGGCACACCAGTTCTTGACATCAAACCAGTATTTCGCTGGAGCGTTCCAAAGGGCGACCTTAAAGTCGCCCCCTGGAGTGAAGCTCTCGGAGAGAACTACTTCTAGTTCTTGGAAATAAACGCAAGCATCAAGTTTGCGATTTCTTCGCCCTTGTCTTCTTGCAAGAAGTGACCAGCATCTTTAATAGTCACGTGGTCTTGACCCTTTGTTCCAGGAACAAGAGACGAAAATGCCTTGTCTCCTCCGGCCATCACTGGATCGCTGTCTGAGAAGCAGAGCAGGAACGGCTTGGTGAACTTCATTAGACCTTCCCATGCACGAACATTCGTGTCGTGTGTCGGGTCGTCAGGAGTTGATGGAACAAGGAGTGGGAACTGACGTGCTCCTTCTTTAAATGTGTCGTCAGGATACGGTGCGTCGTACGCTGCAATAAGTTCGACTGGAAGTGGATTCTTGCATCCGCCAGAAACAATGTTTCCGACATTCAGCTCAGGTGTTGTCTGGCTGTAGGTCTGCCACGCAAAGAATGCATCACTGAGTTTGTGATCACCAGTTGGAAGTCCACCATTTCCGATTACTACACGTGCGAAACGCTCAGGGTAAAGACCAACGAGTTGCAGTCCTAGAAGACTTCCCCAGTCTTGACCGAAGTACGTGATGTTCTGCAGATCAAGCTTGTCGAAAATCAGCTCACGCACCCACTCAACGTGGCGAAGGTAGGTGTAGTCAGCACGAGTTGCTGGCTTATCGGAACGTCCAAAACCAATTAGGTCTGGAGCAATGACTCGGTGCCCTGCAGCAACGAGAATCGGAATCATTTTTCTGTAAAGAAATGACCAGCTCGGCTCACCGTGAAGCAGCAACATAACTTGACCGTCGCGTGGACCCTCGTCAATGTAGGCCATACGAAGCGGGTCGCCTCCGGTTGGATCTTTAACTTCTGCATAGTGCGGTGTGTATGAATAATCAGGAAGATTTAAAAAACGATCATCTGGTGTACGGACTCTGTTCATGATGCTCCTTTATAGTTACAACGTTTATTGACGCGCCATGCCTTCTCGTGCAGCTGCTTCTTGTTCTTTTTTGTCACTTTGAGTGATGAGCTGAATGTCTACTCGTCGAAGTGTTCCCTCAAACCTAAATGGACCCTTGTATTCAAGTGAAACCGGTGAGCCAACGTCGGCGCCCAGACTCATTCCAATACTTGAGATGATTCGCATAAGGATTGGCAGGTGAACTGATCCAACTTCTTCGTTGTTAATCACCAAAGTTGCGTCAGCGTCACTTTTCCCGCGTCTGAATTTAAGTCCTACGACTGATTCACCCTCTGGCACTTTCTTCGAAGACTTCACTACGTAGTGATCATTGAAACAGTTGTAGTCAAAGTAAAGATGGTCGTCTTTCATGAACACACTGATGCCTGAGTTCTCAGTTCCTGTTGCCAGGATGACCCCATTTTCGCCCGCGCTGCGAATGACTTTTGCTTCCATGTCCCAACTACGACCACCGAGCCCTGCTGCAGCCTGCGCTGGAATTGGATTCAGTGGTGGCAAGTAGGTGTAGTGCTTTGAAAGTGGGTGCGCTGAATTGTCACGGTAACGAGTTCCAAACAACTCAATGCCTCGGTCGTCCAGTGGCAGCACGCCGTACTCTTCGGCTTCTTCCCACCACATTTCGATCATTGCGTTTAGCTTCTCGGGCATCTGCTCTGCCAAGTTATTTGTTTCAGAAGCATCAACAGCAATGTTGTAAAGCTCCCACACATCATTTTCGAACGCATCTGGGTCAGCGCCCGGCTGGAATACTGACCAAGGGTCGTGGCGAGTTACGGCCTTCCAGCCCTCGTGATACATCGCACGGTGTCCACCCATTTCGAAGTATTGCTTGGTCTTTTGACCGGGTGCTGTTGGATTATCAAATGTGTAGGCAATTGATGCACCAGTAACGGGCATTTGCTCATAACCGTTAATCACGGATGGGTTAGTAACACCAGTTGCTTCAAAGACGGTTGGAGCAATGTCAGTTACGTAGTGCCACTGGTTGCGGATGCCACCCTTGTCCTTAATACCCTTTGGCCAGTGCGCAATGAGTGGAACGTGGACGCCACCTTCGTGCGTGTTCTGCTTGTACCACTTGAATGGTGTGTTTCCAGCTTGTGCCCAACCCCATGGGTAGTTCGAGTGACTGTGTGGTCCACCAATGTCATCGAGTCGAAGTACAGCCTCGTCTGGAGTTTCAATAAGGCCATTGAAGTACTTCATCTCGTGCAAGATTCCGAATGCTCCACCTTCTTGTGATGCACCGTTGTCACTCATGAGCAAGATGAGTGTGTTGTCGAGTTCACCAATAGCTTCGAGGTCATCTACGAGACGGCCAATTTGTGCATCAGTGTGCTCTAAGAATGCGGCGTAAGCCTCTTGAAGTCGGCTCGCGAGCTTCTTCTGGTTCTCTGGCAGCGTGTCCCAAGCATCTACTCCTGGGTTTCGTGGGGCAAGTGTTGTGTCTGGTGGGATGATGCCCATTTCAAGTTGGCGAGCGAACCAGCGTTCACGAGCAATGTCCCAACCCTCGTCATACTTTCCACGGTGCTTGGCCATGTAGGAAGCAGGTGCCTGGTGCGGTGCGTGTTGCGCACCGAATGCGAAGTACATAAAGAATGGTCGGTCGGGACGAATTGATTTGGTGTCGTGCACAAATTCAATAGCGTGCTCAACGAGATCTTCACTTACGTGGTAGCCCTCTTCAGGGGTCTTCGACGGTTCAACGCGGTGGTTGTCGTAAACAAGGTCTGGAGAGAACTGGTCAGTCTCTCCTTCTAGGAATCCGAAGAAGCGGTCAAACCCACGAGCGAGGGGCCACTGATCGAATGGTCCTGCTGATGATGCATTCTCCATTGAAGTTAAGTGCCACTTACCAAGACCGAGTGTTGTGTACCCAGCTTCACGCATAACTTCTGCCATGGTGCCGGCGTGCTTTGAAACTTCACCACGCATGCTTGGAAAACCAGAACTCCAGTTAGAAATTCCGCGCATACCAACAGTGTGGTGATTGCGACCAGTAAGAAGGGCTGCACGTGTTGGTGAGCAAAGAGGTGTTACGTGGAAGTTCGTGTAACGAAGTCCACCTTCAGCGAGTCTGTTGATGTTCGGAGTAACGAGGTCAGACCCGAAGCAGTTGAAGTGCGAGAAGCCAAGGTCGTCAATGAGAAAGACAACAACGTTTGGTGCATCTGCACCTGGGTGTTTTGGTGTTGGCCACCACGGAGTTGACTCCGAAAGCTTGCGTCCGATTTTTCCTTCAAATGGTTCGTACTGCTTCATGGTGCCCCCTGATTCGTCTTTCCTAAAGATAGGTTAAATACGCAACTCACGAATTCGCTATTACTTAACTGAATGCTTACGTTTGACATAGAAATAGGTCACTTGATCTTCAGGCGTTATTAGGCGGAAATACTGCAATTAAGGCTAAATAGTGGCCTTTTGGTCGTGAACACGAATTGCTGATAAAAATGAGAACCAAACGTCAACAATGGCGGGGAAAGTTGGGAGCTGAAATGCTACGTAATTCACTAGTTCGCAAGGCACTCGTTGCTGGCGGAATTGCAACACTCATGTTGTCTTCAACACTTGTCGCAGGTGCTGCAACAACAACTGGAAAATACAACGCGGCTAACGCCAAGTTGGTTCCTGCATCATTAGCTGGAAAGACATTGCAGATTGCAACTGACCCTTCCTACGCACCAGACGAATCAATGAGCGGATCAAAGATCATTGGTTTCGACATTGACCTTATGAACGCAGTTGGCGTGACACTTGGGCTGAAGGTAAAGCACAACAAGGTAACGTTCGACAACATCATTGCTGGACTCATTGCTAAGAAGTACCAGGTTGGAAACTCATCATTCACTGACAACAAGACACGTGAGAAGCAAGTTAACTTCGTTGACTACTTCCAGGCCGGTGAAGGTGTTTACGCCAAGTCATCATCAATGGTGAAGTTCACAGGCTTCTCTAGCTTCTGTGGTCTCAAGATCGCTGTTGAAAAGGGAACTGTTGAAGAGACTGACGCTGCTGCAGCACTAAAGGCTTGCACGACAAACAAGACTGGCAGCATTCTTTCTTTCGCAACACAGACTGAAGCCAACACTGCAGTTTCTTCAGGTCAGGCAACTGTTGGATTCCTCGACAGCCAAATTGCTGGCTACGTAGTTTCAACTTCAAAGGGTGCATTCAAGCTTCTTGGTAGCGCAGTAAATGTTGCACCATACGGCTTTGCAACTCAGAAGACTCCTGAAGGAAAGGCACTCGCCCTTGCTATTCAGGCTGCACTTAAGACACTCGCTGCAAACGGAACCTACGGAGCAATTCTTGCTAAGTGGGGCGTGAGCTCAGGTGCACTTACACCAGACAAAATGGTTCTAAACGGAGCACTTTCCTAAGAGCTTTTAGAAAACTGAAATGACTACGAACGGGGACACTGCCGTAAAGGTTGTCCCCGTTCGTCATTTTGGTAGGTGGGTTGCGAGCTTCTTTGCCGTCGTTGCGGTGGCAATGCTCATCCACACTCTCCTATCCAAAATTCCTAATGGACAAGTTGCTTGTCACACCATCGACACAGTTCGTACTTGTCACAACGTTATTAACTGGAGATTCAGCTGGGACGTAGTGTTTCACTACTTCACCGTTACAGAAATTATCCAGGGACTTGGTCGCACACTTCTACTAACGGTGATCTCAATGACAATTGGGATCACACTTGGTGTCACCATTGCAATAATGCGCCTCTCGGAAAGCCGTCTGCTCTCTGCAACCGCCTGGAGTTACACCTGGTTCTTTCGTGGAACCCCTGTTTATGTACAACTAATTTTCTGGTTCAACATTGCAGCAATTTTCCCATTGATCACACTCGGCATCCCGTTCTCACACATCACGTTCTTCCACCTCGATACGGTTACGTTCTTCACTCCATTCACCGCGGGAGTAATTGGACTCGGGCTCAACGAAGGCGCCTACATGTCTGAAATCGCTAGAGCTGGTCTGATTGCAGTTGATGAAGGACAAATAGAAGCCGCCAGTTCAATTGGTATGACTAAGTCACAGACTCTTCGTCTTGTAGTCCTCCCACAAGCAATGCGAGTAATCATTCCGCCAACCGGCAATGAAGTTATTTCAATGTTGAAGACTACGTCTCTCGTAAGTTCAATTGGAGTAATCGATTTGCTCGGTGCTGCACAGAACATTTACTCGGCTACCTACCAAGTAGTGCCAATGCTCATTGTGGCCAGTCTTTGGTATCTAGCCATAACAACAATTCTTTCTATTGGACAGTTCTATCTTGAGCGCCACTACGCCAAGGGTGCGCTTCGCACTCCACCGCCAACACCAATTCAGCGAATCAGAAGTGACCTACGAGGAATTGCTTCTAAGTTTCGAACCACTCGACCAGCAAAGGAGTCACGATGACAACTCCTATGGTGAGCGCTAAGGGCGTAACAAAGTCCTACGGATTAGTTGATGTGCTTCGTGGCGTGAATCTTGAAGTCGCGCGAGGTGAAGTGACGTGTCTTATTGGTCCATCTGGATCAGGCAAGAGCACACTGCTTCGCTGCATCAATCACTTAGAAAAGCATGATGCCGGTGAGTTACGAGTTGATGGAGAGCTCGTTGGCTACGAAGCACGTGGTGGAAAGCTCTACGAAAGAAATGATAAGCAGATTTGTTCTGAACGTGCGCAGATTGGAATGGTCTTTCAGCGTTTTAATCTTTTTGCCCACATGAATGTTCTTGACAACATCACCGTAGGACAAATAAAGGTAAAGGGTCTCTCAGAAGATACCGCCGTAGAAAAAGCTCGTGCACTTCTCGAACGCGTAGGGCTGAGCGGAAAAGAAGCAAACTATCCGAGTCAGCTCTCAGGTGGACAGCAGCAGCGCGTAGCGATTGCCCGTGCGCTTGCGATGGAGCCAAAGCTCATGTTGTTCGATGAGCCAACATCAGCGCTAGACCCTGAGCTCGTTGGCGAAGTGCTTGACGTTATGAAGGACCTCGCCAGATCAGGAATGACCATGGTGGTTGTAACGCACGAAATGAACTTCGCTCGTGAAGTTGCAAACTCTGTCTATTTCTTAGACCAGGGTGTTATTGAGGAGTCTGGCGATCCAGGTCAAGTACTCAGCTCTCCATCATCAGATCGCCTAAAGCATTTTCTTTCAAAAGTGCTTTAGTTCTTCGACAAGAACGCAGTTACTTCTTCAGAACTTGGTGCTGTCGCTGGTCCTAGTTTTCCAATTGCAATCGCACATGCTGCGTTCGCACGTGTTAATGCTTCAGCGACAACAGTTCCTTTCGCGAGTTCTGCAATAAACACACCACCGTGGGTATCGCCCGCTCCAGTGGTGTCAACGACATTTGCACTAAACCCTGGAATAACTTCAGGCTCCTTGCCTGCCTGGAGCAGAATGCAACCGCGTTCAGCGACTCGGACAATCACGCCAGCTTGAACGTTGAGCTTGGAAAGCTGTTCGACAGCAGCATCGAGTGAGTTCGTTTTCGTCAGCGACATTGCTTCAGGCTCATTGCACACCAGCCAGTTACATCTGGCCAGCAACGCACTGAGTACATCACTTGGAATGTCTGAGCCACGAGGACCTGGATCAAAGATGACAACAGCATCTTTAGTGATTCCCTGGAGCCATGCTGCGGACGTTGCACAAATGTCGGGATAGACAAAGTTGTAGCCCGAAACAAAGACGTAGTCCCCTGGTTTCACATCAATCACCGCAAGGTCTTGCAGTGAAAGCGTGCCCTCAGCACCAGGTGAAGTAACGAACGTTCGCTCACCGTCTTTTTCTACAAGCACGAAGCAAAGTCCAAGATCAACAGAATCATTTGTTGGAACAGAAAGTTGGATTCCTTCAGCGATGAGTGCTTTCTTTGCGATGTCGGCGAATGGGCCATTGCCGAGTTGGCCGGCGTAGGTCACTTCCATGCCCTGGCGCCTAGCTGCAGACATCACATTGAATCCACCGCCTGGGGTGACGAGTCGCTCCAGAACTTCAGCATCATTGCCGCGTGTGGGAAGCGCGTCAATCATCGCCACAACGTCGAGCA
>Ga0304729_1001557_pt1 | contig 14902 bp, 2 predicted proteins | sample C_131016_MF_Meta_FD_190475 | JGI IMG/M metagenome (GOLD analysis project Ga0304729, IMG submission 190475) | Freshwater microbial communities from Lake Croche, Canada to study carbon cycling - C_131016_MF_MetaG (v2) (version 2) | ecosystem: Environmental > Aquatic > Freshwater > Lake | place... | reverse complement strand
CCTTCCTGACTCAACGATTATTAGCGTCTATGTCAGCAGTGACATCACGAAGGCACAACAGTTCATTCCATCGAGCATGTACCTACTAAATGACATTGTCGCCTGGCATGCTCCGGATGGGAGCATGCCGCTCGCCTCAATTCCTCTCTCACTCAAAGTTACCAACGCGGGTATTCGCGCTGGTATGACTGTCTATGGTGTTATCTCAGGAATTGTCACACCACTTGGCAAGGCGACTCAGAACGGCGAAGTCACCGTATCTATTACTGAAGATCCACTCGTTGTTATCGCGCCAACCAAGCCAGATGCTCCTACCTCTGTCACCGCAACTACAAATCAAAATCAATCTTCACTCGTCAGCTGGGTTGCACCCGCTAACGATGGCGGCCAGGACATCACTGGCTACACAGTCACAGCAAGTGGCGGGGGAGGACAGAGCTGCACTACAACTGGTGCACTCTCATGCCGCGTCCTTGGTCTCACCAACGGAACTGCTTACACATTCACTGTCACGGCAACGAACGCTGTGGGTACCAGCAGCGCAAGTAGCCAGTCAGCATCTGTTACACCAGTCGGCCTACCAACGATTACTACTCCAAGCAGTGGCCTCACCGCTACCTATCAATCACCATTCTCTTTGACGATAGCCGCAACCGGACCTGCGTCGATTCAAAGTTACTCGGTCGCAACTGGCTCTCTTCCAGCAGGACTCTCACTCAATAGCATCTCGGGTGTTATCTCTGGAACACCAACTACAGCCGGTAGCTATCAAGGTATTTCGATCACTGCGACCGACTCTAATTCGCAGAGCGCAACGACCTCACTCTTTACAATCACTGTTAATCAGTTGACCGTTGGTGCGACCCTTGGAATCGATCCAACCACGATTGCATCGACCGGCACCGCATACACAGCGACAATCACACCGACCTTCACCCGTGACGGCACCAGCTCTGGCGCGATCACCTATTCTGCAAGCAATGGCACTGCGACTGGTTGTTCGATTAGCCCATCTGGCACGCTCACACTTACCGCCACAACCTCAGGCACTTGCTACATCCAGGCAACACAGGCAGCCGATACCAACTATGCGCAGACCACGACGGCGCAGATCGCCTTCACATTCACTAAGGCCAACCAGGTTGCGCTAGTTATTACATCACTTTCAGGTCAGGTCGGCACAGCGCTCACACTCACCGCAACTGGTGGAAGTGGAACCGGAGCCAAGAGTTACACCACAACCTCAACTGGCTGTTCAATCACTGGATCATCACTGACGGCCACTCAAGTGGGCACCTGCAGCGTGACTGTGAATAATCCAGGCGATACCTATTATTCATCTGCCAGCACCACCGCAGATATCACAATCGGGCAGAGCCCGCTCAATCTTCCAACAAATATTCAGATCTCTTCACCATCGGCGACTTCGCTGACAGTGACCTTCACCGGTGATAGCCGTGGCAGCACAGATCTCAATCTCTACGCCGACGCAACTACAACTACACCTCTTCAAACTCTGCACTCATTCACCAGTGGTTCATCTGTAACAGGGTTGACCCCAGGCACTACCTATTACCTCACCCTGACAAGCATCGGTACAACGAACTACGCATCGAGTGCTGAATCATCTCGTCTATCTCAGGCGACGCTTTCCCAGGCCGTCCAACCTTCGGTCTCAATCTCTCCTGCCACAAGCTCTGTCACACTCGGTCAAGCAGTAACTCTCTCGGCCTCTGCCTCTGCGACTGATTCAGGCGCATTGAGTTATCAGTGGAGTTTTGGCGGATCGGCGATCAACGGCGCGACCTCAGCCAGTTATAGCTTCACCCCGACAACAACGGCGCAGGCTGGCACCTATACCGTTACTGTTACCAACACGAAGAACGGGACTACGGCAACACGAGCAGCGACATCAACTCTCAATATCGCTGGCGCACTCTCTATCTTGACTCCTACAACCGGCCTTACCGGAACCGTTGGCACAGCGTTCTCATTAATCATCTCTGCTGGTGGAGGCTCAAGCCCTCTCACTTTCGCGATCGCATCAGGTGCTTCACAACTAGCCACAGTCGGCCTCACTCTCAACACTGCACTTGGTAGCATTACAGGAACACCTTCCGCTGCGGGATCAGCAGATATCGCAGTCAGAGCGACCGATTCAAACGCGCAGAGCGTTACAACGACTACATTCACGATCACCACTGCTAAAGCAAGTCAGAGCGTGGTCTTCTCGTTGAGCGCAACCTCTGCCACATCAAATGGCACTGCATTCATCTCACCTCTCGGATCGATCGTCAGCAACCCTGGTGTCGGCACAGGTTCGATCACCTACACCGTCTCGAATGCGAGTGCGACTGGTTGCGCAATCACCAACCCATCAACAATTGAGAGCATTACGGCAACATCGGCTGGAACCTGCCAGATTGTCGCAACGAAGGCAGCCGATGCTAATTACTTCCAGGCAGTCTCTGCTCCTCTTACCTTTACCTTCACACAGGCAACCCAGGCTGCACTTTCAATGACCTCTGCCTTAAATGGAACCCTAGGAACCCCACTTACGCTTTCCAGTTCTGGTGGAACTGGTACGGGAGCAGTCACCTACTCTGCATTAGGAACAGGCTGTTCACTCAGTGGCTCAACGTTGAACGCATCTATTGCGACCTCGTGCACTGTAAGTGCAACGAACCCAGGGGATACCTATTACGCGGCGATCACATCGGCACCTGTCTCTATCAACTTTGGCTTAATTCTTCTCGCGGCTCCATCAATCACCGCGGTCACTACCAACCAAACAACAACGAGCCTGGTGGTTACCTATACCGCCGATTCACATGGCACATCAGTAACGCTCTATCTTTACTCAGCTGCCACAGGTGGATCACCTCTTAAGAACGTGACCAACTTTGTCTCTGGCACTGCCGTCACTGGCCTCGCCCCTTCCACAAAGTACTACGCAGCTCTTGCTTCAATTGGCTCGAGCACCTATGCCAATAGTTCTGAGTCACTTCGGGTAGACGGTACAACTCTTGCAGCAGCCTTAGCTCCAGTGATTGATTCGCAGCCGGTAGCAGCAAAATCTCTCATCACGGTTGGTCAGAGTGAAACCCTCACAGCGACTGCACATAGCGCAGATAATGGAAGCCTCACCTATCAATGGTTCTTTGGAAGTAGCTCGATTCCAGGTGCAAACGCTAACCAATACTCCTTTATCGCCACATCTACCTTGCAGTCGGGTAACTACAGCGTTGTTGTCACAAATTCAATTAATAGCACTTCGGCATCGAGCACGTCATCTAGCGCTGCAATCACGATCTCTGGACCAATCCAGATCGCAACTCCATCGGCAGGACTTGGCGCAACCGAAGGATTTGCCTTCTCATTAGGGATTACAGCAAATGGCGGAACCGCACCATTTACCTTCAGCGCCTCAACTGGGTTGGCTGATCTAACGAGAGTTGGGCTCTCACTTAACACCGCTACCGGTGTCATCAGTGGCACTCCAACGGAAACTGGGACGGTAACTGTTCAGGTCAGAGCAACCGATGCAGCGGGAGCAACCGCAACGACCGATCCTTTCGTCATCGACATTGTTTACGATCCAGATGCTCCAACACCTACTTTCAGCGCAACAACATCGACTGCCACTGGCTTTACCGTTCGTGTGACAAATTACGATGCGGCATATACCTGGTCTGCCGGAATCACTGCAGGATCCATCACTAATTCCATTCCTAGCGGAAGTAGCTGGCTACTTACGGTAGTTGGTCTCACCCCAAGTCAATCTGCCACCATCACGGTGACAGCGAGTGCGGTTGGCTTCCAGCCTATGAGTAGCAACGTGACTGGTTCTGCGCTTGCAGCGCTCGTGTCAGCACCATCATCTTCAACACCATCATCTTCAACACCAGCACCTTCAACACCAGCGCCTTCTACACCAGCGCCTTCAACACCAGCGCCTTCAACACCAGCGCCTTCAACACCAGCGCCTTCAACACCAGCGTCTCCACTTCCACATTCATATTTTGTCGTCAAGACGCCAGTACAAATTTTCTTAGTAGGCAATATCTTTACGATTACTGCCGCTACTTTGAACTTCAGCTTCCAAGGGGCTACGCCAACGCCTGCAGTTTTGGTTTCACAGGTTTTGACCCTGATGGGTGATGGCAAAATTCTCTCTTCCTTCAACGGAATAACCGAAGCGGCGAAAATTCCGGTCGATTCAGTTACCTCGGGCGTTGTTTATACCGCTCAACAGGTCGTGAGCGTGAAGGGGATGAGTGGCGTCTTTGATAGTCGTAATTATTCCTTTGAAAATGCAATAATTGAGAAAACTCGTGTCGTCACAAACAGCGCCAGGGATGATTATTACAAGGCAATCACTGTGGCAAACAATGTATCAAAGGTGCGAACAGCCGAACTTGCCCAGCAGCTGACCCTTAAGAAGATTTCACGAAAATCTTACGATGACTCAATGCTTGCAACTCGAGACGAGTTGCATCGAGCGCGTGATACAGCAGCCGTTGAACGGGCTAAGACTCTCGCGCAGATCAAAATTGCGAACGCAGCAGCATTAAGAGCAGCTGGAATATCGGTCTATCTCCCATGAGAAAAACGATAAATATTCAAGGAGAATCCAAGATGTCACGTGCGCGAATAGCCCGGCTCTTAGTCACCGTATTAGTAGCACCTCTTATCTCAGTCATCCCAAGTATTTGGGTGCCAAGCGCTCTCTCTCCAGCGCAGGCGGCTACGACTATTAATTGCAGCACCAGCGGTAACTACACCTACACAATCAGCGGTACCGTGATTACTGGTTCTACTAATAACAGTTGCGTTGGAACGATAAATCTGTCGAGCCTGTCGATCACAGATATTACACCGAGTTTCGCAATGGCAAATAATGCGAATCTCACTGGGATCACCTTCCCTTCGACTCTTCAAGCAGTTAGTGCTTTTGCAGGATTTTATGCCTCGGGGTATGCAACTCTTTCGCTCCCATGCAGTCTTAATTCAATTCTTGGGTCAACAGGTCAAGTCTTTCAAACGGGTCAATATTTGCAGTCTGTGCAAATGTGTGCCGACGGTGGTACACCGAGCTCAAATTTCTCCATGGGTTATTACGTCTTTGGTGGAAATCCAAATTTGACAACATTCTCATTTGGAACCTCCCTTGCAAGTACAGTGAACGTAACGTCTTGGAGTGATTCGGGTAATACCACATGGGGAGGAGATAATTCGCTGAGATGGATTCAATATTGTGGCTCAGGCACTGCCTTCACTGCAATGACTGCACATTTGGTTCGTCCATATATTCCAGTTGGCACCATTGTAAGTTGTACGGATCCACTGGCTACCGATGCAAGTATTGCTTCCCTCACACTCTCGAACGGTGCAACACTGTCGCCGACCTTCTCCAAAACGACGTATAGCGGTTACACAGCCACCGTTGCGAATTCGGTCACTTCAATTCAAGTTACGCCAACTGTTAATACGACTAACGCCACGGTTAAGGTTAACGGTACAACTGTCACCTCAGGATCTCCTTCAGGTAACATCCCCTTGAATGCTGGTGATAACCCGATTACGGTGGTAGGTAAGGCTCCAGACGGAGTAACGACTCTAACCTATACGTTAACAATCACCCGAACTCCACTTGTTTCAACGCTATCCCTCGCTCTTCCGGGCAGTGCGACAACAGCCACGTATGGAACTGCGGTAGCCGTCACGGCGACGTTAAATACGCCAGGTGCAGTTACATTTAAATCTGGAGGAACGGCAATCACTGGTTGCTCTTCCATAGCTTCGACTACTTCAACTCCGTATACTGCAACTTGCTCTTGGACTCCGAGTGCAGTGGGCACAGCAGCTCTGACTGCAGACTTCATTCCTACCAACTCAGGTTACAGTTCCCTGACCGCCGCCGGTTCAACCAATATTACGGTTGGAAAGTCCTCTCAGAGCATCACCATTACCTCAACAGCACCAAACCCCTCAGTTATAGGTGGCTCCACCTACACACCGACCGCTAGCGCAACTTCTTCTTTGAGTGTTGACATCACACTCGCTGGCTCTTCCTCTGGCTGTTCACTCAGTGGAGGAGTAGTCAGCTTCACTGCTGCTGGTACATGTCTCATTAACTTTAACCAGACTGGTAGTGCTAACTACAACGCCGCTCCTCAAGTCCAACAATCGATCACCGTTAATAAGTCCTCGCAGAGCATCACCATTACTTCGACTGCTCCAACCTCCGCAGTGAATGGCGGAGCGACCTACACACCAACTGCCACAGCAACTTCTTCTTTGACTGTTGCCATCTCGCTTGATGGGACCTCTTCTGGCTGCTCACTAAGCGGTAGTGGAGTAGTGAGCTTCACCGCTGCTGGTACGTGTCTTATTAACTTTAACCAAACTGGTAACGCAAATTACAACGCCGCTTCCCAACTCCAGCAATCGATCACAGTCGGTAAGGGGACACAATCAGCCCTCACCTTTGGCACTACCTCTTACTCAGTCGCTTATGGAAATACCCAGACCGTAACAGCCACTGGGGGATCAGGCACAGGAGCGATCTCATACTCTGCTGGATCATCTACGGCTTGCTCGGTTAACGCATCCACTGGCGTTGTGACAGTAACTGCTGCAACAGGAACATGTTCGATCACTGCTAGCAAGGCAGCCGATGCCAACTACAACGCTGCGACTACCGCTACTCCAGTAACGATCACAGTCAGTCAAGGAACCCAAGCAGCCCTCACCTTTGGCACTACCTCCTACAGCCTCGCCTATGGAAATACCCAGACCGTAACGGCAAGCGGAGGATCGGGCACAGGATTACTCTCATACTCAGCAGGTACATCTACGGCCTGCTCGGTTGATGCCACCACTGGTGTTGTGACAGCAACTGCTGCATCAGGAACGTGCACGATCACGGCTAACAAAGCAGCCGATACCAATTACACCGCTGCGATCTCAACCAACTCAGTTGCGATTACTGTGACCACTCGCCCTATCGTCATTACTGCTACGGCTGCCCAGATGAAGAACTATGGCATTTCGGATCCAACTCTTGCTTACACAATTACTTCAGGCTCACTTGTTAATGGGGATACGCTTACTGGCTCACTCGCCAGAGCAGCTGGTGAAAATGTCGGTTTCTACCCAATGAATCTCGGCACACTTACCACCACCTCCAACCCCAAATACTCCATTACCTTTGGCGTGGCGACGGACTTTCAAATTATTAGGGTAGATCAAGCGTCTTTCTACTTCACCACCACCTCTTACACCCTCGCATATGGCGATACGCAGACTGTTATCACAGCAGGCGGATCAGGTAGTGGAGGAATTCTCTACTCAGCGGGTTCCTCAACCGCTTGCTCCGTAAACTCACTTGGCGTAGTAACAGTTACTAATTCATCGGGAACATGTTCAATTACTGCAACTAAAGTGGCAGAGAGCAACTACAGAAGAGCGGATACCGCTACTCCAGTAACGATCACAGTTGGTAAGGCATCTCAGAGCATCACCATTACTTCGACTGCTCCAACCTCTGCTGCTGTTGGAGGCTCTACCTACACGCCTGCCGCCACGGCCCCGGGTGGAGGCGTTACCATCTCACTCGATGGGTCGTCTTCTGGCTGCTCACTAAGCGGTAGTGGAGTCGTCAGCTTCACCGCTGCTGGCACATGTCGTATTAACTTTAACCAGACTGGTAGTGCCAACTACAACGCCGCTTCCCAAGTCCAGCAATCAATTAGCGTTGGTCAAGGTGTGTTGACTCTTGGATTCAATGCGGCTCCTACCGGGGTCACATTTGGTGAAGCAGCCGGTACTCACTTGGTGAGTGCATATTCGACTCCCGCAAACACCGGAACAATTGTTTACGGATCAAATACCTCAACGATTTGTACTGTGGACTCTTCAACTGGAGCGCTCACAATTCTCGCTGCCGGCACTTGCACCATCACCGCCAATGACAGCGGGACAACTAATTATTCAGCTGCCGCCCAAGTGAGCCAGAACATCACAGTAGGCAAGGGCACATTCACGATCGGATTTAATGCGGCTCCTACTGGAGTCACATTTGGTGAAGCAGCAGGCACTCACTCAGTGAGCGCATCCTCGACGCCTGCCAACACCGGAACGATTGTTTACGGATCAAGCACCTCAACGATTTGTACGGTGAACTCTTCAACCGGAGCCCTCACAATTCTCGCTGCCGGCACTTGCACCATCACCGCCAACGACAGTGGGACCGATAATTACTTAGCCGCAACCCAGGTGACCCAGAGCATCACGGTTGGTAAAGCCACGCCATTGCTCTCAGCCTTCACTGTTCCTGCACAAAGTTATGGCGCAGCGCCAATCACGCTCACAGCCCCAACGGTTGCAGGATCAATCGCTGGATCTTTCCAGTATTCATCCGCAACAACTACTGTGGCGACAATTAGTGGAAATACTCTGACACCTGTCAATGCAGGAAGCTCACGTATTACTGCGACCTTTATTCCGACAAACACCACTAATTACAATAACGCTCAAATTTCTGACACGGTGACAGTAGGTTTATCGGCACAAGAGATTACGATCAACTCCACTGCACCAAATACTGGTGTGATTAACGCAGCCACGTACACCCCAAGTGCAACTGCACTGGGTGGCACGGTTGTTATCACTCGAGATTCGACTTCAACCGGTTGCTCACTCAGCAATGGAAATGTGACATTTACTGCAACCGGTACCTGTGTGCTCAATTTCAACCAAGCTGGCAATGGCAATTATTCAGCGGCCCCACAAGTGCAGCAGAGCATCACTCAATATGTGATGACCTGTTCTGTCAGCGGCAGTTTCTATGTAGTCGGAACATCGATTCCAACGTATTCAGGAAAGAACTGTAAGGGAACAGTCACAATTCCTGAGGGCATCGATAAGGTCGACAGATTCGCCTTTGCTAACGGTCAAGGAGGAGGCGAAGGTGATACAAACCGTGACCTCACCGGTGTTATCTTCCCTGCAACAACGCTCTACACCATCGACCAAGGCGCATTCTCAAGTCTTGGGCTCACCTCGGTCACTATTCCTACTTCTGTTCACATAGTTGGTCAAAATTCCTTTAGAAATAATCCACTTATTACTGCCACGGTGTTAGGTAGTCCGATCTCTGATGGAACCTACCTCTTAGATGGCGCATTCAATAACCAGGATTACAAACTTTGTGCCGGCGGTACGGGATGTCCTTTAACTCTGATACTTGGTAGCTATCGGATCCAAATCGCGGAAAATTTTGGTACTTCAACCACATTTGCAAACATTGAGTTCGGATCTGGTGTCACCGATATCGGTAAAAATGCCTTTAAGCAAAATGGAATCGCAGCTGGTTGGGTCCCAATCTTCCCTGCGACAATCAAGACCATTGGCCCTGGAGCATTTTCTGGCAGCACAAACCTCAAGGTGATTCGATTTGGCTCGGCAACGACCTTGGGTATTACTTCGATCGACCAATACGCCTTCGATCCGGGCACACTCACGAGCGTGCAAGATTGTGAAGTCCCAAGTGCAACGACGCTTCTGCACACTTACCTCAAGAACAAACAGCCTCAGGCGAAGATCTGGTGTCTTGCAGAGAAGCCAAATGCTCCAACTGGCCTCTCCGGCCTTACCTCAAGTGGACAAGTGGCCCTCAGTTGGAGTGCAGGTCTTGATAAAAATGAAGCGCCGACCACGGATTACTCCATCCAGTACTCCACCGATGGTGGAACTACGTGGATCTCGGTCTCTCATGCTGCATCAACTGCGATATCGTTTACAGTCACAGGGCTTACAAATGGTGTCACCTATAAGTTCCGCGTTGCAGGGGTAAACATCTTTGGAAGCGATATTTATTCCTCAGTAATCTCTGCGACCCCGCTTGCAACGGCGCTCACTCCAACCTTTGATACACCGGTATCCACAGCTGATGGCTTTACGGTCAATGTCACCAATTACAGCCCACTCTATTCATGGGAATCTGCGACCGTAACCCTAGGTTCGGGAACCGTGAGCGTTGGAACACCAAGCAATGGAAAGCTTCCTTTGACTGTGACAGCAATGGCGCCAGGAGATGGCGCGACCATCTCGATTACCACCAGAAGAGCAAACTATGTTGATGGTTCGGGAGTTGTATCTACGACTGCCCTGAAGGCGGCGCTGATTCCAGTGATTATCAATATCACCCCCGGAACAGGTGGTTTCACCGCCAGTGTTGCACCTTCGGTCTATGACTCTACCTTCCAATGGGCTGTAACACCCTCGCTGGGAAGTGCGAGCATCAGTCCTACCGGAGCTATCACCGTCTCGAATGTCCTGGCCGCTACCGTAGTAACACTTCGAGTCAGCACCTCTCGTTTGGGATATGCACCTGGTTCAGATACCAGCACCGTCACTACTTTGCAGATGCTGCGCGTGATCTATAACGCAGGTTCAGCAACAGGTGGTTCTGCTCCAACCGACAGCACGCTTTATGCATCAAGTTCAAGCGCAACTGTCCTTGCTAATCCATCCACTGGGGGATTGAGCCTTAGCGGAAATAGTTTTGTTGGCTGGACCTTGACGCAGAATCCAATTAATTCAGATCCTGTCTACCAGGCGGGTGCTTCGTTGCAGTTAGCAACTGCAAGTGTGACGCTCTATCCAAAGTGGGCGTTGATTCCTTACACCGTTACCTACAAATCAAATGGTGCAACAAGCGGATCAGTTCCGACCGACTCTGCCACCTACACAATTACCCAACTTGCACCGATCTATGGCAACATCGGAAATCTCCAGCGAACTGGCTACACATTTATCGGCTGGGGTTATAACTCCACCGAAGTAGATACTCTCTATCTATCTGGCCAGAGCTATACCGTCGGTACCAATAACATTGAATTCTGGGCGAGATGGTCTGCTAATACATACACCGTTACCTATGATGTTAATGGTGCGACTGGTGCACCAAGCAAAGCAACAGATTCGTATACCACTGCATCAACGCCAGTGACCCTGGCAACAGTTGGCTCGATGGCAAAGACTGGATATAACTTCACCGGCTGGGGCTTGACTGCATCATCCACACCAGTTGCAGATAATTACACCGTCACCTCCGACACTCGACTCTTTGCACAGTGGAGTATTGCAAACTACTCCGTCACCTACCTGGCAGGAGCTAATGGGGGAGGAACACTTCCACAGCAAGGCAATGTCACCTATGCCGCGCGCTTCACAGTGGCTTCGGGCACTGGCGTTACCGCTAGTGATGCACAGTTCACCTATGCCTTTGTCTCATGGATGGATGGCGCAGGTGCTACCTATGCCCCTGGACAGAGCTATGTGATGGGCGCTGCACCAGTGATTCTCACCGCCCAATGGACTCGTATCTACAACGTTAAGTACTCCTTTAACGGTGGAAGCGTTGCGACGCCTATCGCCGATCAGCAGAAGATCGCGGGCGACTCGATTACTGTCACCTCGGTTGTGCCGACACGTGATGGCTATAACTTCCTCAATTGGGTAGACCAATCAGGTGAGACAACCACTGCAACAAGCACATACTCGATTCGCGATGGCCATTACCTTCTCTACGCGCAGTGGAGTCCGATCTCTTACACAGTCACCTACGACGCAAATGGTGGCAGCCCTACTCCGACAGAGGCACAGCATGTCATCGGTGACATCTTCACCCTCGCGCCAGCCCCAACGCGAAATGGCTATAACTTCGCCTACTGGAGTGATGGTGGTGCTACTCATTACAGCGCTGGTGGAACGTATCAAGTTGGCATTTCCAATATTGCATTGCAAGCGCAGTGGACCCCACAGGTCTATCAGATCTCCTTTGAATTTAATGGTGGTCTAGGAAGTTCGATTACTCCAATTTCTTATACCTTTGGAACTGCTCCTGCAACGCTGCCTTCATCTGGTCCAACCCGTACTGACTTCACATTCAGTGGCTGGTCAGTGAACACAACAGCGACGACCGGTACCTATTCATTCACACCAAGTGGAGATATTTTGCTCCATGCAGTTTGGGTCTCATCGATCTATCGCCTGACCTTCAATGGCGGCATCGGAGTTAGTGATACCGCTACTGCAAAGGTAACGATCGGCCAAGCAATCACGCTGCCATCTGCAACGAAGGCAAATTACACCCTCCTTGGTTGGTCGACGCAGCAATCTGGCGGTAACAATCTGGCGGCCAGAAGTTCGTACACGCCAACAGCTGACGTCACTCTTTATGCGCAATGGACCTTGCAAGTATTTACCGTTACCTTCGACGCAAATCATGGAAGCGCTAGCCAGGCATCGGCGAATATGACCTATGGATCACCGACTCCAATCGTGCTGCCGACTGCCACACGACTGAATTACGTCTTCAACGGTTGGTACTCAGATCCAAACGCTGGTTATTTGATAGGTGCCGGCGGGGCTAATTACTCTCCAACAGCCTCCCTCACTGCATATGCCCACTGGATTCAGGGATCCTTGAATGGCATGGGCGCTGCAACGCAGATTGCTCAGCTCATTGTTCACAACGGCATCGCCTCATCCTTCACCGCAGGAAGTAACGGCTCGACGGTAACAGTGAATTACCCGGCAGATGGTTTGCCTGACGGTACCGTAATCACCGCCTACATTGAGGAATCGACCGCTCGCGTGACACCACTTCTTGGTAGAACTGCGAACAGTATTCTCTCCCTCATTATTGCCTGGGTTGCCCCAGATGGGACAGTTCCGAATACAGCGACAGGTAAGCCAATTACCATGACTGTATTTAACTCAGGTATCACTGCAGGCTCGAAGGTCTATGGTTTGCTCGGCAATAACCCAAGTATTCTTGGTGTGGCGACTGTGGATGGACAAGTACAAGTTGATATCACCCAAGATCCTGCTGTTGTCGTAGCGATCGTCTCACCTGATGCACCAACATCAGTGACCAGCACGTCAATCGATCAGAGTTCAGCGACGATCTCGTGGAGTGCACCGCTTTCTAATGGTGGTTCTGCGATCACCGGCTATACCGTCACTTCAAGTGGTGGGCAGAGCTGTCAATCAACTACCTTGAGTTGCATTATGTCCGGCCTCACCGTCGATACTGCGTACACATTCACAGTTGTCGCAACTAACTCGCTGGGTAATTCACCTGTAAGCCCTGCATCTGCTTCGCTCACTTTGGTTGCACCACCTGTTGTTGCGCCTCCAGTCGTAACCCCGCCGGTCGTAACGCCTCCGGTCGTGGTGGCACCTGCCCCAGCTCCAACGCCAGCACCTGTAGATAACTCTGCAGCTATTGCAGCAGCTCAAGCAGCCGCAGCTCAAGCAGCCGCCGAGAAGAAGGCAGCGGATGAGGCAGCAGCAAAGGCTCTTGCCGATAAGCAGGCAGCGGATGCGAAGGCACTAGCAGATAAGCAAGCAGCCGATGCCGCAAAGGCACTTGCCGATAAGCAGGCAGCCGATGCCGCTGCGCTTCAAGCAGCTCAGGCTCAAGCCGCAGCAGAACTTCAAGCTGCACGCGATAAGGCCGCGGCCGAAGCAGCAGCTGCTGCAGATGAGGCAGCAAAGGCTCAAGCCATAGCGGATGCAAAGACTGCCGCTGAAGCAAAGGCCTTGGCCGATGCAGCGATCGCAGCACAACTTGCCGCCCAGAAGATCACGCCAGAGGTCACGCTCTATTCGATCTCTCCAAAGTTAACGCTCAGTGCCTTCGATCAGTCCTACCTGAAGAAGTATCTGACGACTCTGAAGAGTAATGCGACAGTCATCTGTATTGGTTACACCTACACAGAGCGACTCTCCCTTGCGAAGGCAACAATTCTTGCAAAGCAACAGGCAACTGCGATCTGCGCCATGATCAAGAAAGCTCGCCCAACACTTCACACCTCTATCTTGATCCGCCCCGCGAAATCTGCGCCGGTTGCAGCTCAAGGTGCCAAGTGGGTTGCCGTCAGCTATCGCGTTGATGGATATCAGCCACTCTCTGAGGCCAAGCGCTACCAGATTGTTCAAGGCGGCCTCTCCTTCACCACCTACAGACCTTCTTACCTTGCTGGCCTTGCATTCAAGAGCGTGAAGATCTCCCAATGTGAATCGCAGCCAAGCAATGGCCTCACCGCTTCTTATGCCTCAGGTAAGAAGTCGATTCTGATCACTGAGTATGGCGCAGCGACCCCATGTCCAATGACTGTCGCACTTGCAAAGGGAGCTGTTCGCAGAACAATCATCAAAGCAGATGCAGCTGGTCAACCTGGCGTTCGCATCACCATCATCAGCAACGGACTCACCACTGCTGAACTCCAAGCCTTCATTGGAAAACTCATTCCAGTGAGAAGTAATTAAGAGATAGGGAAGAGATATGAAGAAAGTACTCGTAGTTGGAATCATTGCGTTGCAAGCGCTCACTGTGATGACAGGCGCCCATGCAGCGAGCCCAACCCCAGCACCTACAAAGACAGCAACGCCAACGAAGGCACCTGCACCAACAAAGAGCCCTGCTGTTGGTCCAAAGGCTTCTGCCTTTGAATCAGCGATGGCCCAATATTCAATTGATCTCAAGGCATGGGCAGTAGCAATGCGCGCTCGCGAGGCGGCAATTGCAAAGGCTCAGTCAGACTATAAAGCGGCGCTCGCAGCTATTCCAGCCTTACCAGCTACAACTGATGCAGGGTATGCAGCGGCAAAGAAGGCTCATGGCGCAGCCACTGTTGCGGCTATGAAGGCATTTGATGCAGCGAAGGGTGCCTATCCAGCAGTCCCAACAAAGCCAGTTAAGCCAGTTAAGCCAGTTAAGCCAGTTAAGTAAATCAAGAAGCTTGGAATACTCTGAGCCTATTAACGAACCGGGATAGTTACACGAAGAGTGAACCCTTTATTGGGTTCACTCTTTATCTCTTTA
>Ga0304729_1001554_pt1 | contig 14926 bp, 26 predicted proteins | sample C_131016_MF_Meta_FD_190475 | JGI IMG/M metagenome (GOLD analysis project Ga0304729, IMG submission 190475) | Freshwater microbial communities from Lake Croche, Canada to study carbon cycling - C_131016_MF_MetaG (v2) (version 2) | ecosystem: Environmental > Aquatic > Freshwater > Lake | place... | reverse complement strand
TCTCAATGGGTCAAAGTGCCACAAGCCAGAATTTGGCAGTTGCAGTTGCTAAAACCTAGTTGGTTTGCATGAAAACTGGTAGCATATAATGGAGACACGGCTAGGTTTGAAGTCATGAGCAAACCGAAAAGAGTTAACCCTTCTCCTGCCGCAGTTTCTTCTAAGGGTGTTTTAAAAAGCGGCAAATATGCACTATTACCAATTTAACATTGGTGACTATAAAAGTCATACAGAACATCTTTCTGAGATGGAAGATTTAACTTATCGGCGTTTGCTCGATTGGTACTATCTTCACGAAACCCCCATACCGCTTGACATACAAGAAACTGCTCGACAGATTCGTATGCGTTCGCATTGCGACTGCATTGAAATCGTATTACGCGAATACTTTGTAAAAACAAAAGATGGTTGGGTAAACAACAGAGCAAATTTTGAGATTTCTAAGGCTGGTGACAAGTCTCAGAAAGCAAGCGAAAGTGCCAAAGCACGATGGAATAAGACTAAAGATGCGAACGCATTGCGAACGGATAGCGATAGCAATGCTACACATAACACATTACACATAACACAAGACACAAAACACAATAAGAAAGCAACTATCGTTGCTACACCTATCGGTGTTTCACAAGAAGTTTGGGATTCTTTTGTTAAACAAAGGAAAACGAAGAAGGCGCAGATTACAGAATTGGTGATAGCGGGTATTCAACGCGAAGCAAACAAAGCAGGGTGGTCGTTGGAAAACGCTTTAAACGAGATAGTCGTTAGAAACTGGCAATCTTTTAAAGCAGACTGGGTGAAAGAGAAACAATCTCACTCTGAAAGACTGTCAAACTCAATGTCTGTGCTGACAAACGGCTTAACAACGCCAAAAAAGCCCTTTTGGCAAACTGAAGAGGTAAAAAATGAGCGAATTTTGTGAAAAATCTCAAGGCTTTGATTACATCTTTGGTCGCATGAATGCGATATACGGCAATGACTTTGCGCGTAAATGGGATGGAATAGACGCAAATCTGATTCGTAACGAATGGATTGGAACGCTAGGTTCTTTTCTGACATATCGCCCATCAATGGACTATGCGCTTTCGCACATTGACCCTGTCAGACCGCCTTCATCGTTGCAATTTCGCATTATTTGTCAACATGGTCCCGTTATCCCGCCACGCGAGCCACTTGTACAAATTGAGCAAAAAGTGCCCGAATACAGCGAAACAGCAAAGCGCGAAGCCCTTGCAAAACTCGCAGAACTTAGAAAACAAATGGTGTCCAACTATGACAAAAAGTGATGCTCACGCCCTGCTCGACAAAATTAGAGACGGAATGCCCATGGCTGGCGCGACTGAAGCCCTACGACTCACAGGAGACATTCCTTCAGTTTCTGACGCATCACTATGCTTTCATGGCAATGAACAAAGGAACGATAGACCATGCGCGTTACATGACACGCCAGTATCAGAAAGATTTTCCTACTCTATCTATCTTGATAGCGCAAAAAATGAAAGCGTTACGCAATGAATAAACAAGAACTTGTATCAATTCTTAGAAGTGCAGGCGTAGACGAAAACGCTGTAACTTTGGCTGTTAACGCTTGGGAAATGGGTGCTGAATGGCAAAAAAAGGAATGTGTTTTACTTCTTGAAGAATTAGACGGCAAAGACAAAATGTCCAATTACTACGCTTTTGCCGCCCTAAAAATGAAAGAAATGAAATGACTTTAGTTGTCACTTTTACTGTTGACGGAGACCCTGTGCCGAAGGGCAGACCAAGATTCGCAAGGCGCGGTCAGTTTGTGCAGACATACACAGATGCAAAGACAATCGACTACGAGACACAAATAGCGATGCGAGCAAGACACGCAATAGGCTCTACCAAGCCCCTAGAAGGTGCTTTAAGCGTGTTTTTGTATCTGCGCTATACAGTACCAGCGTCATACTCAAAAAAACGCAAGGAAGCGTGTTTAAGGGGTGTGGAGTATCCAAAACGCATAGACATTGATAATGTATACAAAAGCGTTACAGACGCAATGAACGGGATTGTTTATGTTGATGACTCGCAAATAGTTGAGGCACATATCAAAAAAGTTTACGCAGAAGAATCAGGGGCTAACATCATGGTGCAAGAATGCGAATAGATTTAACAAACGAAACACAAGCCAAAGCGTTAATGGTTAATTTATGGCCAAAAGTGTTAACTGCGTTATCTGCTGGTAAACAACTTACGCTAGAAATTAAAACTGCAAATCGTTCTTGTCAACAAAACGCCAAATATCACGCAATGATTGACGAAATTGCACAGCAAGCACAGCATCTAGGCTCAAAATGGGATGCTGAGAGTTGGAAAAGATTGTTAGTTGACCAGTTTTTAAAAGATAACGGGCAAAAAACAGGCAAAGTTATCCCTAATTTAGCAGGCGATGGTATTGTGCAACTGGGTATGCAAACGCGAGACTTTACAAAAGAGCAAGCGTCAGAGTTTGTCGAATGGCTGTTTGCATGGGGTGCAGAGCATGGCATTACCTATACTCAAGTTTAACTATTTCAGAAGTAAAACGCACTTAAAAAATGTGGCTGATTTGCCCTGTCAGCATTGCGGTACAGAGGGTCAGACGCAAGCGGCACATAGCAATTGGGCTAAACACGGCAAAGGTCGCGGCATTAAAGCGTCAGATGAATACACGGCGGCTTTGTGTTATCCCTGCCATGCTCAGTTAGACCAAGGAATGTGTCTGTCAAAAGAAGAACGACAAACTATGTGGGACAACGCTTATATGAAAACCCTAACCGAACTAAAAAAACGCGGTTTATGGGTAAAATAAATTTGTTGGTAGCCGTAATAAGGGTTAGCGCCTTATCTTTCTCGTTTTGTGCAAATACATAGAAAGACGGAACTCTGCTTTATGAGAACGGCTATCAACACCTATTTTTTAGGGTGAGCCTTATCCATACTGGTTTTTTCATGCGATTTAAGTTCTTTTGCAACAGACTCAACTTTTTGTTGAACCGCTTTGATTTCACGCTGGACAACATAGTGCTTTGGTGTGTCGTGTACGGCTTTTTCGCGTGTTAATTTAAAATTTGTAGGCATTGAAAAAACTCCTATAATGGATGCGGCATTGTACAATGTCGATTAACCTTGCAAGGAAATATCATGGGAAAAATGGACTCTGAAAAATTCAAAACTGGTATGTCAGGCGAAAAAATGCCCAAAAGCGTTTTATCTAGCGATACATCAGGCGAGCGCATGGGTAAAATTAAGGGTGGTGTTGCCATGGGCAAAGAAGATAAAACTTCTGACATGGAAGGCGAGTTCAATACTGGCAAAACTGCTGGTGTTTGTTACGAACACGACCGCTCACACTATCGTTAAAGCGAAACCCCAATAGTCAGTCGGGACTATCAGGGTTTCTAACCACATCAAAGAAAGGTTGATATGGCTACTGAGCATTGTAGGGACTGTCGGCACTATCACGACAACGGCTCGATATTAGGGCTTTGTCGTAGGTATCCTACATTTCAAAATCGCAGTCCAAACGAGACTTGCGGAGAATTTAAGGCAAAAGCAGTTGCCAAACTTACCCCAGAACCCTCTGGGGACTTTTTGCCTGTTAATAAACCCAAGCGCATGGGTAGACCGCCAAAAGTAAAGACAGAGGTTGCAAATGGAAATTAAACCATTACGCGACAAAATCATTGTCAAACCAGAACCGCGCCTAAAGTCAAACATTGACTTGTCTCAAATGCAAGAAGCAGATTCAATCGGTACAGTCATAGCGGCTGGTGACGATGCGCTATTGCAAGGGCTAAACATTGGTGACCAAGTGCTTTTTGGAACATTGGCTAAAGAATACAAAGACGAATACTTGAAGTTTGAGGAATTAAACTTAGATGGTGAGCGTCATCTTAAAATGTCATGGCAAGATATTGCCGCAATACTGGAGTAATTATGAAACCTGGACTTTATGCAAACATCCATAAAAAACAAGAGCGTATCGAACGCCAAAAAGCAGAGGGTAAACCCGTAGAAAAGATGCGTAAAGTTGGTAGCAAAGGCGCGCCAACTGCACAAGCGTTTAAAGATGCGGCAAAAACGGCTAAAAAATGAAAAAGCACGACAAGCCCATAGAACACAAGACCACGGGTAAAGGTAAAACTTACAACCCAACGGACAAAGGTGCTGGCATGACGGCAAAAGGTCGTGCTGAGTACAACGCCAAAAACAACGCAAATTTAAAGCCGCCAGCCCCAAATCCCAAAACAAAAAAGGATGAAGGTCGCAAAGCGTCTTTTTGTGCGCGTATGGAAGGCGTGGTTAAAAACGCCAAAGGTCCCGCTGAACGAGCAAAAGCATCACTAAAAAACTGGAACTGCTAATGAACAAAGAACTAATTAACTTACGAATTCAAGACTTAATTTCTAAAGGTAAAGAATTGGAAATGCAATTACATCAAATTAATGGTGCAATTCAGCAATGTCAATGGACACTAACCGAACTGGAGAAAAGCGATGCCGCTCAAGAAGTCGACCAGCCCGAAAGCGTTTAAAGAAAACATCAAAGCGGAAATTAAGGCGGGAAAACCCGTAAAACAAGCCGTTGCTATTGCTTATGCTGAAAAACGCGAAGCACAAAAGACAAAAAAGAAGTGAAAGTCACACAAAAGAAAGTCACAGAACTAATTCCTTATGTAAACAACAGCCGTACCCACTCTGACGAACAAGTGGCACAAATTGCGGCAAGCATTAGAGAATTTGGCTGGACTAACCCAATACTGATAGACGGGGATAACGGCATCATTGCAGGGCATGGCAGGCTATTAGCCGCCCGTAAACTGCAAATGACCGATGTACCTACGATAGAGTTAAAAGACTTGTCAGACAATCAGAAAAAGGCTTACATCATTGCTGACAACAAATTGGCATTGAACGCAGATTGGGATAAAGACTTACTCAGATTAGAAATTGAAGAACTGGTCGCAGATGACTTTGAATTATCGAAACTAGGCTTTAATCAAGAAGAATTAGACGCATTGCTAGGCGAATTTGCGGCAGATGCTATTGAAGAAATAGACGAAGTAAACGAAGCGGTCAATTTCATAATAAAGTGTGAAAACATTGCACAAAAGGAAATAATTAAGGCTAAATTGGGCATTTCTAGCGAAAAAATTAGTTTTGATACATTTATTGCGTTTTTAGATGGCTAGTCTTTTAATCATTGAGACTGTGCCACGCGCAGAAAACCCGATAGATGCTCATGTGCGTAACGCCATAGCAATACAAAAAGAACTAAAGAAGTTGGGTCACACAGTAGATTTACTGTTTATCAATGAAAACTCGCGTAAATTTCAGAAGAAATACGATGTTGTCATGGTGTCATACGGCACACAATTCCCGTTTATTCACGAACTAGACAAGATAGAAGAAATAAACAAAGACTCTGCATGGGGCTGGCTGACAAACGAATATAACTTGTCACCCAATGGAATGTTTTACAAGATTTTTAAGAAAACAAGTTCATTCTTGCTGTGCAACTATGAAATAGGCGCGGTCAAATACAACTGTTTTGACAGAACTTATAGCGTCAATTTGAATACTTTGTTATTCAATGATATGCCCAAGACAAAAAAGACAAAAGACTTTATCTATTACGGCACTTACAGAACAGATAGAGAGAAATACTTTAAGAAGTATCTGCAAGGCGATGTGTACTTATCGACAAGCACAAAGAATCACAAGAAGTTCATGCACATAGGCTGTACAGCAAAGCCAATCATGAAATTTAGTTGGAACAAGCCCGCCCTGCTGAATTTCCGCTACTCCCTGTACATAGAAGATAGTTTTACTCACAACAACTTTAACAACTTAGCCAATCGCTTTTACGAAAGCCTAGCGTGTAGTTGCGTGATACTGTTTGACAAGTCATGTTTGGCTACGCTTAAGCAAGCGGGATTAACTGATTACGAACAATTTTTGATAAGTAATACGGAAGATTTAAAAAGATTTAGTGAAAAAAATTACGAAGATTTGCTTGGAATACAACAAAAGTGGAAGGACATAGTTATACTAGACAAAGTTAAGACAACTTATAGTATTTCAGAAATCATCACAGGAGAATCAAATGCAAGCAAAGCGCGACTTAATCAAACAAGCAATCATGAACAACGACTACAAGAAAGCAATTAGCATTGCGTCAAAGTTTCAAGGCAAAGACATGAACGAAATCAAAGACGCACAGTTAGCGTTTAGCAACCCATCTTTCTATCGTCAGATAGGTAAAAACCCTGACGCTGTGATTGAAAACGCAATCAAAGTTATGCAAGTTAAGTTTGCTTGAGTTAAGATAGCATAACAAATTCCCCTTTATAAAATGAATATCACACATGAGCCAACCGAAGAAAAGCGCAAACTGGTGGAAACCAGTAGTGGCTTTGGTTTACCTCATGAGCAGATAGCAACATTGGTCGGCATAGACGATAAAACGCTACGCAAGCATTACAGAGCAGAACTAGACTTAGGCAAGGCTAGGGCTAACAGACAGATAGCGGGCAAACTGTTTCAAAAGGCTACTGCTGGCGATACGACAAGTCTTATTTGGTGGACTAAAACACAATTACGCTGGTCTGAAACAACAAAACACGAAGTAACTGGTGCTGATGGTGAGCCATTAACAGGCATAAATGTAACTTTCCATAAGCCAGAATGAGCCAAGCCAACGCAGAATTTCCTGTGAAAATGGCTGGCCTGTTTGATAAGGCTAGATACAAAATCTACTATGGCGGTCGCGGTGCAGGCAAATCGCACAGCGTAGCAAAGGCTTTACTAATACTGGCGGCAAGAAGCCCTATTCGCGTTCTATGCGCTAGGGAATATCAAACTTCTATTCGTGATTCGGTACACAAACTACTGTGTGACCAAATCGAACTCATGAATATGCACAGCATTTATGAGATAACGCAAAACAGCATTAAAGGTAGAAACGGCTCAGAATTCGCATTTATAGGGCTAAAGAACAATGTAGCCAATGTAAAGTCATACGAAGGCATCGATATAGCGTGGGTTGAAGAAGCGCAAACTGTTAGTCGTATGTCATGGAATACCCTAATACCTACGATTCGTAAAGAACAAAGTGAAATCTGGGTCACATTTAACCCAGAACTTGAGACAGACGAAACATATCAACGCTTTGTTGTAAAGCCACCCGATAATGCGCTAGTTCAGAAAATTAACTGGTCAGATAACCCGTGGTTTCCCGAAACGCTTGCATTTGAGAAAGATGCGCTAAAAAGTCGTGACCCATCTTCCTATCAAACAGTCTGGGAAGGGCTATGTCGGCAGACAGTCGATGGGGCAATCTTTGCAAACGAAATGCAGTTAGCAGAATTAGACGGGCGTATAACAAAGGTCAATTACGACCCTACAAAGCCCGTACACGCCATTTTTGACTTGGGTTGGGCAGATAGCACAGCGATTTGGTTCTTGCAGTTCATAGGCATGGAAACAAGGCTAATTCGCTATGTTGAGGACAATCAACAAACAATTAGTCATTATTTGGCATTAATGCAGACATACGGCTATATGTACGACACGCTGTGGCTACCGCACGATGCACAGAACAAAACATTAGCCAGCAACGGCAAATCAATAGAAGAAATTGTTAGGTCTGCAGGGCATAAAACAAGAATTATTGAGCGAACACCAATAGTCGACAGCATTAACGCGGCTAGGACAATCTTTAGAAACTGTTGGTTTGATAGAGAAAATTGCTACGATGGTCTACAATGTCTCAGACATTACCGCTACGAGGTAGACCCAGAAACGGGTCAATTTAGCCGTAATCCTTTGCACGACCAGTATTCACATGGGGCAGATGCCTTTCGATACATCGGGCTAATGATTAACGAGCCAAAACCAAGGCGTAAGGTGCAGAATCAATATTATGGTCAGCCTAACAGTTGGATGGGATAGATATGGCAGATGACTTTGACCCAGTAATTACCGAGGCAGTTCAATTCCTCAAATTCTGCAATGACGCAGACACAATGAACCGCCAAGAGGCGTTAGAAGATTTAAAGTTTGTGTCTGGTGACCAATGGCCTGTGGAGTTACAAAATAGCCGTAACCTCGAATCACGCCCAGTTCTGACAATTAACAAGTTAGACGGGTATTGCCGACAAGTAGCCAATCAGCAACGCCAGCAACGCCCACGCATCAAAGTTCACGCTACTAATACGCATGAACAAATGGTGGAAGCGCAAGACATACAGGGCATTATTCGACATATTGAAGTCAATTCAAACGCTGACCACGCCTATGACAACGCTTTTGACTATGCTGTACGCATGGGCTGGGGCTATATGCGAGTACGCACAGATTATGTAAGCGAAGATTCATTCGACCAAGAAATCTACATTGACCCAGTTGATAACCCTTTTACAGTTTATTACGACCCTAACTCTATTGCGCCAGACGGCTCAGACGCAGAAAAATGCCTGATTACCACGATGATGCCAAAAGATGTGTTTCGGTCAATGTATCCAGACCATGACGATGGCACATCATTTACACAGCGCGGTACGGGTGACAGTCAATCAGAATGGATTACAAAAGAAGATATAAGACTTGCTGAGTATTACTACACAGTCAGAGAGAAGGCAAAACTTTATCTGTTAAGCGATGGTTCTTCTACTTTTGCAGATGACAAAGACTTCTTTAATCGCTTGTCTATGGCTGGCATAACAGTCATTGATACACGCGAATCGGTCAAAAAGACCATTAAGTACAAGAAACTAACTGCCATTGAAGTCATTGAAGAACGCGATTGGGCAAGCAAATACATTCCCATAATCCCAGTTTACGGACGCCATGTTGTCATTGGTGACAAGCGTAAGAAGTTCGGCATGGTGCGCTATGCTAAAGACAGCCAGCGTATGTATAACTTCTGGCAAACCTCTATTACCGAATCCATCGCTCTTGCGCCAAAGGCAAAGTGGGTTATGGCTGAAGGACAAGACGAGGGACACGAACAGGATTGGGCGCAAGCAAACATCAAGTCTTTCCCGTTGTTGCGCTACAAACAAACGGATATTGAGGGAAGAACAGCACCTCCACCTCAGAGACTGCAACCAGAACCACCGCCTGCTGGCACTATGGCGGCGGCGGCTATCGTTTCAGACGATATAAAAGCCATTATGGGCATCTTTGACCCTGCCCAACTAGGTCAAGGCAACATATCTGGTAAGGCTCTGAATGGTCAGCAACAACAAGTTGACTTAACAAACTACGACTACTACGACAATCTGACTCGCTCTATTGCTCATGTCGGTAAAGTTATTCTTGATTTAATACCCAAAATTTACGACACACAACGCATTTTGCGAATCATTGGCGAAGATGGTAAACCTGATATGTTGCCGCTTAACCAGCGCGATGCTATTGGCAACATCATGAACGACACACAAATAGGTCAATATGATGTGGTTATGGAGACAGGACCAGGCTACAACAGCAAGCGTCAAGAAGCAGTCGATGCAATGATGCCTTTGCTTGCGAAACCAGAATTGTTCAATATTGCTGGCGATTTGGTGTTTAGGAATATGGATTTCCCTGGTGCCGATGTTATTGCAGACCGCCTTGCCGCATCAAATCCTCTCGCGCAGATTGACGAAAAATCGGATATACCGCCACAAGTACAGATGCAATTAGCGGCGGCTAAACAACAAGTGCAACAAATGCAACAAGAAATGCAAGCAATGCAAGTCATGATGCAACAACGCGGTGACATTGAGAAAGTTAAGCAAGACGCAGAAACTAAGCGCGTATTAATGAAAGAAACCAACCGCGCACATGAAATTGAACTAAGCGACCAAATGCACCATGCTGATATGCAAATGAAAGTGCAAGCCCAAGCGCAAGATACAGTAATGAAAACGCAAACTCAACTAGAGATTGAGAAATACAAGGCGCAAGTGGCAATACTGCTTGCAAAGATGGACAAGGCGGCACTTCATGTCTCAAGTGCAGAAGCAATAGAAAGGGCTATCTAATGCCAACAGTAACAAGTGCTAATCGTGAAGAATTTAACGAGAAAGAAATGGTTAAAAAAGGGCTTTTGAAGAAAGAAAAGCCTGTTGACGAACAATTTGAGCGCGTCAAAAACCATCCTAAATATGCAATGCTTAAAGCCAAAATGGGCAAAAAAGGTGCAATGGATGCCATTCTGAAACAACTTAACGATGCTCAGTAATTGACTGTGCAATGAATTAGTGGTAAATTTGCCACCAAACCTTACCGATAAGGTATATCGGGTTAATTCTTAGGGAAACCTATGTCAGAGAAAGAAGCGGGTCAAGTTTTGACCAGCGAAAACTCGGCAGAGTTTTATGCAAATAGATTAGGTTTAGCCGACCAACCCGAAGTTGAGGCTGTGCAAACAGAGCCAACAAAAGAAGTTGAGGAACGGAGTGAACCAGAATCGGAAGTAAAAGAGCAAGAGGAAAAGCCTAAAGCAAATCCGAAACTCGAAAGACGATTTTCTGAGATAACTAAGCAACGCGAAGAAGCGCGTAAAGAAGCGCAACAAGAGCGTCAAGCAAGGGAAGCCTTAGAAGCCCGTTTAGCGGCACTTGAGAGACAGCCTGCGCCACAAGCACAGACAGTAGACCAAGAGCCACAGCCAAGTCAGTTTAACGATGCGTTTGAATATGCAAAGGCTCTAGCAGAGTACACAGCAGACAAACGAATCGGTGAAATGCGTAAGCAAGATGCAGAGGCTAAAGAAGCACAAGAGCGTCAAAAGGTCATTGACCAATGGGCAAACAAAGTGCAACAAGCCAAAGCGTCATTGCCAGACTTTGACGAAATCGTTGCATCTAGCGATGTTGTCGTAAATGACGATATACGCGATGCGATTCTTGAGAGCGATGTAGGACCACAAATCCTTTACCATTTGGCTGAGAATGACGAAGTAGCAAAGAAAATCGCAGGCTTGAGTGCTAAACAAGCGTTAAGAGAGATTGGAAAACTTGAGGCAAGGTTTGAGGCAAAGGAAACTACGCCACAATCCGCACCGATTACTCGAAGTAAAGCACCAGCGCCAATTAATCCGCTGAGAGGGTCTAACCCTGCTGATACGCCCATGTCCGCCAATGGCGAATGGCATGGAACATTTCAAGCATGGAAAGAGGCTCGCAAGGCTGGAAAGATTCGCTAAACCTAATCTTTTTTAATTTTTAAGGAAATGAAATGGCTAATAATTTATTGACCATATCGAAAATCACCAACGAAGCGTTGATGGTTTTGGAAAACGAGTTAACTTTTACTTCAGAAGTTGACCGCAATTATGATGACCAATTTGCGGTTGTCGGTGCAAAGATTGGTAACACAGTCAATGTCCGTAGACCAGGTCGTTTTATTGGAACTACGGGTCCCGCGTTGAATGTGGAAGATTTTAACGAGACTTCAGTTCCCGTTACTTTGTCAACCCAATTCCATGTGGACACACAATTTACGACACAAGACTTGGCTTTGAGCCTTGATATGTTTAGTGACCGCGTGTTGAAGCCTGCCGTGGCCGCCATTGCCAACAAGATAGACCGCGATGGTCTGGCTATGGCTACTTTGCAAACTGCCAACATTGTTGGTACTGCTGGTACTCCTCCAACTGGTTTGATTACTTATCTGACCGCTGGCGCTTACCTTGATTCTGAAGGCGCACCGCGTGATGGTCGTAGAAGTTGTATCGTTGAGCCGTTTACATCTGCCACTATCGTGGACAGTTTGAAAGGTTTATTCGTACCACAACAAGCGATTAGCGACCAGTACCAAAAAGGTTTGATGGGTCGTGATTCTGGCGGTATGAATTGGAAACTTGACCAAAATGTGGTTGCACAACAATTTGGTAACAACAGCACAACTACTGTTACTGGCTCTGTCGCTACTACTACTGCTACTGGATTCTTGACCTCTGGTTGGGCATCTTCAAGCACTATTACTGTTACAGCCGCCAATACTGGTACTTTAAATCTCACCGCTGGTGATGTATTTACTATTGCTGGTGTATACGCTGTTAACCCACAAAACCGCCAAGCCTACGGTTCTAACAAGTTGCGTAACTTCGTTGTGAAAACAACTGTTGCTATCGCATCTGGTGCCTCTGGCTCTGTCGTTGTGTCCCCTGCTGTGATTACTGCTGGTCAGTTCCAGAATGTGTCTATCCCGACAACTTCTGCTACTGCCGCAATCGCTCAGTTCAACAGCACAGGCGTTGTTTCTCCACAAAATATCATCATGCACAAAAATGCTTTCACAGTCGCGGTTGCTGACCTAGAATTGCCAGAAGGTGTCCATTTTGCTGGTCGTGCAAGCGACAAAGAAATTGGTTTGTCCATGCGTGTTGTCCGCCAATACACCATAAACAACGATAGTATTCCTACTCGTTTAGATGTTTTGTATGGTTGGGCACCTCTGTACCCAGAACTCGCTTGCCGCGTTGCCGCTTAATCATTAACTTTTTAAGGAATAAATATCATGGCAAATCCAGGACCAGCAAATAGCGCACAACCACATCCAAGTAACTTAGCATCCAATCAAGCAATCCGCTTGCTGGCTGTTTATACTGGTGTCAATGTGAACGCCACAGGCGATACAGTATTGCCTATCAACAATAGTACTGGCTACTCTGTTAGCAATGTAATATTTACAAACGCATCAGTTTCGTTGTCATCTGCCGCCGCAGGACTGTTTACAGCACCTAGCGCGGGTGGTACTGGTATTGTGGCTAACGCCGCTTTGTCAGCAATGACAGGCTCGACAGTAGTTTCACAACGCACAGTAGCATCTACTGCTTTGCAAACAGGACAAAATCTGTATGTGAATGTAGGAACTGCACAAGGTGCCGCCGCAACCATGGATGTATATGTCTATGGCTACGATTTAAGCGTTTACACACAGTAATACGCCTTAAAGTAAAAAGAAGTCACTCTCAAAAGGGGTGGCTTTTTTCGCTTTAACGGATACAATTTAATTTATTCTGCAAAGGAATCATCATGTCAAATTCACAAGCGATTGGCGCGGCATATCTTGACCAAGATATTATTGACGCTAACTATTCATTAGTTAACAATATCACGGGACAAATGGGTTACACAACAGGAAGCCCAACAACTTCTGGCGTTTCTGTTACCCAAGCAACCAGTAAATCAACAGGCGTTACGCTTAATGCCGCGGCTGGTCAAATTGTCACTAACAATGCGGCTTTAGCGGCTGGTGCAGAAGTGGCTTTTGTTGTCACAAACAGCGCAGTTAGTGCATTAGATATTCCAGTTATTGCTCTTGCATCAGGCGCAACTACTGCTGGCACTTATCTATTGAGCATTGCAACTGTTGCGGCTGGTTCATTTACTGTTGTAATTTCAAACGCAAGCGCAGGCTCTCTTTCTGAGGCTTTAACGCTTAATTTTGGAATTCTTCATGTGGCGCAACTGTAATGGCTGGCTCATCTGTTTTACGGACTGCTGGTCAAACAGTAGCGTTATCGGTCACTTCTACCGCTCACGCGGCAGTTTTGGTCAATGCCACTACTAATACCCAAGTGAACTACACCGCTTTCCTCAATACGGGTGCAAGCCCTATTGCGGTTAGATGGGGACCTACCGACCCTGGTGCGCCCGTGTTTCCTGTTGACGGCACTAATGGAGACTTTGTTTTGCCTGCGGGCATGATTCAGCCTTTAATTGTTGCCACTTCAGTAGCACCATACTACATAACAGCAAAATCTAATTCTGGTACTGCTGGCATTTTGTATGTAACACCCTCTGTTTATCAGAGTTAAGGCATGGCAAACCCTGCCAATTCTGTTCTGCAAAATCTACTTCCTGTACAAGCGTATTTTGCAGTAGATGGAACTTTTCAGACCTTTATTGGTCAGGGTGTGCCGTTCTACGCGACATTAAACCCAAGTCAATCAGGCTTGGCAATTACAAACAGCACGATTGACAGTAGCACGATAGGTGCAACAAGCCCATCAACGGGCGTTTTTACTAATATTGGCACGACAACTGGCACTATTGCTACCACGCCAAGCAGTAACACAGACATAGCAAACAAGTTTTATGTTGATACAGTAGCGCAGGGACTAGGACCAAAAGCGGCTTGTGCAGTAGCAACATTAACAAGTATTACTCTATCTGGCTTACAAAGCATTGACAGTTACACAACGCTTGCTGGTGACAGAGTATTAGTAAAAAATCAAAGTTCTAGTCAATTCAATGGTATTTATGTAGCGTCTGCAAGCACATGGACACGCGCAACGGACATGGATGTATGGTCTGAAGTTGCTGGCGCATACACAGTAATTTTAAATGGTGGTCAAGCAAATACGGGTTGGGTTTGTACTGCTACGGCAACTGGAACAATAGATGTAACGGCAATGCCTTGGGTGCAATTCTCAGCGGCATCAACTTATTTTGCTGGCACAGGGCTTACTTTAGCGTCTAACACTTTCTCTATTACAAATACTGGCGTAACTGCTGGAACTTATGGCTCTGCTACACAAACGCCAGTTTTTATTACAAACGCACAAGGTCAACTAAGTAGCGTAACAAACACAACAATAACGCCAGCAATCGGCTCAATTACTGGTTTGGGTACTAATGTAGCCACATGGCTTGCAACGCCTACTAGCGCAAATTTGGCATCTGCTGTAACTGATGAAACGGGTAGTGGCTCTTTGGTGTTTGCGACAAGCCCAAGTTTGATTACGCCTATTTTGGGTACGCCACAATCTGGTAATTTCTCAACTGGAACATTTACTTGGCCAACTTTTAATCAAAATACTACGGGCAACGCGGCTACGGCTACATTGGCTACAACCGCCACAACTGCAACTAACCTTGCAGGAGGTGCGGCAGGCTCTTTACCTTACCAAAGCGGTGTTGCTA
>Ga0304729_1001553_pt1 | contig 14931 bp, 21 predicted proteins | sample C_131016_MF_Meta_FD_190475 | JGI IMG/M metagenome (GOLD analysis project Ga0304729, IMG submission 190475) | Freshwater microbial communities from Lake Croche, Canada to study carbon cycling - C_131016_MF_MetaG (v2) (version 2) | ecosystem: Environmental > Aquatic > Freshwater > Lake | place... | reverse complement strand
TGACTCCGATTGCACTTGATGCAACTAAAGAATTAATGCTGATTTATGGCGCAAGTTCTTTGCAAGCGGTTGTATGGGATAGCAGTAGTAGCACATTTGGAACTACAGTTCTTGTAAGAAGTGGCACTTTTACTAACATGAATACTGTTGCTGCCGTTTTGCTTTCCTCAACTTCAGTTTTAGTTTCATCATTGGCAACAAGTGGAACTGCTCTTGAAACTGTTGTTTTGTCTATAAGTGGAAGTACTATTACTGTAAATACAGCGGTTGCCACCACGTTAGGTGCAACTAGCACTTTAATTGCAGCAAACACAAGATTTGTTACTTGCGGTACATCTTACATATTAAATTATTATGATGTAACAACAAGCCAGCCAAGATTTAGGGCAATTACTGTAAGTAGTACAACACCAACATTGGGTTCTGAACTTGTTTATGCTGGTGGAACTGCTTATCACACTACATACGCTCTTTCTAGTTCTGTATTTTTGTCTTTAAGTGTTAGCAACACATTTGTTTATGCTTATCCTGTTTCTGTTAGCGGAACTACGCTTACGGGTGGAACTGCTGCTTCAACTGCTGCCACTAGTAATACTGCCCTTGCTTCTGGATTGCTTAGTACAAATAATGTAGCAATTTCTTATTTTTCAACATCAACAACCAATTGTAGTTGTGCTGTTGTTTCAGTAGCGGCAACTATTGCATCTATTTCTGTTGCAGCAACAACTTTAACAGCATCTAGCGCTGCACCTGGTTTGGGAATGCAAATATTTAGCAATCAAGCATTTATTAATGCGGGGCGTGGTGCGACTTCGCAACTTAGTGTTCTTACTGATACAGCGGGAGTTGCTACTGTTGGTACTCCAGTAACTCCAGTAAGTGCATCTTTGGGAGGATATTTAAGTACTGGAAAAGTACTTTTAGTAAGTTCTTTGGGCGCTTATCAACAATATGGAATTTCTGCTGGTGCGCCGGTTTTAGAAAAAACTTTCCAAGGTGTTTATATAGCGGCTTCAGATATGTCTGCTCTTAGTGTGTATTACACATCCCCATTGTCTGGGCCACCAAATCAATTAAGTCAAGGTACAACTACTACCAGTTTGCGACTTTCGTCTGGTAAATTTTGTCAAATTTCAACTCCAGGAAATGGTTTTACTTTAACTTTTGATGGAACGTCAATTGCAAAATGGCAACAAGCCGCTTGGACTGTTGCATCTACTAGTGGCGCATATCCTGATGCACTTTCTACTGCTACTGGTTGGGGTATTGCACCTCCGTTAAGCACAACTGCTACAAGTTTAGTTCTGAGAAAGATTGTCCTATCATGAAAAAAATCATTACAGCAACGGGTAAGTTTGGCCCGTACAATTCTATTGAAATGCTATCAGACCGTTACCATGTTGATGGTGCTGACCTTCCTTTTACCGTTATTGGTCAAGGCGAGATTAGCGATGTTGTAGACGGTGACTTTCCTCTTTCAGAAGTTACTGTGTACAGTGACCCAGAAGCATACAAGTGGCAACGTGCTGCTGCATACCCTTCATTTGCAGACCAATTTGACTTGCTCTACCATAGCGGTATAGATGGCTGGAAGGCCGCTATCCAAACTGTGAAAGACCAATATCCCAAAGGCTAAAAATGGAATCTGGTGACAACCACAACGCATCTGTATTTGACCTTCTCATTATCTGGGTTGGTACAGTTCTTAGCCATGTTACGTCTTCCGAAATCATGGTGTGGTCAACCATTGTTTTTACTTTGTTGAAAACTTACGTCCTTATTCGTGATGAGTTCTGGAAAGACAAACCATGAACAAAAACGCTCATCAACCAACATACCGAAAGGTAGGGACGGCCCATTAACATGGACGCATTAAGCTACGTCAAATTTGGGGACAAAGACGGCCTAGCGGAGATGCTGTGGGAAAACGGCGTACAACATCGTTTGTTTCACCAGATTCTTGCGGACAGAGGAATACTTTTTGACAAGTACCCTATAACGGATGCCTCACCAGAAAACCTGGATGACTGGCTGTTTGTGCATAACCAAGAGCATGAGTCTCTTGCGTCCATACTTATTCTTGATAACCCTTTCCAACTGCTAGATGTAGATTGGAATGTGGAAGATGATTTCTATGATTGGTTGGGTGTACACCTGACTATCCATCAGCAGATAGCCGCTGCGCTGGGGGTCTGACATGCCAGGTGGAAGTAGACCAGATTTTGCGCCAGCACAAACCTCAACAGGGCCAGACGTAGCTACTATTTCAAGAGGAGTAGTAGATGTACCAACACCAGCATGGGTTGACCAAGCAAGTGCAGCAGTAGGGACACAACTTGTTCCTATTTACGCAACCGGAACTGTTTCTCGCGGTCAAGGTGGAGCATCTATTACCCAAGAGTATGGCCCACCTATAGGATACAAGTACGACAACGGCAAAAGCCAATACGTTAACTTTGACACAAGCGGCAATTTAACCGGCGTAGAACAAAGGGGAGACAAAGGTCTTGCCCCAATTTTGGGTATTGCGTTATCTATTGCGCTGCCTGGTATTAGCCAAGCTATTACATCTAGTCTTGTAGAAGCTGGTGTGTTAACTGCTGGAGCAACAGCAAATGCAGTAGGTACAGCTATTGCTAAAACAGCAATATCAGTAGCGCAAGGCACATCTTTAGACAAGGCTCTCACAAATACAATTATTGACTCAGTTGTTTCAACTGGCTCTAAAGACATTGGTAGTGTTGTCAATGACATTGTTGGTCACCCTGACGTTACTAACGCATTGTTATCTGCTGCAAGTTCTGCGGTTAAAACTGCTGCAAAAGGCGGCACTTCTGATGACATTGCATTAGCGGCTACTTCTGGTCTTGCTGGTTCTGTTGCCCAATCTGCCTACACAGCTGCTGTACTAGATTCTACTTCTAACGCTACTAGTAGACTAAATGCAAGTGATGTAGGTTCTGTTGTAGCTGCCATTGCTAGTGGTGCTGTTACTGGTGGTGTAACCGGCGCTGGAACCTCTGCTGCAAACTTAATCCTTAACAAGGCTCTTTCAAGAACTCCAGAGCAGATGGCAAAGGATTATGAGGAAGCACAAGCTGCGGCCTTAGACAAAGCAGAAGCGGAAGCTGCGGCTGCTGCGACGGTTGCTACTGTCACTACAGATGCAACTGTTAAACCAGATGGAGCGTTGTCAACTGTTAATGTAGCTGCAAGCCCCGGTGTAAACGTAACACAGCAGATTATTGACTTAATAAAAACTACGGTTGCACCTGTTGTTAGTCCAGCAATAAGCGTAAGCCCCGCTGTAACGGTTAGTCCTAGTGTAGAAGTCAGTCCTACAGTTAGCCCTATCGTTAGCCCTACTGTAGAAACTAGCCCAGAGGTAGAAGCTACTGTATTGCCAGAAGTCACTGTTGCGGCAACTCCAGCAGTAGACACAACACAACAAATTCTTGACTTAATTAGCGCTAAAGTAACGCCAAGTCCAGCAGTAGCGGTAATTCCATCTGTAACGCCTACTGTCAGCGTAAGCCCAGAACTGGCTACTGTTACGGTTACTCCAACAGTTGTTCCTACTGTTGATGTTAACCAGGACATCATTGACTTAATTAGTGCTAGCGTAACGCCAGCAGTTAGTCCAGTAGTTAGCCCAACAGTGGTTCCTAGTGTGTTGCCAGAAGTAACGGTAACAGCAATAGTTAGCCCCACTGTTAATACTACTCAACAAATCATAGACTTGATTAGCGACACGGTAACGCCTAGTCCTGTTGTTACAGTAAGCCCTACGGCTGCTGCTACTCTTGCGACAGTTGAAGTCGAGGCTTCTGTTACTCCGACAGTAGATGTAACGCAGCAAATTATTGACCTTATAACTTCACCGGCAGTTAGCCCAACTGTGGACGCTACATTGGCAACAGTTGAAGTTGCCGCAACACCTACAGTTACAGTTAGTCCTACTGTAGAGGAAGTGTTTGTAAGTCCAACCGTCAGTGTTACTGTTGATACAACACTAGCAACAGTAGAAGTTGCTGCTACGCCAACGTTAGATGTTACGCAAGCAATTATTGACTTTTTATCAACGGTTGCAACTACTTCAGTTGTAACGCCAGCAGTTGTAACAAGCCCAGCAATCTTGCCAGAAGTAACCGTTACTCCTACCGTAACAGTAACCGCTAGCCCAACCGTAGAAATTGTAGATGTAACACCTATTGTTTCTGTTACTCCAGCAGTAGCAGCAACAGTGTTACCAGAAGTAACTGTTGCAGCTACCGTTACTCCTACTTTAGACGTAACGCAAGCTATTATTGATTTAATATCTCAGCCGACAACTCCTGTTGTAAGTCCCGCAGCCGTTTTCCCACAGGTGACAGTTGCAGCTACTCCTACCGTTACGGTTAGCCCAACGGTAGATATTATTGAAGTTACCCCTACGCCTACGGTAACTGTAGCTGCCACTTTTGCAACCGTAGAAGTAACAGGCACTACCGTCAGCGTTACTCCGACGCTAGATATTGTTGATGTTGTTGCAACCCCAGACGTTACCCAGCAAATCCTTGATTTGATTGAACCCACAGTCAGCCCAGAAGTATCTCCAACCGTAGAAACTAGCCCAACAGTAGCGTTTAGTCCTACAATTAAAACGGTTGTGACTCTTGGGCCAAAACCTCCTCCAGAACCCCAGCCACCTGTCAGTACGCTAGGACAGGCGCTAAGTTTGCAACCAACAGCTTACCGGGGGGCCGGTGAGATAGAAGACCCGTCAACAGGGAAGAAACGTAGAACTGTGTGGAACGAGGAATCACTGCGTCTTAAAGACGCGCTAGGACTTTAATATGACATCTGCAATCAGAAACATCACTGGCGTAGGCGGCGACATCCGCAAAATTGCACGGCTCCTGCAAAAGAAAGCCCCGCCAGGACACATGCTTGCGTATATCAACCAGGAAGAAGCTGACCTGTTAAAAGCACGGGGTGGCTCTGGCAGACCACATGAAGATACTGGCGTTCTTTCTTTTGAAGATGAAGAAGCTGGGTATGAAGGTTTTCAAACACCAGTAACGCAAGTCCAAACAGAATTACCTCCTGTTGCAGTAGACAGTACCTCTCCAGCTATTGACGTTACTGCACCACCGGCAGACACTGGAGCAGTAAGGTCTGATTTTGCTGATTATTACAAACAACCTCCTCCAACAACTGGCGCTCCTACTGCAACGCCTGGTACTCCTCCTGTTCCTTTTACGCCGCCGCAGTTGCAGCCAAAAGGTGACAAAGACTTGTGGGGCAAAGCAGCAGAAGCTACTGGCTTAAAAGAAGAGACTTTGCAAAAGCTAGGCATAGGTGGTTTGCAAGCACTTGTAGGCGCATACCAAGCCAACAAAGCACAACAAGCAGGACAAGCTGGCAAAGAAGAGATGGCGGCTATGGCTGCACCTTACCGGGCGCAAGCACAAGACATCATCACAAAAGCACAGCGTGGTGAACTTACTCCTGTTGGTCAACAGCAATTGCAAGCGGTGCAAGCACAGGCAGCGCAGGGTGCAGAGAAACGTGGTGGCGTGGCTGCACAGCAATCTATGGCCCAGGTAGAAGCCTTCCGTCAACAGTTGTTGCAACAGCAATATGACTACGGTCTGAAACTGTCTGGCATTGCGGACAACATCATGACCGGCGCTATTAAAACGGGAATGCAAGCTGACCAGTACGTCAACAACTTGACAAGCAACTACTTTACCAACATTGCTAGAGCGATGTATGGCTCTGCACCGCAAGCGGCTGCAACACCGGGAGCACCATAATGGCTACCGCTACTCTTAAATCATTGACAGGGGTTACAGACCCTCTTAAAGACCTTACGTCTAAAGCAGAAGAAGCTGGACGTAAGGAACAAGAGACTAGTTCAGCAATTCAGAAACTAGAGATAGACAAATCTGCTGCTGAAGCACAACGCGCTGATGTACAGGCAAAAGCAAAAGTAGCCGGTACAGAGGAGGCTATGGCGCGTCAAGCCGCTAGAGAAACTCCTATAAAAGAACAGAAGTCAGAAGTTGACAATGCTCTGATGAACGAACACTTTAAGCCTAGCAAAGAAAATCTGCAAGACCAAGCAGCTTTGTTTTCGCTTATTAACGTCATTGGCTTTGCTATTGGTGCTGGCGGTAAACAGAATTCTATGCAAGCCATGTACGCTATGAACGGCATGTTAGAAGGCCATCAGAAAGGCCGTGCTGACTTGTTTAAAGAAGAGCAAGTCAAGTTTGAAAAAAACTTTAAGGCTTTGCAACAAAAAGCCAACTTCTTAGAGTCTGAGTTGCGTCATTCGCTAGAAGAATTTACACGCGACAAACGTGCTGCTGATGAACGTGCCGGTGCTGCTTTTGCGTCGGCTGGTGCTGACTTTATGAAAACGTACGCAGAAAAGTTTGGTCTTGTGGAAGCACACAAAAGAGCGTTGGAAGTTAAAAAGTCTGCTGACAAAGCGGTAATGGACTATCAAAAAGAACAACGTGCTAAAGAAACAAAAATAGAAGCGGAACAAAGACATCAAGATTATTTGAGAGAACTAAGGTCTGGTCGCCCAAAAGCAGAAACACCAGAAGAAAAACGCATGGCAAGAATGGGTACGGCTGGCCCACAGCACACCATTTATGAACAAACTGGAAAATCATTGCCAGATTCAAAAACTGCAAGAGATGTACAGGCGGCATCACAAGGCATTCGTGCCATTGAAGGTTTGCAACAAGAATTGCGTGACCCAGAAGTTAGAACAGGGTTAGCGTCTAAAGCTGCTTCTTTATTAGAAAAAGTAGCTTCTCTTGGTAATCAAGATTTTTCAGAAGCGGTTAACAGTCAATTAACAGGTGTAGACAAAACAACACTGTTCTTGAAAAACGCTTTGTTGACCAGCTATGCCATTGAACGTGCGGCTGCTGGTGGCAATCGTTTGACTGTGCAGATGATGAGACAAGCTGGCCCTGTACTTGACCCGACTAATTACAAGCCAGAAACATACAACCAATTGTTAGACAACCGCCGTAAGGACTTGTACGACACACTGTATGACAATGGGTTTGATGAAAAAGACGTTAAAAAGATGACTTCCCGTGGGTCTTACAAACCTTATAGTGGGGAAGCTGCCGCACCCAAAGATTCTGAATCATTCAGTGATGCTGAAAAAGAGCGCCGCTATCAAGAGTGGAAAAAGAGGAATCCATAATGACTGAAGAAGAAGAGTTTGAATTTCGCGCTAGACGCGAGAAAGAAAAATCAACAAGTAAATTATCTGCTGCACCTTCTTTTGGTGAAAAAGCAGGGGCTTTTGCTTTGGGTCTTGGAACAGGAGTTGTAGGATTACCTGGTGATATTGAGTCCATGATTACTCCAGAATCAAAAGGAGAATTAGCTGGGCACGAAACAGTTTTTCCTACGGCAAAAGAATTTCAAAAAGGGCTTACAAAACTTGGAGTTCCAGAACCCAGACCAGAAGTAAGCGGATATGTAAAAGCTGGTGAACTTGCCCCCGCTGCTGTTGCAGGGGGACGGGCTTTGTATGGTCTTGGTAAATACGGTGTTGGAAAAGCTGCTGACCTTGGCAACCTATTGTTAGGCAGAAAGACAGCGGGTCAAGCTGGGCGTGTTGGAGCAGAAGCTGCCCGTGTTGGAACTGAGGCAGAAAAAGGCCTTGCACAACAAGAAGCAGAAACAAGACGTTTGCTTGCAAAAGAACAAGAGTCTCGCGCAGCCTCTACAAAAAGCCAAGCTGAACGTCAAGCTATGGCAGAAACCGCAGCGGCAAAAGCAGCACCAAAAGGTGAGCGTTCATTGCGCGAACTGGCTGGTGTTAAGACATTGCCAGAGGCCGGTGGGTTCAAACCTATTCCTCAAACACCCACAGAAGTGGGTAATTTTGTTCGTCAACAAGCTGAGAACTTTGTTAAGTCTATTAAGAAACAAAGAGATGCTGCTGCAAAAACTGGTTTTGGTAATGCCAAAAATGAAGCACAGTTAAAGCAAGGTCTTGGTCAATACGTTGACACACAACCATTGGTCAATCAAATTGACAACCTGATTGCAAAAGGTGGCTCTAGCGACTACATCCGTTCTATCAGTCAGTTGAAAAACGATTTGGCTGTTACTAGAGATTTTGAAGGCTTGGAAGTTATCCGTCGTAGGCTTGGTGATGCCGCTTTTGGTTTGCCAGAAGAAGGATACAAAGCCATTGGTCAAGGTTTTGCCAAAGACATGTACAAGAGCCTGTCTGGTCAAATGAAAGAGTTTTCTCCTGCTTTTGAAAAATATCTTGAGGACTACAAACGTCTTTCTAAAACCATAGAGGCGCACAGCACCAAGGTTGGCAAAGGTCTTACAGAAACTCAGGATGCGGCTGGCAAGTATTACGCCAAGCCAGCAGAGCAAGTTGCCAATGACATCTTCAGCAGCCCAGAAAAGTACAGGCAGTTTGTGGACGCTGTTGGCGGCAACTTGGAAATTGCTACTTCTGCTGCACGGAAGTTTTTTGCTGGCAAACTGGAAACTGCAAAGACACCAGAGGCCGTAGAAAAAATCTTGAAAGACAGCCGGGAGTTGCTGCGTCAACCGGGTATGGCTGGAGTAAAACAAGATTTAGAGTCCTATCTTACGTCTTTGCGTCAATCTGGCAGAAGGACAGAAGCTGCAACCGCTATTTCTGCGGAGGCAAAAGGAGCGCAAAAAACTATTGCCAAACAATTAGAAGACTTGGACACGGCGGCGCAAGCAAGATTAAAAAACATTGCTGGTGCAAAAACCCTTATGTCTGACGCTGTAAAAGCGCTTTCTTCTGCTCAACCGGGCAAAGCTATTGAGACTTTTGAAAGCACTGTGTTGCCAAAAATACGAAATGCTGAAGCAAAAGCCGGTACACGGTTGTTGTCAGAGCAACAGATTGAGACTTTGCGGCAACAGGTTCAGCAGCTTGAGAAGATTTCAGACAAAGCTGCCCGGGCGAGAATTATTACCGGCATTCTTGGCGGTTATTTGATAGGCCAAACGGGTGTGTACAAAATCAAACAACTGGCTGGAATGCCGTCATAACCATGAGCAAGAAATCAAAAGGAATCAACCCAGAACTGGAAGCAGCCATCAATAGTCTGATGGCATCCGTTACCAATGACCCTACCGCCAGCATCACGGACAAGATGCGGGTGATTGACCGCGCCTTGAAGCTGGAGCAATTGAAGCTGAAGGACTCAGATTCTGAGTGGGGCAGTGGATTTGGGTTAGACGATGATGATGAGAAGTGATAAGATGATTACTTCTCAACTAGCAGAGGGTATTAATCATGGATGCAACAGCAGTCGTACGCATAGCTTTAGGTGTCATTTCAGACCGTCTAATAACTATACTCGCCCTTCTAACTTCGTTCGGTCTTGGATGCTGGACGATGTGGGGAATGGGGTGGGAGCGTGTAACGGCACTAGCAATTTATGTGTTTTTCGCGTATCTTATAGTCACCGCAAAGGAGAATGTTAATGTCAAAGAGAGAACACCAACGCCCCCATGACTTGAACCAACAGATAGCCAAGTCAGTACGTCCGCAGCTGCCCCGTGATGGCAGCCCAGGCATGACACGCTGGGAGCCAGGTCAGCTTCCCAAGGGTGGCTATCGCTCTGTGTTTGATTTCTCAGGAGAACCCCTGTACGACACCAAACACAGTCCTACTCAAGCCCCAGGAAAGAAGGTGTACTAATGGCTAATAACATTGCTTTCCAAGCCCAAGGAAAGACGTATAAGGCTAACGTCACTACTGCTTCCCAAGTTATCACCATCACTGCTGATAGCCCCTGCAATCAGTTAATGGTGGCTAATCACCAGCCTTCTGGTGCTACAGGACAGCCGGTGTACTTTGTTGTTAGTTCAAACTCTAGCGTTACTTGCACCTTGCCAGCCAATGGTTCGCCGCAATACGCACTAGTGTCTATTCCAGCAAGCACTAGGGTGTATACCGTACCTACTCAATTTAGTTCTGCCAATCTGTACATTGCATTCATTGGAGAAGCTGCTTCTGAATGCTACTTTACGCCGGGTGAAGGCATATAAGGTGTAACTGTGATTGACCCCATCACAGCCTTTGCGACAGCACAAGCCGCAATAAAAGGGGTACAAGCAGCTATAAAAATGGGTAAGGACATCCACGCTATCAGCGGGGAGATGATGCGCTTTTTTGAGGCCAAGGACGTTGTCCAGAGGGAAGCTGCCAAGCCTAAATCCGTCTTTGCCAAGTCCGACACTGCCCGGGCTTTTGAGATTGTCATGCACGCTAAACGCCTGGATGACGCTGAGAAAGAGTTGAATCAGTGGATGGTTCTTTCTGGTCACGCAGACCTCTGGCAACAACTTCTCATTGAGCGCAACAACATCATCCAGCAGCGCAAGAAGCAAGAAGTCTTGGATGAGAAGAACGCCGCTGCTCGCAAGAAAGAGATGGATGAACTTATCAACTGGCTTCTTGGCGGCGGCATTATCCTCTTGCTCTCTGGCTTTGCTTACTACTGGTTAACACTTTTGGTGGAGAAACACTGATGCTCACAATTCTGTCTACTCTTATTTCTTTCTTGATGGGCGGCTTGCCCAAACTGCTCGACTTTTTCCAAGACCGCAACGACAAGGCCCATGAACTTGCTCTTGCCCAACTCCAGATAGAGCGTGAACTAGAGTTACGCAAAGCTGGTTTTGAGGCCCAAGAAAGGGTAGAACAGATACACAGCGCACAGCTTGAGATGGAAACCAATGCCAAGGCCAATGAGAACCTTGTCAACGCTCAAGTGGCTGAGATGAACGCCATCTACCAGCATGATGAGTCTCTCAATGAAGGTACAAGCCAGTGGATGAAGAATCTCCGTGCTGGTGTCCGCAGTTTCATTACCCTTGGTTTCTTCTTCCTTCTGTGCTTTGTGGACGTTGGCATGTTTATGTACGGCTGGAATCACGGCGTAGAGTTCCCTGTGCTTGCTGAACGGTTGTGGGATAGCAACACTCAAGCGTTGTTTGCCAGCATTATTGCGTTCCACTTTGGGGGCAGAGCCTTTGGCAAATGATTTGGACTCTGGTTCTTATATCGGGGATTAACATGCAGTACGTAACAGTGGTTGGGTACTTTGAGTATGAGGCCGCCTGTCAGAAAGCGGCTCAAGAATGGCGTGATTTGGGATACAAAGTCGGTTGTGTTCAAACGGTGAGACGCAAATGAAAATCTCAGCCAAAGCATTGGGTGTAATAAAACACCATGAAGGGGTAAGACAACGTGCTTACCGCTGCCCTGCAAAATTGTGGACAATAGGTGTAGGGCATGTTTTGTACCCGCAGCAGGGAGCAATGAAAATAGAGTTGCGGGATTCTGTTCCCTTACATCCAGAGGATGATAGGGTTTTCCCTATGGAGGAAGTAGATGGAATACTTACAGCAGACCTTGAACGATTTGAGCGAGGCGTGGAGAAGTTTATCCCTGTCCAGCTTACCCAAGGTCAATTTGACGCTCTTGTTAGTTTTAGCTTTAATGTCGGTTTGGGAACACTACAGCGCTCAACGCTCCGTCAAAAAGTTCTGCGCGGGGATATGGAAGGCGCTGCACAAGAGTTCTTGAAGTATTGTATGGCTGGGGGTAAACCATTGAAAGGATTGCAGAACAGGCGCATAGATGAGCGCGTCTTGTTTCTCTCTTAAACACATGGCAAAGAAAAAGTTTCCTAATCTTTCTGTTGGCAGAGGCGAGAAGCTGTCTGTCAAAAAAGGTGGTGGTCTTACCGCCAAGGGTAGGGCAAAGGCGAATAGGGCGACAGGTAGTAACTTGAAAGCACCTACTAAGTCTGGCCCCCGTCACAAGTCCTTCTGCGCTCGCAGTAAATCTTGGACAGGTGAACGGGGGAAAGCCGCTAGAAAGCGGTGGGGTTGCCGCTAAACCTTCTGAATAGCTAACTGGTAGTTCTTCAGAACGGGTTTGTACTGCCCTTTGTATGCCTTGAGAAAGGCATCTACTGCTGCGCCTACGCCAGCCCCGCCAGCGTAATCGTCAAACAGCATAATGCCTTTTGGCTCTAACAACTTGAATGCGAGACAAGCATCCAGCAGCACCTCTGGTGTTTGGTGGTTGCCATCAACATAGATGAAATCAAACGTAAAGTCCAAATACACCAACTCACTCAAAGCCTCCCAAGATGTCTTGGCAATAACTTCTATGGCCTGGTTCTCATCTGATGCCTCATCTACGTTTGCATCAAAAGTCTTGCGTAGGTCAGAAAGGTCAAGGCCAGCATGTTCCTCGCCTCCCTCAAAAGTATCTACGCAGACCATCGTGCCATCGTAGGCCAGCATGTTCTGTAGCATCCAAGTTGTTGATAGACCCTCAAAACATCCTATTTCTAGGAATGCACTGTTCTCTGGCAGCTTGGCAGCGCAAGCCTCAAAGTTAGGAATGTTTCTAGTAAACCAATCTTGTGTGAATTTCATGGTGCTGGCAGCAAGCCGCCCTCAAAAAGATAGTTTCCAAAGTGACCCAAGCGTACCCAGGGTGCTGCCCATATCTTGATGCCGTTCTCACGCGCTACACGGCAGAAGTGATAGTCCTCTGACAATAGGCGCTCTGTACCTGGCTCAATACTGCAAGCAAAGTATTCAACGATACGCTCTGCTGGCTGTAAAGCACCAGACAGTACAGCAACATCATTGTTGTAGGCAGCTACCTTCTTCTTCAGCTTCTCAAACACCTTGCGCTTGATAAGCATAAAGCCAGTACCACCGGCCCATATCTCCACAGGCTTATCCACAGGCACAGTCACGGCCCCTGTGTAACCAACCAGGTTAACCACCAGCGCACCTGTGCGGGTAGTCAGTTCGTTAACTGGGACACCTTCTTGGACTGCTCTCTCTACCCCGTGCCAGTTGATTTCCTTCTTAGGGTAAATACCACAGATGATGTCTTTGTCTGCTTGCACCATCAGGGGAATATCATTGGCATCAAACTTAATGTCTGCGTCAATGAACAACAGGTGCGTACACTTGGTCTTCATGTACTGGTGGACAAGTGCGTTACGTCCACGCTGGATGAGAGACTCATTAAACATGCTGGAGAAGGACATATCCCACCCTACGTTCTTCATAACGTTGGTCATACCCACCAGGCTGTTAGTGAAGTAGCCTGTGCATACACCGCCGTACATAGGCGTAGCCACAAAGATATGCGGCTTCACCGGCTGCTTAACTTTCTTAGCCACAACTGGTGTTGCTGACCGTTTCTTCTTAGCCACCAGCGTTACCTCTGGTTTCTGAATCCCTACTGTTCCACCTTTTGCCATGATTAATCCTTTGAAATAAAAGTCATACCGTCTTCGTAACCGGCCTTGTATGCCATATCCCACAACTGTTGGATAGACATGTTGATAAGTTCTATGAGATGTCCTCTATCCTCAGGACATACTTGTTCGTCTTCGCTGATTTGCGCCAGCCCCACACCTGTATCTTCCATCCTGCTTCCCTCACTTTCGGTAAAAGTTCACTTGCCATAATCTTCTTTATCCTGTCACTCACCCCGGACGCTGTAGCCTGTACTGCCAGAGTCTCATCCCGCTTGATAGCCAAGATGTCTATAAAGCCAAACAAGTCCTGTCGTATTCGTGCGTGTGGGTTCCACTTCTCTACGATAGCCACTGTGTAGCCCTGCTCTCGCAAGACTGCCAACGTCCTACTGGTGGGTGACTCCTTTGCCATCAGAACTCTTCTTTCAGTTCTTTATGACGTTGCTTATGACAGGGTTGACAGAGCCACATAACGTCTAATGGCTTGTCGTAGTCTTCGTGGTGTGCCAATGCCTTTTCACTTCCGCAACGGCAGCAAGGTCTACGTTCAAGAATTCCCTTAACGATAGCGCGACTAACGGCGTTGTGTGCCCTTGTCCTTCTAACATCTTCTGCTCGCCATGCTTTATTAACCACTGAGTTATGTCTTTTTCTCTCAGGGAGTTTAGCTCTTCGTTTGTCATACTCTCTAATCCTTTCAAGGTTTTCTGCCCTATGTTTGTTTGAATCAGACTTAGTGCATTGTTTACATTTATTGAGATGACCATCAGCCATTGCTGAATGCTTGTAAAACTCAGTCAATGGCTTCTCGGTCTTACACTTAAAACAGACTTTCATACCGCACCTCCTTGCGGCATTATATCCCTTTTAATTTAGAACGGAATTTCCGAATCATCATCACTAGGCTTGTTCTGCGTATGCTTGCGGTAAGCAGGGACAACCTCGACAACTTCGTTACGCTCCTCTGCCTTCTTGCGCTTAGTCCAGTTGTCTTCCTTGAAAGACAGCAGGGTTGTGCCTTTGGAAGTAGGGCGCTGCCAAACGGCAAACTTCATCTTCTCGCCAGCTTTGTAATCCATATCTAGGACTATGAAGCCTTTGTAGTCTGGCCCTTTGTCTGACTTCTTTTCCTCTTCCCAATAGGCCACTCCTGACCCTGGCATCTCACGATGTTGATTGCTCATACTCTTCCTTTCGTTAACGTGTAACTCGCATACTCTCTGCCATTGGCCTTCACCATGTGTGTGAAGATGTTGTATCCCTCTCTCCGCAACACTTCAATGTGAGCAGCAAGGCGAAAACTCCCATATAAATTCAGTGCTTCCATAGGAGAGATTGCCTTGCCAGCTTCCAAGTGTCTTAAGATATTGTCACGCTGTGTACCACTTCGGGACTTTGTGGGGGCGTACCCGGCTTTGGGCTAACAGACACTCCAGCAGTGACTAACATGCCCTTCATCTTGACCTTGAGCATGTTGTCCAGAGAGTCCAGCATGTTCATGTTGCAAGCCTTTAGGCCGTCAATCTTCTCTGCTTTCAACTCTTCATCCATCTTGACAGACTTAGTGATACGGGCCACCATAGTGACGTAAGCCTCTAGCCA
>Ga0304729_1001552_pt1 | contig 14933 bp, 14 predicted proteins | sample C_131016_MF_Meta_FD_190475 | JGI IMG/M metagenome (GOLD analysis project Ga0304729, IMG submission 190475) | Freshwater microbial communities from Lake Croche, Canada to study carbon cycling - C_131016_MF_MetaG (v2) (version 2) | ecosystem: Environmental > Aquatic > Freshwater > Lake | place... | reverse complement strand
TAGGCAGCATGTATGCGCTCGTGGCACTTGGCTACACCATGGTCTACGGCATCATCAACTTGATTAACTTTGCGCATGGCGAAGTCTTGATGATTGGCGCCTTGTGCAGTTGGTCGCTTATCAATATCTTGCAACCTGCTTTTCCTAATTTGCCGGGTTGGGTCATTTTGATAGTGGCGATGGTGTTAGCAAGCACAGCTGCTGCAACCCTGAACTTTGCTATTGAAAAAATCGCCTATCGCCCATTGCGCAATGCGCCAAAGTTGGCGCCTTTGATCACAGCGATAGGTATGTCGATCTTTTTGCAAACTATCGCCATGATTGTTTGGAAGCCGAACTACAAACCATTTCCAACGCTTTTGCCTTCTACGCCTATTGCAATTGGTGAGGCGGTGATTACGCCCACCCAATTGATGATCTTAGGCCTCACTGCTGTCGCATTGGCCGTTTTGTCTTGGTTGGTCAACGCAACACGCTTGGGTCGCGCGATGCGCGCAACAGCGGAGAACCCTCGCATGGCGAGTTTGATGGGCGTCAAACCAGATATGGTGATCTCAGCCACCTTCATCATTGGCGCTGTGCTCGCCACCCTGGCCGGTGTGATGTGGGCATCGAATTACGGAACAGTTCACCACGCCATGGGATTTTTGCCAGGTCTTAAGGCATTTACTGCCGCCGTATTTGGTGGCATTGGCAATTTAGGCGGTGCAGTCGTGGGTGGTTTGTTATTGGGCTTAATCGAATCAATCGGCTCAGGCTATTTAGGCGAACTCACCGGCGGCGTGATGGGTAGTCAATACAGCGACATCTTTGCTTTCTTGGTGCTGATCTTGGTACTCACACTTCGCCCCTCGGGTTTGATGGGTGAGCGTGTGGCGGATAGGGCTTGAAGCGGATGCTAAATACAAATGCACTATTTGGTAAACGATGGCTTTTAGCCAGTGTGTTGCTGCTTTTGCCTTTTGTATTGCAGCCGTTTGGTAATGCGTGGGTGCGCATTGCAGACATGTCGCTTTTATACGTCTTACTAGCGCTTGGCTTAAATATTGTGGTTGGCTACGCCGGTTTGTTAGACCTTGGATACGTTGCATTTTTTGCAGTAGGTGCCTATCTCTTTGGATTGCTTGCATCTCCCCATCTGACCGATGCATTCCCTTGGATTGCCGCGATGCTTCCAAATGGTTTGCACCTTAGCTTGTGGATGGTCCTGCCAATGGCTGCTGGTGTTGCTGCCTTGTTCGGAATTGTGTTGGGCGCACCCACCTTAAAGCTACGCGGTGATTACCTGGCTATCGTGACATTGGGTTTTGGTGAAATCATCCGTGTCTTTTTAAATAATTTAGACCAACCTGTGAACATTACCAATGGGCCTAAAGGTATTGGCCCTATTGATTCTGTGAGTGTCTTTGGTCATCCACTTTCAAAGCGATTGGATTTGGGTTTTATTGAACTGCCTTCTGTCACGTTGTATTACTACTTATTTCTGGTGCTGGTAGTTGTCAGTGTCGTGGTCTGCCATCGTTTAGAAAACTCCCGCATTGGTCGCGCATGGATGGCGATTCGTGAAGATGAAATCGCAGCTAAAGCCATGGGGCTTAACACCCGCAATTTGAAGTTGATGGCGTTTGGCATGGGCGCCACATTTGGCGGCATCTCCGGTGCGATGTTTGCTGCGTTTCAAGGTTTTGTATCACCCGAATCATTCAGCTTGATGGAGTCTGTGATGATCGTGGCGATGGTTGTGTTGGGTGGCTTAGGCCACTTGCCCGGCGTGATTTTGGGTGCTGTGTTGTTGGCCGCGTTGCCAGAAGCGTTGCGTTATGTCGCTGGACCTTTGCAAGAAATGACGGGTGGTCGATTAGACGCTGCCATATTGCGCCAACTTCTAATCTCTGTAGCGATGGTGGGTGTCATGTTGTGGCGCCCCAGCGGTTTATGGCCTAAGCCTGAACACGCTAAGCGTTTGCAAAGCATGGAGGGGCGGAATGCTTAGCCAACACGTATTGCAAGTTGCTGGTGTATCAAAACGATTTGGCGGCCTGCAGGCCTTGAACGATGTACACCTCAACATCGAACGTGGGCAAGTCTATGGCTTGATCGGCCCCAATGGCGCTGGCAAAACCACTTTCTTTAATGTGATCACAGGCTTGTATCCCGCAGACAGTGGCAGCTTTGTATTGGCAGACCAGCCTTATCAACCCAAGGATGTACATTTGGTCGCCAAAGCCGGCATCGCGCGCACCTTCCAAAACATTCGTTTATTCGCTGAAATGACAGCGCTTGAAAACGTGATGGTGGCGCGCCATGTGCGTACGCACTCTGGTTTGTTAGGTGCAATTTTCAGAACCAAGTCTTTCACGCAAGAAGAAAAAGAAATTACAGAAAGAGCGCAAGAATTGTTAGCCTATGTCGGCATAGATACGCTTGCCGATGTGAAAGCACGCACCTTGAGCTATGGCGACCAGCGACGTTTAGAAATTGCCCGTGCCCTAGCAACAGATCCACAACTACTAGCCTTAGACGAACCTGCTGCAGGCATGAATGCCACTGAGAAAGTGCAGTTACGCACATTGATTGACAAAATCCGCCATGACCACCGCACGGTTTTATTGATTGAACACGATGTGAAATTGGTCATGGGTTTGTGCGATCGCGTGACGGTATTGGATGAAGGCCAAGTGATTGCAGAAGGCACGCCTGCGCAAGTGCAACGTGATCCGCGTGTGATGCAAGCGTATTTGGGAACGGCACAGGCTTGATATGACCCAACCCATGCTTCGCGTCAGTAATTTACAAGTGAGTTATGGCGGCATTCAAGCCGTCAAAGGCGTGAATTTTGAAGTCTTTGCTGGCGAATTGGTTTCACTAATTGGTTCAAACGGTGCTGGCAAAACCACCACCATGAAAGCCATCACGGGGCTGTTGTCAGCGAGTGCAGGCAGCATCGAGTTAAACGCCAAGCCTATCCATGATTGCAAACCTTGGGATTTAGTGAAGCAAGGGTTAGCCATGGTGCCCGAAGGACGTGGCGTCTTCACCCGCATGACCATCATTGAGAACCTGCAAATGGGTGCTTACAGTCGCAACGATGGCGCAGACATTGACGAAGACATGGAACGTATCTTTACCATCTTTCCAAGATTAAAAGAACGCAGCCATCAATTAGCAGGAACTTTGTCTGGCGGAGAGCAGCAAATGTTAGCCATGGGGCGCGCATTGATGAGTCGCCCTAGCTTGCTATTGCTAGATGAGCCCTCTATGGGTTTATCGCCTTTGATGGTCGATAAGATTTTTGAAGTGATTCAAGCTGTTTCAGCGCAAGGCGTCACCATTGTGTTGGTAGAACAAAACGCCAGTCGCGCCTTACAAATTGCACAACGCGCCTATGTGATGGAGTCAGGCGTGATAACCCTCAGTGGCAAAGCGGGTGATTTGTTGCATGATCCGAAGGTGCGCGCTGCATATTTAGGAGAGTAATTACTATGCCCACTGCTTTAAGCAAACAAGACATCGCTAACTACCATGCCAACGGCTATGTCATTCCCAAATACCGGTTAGAGCCAGAGTTTGTAAAAGAGTTGCAAGACGCGCTCAACACGCTCATTGCCAACAACCCCGGTGTGCGCCCTGAAAAACTGGTGAGTGCGCATATTGAAGGCCGTAACGACGAAGGTGTGACAGGCAGCCAAAAGTTTTTGCAATTGGCTATGCACCCACCCATCATCGATTTGGTGGAACAACTCATCGGCCCAGACATCATCTTGTGGGGTTGCCATGTGTTTTGTAAACCCGCTAGCGAAGGCTATGAAACGCCTTGGCACCAAGATGGCCATTACTGGCCTATTCGTCCATTGGCCAATTGCACCGTGTGGGTTGCTCTAGAACCCAGCACCCAAGAGAACGGTTGTTTGCGCGTCATCCCTGGTTCTCACAACGCCAAACAGTTATACGAACATTTACACGAAGATCGCAATGACCTCACGCTCAACCAACGCATGGCGGAGGGCACGTTTGATGAATCGCAAGCGGCAGATTTAGAGTTGCAACCCGGCGAAATGTCGATGCACGATATTTATATGATCCATGGTGCGAAAGCAAATACCTCGCAACAAAGACGCACTGGAGTTGCCTTGCGTTTTATGCCAGGCACTTCATTGTTCGACCGAAACCTTAGACCATCAGACGGCAAAACAGGTGTGAATGTGAGTTTTGCAACGCGGCCTTTGTGGTTGTTACGCGGTCAAGATAAAACTGGACAAAACGATTTCACAGTGGGTCATCGTTAATCAATCCGCGCACCAGAGCGCTTAATGATTGGCGCCCACTTAACGGATTCATCATGGATGAGTTTTGCAAATTGCTCGGGTGTTCCGCCTATCGGCTCTAAGCCAGCTGATTTAAGTCTTTCTTTCACGCTAGGGTCGATCAACGCAGCATTGAGTGCGCTATTGATGCGATCCACAATGGCTCTTGGCGTACCAGCTGGCACCAACACACCATTCCATGCCAACGCTTCAAAGCCTTTGAGTTCGGGCAGGCCACTTTCTGCAACAGTAGGAACGTCTGGTAAGAGGGCGTAGCGCTGCGCACTGGTCACAGCCAAATACTTCAACTTGCCTTGTTTGACTTGCGGCGCAAGCACTGTTGGTACTGAGGCAATCAATTGCGTTTCACCTGACAAAGTAGACATCACAGCTGGTGGGCTACCGTTAAAGGGAATATGCACCGCAAACGTGTTGGATACAGACTTGATGTATTCCATCGTCAAATGCGATGAGCTGCCATTGCCAACGGAGGCAAAGTTGTATTTACCGGGTTCTTTTTTAAGCAGGGCTATTAGTTCGCGTATTGAATTAGCCGGAAGTTGCACATTGGCTGCAATTACATTCGGCTGCGAGGTCGTTGTGATGACAGCGATTAAATCTCTTTCAGGGTGGTAGGGAAGCTTAGGGTAAAGATGTGGGCCAAATGAAAGTGGTCCGTTGTAAGACATGACCCACGTATATCCATCCGGCGCAGATTTGGCGACTTCATTGGTACCAACTGTGCCGCCTGCTTGCGGCTTGTTTTCTACAACAACGGCTTGGCCCAAATTGTCTTTGAGCTTGTCTTGCATCGAGCGGGCAATCACATCCAACGATGATCCTGCAGGCGCAACAACTACCCAGCGAATAGGTTTGCTGGGAAAACTCTGCGCTTGCGACAATGCAGCAGTGCAAGCCATAACAACTGCAGCTACAAATCGCCAATTTTTAAAGTAATGAATCATGGTGCGTCCTGTGAATGGCATCAAGCTTTATCTGCTGCAGATGTAAACGAGTCTGCATAGAACTCATCCTCAGGCAAACCAACTTTTGTATAAGCGCTACGCGCAGAGTCCACCACAATCGGCGCACCACAGGCATAGACCTGATATCCACTGAGGTCAGAAATATCTTCTAAAACAGCTTGGTGCACAAAACCTGTACGACCTGACCAGTTGTCTTCAGGCAACGCGTCTGAAATAACAGGCACGTAGCGCAAGTTAGGCATCAGTGCGAGTTGGGCTTGAAGCCAATCGTTCAAGTAGAGGTCCTGTGGACGTCTGCCACCCCAATACAGAACGGCAGGTCGGGTGATACCTTTGAAATGCATATGCTCCAAGATTGCTTTGATGGGTGCAAAGCCAGTACCTGATGCTAAAAACACCAAAGGCTTGTCGGAGTCTTCTCGCAAAAAGAAACTACCCTGCGGTCCTTCAATACGTTGAATGTCGCGCTCTTTCATTACACCAAATACATGGTCGGTAAAAACACCGCCTGGCATATGGCGGATATGCAACTCAACCGCAGGACTACCTTCCACCAAGGTATGCGGTGCATTGGCCATGGAGTAACTGCGGCGACTTCCATCGCGCAACAAAAAGTCAACATACTGGCCTGCGTGGTATTGCATGACTTCTGTGGCTGGTAGTTGCAGTTTGACCAACATGACATCGGGCGATTTCTTTTCTAAAGAAATAATGCGCACGGGCATCTTCTTGATAGGGAATGCGCCTGCTTCAACCACTTGTCGGGATTCGAGTACAACATCGCTCTGTGCTGTCGCGCAGCAGGTGAGCACCATGCCGCTGGCTTCCTCTTCGTCACTCAAGGCTTTGCTTTGATGCGTCCCGTGGATCACAGTGCCAGATAATTTCTTGCACTTGCAAGAACCACAGGCACCGTCTTTACAGCCATACGGTAAGCCAATGCCTTGGCGAAGACCTGCCATGAGCAGGGTTTCATCGGAACCCGCATCAAAAGAACGGCCACTGGGTTGCACAGAAATCTGAAAACTCATCTTTGGTTATCCTTGAACTTTTACCTAAGACGTATTTTGCCTTCCAATCAGACCCCTTTGGGCGCATTGCCCGCACGATTTAGACGCGAGCGACTCCTCATCATCGGATGTGGCGATGTTGGCATGCGTTTAGCGCGTGTGCAACGCCATATGCGAACTTTTGCATTGACTTCGCAGCAGCAGAGAACCACTGAACTCCGTGATGCGGGCATCACACCCCTTTTAGGTAATTTGGACCAACCCAGTAGTTTGAAGCGATTGGCAGGCCTTGCAACGCGAGTCGTCCACTTGGCTCCGCCACCACTCCAAGGTAATCATGATCCCCGCACATTAGCGCTAGCCCGTGCATTGATGTTGCGAACAGCGCCACGCAGTGTGGTCTATGGTTCAACAAGCGGCGTTTACGGAGACTGCGACGGTGCATGGGTAGCAGAGACACAATTAACTAATCCCAAAACCAGCAGAGCCCAGCGCAGAGTGGATGCAGAACAACGCTTGCGCCATCTTTCGCGATTACGCGGCAACGCTGTGCGCATGAGTGTGTTGCGCATTCCTGGTATCTATGCCAATGACCGCGTAGGTGGAACACCCCGTGACCGATTAGCGCGAGGCACAGCCGTTTTGCAAAAGCAAGATGATGTGTTCACCAACCATATCCACGCAAACGATTTAGCGCGCGCTTGTCAGCTAGCGATTTGGCGTGGCAAAACACAACGCAAATACAACATCAATGACGACAGTCAGATGTTGATGGGAGACTATTTCGATATGGCGGCGGGTGTGTATGGATTGCCTAAACCACCGCGCATAAGTCGCACACGAGCCAAACTTGAATTAGGCGAAATGCAAATGAGCTTTATGAGCGAATCGCGCCGCTTGGTGAACACGCGTATGAAGCGTGAATTGCGTTTGCGCTTGCTGTACCCGCAGGTGCAAGATGGGCTCGAAGCCCAAAACTAGCACCTAGACATATCAATCAAATTTGATATTGGCGGCCTTGATGGCTTTGGTCCAACTGGCTGTGTCACGTTCCAGCAGTTTGGTGGTGGCATCAGGCGTTAAGTAGCGAACCTCAACGCCAGCAGCGTCAGCACGCTGCTTGGTGTCCGCTTGCTCCATCGCGCGTTTGACATCGTTGCTGAGTTTTTGCACGATGTCTTTAGGTGTGCTGCTGGCAACATACAAGGCAACCCAAGATTCGAGTTCGAACCCACCCAATCCAGCCTCTGCCACCGTAGGTACTTGCGGTAGTTGTGGATGGCGGGTTTTGCCCGTGACTGCTAAGGCTTTTAATTTGCCACTCAACACATGGCCCATCACAGAGGGAGGTGTAGTGATAAACACTTGCACTTGCCCAGCCAAAACATCTTGAATCGCTTGGCCCGAACCTTTGTAAGGCACATGGGTCATCTCGATACCTGTTTGTTGTTTGAATATTTCTGTGCCAATGTGAGACACCGAACCATTGCCCTGCGACGCATAGTTCAACTTGCCTGGGTTTTGTTTTGCCCATGCGATGAACTCTTTCAAGGTATTGGCAGGAATAGAAGGATGCACGGCAATGACGTTTGTCGCAACAGTGATCAAACCAATGGGTGTGAGATCTTTCAATTCCCAGGGCAGTTTGTCCATCAGGATCGGGTTAGCAATGTGGTAACCCGAATAAGACACCAAGACGGTGTAGCCGTCTTTTGCGCTGCGCGCAACGTTCGAATATGCCAAATTGCCACTGCCACCGGGCTTGTTGTCTACGACCACAGTTTGGCCAGTGAGTTTTGCAAGCGGGTCGCTGACCAAGCGGGCTGATGTGTCCACCAAACCGCCGGGTGGATTAGGAACCACCAGGGTGATGGGCTTGCTGGGATAGTTATCCGATTGTGCAAACGCAATTTGGGGAACTGCAAGGCTACTTGTTAACGAAGCCAATACGGCGAGATGCGCAAGAAATTGACGACGAAAATTGCAAGTCATAAAGATGCCTTTCAAAATATGTTTAACGCTGGCCTACACGCACGGGACCAAAAACGGTTTGTGCTTCCCGAGGCAAGCTGCGCCAATATTGAGGGCTGGCTTCCACTGTGCCTTGCAAAGCTGCTGCAGCCTCCCACATCCAACGCGGTTTGTAGAGGAATGAACGGGCTAAAGCCACTAAATCAGCATCGCCACGGGCAATGATGTTGTCCGCTTGGTGGGGATCGGTGATCAAGCCTACAGCAATAGTAGATATACCAGCCTTGTCTTTGACAAGCTTGGCAAATGGCACTTGAAATTCAGGACCGACTGGAATCTTTTGTTGCGCTGAAACGCCAGAGGTAGAGATATGTACAAAGTTTGCACCCGCTTGTTTTAAGCGCGCAGCAAAGTCAGCGGTTTCTTCAGGTGTCCATCCGTTGTCTACCCAGTCGGTCGCTGAGAGTCGCATGCCTAAAACACCAGAGAAAGCAGCGCGTACTGCTTTAAAAACTTGCATTGGAAAACGCGTACGGTTGTCAAAATTACCGCCATAGGTGTCGGTGCGTTTGTTTGCAATAGGCGACAAGAATTGATGCAACAAATAACCATGTGCGCCGTGTAACTCTATGGCTTCAATGCCCATGGCATCTGCGCGTTGTGCTGCTTTGACAAATGCTTGCTCGATATCGATCAAGCCTTGCGCCGTGATTTCGTCAGGTGGCGTTTCTTGCTCCAAATGCGGAATGGCAGAAGGCGCTTCAGGCTGCCAGCCACCATGCGATGCGTCAAGCAATTGGCCTCCATGCCATGGCGCAGCACTAGAGCCTTTGCGTCCAGCATGTGCAAGTTGGATACAGATGGGTACTTTGGGCGCCAAGTGACGCGCACGGCTTAGTTTGTCATGGAGCGCCGCTCCAGTAGCGTCATCCCACAAGCCTAAACACGTTGGCGTAATGCGACCTTTGGGTGAAACAGCAGTTGCTTCTATAAAGAACATAGCCGCACCGCTATTGAGCAAATTGCCCCAATGCATCAAGTGCCAGTCAGTGGCTTGGCCTTCATTCGCTGAGTATTGGCACATAGGTGCAACGACTACGCGGTTGTGAAGCGTGAGAGGTCCGCGTGGGGATTGCAGGGTGAATTCAGAAAACAGATGGCTCACAAAATACTCCAAAAAAACTTAACTTTTATTCTCAAGATCGTCTAGCTTGTGGTTGAGGTCGTCGACATTGTTTTTGATACCTGCCAAGCGACCATGAAACGCTTCCATTTGCGCCTTATGGGCCAGTGCAATTTTTTGGGCTTCAGCAGATGAGATCGCACTAGAAGCCCCAATTTTTTGAGGTTTGGCTATAGGCTTCTTCGCTTGGGTTACCGCTACTTTTGCAGTAACAGATTGCAAGGGCTTAGGGCTAGCTTTGTTTCCAATTGGGTCGATTTTAGGAGTTGCACTTTCGCCTAATGGGCGTGCGTCTTTTGGCAGTGCTTCGAAATGATCAGCAATTGGCTTGTGGTCAACAGGTTGAAGGTTGTCGCCAATAGAGGGTTCGGTTGGAACTGCTTGAACATTACCGTCTAGCGATGTTTTAGCGACCGTTGCATTGCGGTCTTGGAAGCTATCTTTGTCTAGTGCTTGCCGCGTTTCGTGGTGTGTCTCTTTTGGGATGGAGGCTAAGTTATCGCTAAGGGAAGCACTTTCGATAGCTTCGTTGTTGTTGGATGTCGCATCACCATGGATGCTGGCACTATTTGAATTAACACGTTCCTTCTCGATGCGCGCGTTTTGGTCTTGTATGTTTTCTTTTGCAATGCCCGCACCATTTGTATGGATGGGTTCCTTCGCAATACCCTCAGGCTTTTGCGAGGCAACTTGTGGGTTACTTATGGATTGAATGTTGGTATCAACATTCGTGGATGGAATACTTTGCGTATTCTTATCAACCGAAGAAGATGCTGGTAGTGCTTGCTTATTTTCTTCAAACTTTTCAGTGGGAATGCCTTGGAGGTTATCTTTTAACGTATCTGTAGTGACACTCTGAAGATTGGCTTTAGCTGCAGTTGTCTGAACACTTTGTTTGTTAGCAGGAGTTGCTGAAGTGCTCGGCGCTGCTTGCGTATTGTTTACAGACGGCTCTTGCTTGACTGCTTGTAAATTCTCTTCCGAAGCTTTATCTGCAAATGCCTTTTCGACATCAACGCCTTGAGATGGTTGGGTAACAAATTTGTCTAGACGTAAATTTTGATCTTCTGCAAGGTTGTGGGCCAAGGGGTCAAATTCCCCTTCTTTGCCTTCAAACATGCGAACCTTGTTTAAGGTTTCATTTTCATCAGACGTAACAATATTTTTAGGGGTTTTGGCATTTCCTGTGCGCTCAGACACAGAGACTCGCATTTTTTTTCCGCTGCTTATAAAGCCTGAAAATTCATCGTCATTCATAAGATTGCCATAGATCTTTGAAACAAAGGGTCGATGAGAACAAACCTTCAACAGCAGTCATGAACCGCTGGTGCCCGGGGCCGGAATCGAACCGGCACGCCTTGCGGCGGGGGATTTTGAGTCCCCTGCGTCTACCAATTTCACCACCCGGGCGCGGGGGAGAGACAAATATTATGACATAGAGCTGTCATGTGGCTTGGGGTGTGTGAGTTGGGATTTGAGTTGGCTTTGGTGATTGGTATGGGTTTTAGGCTGGCTTGAATCTATTTAGGGCTAGAGTGCTAAGTATCGGTTGAACCGACGGTTGCCGGTGAGGGGTTGTTGTTGAGTCATGGTGTCGTTTTAAGCGACACAGGAAATCTGAGTTCAAATTAATCGATGCATACATATTTTTTGCTGGCTCACACAATACAGCAAATAAAACTTAACCGCCTTAAACTAACTTCAGAATATGTTCTCAAAAATCGCATCAATAACCCTGCCGATTTTCACCTTGGTGCTGGTTGGATTTTTTTATAGCCGAAGAGTCAAACCTGATTTAGGAGGCTCTAACAAACTCGTTGTAGATATTGCGCTTCCAGTATTGATATTTATTTCGCTGTCTGCCAAATCATTCGATCCTATTTCAGCGCTCTCATTTACTGGAGCCTCCATCGTCTTGATCCTAGTGAGCGGATTGATAGCTTGGCCATTAGCAAAATTCTCAGGCGCTACTCAAAAAGCATTCTTACCCTGCGTTATGTTCACCAATGTGGGGCCAATCGGCATCCCTCTTATTGCTTTGGCATATGGACCTGAAGGCATGGCACCCGCTGTGGTTTTGTTAGTGATATCTAACATCTTGCACTTCACTCTAGGTTCTGGCGTGATGAGTGGCAAAGTTGACTGGCGAATGGTCTATGCCAACCCATTGGTTTGGGCGACTGTTCTGGGTGTTGCTAGCTCTCAAATGCAGTTGACACTCCCAGACTGGGTACAAACCTCGTGCACCATGATTGGAAGCGTGCTGGTTCCTATGATGTTGATGTCACTTGGATCACGACTAGCTGGTAGTCAAATTGCAGACGCATTAGTCGGGTTCCAGTCTGGCGTACTAATATTGATAGTTAGGCTTGTTGCTGCATTCTTAGTGCTTTGGTTCATTCCATTACAAGGGCTGGAGCGAGGCGCTTTGATATTGTTTGCCTGTCTGCCACCAGCAGTATTCAATTTCATGCTTGCTGACAAATTTCAGGTCGAGCCCAATAAAGTGGCTTCTACTGTTATCGTTGGCCATTTGTTGAGTTTGGCGTTCTTGCCACTTGGTATTTGGCTAGCGTTTATTTAACTTCTCTACTGCTTATAAAGGCACACGCCATGATAAGTTTTATTTCCATCCTTCATCATTCTGATTTATTTGAGGCGTAACAAATGCAAATAAAAGCGGTTGTATTTGATGCCTATGGCACGTTGTTTGATGTTTACTCCATACAAGCGCTAGCTGAAGAGTTATATCCAAGCCATGGAGCAGACATTGCTGTCAAATGGCGTGACAAGCAGATTGAGTACACGCGGTTGATCACGCAGTCAGACCCACACAATTCAAGTGGCAGCAAATACTACCAACCGTTTTGGGAGCTCACGAGGCTTTCCTTGGAGTACACCTTAGATCGTCTAAAGCTTGACAGTAGTTCTGATCAAGTCAACAAGTTGATGGAGCAGTACTCCCGCCTTACGCCATTTCCAGAAAATTTAGCTGTGCTGCAAAAGATCAAAGTAATGGGCTTGACTACGGCCATTCTTTCTAACGGCAGTCCTGAGATGCTTGCCAGTGCGGTCAAAAGTGCAGGGATGGAAGATGTTTTAGATCACATCATCTCTGTCGATCGGATTCGCTTGTTTAAAACTTCACCTGAGAGTTACGGACTAGTCCAACTAACTATTCCAGTCAGCAAAGAAGAGGTGCTGTTTGTATCTAGCAATGCATGGGACGCGTTGGGTGCAACTTGGTATGGATTTAAGACGCTTTGGATAAATCGGCAAAATCTCCCAAGTGAGGCCATTGGCCAGCAACCTGACTACATTGGGTCAGATTTGACAATGGTCGTTGATGTCCTTCAACTACTAAAAATCTAAATAGTCTTCTGTTCTCTAATTCAGAGCAGACATTAGTCCATCATCTTTTCAGTCCCTGATGTTCAAGTGTCGGTTGAACCGACGCTTGGTTAATAGGGGGGGGCGACTGAATATTGGGTTTAAACATTAAGGTAAATGTCAATCAATTTAATTTGTTTATGATCAAAATAAGATTAATCAAGGGTAAAGATGAAAAATTTAATATTGGTTGTTTTACTTTTTTTCTCATCAGTTCGAGCTGAGGTCATACCCATACAGCCGCTGGAAACTTGCATGTCTTGTAGTGCAGAACCATCTTTAACTTTTTACAGAAAAGGCAAAGACTCTAAAGCGTTGGTTATTTTTATTCCCGGCGGCTGGGGTTACATAGGGTTGAAGCAATTCCAAAATATGAACCCGCAGCCATTAGAGATTGGTAAATCGTCTTTTTCGCAAGGACTCAATAGCTTGTCGAATCCGGAGTTAACAAGCGGAAAAATTGATGTGGTTTTACTAGACAGCCCGTCTGAACTTTCTCCCGGTCAACGATGGCCGGCAGCTAGAACAGGTTTTGATCACATGATTCGCATTGAGAGCGCCATCAGATATTACAAAGAAAAAACTGGTTTACCAGTATGGCTAATGGGACATAGCAACGGGGGCATCTCGCTCACTGAGTTCTTCAAGTACGCGAAAAAGAATAACAAAACTGATTTGATATCCGGATTCATTGCAAGTGGAATTCGTTCAGAGTCCTACTTTGAAGCGCCGATCTCATTCCCAATCTTATTCATCCACCATGAAAAAGATGACTGTTCTGACACGCTTCCTAAATCCTCCTTTGCTAACTATGAGAAGGTCAAGGCCATTAGTAAATTCTCTGCAGAATTTATGTATGTAAATAGCGGTTCCGCTGAGCCAACAAATCCTTGCATCAGTGGTACGCACATGTACAACGGTGCAAATCAAGAATTTGCAAAGTACATTGAAGCTTTTATCTTGAAGACTTACCCATAGAAAAGTTTTTAACGACTCTCAGTATTTAAGCGATTCCACCCATTTGCATGGTGACATCGGGCTGTCATCTGGCTTAGGGTGTATGAGTAGGGGATTTGTCTCGGGGGCTTTAATGATTAGTGCTTGTGTCCCACCACATTGATAACGCCTTTCATACCGGCCTCGTAATGGCCAGGCTCAAAGCAAGCCATGGCATATTGGCCGGGCTCTTTGAATGTCCAAACTAGCTCCGCTTGCTGTCCGGGCTTTGCTGAAATTTCGTTGGTGTGATGGTGGCCCTTGAAATTTGGATTCGCCATTTCTTTCTCATGCGCAATGATTTCTTTTTCGCTTCCGAAAACTAGCTCATGATCCACCTTGCCTTTATTGACCAAAATGATGCGAATGGGTTCATCGACTTGGGCTTCCCATTCTGAGGGAACAAAGCGCATGGTGTCATCAACTTCTATGCGCACTTCTTTTGTTGAAACACTTGTAACTACCGCAGACGATGCGTGATCATGGCTATGGCCGTCACCCTCATGTTCATTAAAGTAAGTAAGCGCATAAAAAGAAGCAGCAACAACAATAGCCGTACTGATAGCGCCATAGAAAAGTAGGCTCTTCATTTTTACCTTGCCCTTACCGTCCATCAAATACATGGCAATTAAGGACATAGCAAATCCCACGGGCACAACCCATGCACTTCTTGCGGGAGAGTCAGGAAAGTGCTGCAGCCCTCCCGTGAAAAATCCCAAGCCTATGGAGGCCACTATGCCAATAGCCAAGATATCAGTCCAACTGTGCGCTTTATCAGGATTAGCAATTTTTTCTAAGACACCGCCTATTAAGTAAATAGCTATTCCAAATGCGGCAGTCCAAATAGCGCGTTCGCCACTAAAAAACCCATGGGTAATGGCTCCAGCAGTAAAGCTAATGCCGGTGTACTTGCAAAGCGACGATATGTGACTGAGTGGGAAGTTCATAAAAAGTAAAAACATTAATTTAATTGATCTTAAGTTTAGCCAAAGGGTGTCGCTTTTCACAAAACTGAGATGTCTTTAAACGGTAATCGCCTCGATTCCCCTTTTCTCAATCAGTTGCAACAACTTGGCTGCAGCACCGCCAGGAT
>Ga0304729_1001551_pt1 | contig 14941 bp, 15 predicted proteins | sample C_131016_MF_Meta_FD_190475 | JGI IMG/M metagenome (GOLD analysis project Ga0304729, IMG submission 190475) | Freshwater microbial communities from Lake Croche, Canada to study carbon cycling - C_131016_MF_MetaG (v2) (version 2) | ecosystem: Environmental > Aquatic > Freshwater > Lake | place... | reverse complement strand
CGAATACCTGCGCTTTGATCTGCTGGTGCAAAGGGATGTAATTGCGAAAACTCGGGCCAAGTTACCGAGGCCATCTCCGTGGTTGCATTCAATTTCATCGTGCAAGAACCGAGTGGAATCATTGTTCGGTCTAGTGCGAGGTCACGATCTGAAAGGGTACGCAAATACCGCAACATTGAAGTTTCGGAATGATACGTATTAAAAAGTGGATGAGTAAGGTATTTGGATGTTCGCTGATACCCGTTAGAAATATTTACCTCAGCTGAAAAGGCGCCACCCTTAACTTCGAAGAAATCCAAGATAATTTGTAAGTCACTAAGAACAGTTGTTTCATCTAGCGTGATACCAATTTCCGTTTCCGAAATGACACGGATATTGAATCCTTTTGCTAGAGCCGCACTTGCAATTTTTTGGGCAACGACTCCCCTGACAATGAAGGTGTCAAAATTTACCTTCGTCGGAATATCAAATCCAGATTGAATCAAAGTTTGCTTTAGGTAATTAGTGAAACTCAATATTCGGGTCGAAATTTCTTTCAAGCCTTGCGGGCCATGCCACATTGCATAAAGACCGGACATAACAGCTAGTAAGACTTGTGCAGTACAAATATTTGAAGTTGCTTTGTCGCGGCGAATATGCTGTTCGCGCGTCTGTAGCGCAAGTCGTAGCGCGGGATTTCCATGAACATCAACACTTTGACCAACTAAGCGTCCTGGAAGGGAGCGTTCTAACCCATTACGCACTGCCATAAATCCGGCATGTGGCCCACCGAATCCCATAGGCACGCCAAAACGTTGTGCCGAGCCAACTGCAATATCGAAACCAATATCCCCAGCAGATCGAAAAATCGTTGAAGCCAGTAAGTCCGTTGCAAATATATTTAACGAGTTATTTTCTTTTAAGATACTCAGCGCTGAATGAGCGTTGAAAACTTCGCCATTGCTTCCAATTTGAGCGAATATGGCACCAAAAACTTCGGTTGGATAATTCGAAATATTAAACTCTGAGTAATCGATTTCAATGATCGTGATCTTTAGCGGCTTCGCGCGGGTTTGGATTACCGCCCTGATGTGCTCATGCAGATTGATATCAATCAAGAAAACCGCGGAATCATCGCCCTGCCAAATTCGTCGGGCTAGCGTCATGGCTTCAGCTGCGGCGGTGGCTTCATCGAGCATCGAGGCGTTGGCGATTGGTAAATCATTTAGGTCAGTCACCAGAGTCTGAAAAGCAAAGATAGCTTCAAGTCGACCCTGACTAATTTCTGGTTGATAAGGCGTGTAAGCGGTGTACCAGGCGGGATTCTCCAAAACATTTCGAAGAATAACTGGTGGTGTGATCGTTCCGTAATAACCACTACCAATAAGGGACTTAACAATTTTATTCTTGCTTGCTAATACCCGAAGTTCAGCGATTGTTGCTTCCTCAGATATTGCCGTTGGCATGGATTTAGCCAATTTTTCTTCGAGCAAAATATTACTGGGAACAACTTTCGCAATAAAATCTTCGAGGGAATTTTCTGATAACTCTTTCAGCATGAAGGAAGTTTCGGCTGCATCCGGACCTATGTGACGGTCCACGAATTCTGATCGAGCTCTAGCCATTTACTACTCCCCTAATGATGCCCCCAAATCACTCGGGAGTTTCTCGTCTGGGGGAAGGATAAACTGTTTTAGGCGCCTTTGCGCTTTCTACGCTCTGAAAGCTCATCACTATCGATCTCTGAGGCCGTGAGACCCGCCACCGTAGTTTCACCAGTAGTGACTCGCTCGCCTTGAAGAGTTGCTAGTGAACCTTCAACTTCGCTCCATACTTTTCCTATCGCAATTCCAAATACGCCTTGACCACCTTGGAGCAAGTCCACGATTTCATCAGCGCTTGCACATTCATAGATCGATGCGCCATCAGACATGAGCGTCATACGTTCCAGGTCTGAAATTCCCCGACTACGCAGATGCTCAACAGCAGTACGAATATTCTGGAGTGAAACACCTGTATCCAGTAAACGCTTTACGATTTTCAAAACTAAGATGTCACGAAATCCGTACAGTCGCTGTGAACCAGAACCCGCGGCAGATTGCACACTTGGTTCAACCAAGCCAGTTCTAGCCCAGTAATCCAATTGACGGTAAGTGATTCCCGCCGCCACACAAGCAGTAGCGCCGCGGTAACCAATTTCTTGATTATCTGGCGATGCCGGAGTGCTAACGTCCGATTTTTCGGTCATCTCTTGTACTCACTTCTGTGGGGGAAGATCCTTGCGGATATACCCAAAGGGTAGTTTGCAACCCGTCTTGGGGCAATAACCGACACGCTTAAACCTTAAAGTTAATCTTGAGGGTTAGGGAGGCTAACCCAAAAAATCTTCTGGATTGATTTGATCCAGGAACTCCCGGAACTTCTCAACCTCATCATCGGACTGATCCGGAATTTCAATTCCGGCCGCCTCGAAGAGCTCCTCGCTGGCCAATATCGGTTTATTGGTTCGTAGCGCCAACGCAATTGCATCAGAAGGGCGAGCTGAAATCGAACGCTCCCCCGATAAATTTATTACCGCATAAAAGATGCCATCGCGAAGCTCGGTTAGGTGAATCGTTAAGAGGTCAACTTCCAAAGTTTTTAAAAGATTAACGATTAAATCATGAGTCAAAGGACGAGGTGGTGTTAGGCCTTGCTGCGCAAAGGCAATTGCCGTCGCTTCAACCGATCCAACCCAGATCGGAAGGAAACGAATTCCGCCCGTCTCTTTCAAAAGAACTATCGGTTGATTTGAGGGCATCTCTACGCGGACACCAACAACTTCAACAGGATGGAAGTTCAATTACAGTTCAATTACTTCGCGCGACCTAAACCAGCCGCAACCAAAGCCGCGTGAAGGCGGATTGATAGCGCAGCAAGTTCGCGTTGTACTTCTTCGGCGCGAGCTTGCGCATCAAAACCTTTTTGGCGGAGTAACGGAGTGATTACTTGTTCAACTAATCCAATTTCGCGATCAGCGGCCGTTTTAAATGAACGAAGATGTCTTCCTTCGATTCCGAACGCCGCCATTTCAGCCACCGCTCTGGCAATCGCCAACGATTGGGCGTCAAAGTAACGGCCCTTGATTGTGATGAGACCAAATGATTCCAATTCGGCGAGCTGGTTATCGGTAAGTCCTGATGAGGCTATGAGCTCGTCGCGAGAAAGCTTTAACGTGCTGTCCTGTAGGAAATTACTTGGCGCAAATTCGCCATCGACAGTTGCCAATCGAGGAGCGGCAACTCCCCCTGGCGATGAAGCAGGTTGTAGCCCGCGGTCAATCGCATCCAAATTCTCTTTTATAACGCGTAACGGCAGATATTGGTCTCGTTGCGCAGCAAGCACATAACGCAAACGTTCTAGATCAACATTTGTAAATTTACGATAGCCAGATGGCGTGCGTTGTGGATCTATTAACCCTTCAGATTCCAGAAATCGGATTTTTGAGATCGTAATATCAGAAAACTCTCCACGGAGCTTGGTTAAAACTTCACCGATACTCAGATATGCGCGGGCTGGAACACTCATCAATTTCCCCTATTGCTTTCCTGCGTTATTTGTTGCACTGGCCGGTTGAAAGAAAGTCAACCGGAACTTACCTATTTGTATTTCATCACCTTGGCTGAGGGAAGATTGAGCCGTGGTGACAGTGTTTACATACGTTCCGTTCAAACTTTTCAAATCGCAGACTTCGAATTGATTATTGCTATTTCTCGTTATTTCACAATGTTTTCTGGAGACGGTTATATCGTCTAAGAAAATATCACTGAGTGGATCGCGGCCAATTTTTACGTTATCTCGATCAAGCAGAAAACGCGATCCCTTTCCGGGCCCCGCGAGTGAAATCAACATCGCACAATTACCTGGGATCTGTTCGATGATTTCACGTTCATTGGAACTCAATAAGTCGAGAATCTGTGAACTGGATTTTGCATCAGGTACAGTGCGCAGGCTGCTTAAATTCAAGGTACTCGTTAATTCGAAATTGTTTTTAGGAAAGTCACTTGAGGCACTCATCAACTCTCCCCCTTTGACATCACCCTTTACCTGAACTACAGGCTGACACTATTTCAGGAATCGATCAGGGTCAAGCGGTGAGTTGCTCGTACTCCCCTGAAGTAAGCAGGCCGACGGCGCCCGCCAAATCTCCGACGATTTCGATTTCCGCGATCCAACCTGCTCCGTAAGGATCAGAGTTGATCGTTTCCGGCACTTTATCGAGACTGGAATTGACCGTTACGATTTTTCCGGTCAATGGCGCATAAATTTCAGAGACGCTCTTGGTCGATTCAACTTCGCCGCAAACTTTCTCGGCTGTTACAGATTCACCGATCTTTGGGAGTTGTATATACACGATATCTCCAAGAGCGCCCTGCGCGAAGTCCGTAATTCCTATTCTGAATACTGATGGATTGGGTGTACTTGCGATCCATTCATGTTCCTTCGTGTATTTAAGGTCAACAGGAATTGAACTCATGTCATCATCTCCCTCTTAATTGCAAAAACGCTTGTCTGGTGAAAACTCGTACCAAGGCGGTAACCGTATAACGAAAACCTGTCAGAAGGTATAGCGCTATCCCCCAGATTGCAAAACTCCAACCGAAAATTAGTAGAACTCGACCAAATCCACTGTTGCTCGAGACCAGAATCAATGGAAAGGCATACAGAAGCGTAAAAGTTGCAGATTTGCCAAGAAAGGTGACCTTGAAAACATCGCCACCGGTACCGCGCATGACCAAGAGCATCAGGGATAACCAGACATCTCGGCCAATCAATAAAATTGGAATCCAGGTTGGTAGTGCTCCGGAAATCGCCATTGCGATTAGAACCGCGGCTATGTACGCACGATCAATTGCCGGATCGAGAAGCTCGCCAAGAGCACTCTCCTGTTTCAAAATCCTGGCTAATTTTCCATCCAAGTAATCCGTTACGCCCCCTATAACAAGAATGGCAAAACTTAAGGCGATGTTGTGCGCGTGTAAATAACTCCACAGGAAAAATGGAATACCTAGACCGCGCAGTATTGATATGGCATTTGGGATCGTATAAATCTGCGATCTATTCTGATTCCTTATATTGCGGCTCAAATTGTTATCCACCGCAGCAAACTACTCTCGTTCCTTAACCTTCACGACTACCTCCACGGGAGTGCCCGGGAAGCCAAATTCCTCACGCAATCTACGCTCAATGAACCGTCGATAAGAGGTTTCCACGAACTCGCTGGAGAAAACCACAAATTTCGGTGGGCAAATCGCCGCCTGAGTGGCAAATCTGATCTTTGGCTGTTTTCCACTTCGAACTGGCGGTGGGATTGCCGCGATAAGGGCGCCCAAGAAAGAGTTCAGCTTGCTCGTTGGAACTCGCTTCTCCCAACTTGAAATCGCTGTGCGCAGCGCCGGGGCTAGTCGATCTCGGTGCCATCCGGTCTTTGCTGAAATATTCACACGCTGAGCCCAGGGATAACGCTCCAAATTCCGTTCTAACTCTTTATCTAATTGCAGTTGTCGTTCTTCATCAACCATGTCCCATTTATTCATAACAATCACAAGAGCTCGGCCAGCTTCTTCAACCATGGTCACAATTCGCAGGTCTTGCTCGGTAAGTGGAACAGAAGCATCAAATACTACGACTGCAACTTCAGCACGTTCCAATGCGATTGAAGTTCGCAGCGAAGCGTAATAGTCGGTGCCACTATCTTGGTGTGCGCGTTTACGAATACCTGCCGTGTCGATAAATCTCCAAGTTGACCCATCAATTTCAATTAGTTCATCGACTGGATCACGAGTTGTTCCGGCAGCATCATCAACCAGAACTCTTGACTCGCCGGCCAAAATATTTAACAAACTCGATTTTCCAACATTTGGTCGACCGACGAGAGCAATTCTGCGAAACCCATCATCCGGTTTTTCACTTCCTACTTCCGGAAGTTGCTTGACTAAATAATCCAACATGTCACCGCTACCGCGTCCATGGAGAGCCGATACAAATTTAGGCTCGCCAAGTCCTAAGTTCCATAATCCATGTGCAAGTGCCTCTTCATTCGCTCCATCAACTTTATTTGCCGCAAGTACAACCTTTTTCTTTGATTTGCGGAGAAGCGTTAGGAGCGATTCATCCTCGTCTAAGGCACCAACTTGAGCATCGATAACAAAAAGGACAAGATCACTCTCTTCAATTGCCGCTTCGGATCCAGCTGTAATCTTCTGCGAGATTCCCTCCGGCTTAACTTCCCAGCCGCCCGTGTCGATTAAAATAAAACGGCGACCGTTCCATTCAGCTTCATACTTAACGCGATCTCGTGTGACGCCAGGCGTATCTTCAACAATTGCTTCTCGGCGACCAATAATTCTATTAACTAGGGTTGATTTTCCAACGTTTGGTCGACCAATTACCGCGATTTTGGGCAATCCCAAAAGATTTTTACGTTTTAACCATTCCCAAATGATTTCTACAACTTCCTTCAAACCCATCTCAGTCGAATCTAATTCAAGCGCATCCTCTGCTGGACGCAGTGGCGAAATTTTGCGAGTGCTATCGATTAGATCGCGATTATCCAATGATTTAGCCACTTTTTCCGTGGCATCACTGGCATCCATTTCGGTCGCACGGCGTAGCGCTCTAGCCTGCAAATCCGCATATAGAAAAACTTTGAGATTCGCATCAGGTGCAACAACGGTTCCGATATCACGCCCTTCAACAACAATTCCAGTGTCACATTCTTCAATAATTGTTTTCTGCATATCGACCAAATGTGCTCGTAGTTCTGGAATCTGACTCAATTGAGAAACTTGATCCGTAATCCTGTTGGAACGAATTTCAGAGGTTACGTCCACATCCCCAGCCATGATCCTTGGATCTTTTGGATCTGTTTTAAAAGAAATTGGATGTTTTTTAATGGCCGCAATTATTTCCCAACCTTGATCAACATTTTCTTGCAATGCAATCCATGTAGCTGCTCTATAAAGAGCTCCGGTATCAAGATATTTCCAATTTGCACGAGTCGCTATTGCTTTCGCCGTGCTTGATTTTCCGGAACCACTTGGACCGTCGATCGCAACTACAATTCCGGCCATAAGAGAACCTTACTAGTGATCTAGAGGCGTATTTTCTACTAACATTTCCCGCTACTTGCGCGGGATATGCGCTAACCAACCCTGCGCGAGCAGGTGTTTTTGGAGCTTGTGCGCATCTAGATCGTTCAGAGCAAGTGTTATGAGCCCAGTCTCTTGATTTGGACTGTGTTCTATAGCTAAATCTTCGATATTGACACCAACACTGCTGCATTCTTGAAAAATAAGTGCAAGCTGGCCAGGTTTATCAGAAATAACAATTGGAAGATATGTGTAATCACGCTTTCCGCCACCATGTTTGCCAGGAATTCGCGCCCGCCCAGAACGACCTTGCGAAATAAATTCTTCAATAGATTCACCATCTCGGGAGATCAAAGCGCTTTTCAAGTTATTTAGTTTGGAAATCGCTTCATCTAGTTTTGGAACCAGAGCATCAGAGTTTGAACCCAATAAAATGGACCAGAGCTTAGGATCTGAATCGGCCAACCTTGTTAGGTCACGCAAACCTTGGCCCGCTAGATTTAGGGTTGCGTTATCTGCGTCGTTTAACATCCCCGCCAATAGCGAACTCAGAATCTGCGGAAAATGCGAAACCAAGGCCACCGCAGCATCATGCTCTTGCGCCCCTAAAGTGAAAGGCGTGCTACCTAAAATTCTTCCCAAGTCGAGTACAAAGTCAATAACTTCTTGATCTGTTTTCGAAGTTGGCGTAACGATCCATGGACGTGAATCAAAGATATCTGCGCGCGCAGAGCCCGGCCCGGAAACTTCACGCCCAGCCATCGGGTGCGCGGAGCAAAATCTTTTAGCAATTTCTGGAAATTTTTCTACTTCAACATGAAGGTTAGACTTTATGCCTGCGATATCTATGAATTTTGCTTCCGGGCTACTTTCAAAAACATGCTTTAGCTCTTGAAAAACTGAATCTGGTGGAGTGGCGATAAGAAATACATGTATTTTCGCCGGGCGAACATTCGCTTGTAGCAAATCGATAGCCATTTTCTCATTCTTGGGGTCAAGATCTGAGATCGAGAGGGAAAATCCACCCTCTTTAAGCTTGAGACCTATAGACGTCCCAATCAAACCTGCGCCAATTATGTGAATATGTGGTCGTGGCGCCTTCATTTCTGCAAATCTTTACGTAACACGCTCGCTCCACGTAGATAGATATGTTTGATATCGCCACGCTCGCGTGTTGTTCTGGCGTGCAACATGACACGAACACATCGGGGCAATGAACCAACCACAGCTATCTCAGCCGCACACATAAGGGGAACATCACCGAAACCCATCGACCTAGCCCCTGTGGCCGGAAAGTCACTAACGAGGTCTTGGGTGGCGGTGAAGAAGACTGAAATCAAGTCGCCATCTTCTAAACCGTTCTGGCTCATGATCTCGCGCAGCAATTCTGTGACTGCTGATGTCATTTGTGTGGAGGTATCTTCGGCTAGTTGCGTGGCACCACGAAAGGCACGAACTTGCTTCTCCGAATTCATCATACGAGAAGGATAGCGTTTGCCGAGTTACGAAGGATTACCATTTAATAATTTAAACCATATGCCTTTTTATTGACAAATTAATATTACTTTTATCGATAAAGTATTCTAGCCTAACCCGCCTGCGGAAAGAATGTCGATAAAACTATATTCTTGAATCAATTTGGGCTCGGAAATATCTATTTAACGATAGTACCTGAAACCAATTTAAACCATTAAAACTCTTTATCGCTATTCTTTAATACTGTTTAGCGTTTTACCGTCAAAGCAATATGCAGATTTTCGATCTCTTTGCTATTTAGTACCCGCCAGCGTCCTTCTTTGAGATCACCTATCGTTATAGGTCCAAAATCAGTTCGGATCAATCTTTGAACCTCGATCTCAAGGACTTCAAACATTCGCCGGACGATGTGGAAACGACCTTCATGGATACTGACTTCAATCCAATGATGCTTTGAATTTACCTCTCGTATGACTTTAACCTCCAGGGCGCGAGCAAGCCCGTCCTCCAAAATCACACCCTTGGTCAGAAGTTCCAAATTCTCTTTGGAGACTACCCCTTCGGTTTCAACGAGGTATTTCTTGATTAATCCGAACGAAGGATGGGTAGCTTTGTGCGTTAATTCCCCATCGTTTGTGAGCAAAATTAACCCCTCACTATCTTTGTCCAGTCGGCCAACATGAAATAACCGCTCATTACGCTCGCGAAAGAAATCGCCTAGATTAGCTCGATTTTCTGGGTCTGCCATTGTGGAAATTACGCCTCTTGGCTTATAAAACGCAAGGTAAGTTTTAGTTTTATTTGATCGAATTGCCTCACCATCAACCTCAACTTTAACGATTTCTGGATCAAATTTGCTACCAAGTTCCGTTATTTGCTCGCCGTCAACACTTACACGGCCTTCACTTATAAGCTCTTCACTCCCCCGGCGGCTGGCAATACCCGCGTCGGCAAGAATCTTCTGTAGGCGAATGAGCGCCATTTTTTCCCCGTTTCAACAGCTTCAACAGCGTGGAATCGATCTAAAGAGGTACTTTAGGGTTTAACAACAAGCCAAGAGTAAGCGATAGCGCCCACAACCGCTAATCCGGCATAACTCAAGCCAAACTACCTACTCTGTAAGGGTAGCCAAAACCTCATCTAGCCCATCAACATCTGGCAGGAATGGGGCTAGGGCCGGTAGGTCTTCCACCCGGTTCAAGCCCAATTTCTCTAAGAAGAATGAAGTAGTTGAGTACAAAATAGCCCCAGTTTCATGCTCAATTCCGGCTTCCTCGACCAATCCCCTGGTTACCAGCGTCTTCATAACGGCCTCGACATTCACTCCTCTAATTGCCGAAACCCGAGCTCTTGAAATGGGTTGTCTATAGGCAATAACCGCCAGAGTTTCCAGTGCTGCCTGGGTTAAGCGCGCGCTTTGACCATCTAGAACAAATTTTTCAACCATGGGAGCCAAGTCAGAATGGCTATAAAAGCGCCATCCGCCCGCTACTTGGCGAAGTTCAAAACCCCGTCCCTCACTTGAGTATGAGTCGGAGAGCTCATGGAGGGTCTCAAGGACAACATCTGTCGGAACCTCGGTAATTTGAGCCAGAACAAGTTCAGAAACTGGTTCATCTACTACCATCAGGATCGCTTCTAATGATCTCCCTAGTTCAACATTAGACATTTATATCTCCATCTGTCTCATCTGACATCGTGACTTGCGGAATATCAAACTCATCACTCACTTCGATTAGTCCCGTGGCGCTTCCGATCCAAGTAATTTGAAGCTCCCCAAGAGCAATCACTTGCTCGAATCGGACTACTCCTTCTCGGTAGAGCTCCAGTAGAGCCAAAAAGCGCGCTACGACCACCATGGTATTTGCAGCGTCCCCTATGAGGCTCCTGAAGGTCGATCTTCCGCTTTTGCGTAGCTGGTCCACAATCTTCGTAGATTCCTCTGAGACGCTCACCAGCGGGCGATGAATATGACCAATGCCGACCGTGGGAACGGTTTTTGGCGCAAGAACTCGTTGGGCTATAGCGCCAAATCGATCTGGACCAACTCCAATGAGTACTTCCGGCAACAGCTGGGCAAAATGAGCCTCCAGGGCAACCACACGGGCAAAAGTGCGCTCTTCGCGAACCAACCGTTCGCTGAAAATCGAAGCGATTTCTTTAAAGGCCCGATACTGAAGCAATCTGGCAAAAAGCAGATCCCGAGCTTCAAGTAGGGCCAAATCGCCCTCATCTTCAACTTCACCGGATGGGAGCAAGCGGGCTGCTTTTAGGTCTAACAGGGTTGCGGCCACGACGAGAAATTCGGTGGTCCGGTCCAGATCCCACCCGCCACCACCTTCGGCACTCTCAAGAGCCCGAATGTAGGCGATGAAATCATCGGTCACGATGCTCAGTGCTATCTCGGTAACATCCATTTTATGGCGAGATATCAGTTGCAGCAGCAAGTCAAACGGTCCGTCAAAGTTACTCAGATGAACGGAGAAAGCCCCTTCAGATCCTTCAATAACCGGCGGATCGAGCTCGGTAGTCTCGGATATCTGATCGTTCATGGTCGAAAGGTAGTCCAACTGCGCTTGCCTTGGTAATCGCACCGCCGTAGAGTCCGCGTCATGGCAAAAATCAATTCGAAGGTAACTCGATTCGACGCTAAATCGACAAATCGAGACGAAGAGCTAGCGGCGACCTCAATCGTGCTTGGTCGAAAAGCAATTGATTTTCCGGAAATTACCAAGCCACCCGTAGCTGGCAAAGCGCGAGTTATATCTATCGTGAATCAAAAGGGTGGTGTTGGAAAGACAACAACCACAATCAATCTCGGTGCCGCGCTTGCCGAAACTGGTCGCCGAGTTTTATTAATTGACTTTGATTCGCAGGCAAGTATGACTACTGGACTCGGAATTAAGCCACTTCAGATAAAAGAACAGTACGGCTCAATTTGGTATTTACTAAATGATGAATCTGCAAACATAAATGAATTCATCCTGAAATCAAATGTTCCTGGTCTAGATTTCATCAGAGGTCATAAAGACCTAGCTGCAGCCGATGCTGCTTTTGTTTCAGAAATTGCCAAAGAGCACAAGTTGAGAAAACTCTTGGAACCAATCTTGGATATCTACGATGACATTTTGATCGACTGCTCACCATCTCTTGGAACGTTAACCGTGAATGCCCTTACCGCATCACAAGGCGTCTTGATCCCAATGGAATGTGAGTATTTTGCAGTGCTTGGACTTGGCCTGGTCCGCGAGACTATTGAAAAAGTGAAGACGAATATAAATCCTGCGCTGGAAATCTATGGAATTTTGGCAACAATGTTCGATCGCAAGACAGCGCACTCAAGAGAAGTTCTAGAATTGATTCATAAGGAATTCCCCAAGGATCTTTTAGATACAATAATTTCACGGACAGTTCGTTTCTCAGAATCAACAGTTAAGGGCGAACCAATAACCACTTATGCGAGTAGTTCCCTTGGCGCCGTGTCTTATCGACGCCTTGCACGTGAATTAATTTATCGAGGAGGAGCAAAATGAGCCGCAGAGTTAGCCTTCCGGGCGCAGATGAACTATTTAGACAGAGCACAACGCTAAGCGCCGTTCCTTCAAGTACGCCTACGCCTATCGAGGATCAACCAACTGCCGTTGTTACATCAGCTAATAAGAAATCGGTGAGAACTACAGCCAGACGTCGGGTTAATTCTTTTGATCGCACTCCGAGCGGAAGAGAGCGTCATGATGAGAAAATTACGGTATACCTTTCGCCGGAAGAACTTTACGATTTAGATCAAGCTCGGTTGGCCCTTCGCGGTGACCTTGGGCTCGCTGTAGATCGCGGTCGCATCGTTCGCGAATCCCTCTCAATTATTATTGCCGATCTAGAAACAAAAGGAGATCAAAGTATTATCGCGCGCAGATTACGCGGAAAGTAATACCTAAAAATCCTATTTAGCGCGCGGGTGAGTTTGTCCATATTTCTCACGCAATAAATCGATTGTTACAAGCGTATAAATCTGCGTTGTTGTAACCGAAGCATGGCCAAGTAATTCCTGAACAACGCGAATATCGGCGCCGCCATCCAGTAAATGAGTAGCAAAAGAATGACGTAACGAATGCGGTGAAACTTCGCCGGAAATATTCAGATCCTTTGCTGAGTTGGAAATTAACGTCCAAGCGCTTTGTCGACTTAATCGGCCACCCGAAGTATTTAAGAACAACGCCCCATTTGATTTTTCACGTACCCAAACCGGGCGAACCCGCACTAAATAATTGTCTAGCGCTTCTCTGGCGAATTTGCCGATGGGCACCACTCGCTCTTTATTACCTTTACCAATTATTCGAACACTCAAGGTTTGTGACATTTGTTCAATATCGGTGACATTCAGATTTACAACCTCTGAAACTCGTGCGCCCGTTGCATAAAGTAATTCCACTAGCGCACCATTCCTTAACCCTGCCGGGTCCGGGGTGCTGACTGAATTAATTAACCTGGATATTTCAGAGATAGAGAGCGCCTTAGGTAATCGCTTTGGAATCTTGGGTGGAGCAAAATTCGCTAATCGATCTAAAGACTTATTCTCCCTGCCTTCGAATTTTGAATAGTTCCTAAGAACAACCACTGCCCTGGAAACTGAACTCTCCCCCAGTGAATTGGCCGAATTTAGCCCTCTGAGCCAAGCAATGAAACCGTGCATGGTGTCTTCTGAAATATCCAATAGAGAGTGACCTTCGGCTTGGGCAAATTGGGCAAACTTAAGCAAGTCTCGGCGATATGCGGCCAAAGTATTTTTCGATAAACCTTTTTCTACCGCTAAATATGTTAAAAAATCGGTAAACCGAGTTTGATCAATTTCCATGTTTTTTGATAGCGGCGGCAATTAACCCAGCGAACAGTGGGTGGGCCTTTGTGGGCCGAGATAAGAATTCTGGGTGAGCTTGGGTTCCCAAATAGAAAGGATGTACGGTGGATGGAAGCTCAACAAATTCAACCAAATGTCCATCCGGTGAAAGCCCCGAGAATGTTAAGCCAGTATCGGAAATACGTTCCCGGTAAGAATTATTTACCTCATAGCGGTGGCGATGTCGCTCTTGAATCTCGGTAGCACCATAAGTCTGTGCTACTAAAGAATTTGCTGCTAGAACCGCAGGATAGAGACCAAGTCGCATACTTCCACCCATGTCAGCATTGCCGGCAACTATTTCTTCTTGATCTGCCATTGTTGAAATAACCGGATTCTTGGTTTGCGGATCAAACTCTGCGGAATTAGCGTCAGGTATTCCAGCCAAACTTCGAGCAGCTTCAATAACCATACATTGCAAACCTAAACACAGTCCGAGTGTTGGGATCTTATTTTCTCGGGCATAAGTCAGCGCACCCAATTTTCCTTCAATTCCTCGAACACCAAATCCACCAGGTACGCATACCGCATCAACGTCCCCGAGCGCCTTCTGCGCTCCTTCTTGCGTTGCACAATCATCGCTTTGAACCCATTTAATATTTACCCGAGCATCATTTGCAAAACCACCCGCACGAAGTGCTTCCGTTACTGACAAATAAGCATCCGGAAGATCAATATATTTCCCGACCAAAGCAACCGAAACCTGATGCAAAGGATGATGAACTTTCTTCAAAAGATCGTCCCATTCTCCCCAAACAATGTCTCGGTAAGGCAGATCTAAGCGACGCACAACGTAGGCATCGAGCCCCTCGGAGTACAAAACTTTTGGAATATCGTAAATGGATGGCGCGTCAACAGCTGCCACTACCGCTTCAAGATCGACATCGCACATTGATGAAATTTTACGCTTCACTGAATCCGGAATTGGACGATCTGATCGGATCACAATTGCATCTGGCGCTATTCCAATCGCACGCAACGCAGCTACGCTATGTTGCGTCGGTTTAGTTTTCAGTTCACCCGATGGGCCAATGTAGGGAACTAACGAAACATGCAAATAAAATACATTTTCACGGCCAACATCTTGGCGAATCTGACGAGCAGCCTCTAAGAAAGGTTGCGATTCAATATCGCCTACGGTTCCACCGATTTCGGTTATAACTAAATCAATATCTGGCGCCGCCATTGCGCGAATTCTCTCTTTAATCTCATTTGTAATATGAGGGATCACCTGAACCGTATCCCCTAGATACTCACCACGACGCTCTTTGGCAATCACGTTGGAATAAACTTGCCCAGTCGTCACATTTGCAGATCCATGCAAATTTGTATTCAGAAAGCGTTCGTAATGCCCAATATCTAGGTCCGTTTCGGCGCCATCATCAGTTACAAATACCTCACCGTGTTGAAACGGGTTCATGGTGCCCGGATCCACATTTAGGTATGGATCAAGTTTTTGCAT
>Ga0304729_1001549_pt1 | contig 14942 bp, 14 predicted proteins | sample C_131016_MF_Meta_FD_190475 | JGI IMG/M metagenome (GOLD analysis project Ga0304729, IMG submission 190475) | Freshwater microbial communities from Lake Croche, Canada to study carbon cycling - C_131016_MF_MetaG (v2) (version 2) | ecosystem: Environmental > Aquatic > Freshwater > Lake | place... | reverse complement strand
CAAAAAGGTTATCGGGATTGCAGGCCTTTCACTATTAGTAGTGAGAGGCGCTCAGTAATCTGACTCTATGAAAAACCTTCTGAATCGTAAAGTCCAGGCTCTCTTAATCCTTCTGCTTGCTGGCGCCATGACCAATACCTTCTTAGCGCCGGTTCGAGCTGCACTGCCTGACACTGTTCACCTCACCATTCACTATCAGCGCACAGCTGCTGATTACACCGATTGGAATGTCTATCTCTGGCGGGACTTAGCCGGTACTGCCAACGACAAAGAAGTAACCCCCGCTGGCTTCCCATTCCAGACAGACGATGCCTTCGGCAAGGTTGCGAAGATCGATGTCACTGGTACATCCACCTTTGCGCAGATCGGCATCATCATTCGACGTGGTGCATGGCTTGAGAAGGAAGGATCGATCGATCGATTCCTCACTAACTTTGATGCAATGGGAAATTCTGAAGTCTGGCTTCGCCAAGGTGATGCAACGATTTATACCGCTCTACCAACCACAGCGATTCCAGTTAATCCTGCCGTAGAACAAGCAAAGATCTTTGATTCACCAGAGTTCGCAGCGAAGTACACATACACAGGCAACGACCTTGGCAATTCCTATTCAACTAAAGAGACGAAGTTTCGCGTCTGGGCACCAACTGCGTCTATGGTCACCTTGCTCACCTTCCCAACGTTAGATAAATCTGCACCAGTCCAGACAGCAATGACGACGGATGTTAAAGGCACATGGGTAGCCACTATGCCGGGCGATCTCAATGGGGTCTCATACCTCTATCGCGTGACTGTCGATGGCAATACCAATGAGGCTGTCGATCCATATGTTCGCGCCACTACAGCAAACGGTATGAGAGGCGTCGTCGTCGATCTCTCCAAGACCAACCCTGTTGGCTGGAATAACACCAAACCTAAGTTCTCTGGAAATCCAACCGATGCATCGATCTATGAACTTCATGTTCGTGATCTCTCAATCGACGCTACAAGCGGAGTACCAGCTGCTCACCAGGGCAAGTACTTGGCATTCACAGATACAAATACCTCTTATAAGGGCGTTGCAACAGGCGTAGCGCATATTAAGAGCATGGGAGTTAGCCACGTAGAGCTGCTTCCAGTCTTTGATTATCAGTCGGTAGATGAGCTAAAGCCAACATTTAACTGGGGTTATGACCCACAGAACTTCAATGTTCCTGAAGGTTCATATGCGACCGATCCTTCTAACCCAACAACTCGTATAACCGAGTTAAAGAGTGCGATTCAGTCGATGCATAACCAGGGCCTTCGCGTGATTATGGATGTGGTCTATCACCACGTCTATAACGCAGGATCCTTCAGCGAGAACTTGATCGTTCCAGGTTACTTCTTCCGCACAGACTCCAGTGGCGATCTCACCAATGGCAGCGGTTGCGGAAATGACGTGGCTGACGAGCGCTCGATGGTCGCTAAGTTTGTGACCGATTCATTTAAGTACTGGGCTAATGAATATCACATGGATGGATTCCGTATCGACCAGATGGGCCAGATGAGCATCAATACGGTCAATCAAGTCCGTAAGGATATGACGGCGATCGATCCAACTATTCTGATCTTCGGCGAAGGTTGGTATGGCCAAAGTTCACTTTCAAGCACTAAGGCTGCAACGCAGGCAAATATCGCTCAACTTCCTGGCGTCGGTGCGTTTAACGATCAGATCCGTGACGGCGCAAAGGGTTCAGTCTTCCATGCAACCGAAAAGGGATTCGTCTCTGGGCTCTTTATCCGTTCACTCGATGTCGCTTCAGGAATCGTTGGACAGACTTCCTATAAGAATGCGTTATCGAATGCCTGGACTACTACAAGCCCTGGTCAATCGATCAACTACGTTGAGTCACACGACAACCAGACCGTCTTCGATAAGTTGACTGCAAGCATGGGCGGCGCACCAGCCTCAACCATTGTGAAACTCGATCAAATGACCGCTGCGATCGTATATCTCTCACAGGGTGTTCCATTTATTCAAGCGGGCCAAGAGTTCTTGCGAAGCAAGAATGGCAATGAGAATAGCTATAACGCTAGCGATGAGGTGAACTCACTGAAGTGGGCGACCCTGCCTGCAAATATCGCTACCAACAACTATTACAAGGGCCTTCTAGCTATCCGTAACGCGCACCCTGCCTTCAGGATGAGTACAGCGGCGGCCATCACCTCGAATCTCGCATTCCTTCCGACATTGAGTGGATCTATCGCTTACACGCTCAACGGAAAGAAGGCTGGGGACTCCTGGTCATCTATCGTGGTCGCTATCAACGCTTCAACTACTGCACAGTCAATCGCACTTCCTTCATCAGGAAAGTGGAACGTGGTCGTTAGCGGTGGAGTTGCGGGTACCAAGACGCTATCTGTTGTTACTGGTGGCAAGGTCTCTGTTCCACCTCAGAGTACAGTCGTCCTCCAGAAGTAATACTTAGCACAACCGCGAACTTAGAGAAAGGCTCCCGATGACCGAGCGTCAGAAGTTCAAGGTGCTTGAAGATTTCGATGGTTTCGAGCTTCGAGAGTATGAGCCATGTGTGATTGCCGAAATCAGCGTTGCAGATGATTACAACGGGGCGACGTCTAAGGCCTTCGGATCTCTCTTCCGATATATCTCTGGTGGTAACCAGAAGTCGGAAAAGATTGCGATGACCGCTCCCGTGATTTCATCTACCCACGAAACAATGGCTTCAAGACAGTGGAATATCTCCTTCGTGATGCCAGCAGGGACAACTCTCGCTGACCTGCCGGTGCCACAGCAGTCACAGGTGGCTCTGCGCGCACTCCCCGCCGAGAAGTGTTTAGCGATCTCCTTCAGAGGCAAGGCCTCTGCCTCGGTCTGTGAGCGAAAAGAGGCTGATTTACGGGCCTTTGCAAAGGGAAAAGGGTATGAGCTGACGAGTGAGACTCGGATCTGCCGCTTTGATCCACCCTTCAAACCTGGATTTCTTCATTACAACGAGATCGTGATTCCTATCGCTTCGTAACTTGGATGGCGATGAAACGATCAGGAACTTGCGCGTATTGACCTGCGTGAAAGGCGATCTCCTCTTTGGCGATCGCCCAGGTGTAGCCGGTGTCGAGTAGCGCGTTGAGGAATACCTTCGCTTCAATCTCGGCCAAGTGATTGCCGAGACAGGTATGAGGTCCAAAACCAAAACTTAAGTGCGGGTTTCGCTTTCGCTTAAAGGAAATCTCGAATGGGTCTTCAAATACTGACTCATCGAAGTTGCCTGAAATGAAACTGACCCCGACGTATCTATCTCCCGGGAGGTTCGTTGCACCAGTCTCAGGGACAATAGTTCGCGCCATCTCTGGCAGTGGAGTGAAGAAGCGCAAGAACTCTTGCACCGCAGCATCAATGAGTGAGCGATCATTTCGTATTTCTTCTAGCTCTGCCGAGTGAGTACCTAGGTACCAGACCATGCCGGTAATCAACTTAATGACGGTGTCACGGCCTCCGGCAAGTAAGACTCCAGCGATCCCCTTAAACTCGGTCGCCGAGATAACTTTTCCATCGATCTCTAATCGGGCGACATGGTGCCAAACATCATCCACGTCAGATGCAAGCGCCTCGGCATAGACCCGATCGATATAGGCATGAAGAGTTGCGCCATCGCGTTCTTCTCCCGTGGCAGTCCAGACATCAGGACCCCATTCGATCCATTCAGCAACATCTTGCGGGCGGTTATAGAGGACTCCAAGGTTCTGCATGACGACTGGAAGAGCAAGATCTGAAATGACATCTTGGCCAGAATGCGCGAAGAACTCTGTAATCAAAGCGGTGGCATTTCGATGAAAGTCTGGCACACACTTCTCAACGGTTGGCTTCACGAAGAATGGCGAGAGAGCGGATCGATAGAGGTGGTGGCGAGGTGGGTCTATTTCAAGCGGAATCTGACGATAATCGCGGACATCGGCATCACCTTGGAGATCTGACGAGTATTTTTCAGTATCGCGAAGAGCGGCCCGTACTGCCTTGTGGCCGGTGATGGTCTCGATCTTATTTGCCTTTACTACCGCCATATTCTGAGCATAATTGGCATCTACACCGAGCGCAAGGAAGTCTTATGGAGACCATTAGAGCTGTTGCAACATTTCCCTATATTGCGCCGGAGAATCTCGCCGCCTTTAAAGAGATCGCTTCCAAGATGTTGTTAGTTATTAAAGAACAGGAATCAATTCTCCGTTACGACCTCTTCTTTAACGTAGATAGCACGCAATGTGTTGCAGTTGAAGAGTTCACATCTCCTGCTGGAATTCTCGAGCATGTTGCGAAGAACCGCGAACTACTCGATCAACTTACCGCCCTTGGTGGTGCAGTCAGTGGATCTGTCTTCCCAATGAGTCAAGAGGGCGAGGCACTTGAAGTAATTCGATCTAGCTGGGATTCAAAGATGCATATCCACTTCGCGGGTAAGTGATTCGCTCCCACTCATGAATCTATCTGCTCAGGAACTCTTCCCCGGCCTGATAGAGACTTTGTCGCCAGATCGCGCAGTTCGGGTTAAGAATATTCTCGAGCGCTTCTTTACTAAGACTCTTACGCGAACGGTGGATGGACTCCCCTTCATCATCACTGGTGATATCCCAGCAATGTGGTTGCGTGATAGCACCTGGCAGGTTGCGCCATTCTTCTCGTCAAAGCATTCAGAGATTGCAGAGCTTCTCGCTGATTTGTCGTTAGCCCAGCAGAAGTACTTCTTCATTGATCCTTATGCCAACGCCTTTAACCCAACCGCTTCTGGGGCTTGTTGGGATAAGGACTTTGCCGATCAGAGTCCATGGGTATGGGAACGTAAATATGAATTGGATTCGTGGGCATCATTCTTATTCCTAGCCCGAAAGGTGAAGGAGTGCTGGGGTATTACTCGGCACTATGAGAGTGACTTTGCAGACGTACTAAGCCGCATGATCGAACTAGCCAGGCGAGAACAACGTCACGACCCTGATTCCTACCTCTTTTATAGAGATAACGGGGTTCCGCACGACAGCCTCTCCAATGGCGGCCGGGGTGCACCCGTTGGGTATACCGGGATGGTCTACTCCGCGTTCAGACCGAGTGATGATGCCTGCACCTACGGCTACCTCGTCCCATCCAATCTCTTCTTTCTCAATGAATTAAAGCTCTTACCGGCCGCACTTCGCCCTGAAGATCTGATTGCGGAGATTGAAGATGGGATCGCAAAGTTCGCAACGACTGATCAGGGTTACGCCTACGAAGTCGATGGCCTTGGTAACTCACTCTTTATCGATGATGCCAATATCCCATCGCTTCTCTCACTTCCCTATTTAGGTGTTTGCGAAGCGGATGACCCGATCTATCTCAAGACTCGAGCAAATATTCTCTCTTCAAATAATCCGTATTTTCATCAGACTGACGTTGCAATGGGAATTGGTTCACAACATACACCGCGCGAACATATCTGGCCGATTGCGATGGCGGTCGAGGGCCTCACTCGAACCGAATCTGAATCCCTTGATGATGTGCTCAATACGCTCGAGTCAACGGATGCTGGCACTGGATATATGCACGAGTCATTCCATAAAGATGATCCCAGAATCTTTACCCGTGAATGGTTCTCGTGGGCAGATGCAATGTACTTAGAGATTGTGCTAAAGATTTTTAAGAATTAATAAAGCTAATTACTTAACAGAACCTGCGAGCAAACCACGTACGAAGTAACGCTGGAGCGAGAAGAAGACCACGAGCGGAACTGCAATCGTAATGAAGGCACCAGCGGTGAGAATCTCCCAATGAGCGCCCCATTGGCCAACAAGTGTCGCAAGTTTTGCGTTGATCGGTGAAATACTCTGCGTTCCGCCTGAGAAGGTAAGGGCAACCAAGAGATCATTCCAAACCCATAGGAATTGGAAGATACCAAAGGCTGCAATCGCTGGAATAGAGAGCGGCAGCACGATGCGGCGGAAGACCGTGAAGTGGTTTGCGCCATCAACGTAAGCCGCCTCCATTAAGTCACGTGGAAGTGCCGAGATGAAGTTGTGGAGCAGATAGATCGCCAGAGGCAGCGCAAACATAGTGTGAGGGAGCCAAATGCCAGCAAGCTTTCCGGCGATACCGAGCGCGGGCACGAGCGTGAAATGCCCAATGTGCGCCCCGCCAGTGAAGAGCTGGAGCAACGGAATCAATGACATCTGAATAGGGACAATCTGTAAGGCGAAGATGAAGAAGAAGAGTGCGTCACTTCCACGGAAGCGGATCCAGGCCAAACTGTAGGCGGCCATCGTTGCAATCACGAGCGGGAATATCACCGCAGGTATGGTGATCACTAATGAATTGAGGAAGTAAGGAAGTACTCCTCCAATATTTCCAGCATCGCCTCTACCAAAGAGAACAGCATCATAGTTACTTAAGGTGAAGTGTGGATTAGTAAAGATGTGCCACCAACCCGTAAGAAAGACGTCATTCTTGATGCGGAAAGAGGTGGCGAAGAGACCGAAGGTTGGAATCGTCCAAAGAATAGTAATAGACCAGACGACGGCTGCCGCAAACTTACTGGAAAAGAGTTTGCGACCAGGGTTGTGATCGGCGATCTTCGCGGGCTTCTTACTTTTGATGTTCATGCGATTGACCTCTCCCGGCGAAGGTTTCTAATGTTATAAACCAAGATAGGTAGAACTAAGGCAAAGAGAACGACCGCCATGGCTGATCCGCGGCCGTTATCAAAGCGGACAAAGATTTCTGAATACATCTCATTGGAGATAACGCTGGTGCTGAAGTTTCCACCAGTGACTGTACGAACGATGTCGAAGAGTTTGAGCGAAGTCACGACCATGGTTGCTAAGACGACGATAAATGTTGAGCGAACCATTGGGAAGGTCACCAATCTAAAGAGCTTCCATCCGGTCGCGCCATCTAGCGCTGAGGCCTCCATGATGTCAGCTGGGACACCCTTGATCGCGGCAGAGAGAATCACCATGGCAAAACCAGTCTCAACCCAGACGAAGATAACCATCAGTAGGAAGGTATTGAGCGGCTGGACCAGGATCCAGTTTGGAGGAGTAAATCCAAGGGTTCGGGCGAGCGCGCTTAAAAGACCCGTCTGTGGCTGACTTGGTGGGGCGAAATTGTAGACGAACTGCCAAATAATCGATGCACCCACGAAAGAGATCGCCATCGGCATAAAGAGGAGTGACTTGGGGAGCGATTCCCTCTTCATCCGGTTGAGCAAGATAGCAAGAACCAATCCAAGGGCAGTTGTTGCAAAGGGAGTTATAAGGATCCACAAGATGGTGTTGAAGAAAACTTTATGAAATTCGGGATTCTCGATCAACCATTGGTAATTCTTAATGCCAATATATTTGTTTCCGTATGAATCTTTAAAAGAGAAGATGATTGTTTTGATTGCCGGAACGACAAGACCGGCGGTGAGAAGCAAAAGTGCTGGAGTGAGAAAGATGAATCCAGCAACTGGCCTGGCGGCACGGCCATTGACCCGCCCAGCGATAAAGAAAATTGCCCCGAGCACAGCAAAGAAGATTGCGAGCGCGATGAGTGTCTGTTCAATCTTCGGGAGGTTAGTACTCCAGAACGAGTGATGAACCATGACCCCTCTTCCATTCTTTGATGATCTATTGGGTTCTCTTGTAAAAGCGAGAACTCACTATCGAGAATCTTAAAGGAAATTGGCGGAGACTGTTAATCAGTCTCCGCCAACTTCTCGGTACTACTGGTCTAACTAGTTGCTAATTACTTGCGTAATTAAGCAGTTGGCCATGACGCGTCAATTGCAGCTGCAACATCAGCTGTTGACTTGCCTGTGAACCAGTTAGTGAGCTCTGTCCACATTGTGCCAGCGCCTACAGCAGCAGGCATAGCATCAGATGCGTCAAACACGAAGGTTGAGTTCTTGTCAGACAAGTACTTGGCTGAAAGAGCATCTAGACCGTTTGTGTATGCAGATGCTGGAACACCGTTGTTAGCTGAAAGCCAACCACCTGATGGACCTGCAGCAGCAATACGAGCCATTGCCCACTGTGGTGAAGATAGGTAGTTCTGAACTTCCTGTGTAGCAGCGTTGCTGTTGAATGCTGCGAAGAACTCTCCGCCGCCTTCTACAGGTGTCTTAACAGCTGGGTTGATGCCTGGGAGGTAGAACGCCCATACATCGCCAGTTGCAGCAACCTTTACGTTAGCTGGGTACTGTGAAGCGTAGAAAGAAGCCTGCTGCAACATCATGCACTTAGCTGTAGGGATACCCTGACCAGCTGCCTGGAATGTTGTTGTAGCAATCGCCTTAACATCGCCAACATACTTAGGGTTCTTCATGAATGAAGCAACCTTGTCGAATGCTGCGATGATCTTTGGATCTGAGAACTTAACCTTGTGTGAGATCCAGTCTGCGTAGACCTGGGCACCCTGGGTACGAAGAACAATCTCTTCGAGCCAGTCAGTTCCTGGCCAACCAGTTGCTGTACCTGAACCGAGACCACCACACCATGCGATCTGACCCTTAGCAGCCATCTTGTCAGATAGTGCCATGAGTTGATCCCATGTAGTTGGAACGGTGTAACCGAACTTCTTGAACTGTGCTGGTGAGTACCAGACGAGTGACTTGTTGTTTGCTGAGTTTGGAGCAGCGTAGAAAGTACCGTTAACGGTGCCGTAGCCCTTCCAACCTGCAGACCAATACTTATTGACGTTAGCCAATGTCTGTGCAGGAGCCTTTACAACCTTGCCGGTTGCAACCATCTTCTGGAGAAGACCTGGCTGTGGGATCATTGCAATGTCAGGAGCTGTTCCGCCCTGAACACGAACACCGAGCTGTGACTCGAAGTCGTTGCTTCCGTTCCAGTTAATTGTAATTCCTGTGCAGTTCTGGAAAGCGATGAGCGCTGCCTGGTAGCGAGCATTCTCTTGACCAGTAACTGAGTTCATGATTTCAACTGTCTTGCCAGGTTGCTTTGCGTATGTACCGACGCCTGCGCATGCATTAGCTGCAGCTTGAGCTGGTGATACGGTTGCAACCGTTGTAGCAAGAACAGAAATTGCTGCCGCTGCGAGAACCGCGCGGAAAGCCTTCTTGTTCATTGACATTGATTGTTTCCTTAAGGGGTAATGGGCTGGACCTGTATCCAGGAGGCCCTGGTGTGATCGCTATTCTTGAGTAAAGGCGAACTCCTTGCAAGGAGCCCCCTGCTGCGCGTATGCAAGATCCTGCAAACGGCTTGAGTACATGTTGCAACGAAAATAACGTTTCGGTAAAGGTTTCAACGCCTGGTCCACACCTATTTTGGGGAGGTCAACCGTGGTTCAGAGTGCAAAAAGCCCCCGGTTCCTCACCAGGGGCTTCTCGATTTCTCAGAACGTTAAGCGCTAGCGACCCCAGTGTTAGCAAAGGTCTTATTTGTAATCTGCCAGCGGCCTTCAAGAATTGAGAGGGTGAAATAATCTGTGAAGGCGTAAATGCCCCAGAAGCCCTCTTCTTTTACTGTTGCAACAGCTGCAGTGCCATCAACCTGGATATCCGTGATTGTTGCAGTGAGATTGCCGCCATCTCCTGGCTGCGAGACCATGAGGTCGACAAAACCTTGCTTATCAAGGTCGTAATCTGTGCCGCCCATTGTTCCGAACCAGCGTGCGCTTGAATGAAAGGCTTCATTGAGCTTTGCTGCATCGCCCTTACCGGCACCATCAATGTAGAGATTAATTAGACGAGTAATTTCAACTTTTTCGTCAGCCATGTGAGAACCCTTTGCTGTGAGCATGGCATCAACAATTGAAGCCAGTATGGAAACTCTAGATTAAAGTGGCGCAATTACAATAGGTACCAGGGTATTGCCATTTAGGGGAGAACATGAGCGCATATGAAGATCGTCCTAACAAGGCACTGATCGTCATCGATGTCCAGAATGGCGTCGTCGACTTCTCTAGGGACCGCAACGCGGTGGTTGCGAAGATTGCCAACCTGGTGGATCGCGCTCGTGCCGTGGGGCTCCAGGTCATCTGGGTCCAGCACTCCGAAGACGACATGCCGATCGATAGCGAGTATTGGCAGATAGTCCCTGAGTTAAAGCCTGCCGCTGGAGAGCGGATCATTCATAAACTCTGGCGGAGCTCCTTTGAAGAGACTGATCTCGAAGATGCCCTTGAAGAGCTGAAGGTTGGTCATCTTATTGTTACTGGCGCGCAGAGCAACTACTGCGTCCGCCATACCATCCATGCGGCGATCGAACGCGGTATCGACATCACCTTGATCGAAGATGCTCACACCACTCTTGATGAATCATGGAATGGCATGCCCATTCCTGCCGAGATGATCGTTGCCGAGCTCAACCGCGCCTGCAGTAACTACGACCTGCCAGATAGCAGGGTCGATGTGATCTCTGCCGAGAAGGTTCGCCTTTAACTTTCGCCATGCCTGAATTACCAGAAGTTGAGACGGTCCGCCGAGGGCTTCATACTCATGCGGTAGGCCGAAGGATTACGTCGGCCCAACAACTTCATCCACGCGGTCTCAACCCAAAGAGCGTGGGTCCACTCGACCTTGTTGTTGGAGCAAAGATCGTGGATACCAAGCGTCGCGGTAAATTCTTGTGGCTCGTCTTAGATCGTCCCTATGTATTAGCTGCGCACCTCGGGATGTCGGGTCAGTTCCTCATCGATCCAGAAGATCAGCGACATACGCGAGCACTGTTTCACTTAAAGAAGGGGTTAAAGAGCACCTCACTCCACTTCAATGATCAACGCACCTTTGGATGGGTATCAGTAGAAGAGACCATTGATGGAGTACCCACATCGGTCGCGAAGATTGCCCCAGATCTCTTTGATGGATCAGTGGATCTGCCTCAAGTAATTGCCAATATCCGCCGCAGAAATGTCACGATCAAAACGGCAATTCTCAATCAGAATATCGTCTCTGGCATCGGAAATATCTACGCTGATGAATCTCTTTGGTTAGCGAAGGTCCATCCCGAACGAATTGCAAGCGAGATGAGAGCCTCTGATATACAACGAGTGCTGGAAGCGGCGAAGGAAGTGATGAGTAAGGCTTTAGCGGTCGGCGGCACATCCTTTGATGAGTTGTACATCAACGTCAATGGCGAGAGCGGATACTTCGATGTCTCGCTCAACGCATATGGCCAAGAAGGTGATCCCTGCCCACGATGCGGCACTGCGATCCGGCGGATTAAGTTCGCCAACAGATCATCGCACTTCTGCCCGAAGTGTCAGCGGGCGAGGTAGTAGTATTCAATTCCTACGTCAAAGAGTGAAAAAGCCCCCGGTTATTGACTGGGGGTTTTTTTAATGGAGTAAAAGATCTGGTGCGCTTGAAGGGATTCGAACCCCTAACCTTCTGATCCGTAGTCAGATGCTCTATCCGTTGAGCTACAAGCGCAAGTTGGTGGAGAGTGAATACTACCTGCTAACTAATTAAGCCCCAAACTCAGCAATTTAGGCCAAGAAACCTCTTTAACGCGGGGTTTTCCGAGCGGCTCCCCTGCGGCGATTTCGGCGGCGTTGATCTTCGTCCAGGCCGCTTGATCGATGACCTGATGGCTTGCTGGAATGAGCATTGAGATATCCATCGTTGCCTTTGGCTCTTTCAAATCTTCGAGAATCAGATTTACGACATCGGATGCATCGCTCTTATTGGTGCCGATGACACCTGATGGTCCACGCTTCGCCCAACCCACTGTGTAGATATTGGTTCCGAGCACTCGGCCATTCTCATTTTCGATAATGCCATTATGGAAGTGAACGCCATTAATAGGTGCTGCTTGATATCCGATCGCTGAGATCACGAGTGAGCATGGAATCGCATACCTCTGGCCTGTATCAACAATCTTGCCATTCTCTACCTTGTTAATGCCAAAGATCACTTCTTCAACTTTGCCGTTGCCCTTAATCTCTTTTGGTGCAGAGAGGAAACGGAACTCCATTGATCGAGCATGACCAGACTTTGGATGTTCGGCGATGATTCGCCACGCTTCAAGATTGGATGCGAGATGCTTCTCAATCTCACCAGCAGCCTCTGCGCGAGCATGCGCTTCACTTACTTGAATTGCATCAATATGAACATCGGTGTTCTCTAACTTTGGAAGATCGCGGAGTTCGGGTGCGGTAAATGCTGCGTGCTCAACGCCACGACGACCTGCGATATAGACCTTGCGGATGTTGGATGCATGCAAGGAAGCGAGCGCATGATCTGCTGTGTCAGTCGTATCGAGTTCGGTCGGATCAATCGCAAGGATGCGTGCGCAATCCATAGCTACGTTTCCAGCACCGATCACAACAGCAGTCTCACCCGATAGATCGATCGAGAGATTTGCGAAATCAGGATGTCCGTTATACCAAGGCACAAAGTCAGCGGCAGAGATCGAACCAGCGAGATCTTCACCAGGAATACCAAGCTTGCGACCGACGGCAGATCCAGTACACATCACCACAGCGTCATAACGCGAGGTGAGGTCTTCGATATCAATATCTTTACCGATCTCGATATTGCCAAAAAGGCGGAAGTTTGGCTCGGCTGCGACCTTCTCAAAGACCTTGGCCACGGTCTTAATCTTTGGGTGATCGGGTGCAACACCCGACCGTACGAGCCCCCACATGGTTGGGAGACGTTCAAAGAGGTCGATGGCGAAGGTGCGATCATCGGTCTGGGCGTTCTGGAGCGCCTGGGCAGTGAAGTACCCGGCAGGTCCTGCGCCAACGATTGCGATCGAGTAATGAGCCATGAGAAGCGAAGTTTACAGGCCTAACTAGATCTTTAATCCACGGAGTGAAAGTCGGCGCTTAGAGCGCGTGCATGAAATTGACGGTGATGCCGTTCGCCGTGAGCTCTTTCTCAGACTGACGGATCGCCATCACATGTGGAGTCTTATCGTGCTGGTCGAGTGAGGCTTGGTCAGCCCAGCCCTCTCTAAAGTAGAAGATATCGGGGTTATCGCGGTCCACATTGAGAATGTAATAGAGGCAGCCAGGCTCACCTTGGGTTGCAACCTCCATCGCCTTCAGGCGAGCAGTGAGCTCTTCGCGCTTGCCTGGGGCTGCTTCAAACCGAGCAACCATATGAAATTCAGACATGAAATCCCCTTCGTAGAACTTTGAAGTACTTATTTAATGATGTGCGGACGGAGCGTCTTATAGGCAATTTGAAGGCCAACCTTGATGTTCTCTTCCGTGCCGCCCCAGATGGGATCTTCATGTTCGACCGAGAGAGTTCCGTTGAATCCACCTTCGTACATGACGTCGATCAACTTCTTCCAATCGACTTCACCAAGGCCCGGTACGCGGTAACGCCACCAGCCAACATCCCAAGGATTTTCACGAACTACAGCTTTACCTGGATAGCCAAAGTGATTGCGCTTCTCTGGGAAAACTTCAATATCTTTTGCCTGGGCATGTACAACTCGATCAATATATGGCTTGATCGCAGCGATCGGATCGATTCCCATCCAGATTAAATGTGATGGGTCGTAGTTGAGGTAGAGACCAATGCCAAACATCCACTCCCAGAGCTCGGGTGAATATGCCAAGTTTCCTGGATAACCGTCTGGATGCCAGCCTTCCATCACGCAGTTCTCAATCACAATCTTTACATTCTGCTTCGTAGCATGAGCAACCAATGGTTTGAAGACTTCTTCAGCCATAAGAAGATTCTCGGCGACTGTCTTATTCCAATCGCGTCCAACGAAGGTACCTACTGACTCAACACCGAGTAGCGCAGCAGCATCAATACAACGCATCACGTGCTGGTTGATCTTGGTGCGCTCTGCTAAATCTGGGTGCAAGTTATTGTCATAAAATGCGATGGATGAGAGTTTCAACCCTCGTGAATCAAAAATCCCTTTAACGCGCTCTACATCTTGAGTACCAAAAGTTTCCACATTGAGATGTGTTGCCACGAATGGCCGATGGCCGAGGTCTGGCCAAGCGGCAACTTCTAAAGCCTCATAGCCTTGTTCTACCGCCCAATCGGCAATTTCTTCGAGAGATAACTTTGGAAGGCAAGCAGTAAGAAAACCTAGTTTCACTTAACCTCCACCCATTGGCGACTCTTGGATGATTCTAGAACAGCCGCGGTAAGCCGAGCTGCACGAAGGCCATCAGCAAAACGTGGCAAGCCATCGCTCTCACCGAGTGCGATTGCGTTGTACGTATCCGCGATAAAGGCGTTGAAGCAATCTTGGTATCCCTGAGGATGTCCGGCAGGAAGTATTGAGAACCGAGCAGCAGCGGCTGATTCTCCAGCTGATCCACGCATGAAGGTCGAACTCACTCCTACGCCACCCTGCCAGAGTGAATCTGGATTCTCCTGATCAAAGACATAGGAGTAACCGTTGCCCTCGATCGAGAACCACAACTTGTTCTTACGTCCAGCGGATACTTGTGAGAGCACGAGTGAACCTTGTGCGCCGGTATTTGTTTCGAAGATGATGGTTCCGCCATCCTCAGTGCCGACAGATGGTGCATCAGAGCGCGACTCGAAGACTCTCATCAACTGTGCGCTGAGTCGGACGATCCGTTGGCCTGTAACGAATTCAATGAGATCTACCCAGTGAACGCCGATATCTCCGAATGCGCGTGATGGTCCGCCTAATTTCGGATTAATGCGCCAGTTTTCAACTTCATCTGAAGCAAGCCAGTCCTGAAGGTAGTAACCATGAAGCAAATTTGGAATTGATTCGGTATTGAGCAGGCGTGCTCTGGCCTCTCGCACTGTTGGGTAGTACCGATAGATAAATGGCACTGTCGCCACTAGATTCTTTGCGGCAGCAAGTTCAGTGAGCTTAACTGCATCCTCGACTGAGATTGCAAGTGGCTTCTCACAAATAACATGTTTGCCATGCTCTAGCGCCATTGTTGCAAGTTCGGCATGGAAAATATTTGGTGTGCAGATATGGATGACATCGATCTCTGGATCACGCATCATCTCTTCAGTAGTTACTGCGTACTCAGC
>Ga0304729_1001546_pt1 | contig 14978 bp, 9 predicted proteins | sample C_131016_MF_Meta_FD_190475 | JGI IMG/M metagenome (GOLD analysis project Ga0304729, IMG submission 190475) | Freshwater microbial communities from Lake Croche, Canada to study carbon cycling - C_131016_MF_MetaG (v2) (version 2) | ecosystem: Environmental > Aquatic > Freshwater > Lake | place... | reverse complement strand
TTGAGCAGTTCCGAAAGGGGCATTTTTTTGTGACCTGCTTTTTGAAGTTGAGTGATTCGCAGCACGCCATCACAACAATGGACGTCGATGCCATCATGTGAAACACCAAGGATGTGGCCATATTGATAACTTGAGGCCAAGGAATTTGAAGGCGTTGACGTGACGTGGGCATGCCAAACTTTGTAAGTTTCTTGGTTCAACATGGTGAAGGCGCCTGGAGCGGGGTTGAGGCCAAGGATTTGACGCTGAAGGAGGTGCGCAGAGTGGTTCCAATCCAGTCGCGACTCTTCCTTGCTGATTTTGTGTGCGTACGTTGCCCCAAGAGGGTTTTGCGGGATGGCTTTTAGAAGGCTCAATTGCTCAAGAGCCTTTGTGATCAGGTCTGCACCGAGTTTGGCGAGTCGATCGTGCAAAGAGCCCGTCGTCTCCAGGGGATCAATTGAAAGGCTTTCACACAGTAGCAGGTCGCCCGTATCGAGTCCTTCATCCATTTGCATGATGCAAATGCCGCTTTGCGAGTCTCCAGCCATGATGGCCCGATGAATGGGTGCAGCACCTCGCCATTGAGGCAGCAAAGAGGCGTGGATATTGATGCATCCAAGTGGGCTTGCTTCAAGCGTCCAGCGAGGGAGCATCAATCCATAAGCTGCAACAACCATCAAATCCGCCTTGACCCGTGAAATCATCTCTTGGGCTTGCTTAGCTTGATCGGGGTATTTGCCGTCCAACTTGAGACTGTTGACTTGAAGAAGAGGTAGGGACTTTTCTAAAGCAAACGACTTGACGCTAGAAGCCTGTAATTGAAGTCCCCTACCTGCAGGTCGATCGGGTTGGGTCAGAACCAAAACGATTTCATGCCCAGACTCATAAAGGCGCTCAAGGGCGATTTTGGCAAACTCCGGAGTCCCTGCAAAAATAAGTCGCATGATCAGGAGCGCTCGAGTTCTCTTTGGGCCTTGAGAAGTTTTGTCTTGATGCGATTGCGTTTTAAGAATGACAAATATTCAACAAAAACCTTGCCCTCAAGGTGGTCCATCTCATGTTGGATACAAATGGCCAAAAGATCTTGTGCAAGCAAAGACTGTTGTTGACCTTTCTCGTTCAAAAATTCAACGGAAATTTCCTTGGACCGCTCAACTCCGTCATAAAAACCAGGAACAGATAAACAGCCCTCCTCGGCCATCACACGCTCAGGACTGGACCAGATAACTTGAGGATTGATCAAAACCAAGGGCGCAGATGCGTCTTCTGAGACGTCCATGACAATCAAACGCTCGTGGTGATTCACTTGAGTTGCAGCAAGACCAATGCCTTTGGAGTCGTACATCGTTTCAAACATATTTTGAATCAGAAGTTGATGGTGCTCACCAATGTCTGAGATGGGCCGTGCCACCGTATGGAGTCTGGGATCGGGGTAAGAAAGTATGGGTAAGAGAGCCATAAGTATATTGTCCTCGGTTTTTGAAAAAAATTCAAAAATTGAAAAAAATGGTGCAAAATAGGGTCGTCCTTTTAAAATTTGAACAAATTCTAAAAGGTGTTTGGGATCAATAAAAGAGGTATATTGAGAACATGTTTGAAGTACTCGTATATGTCTACGAAAATTACTGGCGCGGAGATGCCTGCCCAGAACTTGAACACCTAAGCCGAAAGTTGAGTGCAGTAGGGTTCGATGCAGATGAAATTGAGCAAGCACTTCAATGGCTTGCGGGTTTGAGTTTGGCCTCTTCGCGAACCGAATTGATCGATATCAACCAACACCAACCCCAACAAGCGCTCACATCAAGAGAGCAGTCAAGCAACAGTTTGCGGGTTTATTCAATTGCTGAACAGGATCACTTAGGTTCAGACAGCTTGGGCTTTGTAAGCTTTTTAGAGTCTGCACAAGTGCTCCCGCCACACATGAGGGAAATTGTGGTCGATCGTGCGATGGCTGTACCAGGCAGACCGGTGAGCATTGATGATTTAAAAATTATTGTGTTGATGGTTTACTGGAGCGTTGGCTTGGAGCCAGACGCTTTGATCCTGGATGAGTTGTGCGATGATACGGATCGCATTGCTCACTGAGCTCAAACACAAAAAAGCATTAAACGACGGCTCCTGAATTGGGGTCGTCAGGGTTTGAGTCATTTTTACCGGGTTTCATCAGATCCTCTCGTTGAATGCCCAGCCACATTGCAATCGCTGCAGCAACAAAGACCGAAGAGTAAATACCAAACAGGATGCCAATGGTCAACGCCAAGGCAAAATAATGCAGGGTTGGTCCTCCAAACAAAAGCATGGACAGGACCATGAGTTGAGTGCAACCGTGAGTGATGATGGTCCTGCTCATCGTGGATGTGATGGCGTTGTCGATGATTTCGGTGGTGTTCATTTTTCGATAACGGCGAAAATTTTCACGGATACGATCAAAAATAACGACCGACTCGTTCACCGAATAGCCTAAAACCGCCAAAACAGCAGCCAGCACTGGCAGAGAAAACTCCCACTGGAAGAAGGCAAAGAAACCTAAAATGATGATGACGTCATGCAAGTTGGCCACAATGGCCGCTACAGAAAATTTCCATTCGAAGCGAATGGCCAAGTAAAGCATGATGCCAATGACAACAAATCCTAACGCTTTTAGGCCGTCTATGGCCAACTCGTCGCCCACCTGAGGACCAACAAACTCGGTTCTTCTGAGTTCCGCGCCTGCGTCTGCTTGTCGAAGAGCTGCAACAACGCGCTCATTTTGACTGGCGGCGCTGTCTCCTTTGCTGGCGGGCAAACGAATGAGAATGTCGCTTGAAGTACCAAAATTTTGAACTTGCACATCTTTAAAGCCCAAGGCTTCAATTTGACTTCTCGCTTGATTGATATCAGCAGGGTGGGGGTAGCTCACCTCCATCAAGGTGCCGCCCGTGAATTCCACAGACAGATTCAAGCCATTGCTAAAGAGGAAAAAAACGGCCAAGACGAAAGTGAGGAAAGAGATCAAATTAAAGGCCAATGCATGGCGCATGAAAGGGATGTCTTTTCGTATTCTAAAAAATTCCATGACGAAAAACCTCTTGATTATTGATCGGGGTTGAGTTTTGGATCACTCAATTCATTGCGCCAAACGGTTCCAATGGAGACGGTGTGAAGTCTTTTTTGGCGGCCGTACCAAATATTTACCAGGCCTCTAGAGAAAAACACAGATGAGAACATGCTGGTCAAAATGCCTAAGCAATGAACCACGGCAAAGCCTCGCACGGGCCCAGATCCAAAAGCCAAGAGTGCCAAGCCAGCAATCAAGGTGGTGACGTTCGAGTCCAAGATGGTGGCCCATGCTTTGTCATACCCAGCATGGATAGCTGCTTGGGGTGAGGCCCCTATGCGCAATTCCTCACGGACACGCTCGTTGATCAGTACATTTGCATCAATGGCCATACCAAGCACCAAGGCCATGGCTGCCATACCAGGTAAGGTCAAGGTAGCTTGCAACATCGACAAGAGGGCCACCAACAAGAGCAAATTGACAGCCAAAGCGATGCTAGAGAAAAGTCCAAACAACATGTAATAAATAATCATGAAGGCCGCAACTCCCACAAAGCCCCATGTCACGCTGTTAAAGCCCTTTTCAATGTTTTCAGCGCCCAAACTCGGTCCAATGGTCCGCTCTTCAATGATCTCCATGGGAGCGGCCAATGAGCCCGCCCGCAGAAGTAGGGCGACGTCGTTGGCTTCAACGGTGTTCATGCGACCAGAAATTTGAACCCGACCACCGCCAATCTCAGATCGGATGACCGGCGCTGTGACGACTTCACCCTTGCCTTTTTCGAAAAGCAAGATGGCCATTCGCTTACCAACATTTTCACGCGTTACATCACGGAAAATACGAGCCCCTTTGGCGTCAAGTGTCAGGTGTACGGCGGCCTCTTGGGTTTGATTGTCAAATCCAGGTTGCGCATCCGTTAGGTTTTCACCAGTGAGTAAAACTTGTTTTTTAACCACCACCGCTTGTCCGGTTCGCTCCAAAAACCGTTCATCACCAAAAGGAACCATTGCTGATGAACTGAGCTCTGCTGCGCGAGCATCGCTGGAATCATCGACCATACGAATTTCAAGGGTGGCCGTTCTGCCAAGTATGTCTTTGGCTTTGGCCGTATCTTGGACACCAGGAAGCTGCACAACAATTCGGTCTAGACCCTGTTGTTGAATGATAGGCTCAGCAACACCTAGCTCATTGATGCGGTTATGTAGCGTGGTGATATTTTGTTTTAAAGCTTGTTGCTGTACTTTTCTTGCCGCTTCTGGTTTGAGATTCAAAGATAAAACAAACTCACTGCCTTGAGTTTTTTCAGCTGTTTCGATATCAGGCCATTGATCCAGAATCAGGGTCTTGGCTGAAAGCAAGGTCGGGGTATCTCTAAAAAGTATTTCAATGCCTTGATCAACCCTGTTGATACCAGAGTGACGAAGATTTTTCTCTCTCAGTTGAGTTCTTAGATCGCCAGCGATGGAGTCGGCCTTTTTGGTCACCGCTGCCAACATGTCGACTTGAAGCATGAAATGGACGCCGCCCCTCAAGTCCAAACCCAGATACATGGGGGATGCATGGAAAAAAGAGAGCCATGCTGGAGACCTGGAAACCAAATTGAGCGCAACAACAAAGCGCTGGCTCGAAGGGTTGGGGTTCAAAGCCAATTGCAAAGCATCTTTTGCCTTTAATTGCTCTTCGCTGGAGCTGAATCGAACTTTAAAATTACCAGGCTCAAAAGTACTGGCCAAAGGGACGATAGAGATGCTCTTTAAAACAGTCTCAACTTGAGTCTGAATGTCAGAGCTGAGCTTTTGGCCAGATTTGGCACTGGATATTTGTACTGCTGGGGATTCGCCAAAAAAGTTTGGCAAAGTGTAGAGGCCTCCCACCAGCAATGCACAAACGATGGTCAGGTACTTCCAAATTGAGTAACGATTCATTGAAATTCCAGTGGGGAAACTAAATAAAGCAATACGCCGACTTCAAACTCAAATCAATGCCTGCTGCAAATCGATGGTTGAAGTGAAGAGTTGATGGCCTTAAACGGATTTGAGCGTGCCTTTGGGCATCACTTGTGAAATAGCTGAGCGTTGTAACTGAATTTCAACACCTTTAGAGATTTCCAACCTGACGTAATTGTCTTCAAGCAAGGTAATTCGGCCAACAAAGCCGCCTGCTGTGCTGACCTCGTCACCTTTACCAAGAGCGTCAATCATGGTTTTGTGTTCTTTTTGACGTTTCATTTGTGGGCGAATCATTACAAAATACAAAACCACAAACATCAAAAGCAAAGGCAGCATGCCGGTCAGAGAAGAGGACAAGTCAGAGCCGCCTAAGGCAGCGGGTGCAGATTGTGCGTAAGCTGAAGAAATGAACAAGTGGGTCTCCTAAAGTAACAGAAAAACTCAAGTTTTTTAAAGCTGGATGATCAAAGCAGGAAAGCTTGACCTCAATAAAAAAGTAGAAAGAAGATCAAAGAATCTTGTGATCATAGATTGTAAGCGTGAGTAGGCTGGAAAATGAAAACAATTGAGCAGATCAGCTTTTGATTATGGCGTGGTATTTCTGGGCAAAAGAACCCAAAGTTTCAGATTTTGTTTGATTTTGTTTGCAAATTCACCTGCCTGAGCACCTGTTCCGGCAAAATAATCGGCCCTGATCGAGCCGTTGATGGCGTTTCCAGTGTCTTCACTCAAGACAAGCTGTTGAAACCGTGTGCTTCCTTCGCTTGAAAGCCAAAGAGGAAGTCCAAGAGGAATACTTTTAGGATCAACTGCGATCGAAAGGTGGGCCTTGAGTGGCTTTCCCCAAGATCCTTTGGGGCCTTTGGAGGGGTCGTTTAAAGGTGAAAGAGTGAAGAAGATGTACCTGGGATTGCTCCAGTAGGCTTCTTTTTCTTTATCAGGATTTTTTTGAAGGGCACTTTTGATACCCGCCCAAGATGCGTCTTTGGTCAGACCTTGATCGATCAGCCATTTGGCCATGCTTTGATAGGGTAAATCATTAGAAGCAGCAAAGCCAACTCGGTATTCAAGGGTTGGGGCATTCGGACTTTCGATTTGGAGTCGAGCGGATCCCTGAACATGCAAAATCATGACCTCAAGGGGGTCTTCAAGCCAAGCAATGATTTGGCCTTGAAGTTCTTTTTGTAACAGGGGAGACGTTTCAATTTCTTTTCTACTGAACCAAGCCTGGCCTAATTTTTTCGAGGCAAATAAACTGGGTGGTGGAGCGTAAATAGGGTAATTGAAAGAATCACGCTGGCTCAGTGAGCCCTTGAAAACAGGCTCGTAATAACTGGTCAACAGACCATTGTCTTCGCCATCTGGAGTCTCTACGCTGAAAGCTTGCAATTGTGTCAGGATCCAAATGCGCTGCTCCTGATCATCTGATAAAGACAAAGGGCGCATTTGTGAACATGAAAGATTCCAAATTGGATGTGGTTTTTCGCAATGATCCAATAAAGCGGACCACAAAGCTGAAGTCGCAGTCTCGTTGAAACCGGGCAAATCACGCCAAGGAATGCTGCGAAAACGACTTTTGGATGCAAAACTTAATGTAAACGAACTGTTCTCTGTCTGGGGGTTGTTAGAGACCTTGGGTTCATGCGTCATTGAATTGGAGGAAGAAGGTGGGCTGTCTGACGAACCCTTTTCTAAGCGAACGGGACTTTTATAGTGTGAGCAAGACAGCAATGAGCATAAAATAAAAATACATCCAAAAGATAAAAGGCGAACAGAAAAAATCATGTTGTATATTTTGGTAGAGGCTTTGCTGGCTGCATTTATTTTGATTTTAATTGTATGGTGGACGATGTTTCACGGCAGGGATAAGGGGGAGAAAAAACCGTCCAAAGAAGCAGACGTAAAAAAAGAAACAAACAAAGAATAAGGATTCAAAAGTCTAGAAGTGTCTAGACAGAGGCTGACTTGTCACCTTAATTCTTCAATTGGCGTTTCAATTCTGGTGACATTGGGTTCATTCCAGCTTCCGTTGATATGAAAAGTACGAGTGTTGGCTTGAATCAAAGGCTTTCTAATCACGTACTGTGCAATAAAACTAGTGAGGCCAACAATTGGGTTCACTGTGCTGTATAAAAGCGAAGCCGTACCCGCATTAATCTCTGGAACAACGACCACACGCAGGTCTTGGGTTTCAGCACCTATGTTGGCCGAGCCATTAAGAAGGACTGTCCCAGACACGCCCTTCATGATCAAATTCTCAGAAGAGGCAGTTCCATCTTTGACAGCAATATCACCTTTGAATTGATCAAAAGCAAAACCCTCTCCAAAAAGATCACGAAAATCTAAGGTCAAACGCCTAGGCAAAGCCTGTAAATTAAGCACCCCTAGGAGTCTCGAAGCGCCGGGATCGGTTTTAAGGAACTGACCCTTTTCAACATCAAGGCTGAAGTGTCCGTTCAATGAGTCAAAGTCCGGGTTGATGAGTGAGCCCTTCCAGGTCAGCTGCCCTTTGAGGTTGCCTTTTCCTTCACGTACCGCACCAGGAGTACCTAGGCGAGACAGCAGGTTGCCTGAATTAAGGATATCAAGAGAAAGATCAATGTTGGATTGAGTACCAATTTGATTGGGCTCTGTCAGCGAGGCCCATTTAGCAGTGGCCTTCAAAACGACATCAGGATTGGTCAGCTGAATGTTGTTAAGTTGCCAAAATCTTTTACCTTTTGATGTCAATTGGTTGTGTGCTTCAAACTCAACATGTCCCAAAGCGCGGTCTTTGATCAGAAGATGATCAATGACGACATCAAACCAAGGGAAAAAGGGTTCCTCCTCGCTCATCAAGGGATCATTGATTTTATTTTTGATGGGGTTGATGATCAATTGATTAAGTTTGGCACTGATTCGTCTAGACTTTGGATCAGTATCAAGCAACAGTTGAACAGTCCCATTGACCTCTTTGGATTGAACATTGGCTTGCCAATTGTTGCCCTCCCGCGTAGCTGAAATATTGACTGCATGGAAATCACGACCCTGAGAATTGATCTTGTTGGAGAGCAGGGTAAGGTTTTTGGGAAGGCTAAATAAATATGACGGAGCTGCATTTGGTGTGGCGATGCTGTTCGATGTCAAAGCATCACTGAATGCAGTGTTGCAGTTGGGCGTATGGGTATTGGGTAACAGTTTGTTGACGGATGCTTGCCACTCGTCGAGTTTTAAGTCCGGTAAAACAGCATTAAGAGACCATCCATTGTTTGAGTTTCTAGACGTTGCTAGATTTACAGGCGGTAGTATGGCATTCGAATTCGAACTTGCATTGGGTCCAACAGTAAAAGATCCAGTCAAAATATTTGATTGGGTGGGACCCGTGTCCTTGAACAAGCGCATGGACACCTGATCACCTAAAGCAAGAGAGATTTTTTCAAGAAAGCGATTGTTTGGAAACTCTTTTAAAACAGAGTTTTCGTAACTGAAGGGCAATGAAGAATCAGTACTTTTATTGAATGGACTTGGCCCAGTCAAGCTCAAGCCTTGAAGGTTTGACGAAATAGAAACCTCAGGAACCCCCGTCTTTTTAATAGAAAACAAAGCGGTATAGTTGGTCTGTCCCTTAGAAAGTGAGCCAAGTTTAGAGGCCCACTCGATGTCACAAGATTGTTCCAAGCCATCAGAAGTGACGTTGCCCAAAGCCTTGATTTGAAGGAGATTGTCCTGACCAGGTGAGGACATCTTAATGCCTCCCTCGATTTTTGTATCTCCACCCAAGGTATGAGTTTGCACATTTTGAAAACTCATGGACGACTCAGTGAAAGATAAGTTGCCACGGGTTTTACTCAAAGTGGGAATATCCGAGGAAATGAAAAGGTCGTTGTTTAAAAAACTTAAAGTACCAAGAACTCTTGTTTTATCGATTTGTAAAAGGGGCAAACTCAATTTTAGTTTTAATTCCATATTTCCCTTTGACTTGGCGCGCTCAAAAGGATTACCTAATTTTGCATTCAAGGAAGAATGATTGAACAAATACAGATAATTGGACCCTAGCCCTTTTGATTCACCAGAAATATCCAGCACTGGATCGAACAAGTCAGGGATTTTGGCTTCTAGTCGATTCCAAGGAACGGAGTAGTCATCCGATCCCATGGTAGAAATAGGACTGTTGATGCTAAGTGAACGCCCCTTGATCTGAAGAGCACCTTGTATGTCAGATAACGCGGGCCAATCGTTCAAGGACAATGCTGATGATTTGAAAATGGTTTTAGGCACATAATTGAGATGGATATGGTTCAAGCGTGCATCAATATTGAAATCGCCCTGAGAGGGATGTTTATAGGGTATGGACTCTATTGGACCTTTGATCTTGATGGTTCCTTTATCAATCAATCCAGCGACAATAGATTCTTTTAAATAAGTTCTAACACTGGGATTGACCGAAAGTGGCAGGTACTTGTACAAAGTTTTTGCGTCAAGCCTACTAATTTTTGCATTCAAATCAAGAAGACCTAAGTAAGATGGACTAAATTGTGAAAGCTTGGGGTGGTTCCAGTCAAATGAGAAATTCATGTCCCCGTTCTGGTTCACAAGTCTTCCATTGCTTACATTCAGATGAAGTTTGTTGTCTGATAGAGTCCAATCGAGATGAGAAGAAAATTGAGAGATGTCTACGTAAGCTTGCTCTAAAGCTCCAGCAAGCTCTAAATATCCGTTGTTGATTTCAAGCTTGGCTGTGCCGGAAGACTCTGAGAAAGAAAAGCTTCCCTTTAAACCCTTGAAGTGAGGTATGTTGGAAAAATAATCTGAAAGAGGGTGCTGAATGGATGAGTCTGTTGATTTAATTTTGAAATTGTTGCTGGCTTGAGAAGACTCAGAAAAAGACAGGGAAGAGAGTGAAGGGTTGCGTTCAAAATTAGCAACAACACCTTTAAAGCGAAAATGCTTGATGCGTTGAAATGGATTGTCAGCCTCAAAATGAATTGGAGGTGAAGAACTGGAGCTTGAATCGGTTTGACGATTTCGATTGGAAAAAGGGTTGAGGAGTTTTTTCGAGTTTTCAAGCCATTTGGGCAGAGGCGAGTTCAAGACGTTGGACGGGTCCTGTGGCTTGGAGCTTCCCCAAACACCATTGAGGTGTTCAACATTACCTTTGATGCTCAAGGATGTTAGTATCTTGTTGATTTGAAGGGAAGCGGGGAAATTTTTGAAAAATTTACTGAGATTTTCAAGATTGGCATTTCGGATCTCAATCTCACCTTTGCTTTGAGAGCCAAATGGATCTGTCAAGTCAGAAATAGCAAGCCGGTAATTAGAAAAATCCCAACTTTCATTGCGACCTAGAAAAGACATGGTTAAGTGCTCGGTTAACCATTCTTGACCTGTCAGCCAAGGAGCTGTTTTAAGTCTTCCAGAAATTGAAGAAATATTAAAAGGAAGGCTTGGGTTAAAAAATGCGGTTTGAATATTTTCAAGATGAAAGTCAAAAAGTTGATTGGTGGTTTTACCATTTTGAAAATCAACCCAGGCTCTTACCCACCCGGACCCTTTAGAAATTTCAAATTTGCTTTGTAGATCAAAAAGTGACAAAACTTCAGCCAAATCAAACCGCTCAGATTGAAAATAAGATTGGCCCGTCCATTGACTCCACTGCCCAGGATGAAGGCTTAAAAGAGGTTGTCTAAATTGAGCACGTAAACTAACGCGATCTGATGTAAACGTTGGTGGAGAAGCATCCAAGCGAAACTGATGGTCGATCAATCCATTTTGAATGATCAAATTGACGTCATTGACTTTCAGCTCTAGGTTCTTATTTTTTTCATCGATCCAAGTGACTCGTGTATTGGTGACCGAGATGTCTCGGATAGAGAAAAAATGATCAGATAAATCGGTGCTGCTGTTGTCCTGAAGGGTAATACCAGCAAACTCTAAGGTGCCATCTGCGAGCCTCTTAAGGGTCACCTCAGAATCTTCAACGTACAGTTTATCAAGTGCAAGACGCAGGATCGACTGAGTGGACAAAGACACCCAAGCCCGATTAATATGCATCATTGGAACACCAGCAGCATTGAATGTTGCGAGGTCTAGGATTTCAAAACTAGGGAAAAGGCTATTGGAAATAGCTCGAATTTCACCAATTTTGATCGAGGTTCCTATTTTTGCAGAAATAGAGTTTTCGATGTCAACTCTAAAACGGTCGATATTTGGGGCTATCAGCAAGTGAAGTGCAAGTCCAAAGCCTAAAAGAAGTGTCCAAAATGCAAGGCATAGCCAAAAAAAGACGCTGGAAATAATCCAGAAAATATTTAAAGCACGGTGGCTTGAAATTGATTGGAAATTAGGAAATTGGAGCATTGGAATCAAATGCAAGGAAATATGCAATGAATACAATTATTACAGGGTTAGAAGCAAAATTAACGCCATATTCAAATTCTGTAAAAAAGAAAGCAAATTTGAGGCTAGGATCTCGATTTTTTAACCGCATCAGCCGCCGATATGAGAAAGAAAGATCCGTCTTTGAATTCAACCATTTTGACCTTTTTGAACATGAAAAGGTCTTAGAAGTACTTCAAAAAACATATCCAATCGAAACTTGCTTAAGAATATTAAGACAGTTGGTTCAGCAAGAGCTGCTTAAATTGGATTGCGAGTCAGATTTATCACTTGAAGAAGTGATGTCAAGAATATCCAAATTGGCAGAGTTCTCCTTGCTCAAAGCAAGCGAAAGCATCAACGGACAACTTTGGCATTCATATGGCATACCCACCAATGATGATGGATCCATGTGCCAAATTGCGATCATTTCAATGGGAAAGCTAGGAGCAAAAGAGCTCAATGTATCGAGCGACGTTGACCTGGTGTATGTCTATGAGATGGAGGGTCAGACGCAAATTGATCCTAAAAAAAGTGGGCAAAAAAGTATTTCAAATCAAGAGTACTATCTGAAATGGTCAATGGCCATGCAAAAAATGATTTCTGTGATAACGGAGCATGGGTTTGTATTTCGTATTGATTTGGACCTACGACCCTATGGCAAAGATAGTGCAAGTGTTTTATCTTTAAATGCTTTGGAGGAGTATTTTCAAAAAAATGCAAGGCCCTGGGAAAGATTCGCGTGGCTGAAAGCTAGAGTCCTAGGAGCTGAACAATTCATCTTTAAAAATAAGTTCAGCGAAAAAGCTTACGCAGTGATTGATTCCTTTGTTTATAGGCAATACGCTGACTTTCAATTGAAAGATTCATTGCGAGAAATACATTCAAAAATTCAAAAACAAGCAAGCGTCAGTTCAAATCTAAAAGATGTCAAATTGGGGCGTGGCGGCATTCGAGAAATTGAGTTCGGTGTTCAATTGTTTCAAGTGATGTATGCTGGGACGCGACCAGAATTAAGAACAAGGTCTACGTTCGAAGCTTTGAAATATTTGTCAACGTATAAGTTAATGACAAATCATCAGTGTGAACAATGGGAGGTGAGTTATAGATTCTTGAGAACTTTAGAGCACAGAATCCAATACTTAGATGACCAGCAAACGCACAAATTACCTGAGCAAGATAGTGATTTGACATGGGTTGCTGACACCATGGGTTATGAAGACCTACAGCAGTTGAATAAAACTTTAGTCAACGTATGCAATTACGTACAAGATGAATTTGATCAATTGCTGAACTCAGCGAGTGTAGTCAAAGAGGTAGTTCATTCGTCCTTTGAGAAGGAGGCTAACAATGTAATCATCAACATGGGTCATCAACTTGTTGAGCAAATAGAAATATCTTCACAGATCACAATGGAAGCAACTAGAGATCTTGAGTTGAAGATGGATGCGATTAAAAATATCAGAAACTTGTGTGAAAAATGGTCTAAGCAACTGATCATCACAAATGAGCAAGAACAAGGAAACAGAACCGATACACAAGCAATCAACCAGTTAAAACGAAATAAAAATTTATGGCTTTGTGAGTTGATTGAGAGAAACATTGCTTGGCTTAAACGATCCGAAGTGACTTATATAGAAATCAATCATTGGTTTGATTGGATTGACGTTATATTTAAAAGAGAGAACTATCTATCCTTGCAAATGCAGCACCCTAAAGTTCAGCTGGATATAAGTCATTTAATGGGGGCGTCGTCGTGGTGCAGGCGTTATTTAAAGTATTACCCTAGTGTTATTGAACAATTGGTGAATGATGATGGGAAACCCATCAGACTAAAAAGTGAAGACTTTATAGAATTAATGAACAAGCGCCGAGATGTTATCAACATCAACACTGAAAAAGAAGATGAAGAGCAATTATTGAGAATGTTGCGTAGGGAACATCACGCTTGCTTGTTCAAGATACTCGTTGCGGATTTGAATGGGAAACTTTCGATAGAGGAGATCTCTGACGATTTATCTGAGTTAGCGGAAGGTGTCTTGAATGTATGTGTTGGCTGGATATGGAGTCGGATGAGTCATCAAGATACATTGTTAAGTAAATCTCAAAACCCACCATTGGCAATCATCGGATATGGAAAACTAGGTAGCAAAGAGTTGGGATATGGAAGTGACTTGGATTTGGTTCTTCTTTATGATGAAACCGATCATGAGTCAATGGAAAAAATACCAATCTTAGCAAGGCGTTTGATCTCGTGGATGACACTGAAAACCTCTGATGGTGACTTGTATGAAATCGATAACGCGTTAAGACCTAATGGAAGTGCAGGGCTTTTGGTCAGTTCGTTTGATGCTTTTGAAAAGTATCAAAGGCAGTTGGATCAAAACAGTGCATGGACTTGGGAGCATCAAGCTTTAACAAGAGCTCGTTTTTACGTTGGCAAAAATTCATTAAAGGAAAGATTCGAAGCGATAAGGCAAGAGGTCTTGTCGTTAAAGCGGTCAAATGTAAATCTGCTAGTTGATGTCTTCGAAATGCGGAAAAAACTGTGGTTGTCGCATAAAGCCAAGATTGGTTTTTTCAATGGAAAATTCAGTCCTGGAGGCATGATTGATGTTGAATTTGTTGTTCAATATTTAATACTTGCTCATGCCAATAGTCACGTAGAGTTGACACAAAATATCGGGAATATTGGCTTGTTGAAAGTGGCAGAAAACAAGGGCTTGATACCCTTGGGCTTGGGTGATCAAGCTGGGGATGCATATCGAGTATTGAGAAAAAACCAGCATGCAACAAGCTTGCAAGAGAAAAGCTTTGAAATCAACGACGGATCTTTAAAAGATGAAGAAAAAACGATCAAAAAATTGTGGTTGTGCTTTTTTGATGCTTATTGGTGAAGTACTCAAAGGCGATTGAGTTTTTTACCTAATATTTTGTCAATAAGTCCCGTTGTAGAGTATCCATCAACAAAATTGATGACCTGCGCATGTCCTCCATAAGACTTGACAAAATGAGTTTCAGGTAAGATGCTCATGTCATAGTCACCTCCCTTGACAAGCAAGTCAGGACGGATGATTTTTATGATTTCAAGAGGGGTATTTTCATCAAACCAAGTCACGTAAGAGACGCTTTCAAGGGCTGCAATTACTTGTATTCTGTCTGTCAAGGTGTTGAGTGGACGATCATCTCCCTTACCTAGCGCGCGCGCAGAGGCATCCGTATTAAGACCCACAATTAAAGTTTTACCGAGTTGACTTGCTAAATCGAGGTAAGTTACATGTCCACGATGCAGGACATCAAAAACACCATTTGTAAAAACTGTCGAACCCAAAGATTTAATTCCACTTAAGTGATGGCTAAGTTGATGCGGATCTAGAATTTTTTGCAAAAATTGAGGTTTGTTCATATGTAAATGTTTAAATATGTATAAACTTGGTATCAGAAGGTTATTCTAAACACTTAAATCCTCAACAAAAGTGACGTTGTATAAACTGTCTATTAGAAAATCCGGCATACAAATAGCCAAAGCCTGAAGTCAATAAATTTAAATTCATGAAAAAAAATACTCTATCCATTTTATTGATACTTGCATGTCAAGTGTTGATCCATGACACTGCTTTCTCGCAAAACAAGTCAAATGCAGCAGCATTTGCTGA
>Ga0304729_1001545_pt1 | contig 14979 bp, 14 predicted proteins | sample C_131016_MF_Meta_FD_190475 | JGI IMG/M metagenome (GOLD analysis project Ga0304729, IMG submission 190475) | Freshwater microbial communities from Lake Croche, Canada to study carbon cycling - C_131016_MF_MetaG (v2) (version 2) | ecosystem: Environmental > Aquatic > Freshwater > Lake | place... | reverse complement strand
ATATAGCCCAAAAAAATTGCGCTGGCGATTAAGCCGGATTGCAAATTACTGAGTTGCCATAAGTTTTGCAACGGCAACAAGGTGGTTGCATAGCAGGCAAAACCCAACAAAGCGCACGACTGCGCCAGCAACATAATGGGGGTGAAATTATTGCTCTTGACCAACTTGTTCTTGAAAACCATGCGCCCTAAAGGTTAGTACCAAGGTATCGCGATAGCCCCCTGGCTGTAGCGGTTGAATTGGTGTTGATTCATGGATCATGCGTTCATCATCCATCAGTAATAGTGACCAAGAGTCGGTTAAGGTAAAGCGTTGTCCAGCAGAACCTTGGGCCTCAAAAATACGCGTCTCACCACCTTTAATATCATGGCGATCGACTAAAAATACCGCAACATAATCAACGCCATCGCGGTGCGCACCCTCCGGAGTTGGCCGACCAATGCCCTCGGCAGTATCAATCCGAAATTGATGGGCCTCCACAAACCAAGTTGGCACCGGTTTTACTTGGCTTACTATTTTTGCTGTAGCGCATAAGAGTTTTTGCCATACTGGATCACGCGATAAATCACTCACGATCGGCTCAAACCAACGGTGAATTCCACCATGTAAAGCGTTGTAGTTAAGCGATTGCCAATGTGCGCGATGGGGCATAAGCTCTAATGAACCCTGATGAATTCGATAACTATCATGCCTTCTAAAGCGATAGCGACCACCATCTTTTAAATAGGGATCACGTGGTAAATCATGCCAATATTGCTTGAGATGCATCAAGTCAGATAAGGCGATCTGACTATAATCGGCTACTGTCTGGGGAGCAGCAACCGCAAAACTTTGCTGTTGTAAAGTTTCGACTAATTGCTTGGCGGATGTAAAGGGGGGCTGAAGACTCACCCTTCCATTTTAGGGCATCTCTGCACCGTTAATCGAGGCGAGCTCCAGAAGCTTTAACAATACGCGCCCACTTCGTTATTTCATCATTCAAAAAGCCTGCTAATTTATTAGTAGCAACGGGAGTTAAATCAAGTCCTTGGAGCGTTAAACGCTCACGCACATCAGGGCGAGCCATGACTTTAGCCATTGCGGTTTGCAGCGTTTTCAAAATTTCTGGATTTACACCGGCGGGAGCAAAGAGGCCAGCCCATACTTCACCTACACAATCAGGATAGGTTTCTGCAAGTGTTGGTACATCGGGAGCAGCAGGCGAACGCTTGGCTGAGCTAATGGCAATGGATTGCAATTTACCCGCCTTCATATAGGTTAATGCAGAAGGTAGGCTAGCAAAAGCTAAGGGAACTTGTCCGCCCAAGACATCATTAATCGCTGGGGCCACACCTTTATAAGGAATGTGCTGGAGATCAATACCCGCACTTGTTGCCAACATCGCTCCCAATAAATGACTAATGGTGCCGTTACCTGCTGAGGCATAAGCTAATTCACCCGGTTTCTTTTTTGCTGCTGCCACCACATCAGCTAAAGTTTTGAGAGGTGACCCCGGAGGTGAAACTAATACATAAGGAGTGGCACCAATGTAATATAAAAAAGTAAAGTCACCAACCGGATCAAACCCGGGATTTTTATAGAGCGCGGGATTAATCGCTTGCGCACTATTAATTGTGAGCAGCAAGGTATAACCATCTTTAGGGCTTTTGGTAACCCCTTGAGTGCCAATATTGCCGCCAGCTCCCGGCCGATTTTCAACCACTACTGAACCATTCAAGGCCTCGCCTAGGGCTGGTGCAATTAAGCGGGCAACAATATCGTTCGTGCCAGCGGCTGCCTGCGGCACTACCAATACCACTGGCCTGCTTGGATAGGTCTGGGCGTGCGCCATTCCTAGCATCAAACCTAAAGCCAAACTAAAAAATCCATATCTTAGTAGCCTTTGAGCCATACATTCTCCTGTTCAGTTAAGATCCTACTATAAATACATAAATTAAACCCAACTCATAAAAGATCAAACCTAAATGACAAATTCCCTTACCTCATCCCACCAACGTGTTGCTCTTGTAACGGGCGCTGGCACTGGTATTGGCAGAGCAGCAGCCAAGGCTCTGCTCAATGGCGGCTTTCAGATTGTGCTTACCGGCAGACATATCGATAAATTAAAAACAGCTATTACAACTATTGGCGGCACCGACGCAAACTGCTTAGCAGTAGCCTGCGATGTAGGTAAGCCAGATGAAGTTAAAAAATTATTTGCTGCCTTAGCAGCCAAATTTGGGCGCATCGATCTTTTATTTAATAATGCCGGCTTAGGTACCCCCGCAATGCCAATGGAAGATATTAGCTACGAACAGTGGATGTCGGTCGTGAATACCAATTTAAGTGGCGCCTTTTTATGCTCGCAAGAGGCGATTCGCATGATGAAAGCGCAATCGCCTCAAGGCGGAAGAATTATTAACAATGGCTCTATCTCAGCACATGCACCGCGCCCTTTTTCAGCACCCTATACGGCCACTAAACACGCCATGACTGGCCTAACAAAAGCGATTTCTCTGGATGGCCGCAATCATCATATTGTCTGTGGACAAATTGATATTGGTAATGCCGCAACTGAAATGACTGAGCGCATGGCTAACGGAATTATTCAAGCGGATGGCTCGAGCAAAATTGAACCGCGCATGGATGTAGATCATGTCGGCCAAGCCGTCTTACATATGGCGCAATTACCGCTTGAAAGCAATGTGCTCTTTATGACCATCATGGCAAACAATATGCCCTTCGTTGGCCGCGGCTAAATCCTAAACTACAGTCGATTTACTTTCTACTTTCCGAATTGGCATTTTTCTGCCAATCATTACCACTGCTACTACTGCAGTGGCGAACAAAATATTTACCAAGGTAATGGGCTCAGGTAAAAATAGGCTTGCCGCTAAAAAAGTCATGAAGGGCTGTAAGAGCTGCACTTGACCAACCCGTGCTATGCCACCTAAAGCAAGGCCGTTGTACCAAAAGAAGTTGGCGATAAACGCCGAGACCAGACCCAGAAAAAGTAAGGCTACCCAAGTGCTAACAGAAATGGTCGGCGCTAACTGCAAAAAATTTGGCTCTTGAAAAGCAAAATAAAGCGCCAAGGGGAAATTAATGACTAGGCCCATTACCAGAATCCAAGAAATCACTACTGGCCCACCCATTTTTTGCGATAACTTTGCTGCTTCAGCATAACCATATGAGGCTGAAACTGCCGCAATAATTAATGCCCAATCGGCAAACTCCAGGCCGCCATGACTTTGCCAAAGTGAATAGAGAATGACGATCAGGCTACCAATAGCGGCCGTAATCCAAAACCCAAGCGACGGTCGCTCACCAAACCGTAAGGCACCAAATAAAGCGGTTAATAAAGGGGTGATTCCCAGCACTACGCCGCCACGCGACGAAGGTAAGTAAGTCATGGCCACGCTAATTCCCAATGGAAAACCAAAGACAATAAAAACAGTAGTGACTAGTAAAGCCCAGGTGTCTTTGCGATTGGGCCAAGCCGGCCGCAAATAGAGTAAATAAGCTAAAGCGCCTAAACCCCCTAAAGTCGCTCGATAAAAAGCAGCTGGGAAAGTGCCAAAGTCGGCGACGACTAAACGGGTCGCCGGCAGAGTAATGCTGAAAAAAATAATACCTACCAGACCAAGCCATAGGCCCTTCGTTTCAGCTTTCATTAAAACTAGTAGTTTCTTTGCAGGTTAGCGTAGGGCTGAATACGATGTTGGCACCAAGATCATATTTTCAATGCGCTCGACAATGGGGCCATTGACTTCAGTACCCGCTTTGGCAGATTTCCATTCAGGATCATTTTGAAATGCATTCCACTTGCTTTCCCGCTCAGCAAGGCTATCCCACTCCAAAAGATAATAGAGAGAATTGCTATTTACACCTACTAAAACCGTCCAAAACCCAATCTGCCGAATACCATGCTTTTTCCACATCCCCAAGGTGATGCTTTCAAAACGCTTATTCAGCTCTGGCAGCTTGCCAGGAACTGAATGATAAATACGTAATTCATGCAACATAGCCAATCCTTTACTAAACATATACTGTAGTGACGATAATAACGAAATTGCCGATGCGACCCTGGAAGTGGGTTAAATTGACCTAATTAAGGTCAAAATAGTCCTAATTTAGCATCAAATTTAAGGAAGTTATGCCAATCATCACCAATATTGAAGATTTACGTGTGCTGCACCAAAAGCGCACCCCAAAAATGTTCTACGACTATGCTGATTCAGGCTCGTGGACTGAAACCACCTATCGCGCTAACGAAGCCGATTTCCAGAAAATTAAATTTCGCCAGCGGGTTGCTGTCAATATGGAAGATCGCACCACCCAAACCACCATGATCGGCGAAACTGTGGCAATGCCAGTGGCTTTAGCGCCAACTGGTTTAACTGGCATGCAATACGCCGATGGTGAAATCTTAGCCGCACGCGCTGCTGAAAAATTTGGGGTGCCATTTTGCTTATCGACGATGAGCATTTGCTCGATTGAAGAAGTAGCGAAGCACACCACCAAACCATTTTGGTTTCAGCTATATGTAATGAAGGACCGCGACTTTATCGAGCGCCTCATTGAGCGAGCTAGGGCAGCATCCTGCTCGGCCTTAGTGCTTACCTTAGACCTGCAAATTTTGGGGCAACGCCATAAAGATTTAAAAAACGGTTTAAGCGCTCCGCCCAAACTTACCATTGCAAATGTCATCAATATGATATCTAAACCAAGGTGGTGTCTAGGCATGGCCAAAACACCACGTCGTAATTTTGGCAACATTGTGGGTCATGCTTCTGGAGTTGGCAATATGGCGTCCTTATCCTCATGGACGGCCGAACAATTTGACCCAGGTTTAAGTTGGGATGATGTCGAATGGATTAAAAACCGCTGGGGTGGCAAACTCATAATCAAAGGCATCTTAGATGTTGAAGATGCGCACTTAGCTGTAAACTCAGGTGCGGATGCATTAATTGTGTCCAATCATGGTGGACGGCAACTCGATCATGCTGTCTCCAGCATTCATGCCCTACCCGCAATTGTTGATGCGGTTGGCAAAGATATCGAAGTCTGGGTTGATGGCGGTATTCGCTCAGGGCAAGATGTCCTTAAGGCTTGGGCCTTAGGGGCTCGCGGCACAATGATTGGTAGAGCCTTTTTGTATGGTCTTGGCGCAATGGGTGAAGCCGGCGTTACTAAGTGCCTGGAAATTATTCATCGCGAACTCGATCTATCCATGGCCTTTACAGGTCATCGAGACATTCACAAGGTCACAAAAGCGATTTTGTATCCCGGTACCTATAAGGATTTGAAGTAACTACTTAGTTGAATTGTGTTTACGTGAGTATTGATCAATCAGCATGCTCGTAATGAATAATCTGGGCTTAATCGATTCAATCAAGATGTATTCAGCATTATCGGTATGGCCACCAAAGCCCTGCAAACCAAAACTCTCTATCACTGCGCCACGACTCCGAGTTTGCGCATAAGCAGCATCAGTACCTCCGCCAGTTGGGGTTTCGAGGATGTCCAAGGGCCATTGAATTTCTTTCGCTATTGACTGCGCTAATTTAGCGACCGCTAAACTTTTATCAGTGGGCACTAAGGGCGGTCTAGCGCGGACAAAATCGAGTGTGACTGTCGTTTCAGGAATTAAATGCTGTTGAATTTTTTCCTTGAGCTTTTCCTCTACCAAGTCAAAGTCACTCATTTTATTAGCCCGAATATCCGCTGTTGCGGTAGCGCCAAAGGGAATCATATTGCGTACCGTGCCAGCCTGTGCCACCGTCCAATTAAATTTAACGCCAGGCGCTATATTATTTAAATCGCGTGTTTGCAAAACTTGATGCGCCATTTCGTATAAAGCATTGCGGCCAAATTCAGGATTGGCGCCAGAATGTGCGGCCTTACCCTGCACCTTTAGATCGGCACGCGCAATACTGGAGGTTGCTAAGCGCACATAATCGGCTTTAGTACCACTGGTTTCACAGGAAATGACTAAGTCGTTTGCTTCACCCAAAGCCATAATGGTTTCCTTAGATCCGGGTGAACCAATTTCTTCATCGGCATTAATTAATACCGTTAATTCACCAAAAGAATTAATCCCTGCGGTTTTGATAATTTTAAGGGTATGCAAAATGACTGCAATACCAGCCCGATCATCCTGAATACCGAGTCCATAGGCTTTGCCGTCGGCGACTTTAAAGGGTTGCTTCTTACTATCCCCCTTTTGATATACGGTATCCATATGGGCAATAAGCGCAATTTTTGCCGTTCCGTTACCTTTTATTTTGACTAAAACCATTGCACCAGTTTTAGTATTGCCGCTACCCTGAATTAGTTGGTAGGGAATGCCAAGTCCATCTAATTTTTTACCGATCGCTGCCTGGATTTTCGCCAAGCCCTCTAAATCAGTGCTGCCTGATTCAATTGCAACTAACTCTTCTAACGTTTTTAATAATTCAGGAGCTTCATTGCTAGCGAGCACCTCGATCTGGCCGACTTGAATTTCCTTTAAATCGGCGGCTAGGGAAGCTGGTATCCAGCATAAATTGCCCAAGGCCAAGGCTAAAGCCAAAGTTAAGGGAATAAGCGTGCTTACTTTTTGAAATATTCTCATCATCTCTTTATATTCTCATGTTTACTGAATGTCACCTATTAACCCTAGGGTAAATACTGAATATGGTCTATTGGTAAGTCATCCCAATAGCGCTCCATCATTTGTCTGTAGGCGGCCTCGATTTGCTGTGCAAATAAGGGCGTATTAAATAAGGGGGCAGTTAACCGTTGCTCGGCTAATTTTGCCCTCAGTTGCTGCAGCCTAGCAGCATCATTCGCTAAAGTAATCGCTAGTGACTCATATTCTTGAGAGTTCGTAGTAATTAACTCTGGCAAGCCAATCGCATTGAGTAAGCTAGCTGCCACTCGACTAGCAAAAGAAGCATTCATACAAGTTAAGACCGGTAAGCCAGCCCAGAGCGCATCACTAGCAGTGGTATGCGCATTGTAGGGTAAGGTATCCAAGAATAAATCGGCAGCCCGATGGCGCGCTAAGTGCTCGGCTAAGCTTAGGCGCGGTGCAAATATTAAGCGCTCAGGCTTAATATTTCTTTTAATCGCCTCTAAGCGCAAGTTTTGCGCAATAAAACGGTTATCTTCTAAGAGCCATAAAACACTGCCTTCTACCTGACCCAAAATACGCATCCATGAGTCAAATGTGGGGGGCGTAATTTTGTAATTATTATTAAAGCAACAGAAAACAAAACCCTGTTCCGGTAAACCTAACTCAGTACGCGAAGCTGTTTTTTCTGCAATCTGTTTTTTATTATCATTGGCTTGATAAGAAAAAGGGAGATAGGCAACTTTTTCTGCGTAATATTGGCGGCAATCTGCAGGAATTAAGGTGTGATCAGCAATGATGTAATCGATATAGTCAGCGCCCATCGTACCTGGATAACCAAGGTAATTTACCTGGATTGGCGCCGCCCGATAGGCCAATAAACCAGGCCGACTATCTTGCACTAAACCCATTAAATCAACTGCAATATCAATTTTCATCTCGCGCGACAGTTTCGCCACCTCAAGGTCACTCATACCCTGAATATCAACCAATTGATCTAAGGATTGATTAATCCGCTGAAAAACTTCGGCATTATTATCTTGTCCAAATGAAAAAGCAATGACTTCAAATTGGGCTTTGTTATGATTTTCAAATAAACCAGCGATGAGTTGAGTAACCGCATGATTACGAAAATCTGCTGAATAATAGGCCAGCCGAATTTTCTGACTACGCTGACGTTTTGCGATCGCTGGTAAAGCTAAATCAGCTTTGGCCCTTTTTTGGGTATATTGTTTTGCGACAGCAAGTTGCAACTCAGGACTACTAGAGATGGCAAGCATTCCAAATGGCGTTATTGCCTTTTCGCCAACGCTAGCCTTACTAAGAATGGCTGCTAAGGCAGCTTCATAGCCAATCCAATTACCCATGGTCATTTTTAGATTAAATGGCATGGCAAATAAATAGTCGTAGTTCGGTTTTATGGCTAAGGCTTTTTCGTAGGCAATTAAGGCTTTATCTTCGTAATGGAGTTGCGTAAATAAGATGGCCGTATTAAGCCAAGCTTCGAAATAATCTGGCTTAATTTGTATGGCGCGCCCATAGGCATTGAGTGCTGCTTCGTTACGCCCCAGAGCTTTAAGCGCCAATCCTTGGTTAAACCAAGCAACAGCATTGGAATCTTGTATAGCTAAGGCTTTTTGATAGCAGCTAAGAGCCTCCTCATAAATGCCTAACTTAAATAAACTAATACCAAAATTAAGCCATGCTGCGGCATTAAAAGGGGTTAATTGAGTGGCTAACTCATGGTGGGCTAAAGCGGCCTGCTCTTGATCAGACTCAGATAAGGCTTTTGCCAAATTAAATTGCAGCCCTGCATCTTGTGGATCAATCTGGACGGCTTGTTGTAAGAAGCTGACTGCAGCTTGATGTTGACCTTGGCTAGCTTTAACCAAACCATAAATCTGCAAAGCTGATAAATGATTGGGCTCGGCTTTTAGTGCCTCATCTAAGGCAAACTCGCAAGCGGTGAAATTACCGGCCTCAAATGCGGCAATGGCTTGCTTTAATAAATCATCCATCATTTCAAACGCAATGCATTAGTGATCACGGAAACAGAGCTAAAACTCATAGCCACTGCTGCAATCATCGGTGATAACAAAAGGCCAATAAATGGGTACAACACACCTGCAGCAATCGGTACGCCTAAGGCGTTATAAACCATTGCAAAAGCTAAATTTTGTTTCATATTACGTACGGTTGCCCGCGAGATTAAAAATGCTTGGGCAATGCCGCGTAAATCACCCTTCACTAGCGTAATTTGGGAATTGTTAATGGCAACGTCAGTACCGGTGCCCATGGCAATCCCAATATTGGCTTTAGCTAAGGCGGGGGCATCGTTAATTCCATCACCGGCCATTGCGACAATCCGGCCGGCTTTTTGCAGACGTTCAACTAGCGCTAATTTATCGGCCGGCTTTACGCTGCCATAGACTTCACTAATACCCAGTCTTGTGCCAATCGCTTCGGCGGCCAGCTGATGATCTCCAGAGGCCATCACAATCTTAATACCGAGACTTTGCAGGCTCGCAAGGGCATCTGCCGAGCTTGCTTTAATCGGATCGGATAGGACGATAGCACCTGCAAACTGTTGGTCGACCTCTAAATACATCACCGTTGCGCCCTGCGCCAACGCTTCCTGTATTGCTGAAGAATGGCCGAGGTTTACCTGGTTTACAGCCATTAATTCAGCATTACCAATTGCCAGCTGCCGCCCATTGATAAATCCCTTCACGCCCATCCCAGGTACAGCTTCAAAATGCTCAACCCGATCTAACCCTAAATTTTTCTCAAGAGCAGCTGCCACAATACTGGCGGCAAGGGGATGTTCACTACTGTGATCGACGCTCGCAGCCAGTTGTAAAATGTCGTGCTCACTATAGTTGCCAACAGAGACAATGCGCTCTACTTTTGGGTGGCCTTCAGTGAGCGTGCCGGTTTTATCAACGATTAAGGTGTTTACTTTACAAAGATTTTCAATCGCTGCTGCATCTCGAAACAGAACGCCTTGCGATGCCGCTTTTCCACTGGCGACCATAATCGACATTGGCGTTGCTAAACCCAGCGCGCAGGGACAAGCAATAATCAATACCGAAACTGCATTAATTAGACCAAAAACCCAACTAGGTTGTGGGCCAAATAAACCCCAAGCAAAAAAACTGAGTAAAGCAATACTCACGACTGAGAGTACAAAATAGGTCGAGACTACATCAGCCATCTTTTGCATTGGGGCTTTTGAGCGCTGTGCTTGGGCCACCATTTGTACGATTTGCGCCAACATCGTCTCAGAACCAATGCGCTCAGCACGAATCACCAAGCTACCATTCGTATTTAAAGTAGCGCCTATCACCTTGCCGCCAGCTTTACGACTAACAGGAACAGGTTCGCCAGTAATCATGGCTTCATCGACATAACTCGCGCCCTCCACTACTACACCATCAACCGGTATTTTCTCTCCCGGCCGTACGCGAATTAAATCCCCTAGTTGAATCACCTCTAAGGGCACATCTTCTTCCTTACCATCAGCACTGATACGCCGAGCAGTTTTGGGACTGAGGCCTAATAAAGAACGGATTGCTGCAGAAGTTTGTGAACGTGCACGCAACTCCATCAACTGCCCAATTAAAGTTAAAGAAATAATGACTGCGGCTGCTTCAAAGTAAACCGAGACCCGCCCCATAGAAGTAAATGAACTTGGAAAAACATTCGGCACTAAGGTTGCAACTACACTGTAAATATAGGCAGCGCCGGTTCCCATGGCAATTAGCGTGAACATGTTGGGGCTACGATTCTGAATCGATACCCAAGCTTGAACAAAGAAAGGCCAGCCAGCCCATAAAACGACCGGGGTAGCCAAAACGAGCTCAAGCCAACTTGAACTCACCATCGAGACTAAATGCAAAGACTCGTTAAACATCGCTAGAATAAAAACGCTCAATGTCAGGGGTAAAGTCCACCAAAAACGACGTCGATAGGAAATTAACTCAGGGTTTTCACCTTCATCGAGACTGGGTATCTCTGGCTCTAAAGCCATGCCACACAAGGGGCAGCTGCCGGGGTAATCTTGGCGAATTTCAAGGTGCATGGGGCAGGTGTAGATTGCTCCCGGCTTTACAGGCTCAGGCTCTTTAGGGGTGGGGTGTAAATAGGCCTGCGGGTCAGCAATAAATTTGGTGCGGCATTTGGCCCCACAAAAGTAATATGGATGGTGCTGAAAGTCAAAATGATGCACCGACTGATCGGTAACATTCATATTGCAAACCGGGTCTTTTAGTTGCAGATGGTCAGGGGAATTCTGCTGACTAGAGGCATGATGTGTATGATCCATCCTCCAATTCTAGTGCCAAATCATTCCTCTCAAGCGCTTAGCAAAATTCGCCACCATTGAAAGCGCAGCCAGATATCTGCTTGCTGAAAAGCAACTTGCTGCTGCATGCGGCTAAACCACTGATCTAAGGATGCGCCATTGGCATCATTGGTCACCAAACTATATTCCCCAATCATTTTTAGGCGCCCAAATAGAACCGCGGTAACAATATCAGCCGAACTTGGTTTATCGCCAAATAAAAAATGACTTGGGTTTGGTAATTGATTTAAATAGGTGTTTACGCGCTTACGCTCTACCGCCATCTTCTCCTGCAAACTGGCTCCTTGGGTAAAGTAAGCAATGCGCGACTCATTCAAATCAATCTTTGCCTGCAATGCAGCAGGATCTTTTGCTGTCGCCAACCGAGCCCGTAGGCCTTTAATAATACCGCCTAGGGTACGGGGGAAAATAAACCTCAAGATCGGCAGATGTATCATGGCCTTGCAAAAGGTTAAGCGCTCTATGGGGATTGCATACTGCGCTTTAACTACTGACTCAATTTGCGGGGCTAAATTAACATTAGCGTCCAGCCATTGATTGCCTGCTAATGTTGCAGCTAAGCGCAAGATATCCTGACTATCGATCAAGATCGTTTTACCATCCACTAATGTAGGTACTGACATGTGGGGGTTGAGCCCAACATACCAGGGCGCAAGCTGCTCTTTGCGAAGATGAATATCCATCCGCCGATTTTCAAATGGTACTTGTGCTTCCTTTAGCGCCAAGCGGCCGATCATCGAATAATAAGATGATGGAGCACTATAGAGGATCATCATTAAGGCCTAACTCCCGGGGCTTCAAGCGGCATGCCATTGGCGCGCATCATTAGAAATAGCTCTAGTTCAGTTAACTCTTTCGAGCCATATGCATAAGGCTCTGCCCGCACCCCGATCATACAATTACGTAAACGCCGCTGTAATGAACCCACGCTTTGCCACTCAATGCGATAGATGGGATAAGCAGTTGGATGAGCCTGAGGTATTGGAATACCGGCCAACTTTTCACCGGCCCGCTCTTCATGGCATTGCTTACAAGATAAATTCAGCTGGCCAATCCGTTGATTAAAATGGCGCTTACCAGCTTCAAGGTAAGGTTGTGTTGCTGGATTAGCCTTAATTTGAATTGGCATGCCTTTCGACTGTACTGAAATATAGGCTAACAAGGATAAGAGTTCTTTGCTTTCATAGGGAAGTGGTTTGACTTTTTGTTTTTCGGCACGACACTGGTTAATGCGTCCTTCTAAATTCATTAACTTACCATCCACTAACTGTGGATAGCGGGTAGCTACCCCCTGCATCGATTTTGCTGCATCACCATGACAACTTGCACACGCTTGATTGGAACTGCCAAGCTTTTCTTGCCAAGCACTTTGGCCATCTAAGATGGCAAATGTTGCTGGATTGAGGCTAGGGTCATCCTGCATCGCCTTATTTTCAGCTGACATTAACTGATAGCCGGATTGTCGAGGATCAGCCGCAGATGATGGAGCAGCGTATAACAGCATGAACTGTAAACTGACCAGAATCACTACTCGGAAATAAAGGGAACTCACTTACGTTACGGTAATCTGACTTTGATTGGTAGCCAAGTAGCCGTCGTCACCCGCCCAAGAAAACTGCAAAGTTCCACTGGTCGTTGCAATAACCGTAAATATCAGCAGTGGATTAGCGCCAACGGCTGGGAAAAAATCAGCCTTAAAGACTTCGACGCCATTAAATTGACATGTAAAAACCCGAATAATATCGCGCGGAATTAATTTACCCTGCTCTGTATGGCGAAAACCTGTCTCCATATCGTGTTGCACAATCGCTTTGATCTCGATAATCTCACCTTTACGAGCAGTCTTTGGCATGGTGATTAGGGTGCGCGAAGTTTTGCTCATATAAATCCCTCTGAGCAAGCTGAGCTAGTAATCAGCGTATCTGCATATGTCTGGTAAAAACTTCCATCACTCATTTGCGCAATCGCCCAAACCCGTTGCGTATCTGCCAAACGGATGCGGGTTGTGAAGTTCGCAGTTCCAGATTGCGGAGTGAAATAAGCACTCAGAATATTAGGCAAGGGATTTCTTTCCGCCACCAAATGAATTGCTTTAACGTAGTCGCTCTGTGACATTGGACTATCGGTGCTAACTTTAATGGTAACTAAATTACCGTTTTCAATTAAGCTGGCCAACTCTAATTGAACTCTACCTTCTTTCACTGCATTAGTACCAACAATCCTATTTATTGCTGAAGCAGCTTCTTCGGGAGTAGCATGCGCTTGCTGCAATGGTACTAAACCAACTATGCCTATAGCCTTAAGCAACTGTCGACGCTGATTTTTCATTGTTTTAAGCTCACTAAAAAACTTACTACATCTTCAATTTCTTGGGCACTCAAAATAGTCTTTCCAGCAAACTGTGGAGCTACTCGGTTCAAATGATTAATACGAAAATAGGCGGGCATGATGGTATTCGTATTAAAACGGCTTGCATCTACCAAACGTGCACGTAACTGGGGTGATGATAAACGCGCACTACTGACGAGCAAATCGGGGGCTAAATTTCCCTGAAAACGCTCCTCCGGAAATGGCCCGCTATGGCACAAAAGACAAAGGCCTGTTTGGCGACTAGCTACTATAGCCCGACCGCGCATGACGTTGCCCGCTTCTTGAGTCAGCGGTTCCAAGATAGCATCGCCTGAATAGGTTTGGGCAAAAACTGGTAGTGGCATTAGCAGCGGCAGCGCTAGCAATAAACTGATGACAAGCGCAAACCGCATGGGCAAGAAATTAAACCAACTTAATGCCACTATTCTTCAGTGGAATCGTTCGATAGCGTTTGCCAGTAGCGCGATAAAGCGCATTTAATACTGCTGGCGCAGCTACCGCAATAGTAGGCTCACCAATGCCGCCCCACTCGGGTCCACCGCCCTCAATAATGATCGTTTCTACCTTAGGCATTTGCGCTAAACGTAATGAATTAAAAGTGTCAAAATTCGTTTGCTCAATGCGGCCATTCTTAACTGTGCATTCCTCTAAAAATAGTGCTGACAAACCATATACAAAAGATCCGGAAACTTGGCGACGAATTTGCGCAGGATTGACGGCATAACCACAATCGGTTGCTGCCACAATCCGGTGAATTTTCACTTCATTATTTTTATTTACCGATAACTCACAAGCGGCCGCAACGAAACTACCAAAAGACTTCATTTGCGCAATACCACGATGCACTCCAGCGGGGGCTGGTTTTGTCCAGCCAATACCATCAGCAGCCGCATTCAGCACGGCTAAATTACGTGGGTATTTATCCATGTATTTACGGCGAAATTCAACGGCATCAACACCTGCAATCTCTGCCATCTCATCCATGAAGCATTCCATGAAAACAGCGTTTTGATTGACATTGACACCACGCCAGAAACCAGGCGGCACATGGGTGTTGCGCATCACATGGTCAATATGATAATCGGGGAAATGATAACCAAAAGCATGTTCACCAGCATTGAATACACCCTGAAAAGTGAGGGGATCCATTCCTTTATTCGCAGCTACTACCGCCGGCCGAACAGCATGCAAAATCGACTGCCCACATAAGCGCATATGAAAGGAGGTGAGATTTTTCTTATCGTCAAAAGAGGCACTCATTTTTGCCATCATCACTGGGTGATAACGGCCTTGTGTCATATCTTCTTCGCGAGTCCAAATTAATTTAATTGGCACACCAGGCATTTGCTTAGCAATATTCACTACCTGGGTGGTGTAATCCTGAAAAGCGCCGCGGCGACCAAAACCGCCGCCTAAATTAATCTTCGTGACATTGCACTTTTCCCCCGGCAAGCCTGATGCAGCAATGACTGCGGCTAAGGATGCCTCGCCATCTTGAGTTGGTACCCAAGCCTCGCAGCTGTCGGTGGTCCAGACTGCAGTCGCATTCTGGGGCTCCATGGTGGCATGATTTAAAAAGGGGTAGAAAAAAATGGATTGATGGGTTTTAGCAGATCCTGCCATGGCTTTTTTCATGTCACCATTGGTATTG